>WNFH01001899.1_pt1 | contig 14367 bp, 13 predicted proteins | sample 5400411 | NCBI WGS metagenome assembly WNFH01 (sample SAMN13153347, study PRJNA577476) | soil metagenome | isolation source: 200 cm saprolite under Douglas fir tree site 2 hole 3 | place: USA:California | collected 2015-04-18
AGACTCCTTGCTACTTCAAGCTGGAGCAGAGCATGAGCCTCCTACTATTGACAGTTTACACAAAGCCATATTCTGGAGCCTGGTACGTCAGCTTCACTATATATTCAGCATATCCTCGCTTCCCAATTTCGATGGTATCCCCGTGCTCCAGCATCTTCTCCTGTACTTCTCTGCCTTTAAAGAGGAGGGAGTTGATTGATTTGCGCTGAATAATTTTGTAAGTTGGCTCCTGAGATTCACTATTGAGCCGGCTAAACACCGCGTGATAGCGCGAAATAATCGAAAGCGGCAGGCATAGGTTATTATCAGTCGCCCGCCCCAATGTCAGGATTTCGCCTGTAAGGTCAAATGTCGCGTGGAAGATCTGGTCGGGTGCCGTGGTCACAACCAAGCGCGGGGGCTTGAGCATTACCTTTTTGCGTTGTGGCGGGCTGGGGGCGAGCTGAGTGGCATCGAGATCTACCGATGGTGCCGCTTTAACCTCAACTCCATTGGCTAGATTTATCGGAATCGGAGTAGCTGGCACAATCAAGGGCTGATCTGTGAGGAGTGTCTCACTGAAATCAGTTTTATGCGGACTCTTGTTGTGGTTGTAGCCTCTGGATGCTCTATTTTTTTCATCCGCTTTTATCGCTTTATAATAAGCAATACAGAGAGCCTGGCAGTTTGGATAGCGATCGGCAGGTTGCTTTGCAAGCACCTTCATAAGTACCTGGTCAAGCGACTGGACAACGGCCGGAGGAACCGAGCGCATAGCGGGCAAACCGGTGAGCGAGCCAGGTGCAGCATAGACATGCCCGACCATTACCTGGGTGGTATTACCCTCGAATGGTATTTTTCCCGTAAGCATCTGATATAAGAGTACGCCGAGCATATAAATATCGCTAGCTGCGCTAACCAGTCCCTGGCACTGTTCGGGAGCCATATAAGCAACCGTGCCAACTATCGCTGTTTGTTCCGCGAGTGCAACATTTTCAAGCAGTTTGGCCAACCCGAAATCCATCAGCACCAGTTGCCCGTTGGGACGCATCAGCAGATTGGTTGGTTTGACATCACGGTGGACTATGCCATGCTGATGAGCGTAATCCAGGGCTGAACCGATCTGCTCCAGGTAGACCCCAATCTCATCCAGGGTAAACGGCCCTTGCTTCATGCGAGCGGCCAAAGTATCCCCACTTATATATGGCATCACTAGATAGGGAGCACCTTTGGCGACCCCAAAATCGTAGATCTGGAGGACGTTCGGATGATCCAGTGAAGCAATAGCCCGGGCCTCGATGCGGAAACGAGTCAAAAGCTCTTTGTCCTTGGCCCAGCCTGGTTCCAGTACCTTGAGTGCAACCTGGCGGCCCAGTTCCAGGTCAGTGGCTAAGAAGACTTTCGCGAAACCACCTTCCCCAATCAATTTGTCCAGGCGATAGCGATTATTAAGCGTGCTTCCAAAACTGCTCATGCCTGCACTCTCTTCTTCAAATGGCTCTGATTACATATCGAAATATACATTAGAGTAGAAACAAAATCAAGTGGATTGCTGCAGCCGTTCCCCCTCTGGCCATTACAGTGAAAAGTGCGTTTAACAAAAATATAAGTGAAGATCATGCATTACAAAAACGGCCTGGGAAAAAGATCACATAGAGAGCGTCTTCTTCTGCATTTTTGCAAGAGTGTGGTAGAATATGGCCTATACATGGACTGGCTCGGTGATCCGCTGATCCCCAGCATCATATTTGCTATAAAGGAGCTCTCAAGTATGTACGAAGACATCCTGAAACATATCGATCTCTTTAGTGGTCTCGAAAAGAAGGACCTGCAGGCACTGGCAGCTAGTTGCCAGGAGCGCAAATACAGCGCAGGTACCACGTTGCTCAAACAGGGCGACACAGGAGTGGGACTGTATATCATAACAAGTGGGAAGGTACGTATCACCCAGGCAGTACATCCAGACAAAGCAGAGGAAGAACTGAGGATAGAGGGACCCGGAGGTGTACTGGGCGAGATGGCACTCCTCGATGATTTACCGCGTTCGGCCACTGTCACGGCGATAGAAGATGTAACTGCCTTGATACTACCCGTCTGGGATTTCCGTGCAACCATACAAAGCCATCCCGACATCGCCCTCAAACTTCTGGCCGTACTCAGTCGCCGCCTGCGCAAGGCCGAAAATCGCCCCCACGACCACTAAAACCTACAAGATGGGGTGAGTATGGTGCGTGCAGTCCTGGCACTCGAAAAGTGCCAGGACTGCACGCACCATACTCACCCCATCTTCTTTCTTTTTTTATTTTTCAGAAGCTGGTTTAGCTTGATTCAGCAGATGTTGTATCTCCTCGAACATCGTCTCGACATCGCCGAAGGAACGATAAACGCTGGCAAAGCGAATATAAGCGATCTTATCCATACGCTGTAAATGCTCCATCACCAGCTCGCCAATGACATTACTTTGCACCTCTTGTCTGCCCAGGCGATACAGCTCCTGCTCAATCTCTTCGACGGCATTTTCAATTTCGCCAACCGGCAATGGACGCTTCTCGCACGCTTTGCGGATACCTACATAGAGTTTTTGCCGATCAAAATCTTCTCGACGTTGGTCGCGCTTAATCACCATCAGGTGAAATTTCTCCACCCGCTCGTAGGTGCTGAATCGCCCCTTACACTGCTCGCATTCGCGCCTGCGATGAATAGCATCACCAATATCACGCGAATCTTTGACTCGCGATTCAGTGCCGCCACACAATGGACATTTCATGATGAATACCCCGTTAGAATATGTTAATAGAGCTATTCTATCACACACTCAAAGAGGGAATTTCATTAAATCATTGCTGCAGTAACTTCGTTCGCGGCAATTGCGACAGGCGCACCGGCGTTACTCTGCATGGTTGGGATAGTTCCCGTACTGGTAGGATGGACTTTTCCAATATAGCCGGAACGCAGGCGCGACCCTTCACGCCAATAGGCATACCAGTACGGTCCATGCCCCTGACCATCACGGCAAGTACTGCATGAATGTTTTCCACATTTGCGGTACTGTAATTGATAGGTGATATGTTGATCGCTCGGTAGCTGAATCATAAGCCACTTACCCTTCCACAATATGATACAAAAAACTACAATTGTTCTTGTCAATGCTACAATCAGCATACCATCAATGGATGAACATTTTATGAATATGTACCGCGCAATGATTACAAGTTGTTCATCATAAAAGCAAGTATACCATGGAAATTAATATGCTTGTCTGACAGCTTTTTCATAGTTTTACCCATTTATGCCACCGTGTATCACCCTTCACATGTTTTGGGTATTTGTGATGTGAGCGAGAGGTCATCTATCCTCTCAACGTGCTATAATTACAACGTACCCAGACATGACCCATTCTACCCTGGTTTAGAAGATAGTTGTTTTGTGAGTTTGTTTTGTGTGTTGTTGGTTCGGAAAGAGAGGTTAAACTATGCAAATCATCATCAATGGTAAGCATATGGAGGTCACGCCACGGTTACGCCAGCACATTGAGCGAAAAGTGCAGCGACTTGCCCGCTTCGTCGATGCGGAAGCTCGTGTAGAGGTTACAGTCGCGGAGGAGCAGACACGCAGTACACGCGACCGTTTTTCAGTGCAACTAGCACTCGCCAGTGCCGCTCATCCCATTCGGAGCGAGGTCAGGGCGGTCAACGCAAACATGGCTCTTGATCTGGTGCTGGATAAAGTTATTACCCAGCTGGGTCGTCAGAAAGACCGGCACACCTCCACCATGCGGCGGCGTACTTCGCCCATGAAAATTCTTTCTCTCTCTCGTTCTGGTAGCCTCTCGCCCCTGGAGGAGGCAGAAGAAACTCCGGATCATGAGGGCCACAAAGATGGTGCCTCTTCCCTCGATAAAGCACGCAACGAAGAGATCTGGTCAAAGGTGGTCGAGATCCGCCGTGTTCCTACAAAACCGATGGACGACCAGGAGGTCATCGCGCAAATGGAGTTGTTAGGGCTTTCCTTCCTTCCCTTCTATAACGAAGCCACCGATAAGGTGAATGTGATGTACCGCTTGAGTAAAGGAGGCTACGGCCTGCTCATTCCAGAATTACAATAATGGTATCCCAGCAAGCAAGCATGACGCGGGTGTTTTTGCAAAAACACCCGCGTCATGCTTGCTTGCTGGGATACCATTACTTTAGAACGTGATCTCGAATTGCCAGGGACCTGGGGTGGGATCATCAAATTGTCCAAGCGGGTCGGCTGCTCTTACCGTCAATGTATGGGCGTCAGCCGAAGGCAGAGGGCGGAAACGCGCGTTTCCCTGGTAAATCGCCTGGTTGGGGTTGCTCACCAGTTCCGGGCGGGCTAACAGCATCCCTCCCCGGTCTCCCGTCCACTGCGCCCCCGTATTGTCCTTGACCAGGAATATCATACGTGGAACGAAGGCAAACCCCGCCATAAATGGTGGCCGGATCCACAGGTAGTGCAGTTCAAAATGCTTCTCGTAGAATTGCAACTGGTGCAACATCAACACCATCCCCTGCTGCTTCTGCTCAAGTTCCACCGTCACGCTGCGCACCGGCTTGCGAGGAGACATCTGGGTACCCTGTTCAAGCTCCTGGGGAGCCGCAACCACTACGGGTGGACGTGAGGCCAACTCCAGGGCCCTGGCCGAGAAAGGTGCCGTATCATGAAGAATCTCATCACACAATTGTAAGCAAGCATCGCAAATGTAGGCCGCGCCTGGGCCGGCTACCATACGACGGACCTCTGGTGGGCGGCGACCACAGAAAGAACAGCGAGCCAGTGATCGGTCAAAACTCATGTCTCTTCTAATCCTCGTTGTTGGAAAGTCAACTCCCTTTTCAGACGCTGTATCTCTTCAATGCGGCAATCGCCGCGTTCTGTAATCCCATACGTTCAAGCAGAGAAGCATGTGCCTCCCATTCCAATCTATCATCTAGAGGCGTCAGAACTGCCAGCGGGTCAAACTCAGGTATATCGTTGCCTCCAGGCTCAGACTCTGAAGAGCTTGGCCCGTTTGTCCATTCGCCCATCTCATTTCCATTACTATGCATTGACCAATTATTCGTACCATTCGTCCCATACGAGCGACTCAATGCCAGCTCAATCAAATAATCGGCAAAATGCGGATTCTTGGGCAGGAGCGAACCATGCATGTACGTCCCAAAAGTGTTACGGTAGACCGCCCCTTCAGTAGCATCTTCCGCATTATTGCCGTGTCCCTGGAGTACTTTTCCCAATGGTTTGGCGGTACCCAGATAAGTACGTCCACCATGATTCTCGAAGCCAACCAGCGTACTGCCATTCCAGTTGATGGCAATATCTCCGATACACCGAGCCACGCGAGGACCCCTATGAATCGTCCAGGCGTCAAACACCCCTAACCCCCGCATATCTGGCCCGCTCGCCGGACGATAATAGTGAGCCAGCAACTGATAGCCGCCGCAGACGGCCAGTACCGGCATATCGTCCTCAATCGCGGCCCACAGCCCAATCCCTTTGATCTCGTACAAATCTTGAGCTACCGGGGCCTGTTCTTTGTCCTGCCCTCCGCCAATAAACAGCATATCATACTCATCGGGAGCCAGTGCATCGCCGATGCCCAGGTGTACAACGCGCAAGTTGATGCCGCGCTGTTGGCACCGCTCTCTCAGCACCAGGATGTTGCCACGGTCTCCATACAGATTTAACTGGTCAGGATACAAATGTCCCAGCGTTAAAGTCAGGCGTGGCGCAGTAATCGCATCTTTCAACTGTCACTTCCCTCCCAATAGTGAGGCGTCAGACCGCGCCGCTCCAGCTCGCGCTGTATTTCTAATAAGCCAGTATACGTTGGTACCACGAACAAGGTTTCACCGGCAGGTGTCTGCCGCACCGCCACATCAAGTGCTTCGGCAATACCATAGTGACGTGGCAACGTTATACTCGACGCCTGTTCCAGCGTTTCTTCTGTGACCACCATAGTCCTATTCTTTGTCGCTCGTTTATTACGGTTATTCAACGTCGACCTGTGTTTTGTTGCTCGCAAAGGAGCGGTAGTCACCGTTGTCATATTCTGTTGAGCCACTCCCGCGTACTTTAAGCGTAAAGCCAGGTCTAATGCGCGGCTGCCCGCTACCACCAGTGTCCTGGTCTGGCCAACCGCCCGCTCAAAATCCACATCCCAGATCCAGGAAATATCTCGCCCATCGGCAATGTTATCATTAAGGACAAATAAGACATGCCGTTGTGTTCCCTCACCAAAGAGCGTTCGCAGCACCTCATTCAATCCCGTCGGGTTTTTTGCCAGCAGCAGGCGCAATGTACGCCCCTCTATCTGTAGACGTTCGCCGCGCCCAAAAATTGGCTTGAATTGTTCAATGCCTGTCACTATCGGTTCCCAGCCTATGCCCAATGCCTGGGCCACCGTAGCGGCTGCTAGAGCATTATAGATGTTATACAGGCCAGGCAAAGGAATAACCATTTCCTGTTGCTGCGCTGTCGACGAAATTGAACTTGCTATCCTGATACGCATCCGATCAAAGTCATCGGACTGTACCGTTACCGCCCGCACATTGGGCTGGGGTCGCTGTTGTTCGCAATTCGTGCAGCGATAATGCCCCATATGGCTGAAGAAGCGTATTTCATAGGTGTAATCACCCCCGCACCGCGGGCAGGTACGGGTATCAATGACCTGGTGTCGTTCAGGTGCATCCTGCTGCATCGCCAGGTCAAGCAAAGGGTCATCTATGCCGAAATAGAGGATCTGCCCTGCAAATCCATCACCGAGATTGGCGGTGATAGGATCATCGGCGTTCAGCACAAGTATGGTACCGCTTGATAACGTCTTCACTGTCTGCTGCCAGCGAGCCGCCACGCTATCCACCTCACCATAGCGATCAAGCTGGTCGCGGAAAAGATTGGTGAACACCACTACTCTTGGAGGAACTGCCCGTACCACCTGTGGTAAGACCGCTTCATCCACCTCCAGCACCGAGATAGCCCGTCCTGCGCGGCGCAGGTTTCCACTGGGCAGGGCACGAATGACCAGCGAACTGGCGATCCCGCCCATCAGGTTGGAGCCTTCCCTGTTGCGCCAGACGCGCAGGCCAGCGTCTGCCAGGATCGCGGCAATAAAACCGCTGGTTGTCGTCTTGCCGTTGGTGCCCGTGACCATCACGCTTCCATGCTCCAATTGGGTGGCGAGACGACCAACAATACCTGGGTCCAGGCGTTGAGCCACAAGACCAACAATGCTCGTACCGCCTCCCAGGTGCAGGCGGCGGCTGATTGCCCCCGCCGCCCTGCCTCCTAACACCGCCAGTCCAGCACGCAGCGATATGCGCCTTTGAGGATGAAGCGGCAGGTGCTGGCTTCTGCTCGCTGCCGCTTTTGGGCGTTCATCTCGTGTGCGTTTTGTATTTTTCTTGCGCCATCCTAAGCGCATCCCTGGACGGGGTACCTTCGCCGATGGCCGTTGTTTTGGCATGCGTTCCTCCAAGCAAACTGGAGCCTGTATCCATATGGTAGATATCTTAAATTGCAGCATAGCATGGCAGAGCAAGCAGGTCAAGTTTAAATAGGGTAGGGTCTAATTCCAATGGATGTATGCGAACCTGGCACCTGCAAGGTGCCAGGTTCGCATACATCCATTGGAATTAGACATTACTCCCTCTTGCCAACGTGTGCTATTCTATGCTGTGAGATAGAATGCTCGCAAATAGGTCGAGTCGAAAGTAAATAATAAAAGATCAGGTAGAGTGAATGGCAAAGAAACTTGTAATAGTAGAGTCACCGGCGAAAGCAAAAACAATCGAGAAATTTCTGGGAAGGGATTTTGAAGTACGGGCCTCCATGGGGCATATTATCGATCTGCCCAAAAATGGCCTCGGCGTCAATACACGCAAAGACTTTGCGCCACAATACGAAGTAATCGAGAAAAAAGACAAACTCATCGACGACCTGAGAGCTGCATCCAGGCGTGCCGACGAAGTATTCCTCGCTCCAGACCCCGATCGCGAAGGCGAATTCATCGCCTGGTCGCTCAAAGAAACCCTGGGCCTCCAGAATCCCCACCGCGCGGTCTTCAACGAGATCACCAGGGGTGCTGTACGCGACGCCATTAAGAAGCCGCGTGCCATCAACGAAGACCTCTTCAACGCGCAGCAGGCTCGCCGTGTCCTTGATCGCCTGGTTGGCTATAAAATTAGCCCTCTGCTCTGGCGGCGTATTCAATCGGGGACCAGTGCTGGCCGCGTCCAATCCGTCGCGCTGCGCCTCATCTGTGACCGCGAAGCCGAGATTCGCGCCTTCGTTCCCGAAGAATACTGGAGCATCACCGCTACCCTCAGCAAGCAGAAAGAAAAAGCTCTCTTCGAGGCCAATTTAATCACGCGCCTCAAAGATATCGCAGCCTTCAACAGCGCAGAGAATGCCGCCGATGCCGAAGAACAGGCACCCTCGCCAGCACTGAATGGTGCGAAACTTCCCAAAGCAGAAAAAGGGCGCATCAAAATCTCCTCCAAAGAAGAGGCCGACGCCATCCTGGCCGATCTAAAAGGTGCCACGTACACCGTCCTCAAAGTAGAGGAGAAAGAACAGCGACGCCAACCCTACCTACCCTACACCACCAGCACCATGCAGCAGGATGCCTCGGTGCGGCTCTACTTCAAACCCAAGAAAACCATGAGCCTTGCCCAGCAACTCTATGAAGGCATTGAACTCGGCGAGCGCGGCCACCAGGGACTCATCACCTACATGCGTACCGACTCGACGCGCATCTCTGAGGAAGCACAGGGGAAAGTCAAAAGCTATATCGGCGAAGAATTTGGGCAGCCCTACGTCGGAACAGGCCGCACCGGCAAGGCCAAAGCCACCACCCAGGATGCCCACGAGGCTATTCGCCCAACTGATGTCACTTTGACCCCACAGGTCGTCAAGTCACATCTTACCCCCGATCAGTTTAAGCTCTATAACCTGGTCTGGCGGCGTTTTGTGGCCAGCTTCATGACCCCTGCCGTCTTTGATACCGTGCGCGTGGACATTGTCGCGGCCCAATATGTCTTTCGTGCCACCGGTTCTCACCTCAAATTTCCGGGCTTTTATGCCGTTTGGCCGCGCGAGGAAGATGAAAAGCTCCTACCTGTGCTAAAGGCGCAGGAAGTACTCGAACTGCACAACTTGAAGCCAGATCAGCATTTTACACAGCCGCCCCCGCGCTTTACGGAGGCCAGCCTGATAAAAGAGCTTGAAGAGCAGGGCATCGGTCGCCCAAGTACCTATGTGCCGATTATCAGTACCATCCAGGATCGCGGATACGTTGACCAGGAACAGCGCCGCTTCGTACCAACCTGGTTGGGCGACACCGTCAACGAGGTGATGAACAAACACTTTCCCGATATCGTGGACATCAGTTTTACGGCTGGGATGGAGCGCAAGCTGGATGATGTCGAGGAAGGGCGACAGTCCTGGATAGAATTCCTGCACAGCTTCTATGGCGATTTCAAAGAAAGCATGAAAAAAGCCGAGGCTGAGATGGACCGCGTGCAGAAGCCGGTCGAGGAATTGGAGGAACTCTGCCCCGAATGTGGGCGTAATCTCGTCATCCGCACCGGTCGCTTTGGTCGCTTCATCTCATGCTCAGGCTTTCCAGAGTGTCGCTATCGCCGCTCTTTTATGAACAAAACCGGAGCCTTGTGCCCGCAATGCGGCGGCGACCTGGTGGAGCGCAAGACCAAGCAAAAGAAACGTGTCTTCTACGGGTGCAGCAATTATCCGACCTGCAATTTCGCCATCTGGGAGCGTCCGGTACCTGATCTCTGCCCAGACTGCGGCGGTCTGATGGTCGTTCCTCGCGTTGGACAAGACCCGGTCTGTTACACCGAAGTTGTAGCTGCCCAGCGCAATAGCGAAGAGAAACCCAGGCAGGTCGGAACGTCATCTCAACGCACGACCCGCAAGAAAACCTCCTCAGTCGAAGCCGAAGTTGCACCAGCGGCACCAAAAACAACGCGCCGTGCTTCAACAAAAACAGCAACGGCCAGGAAAACGCCGGTCAAAGCCACAGGCAGAAAAAAAACCACCGCCACCAAAACCAGGCGTACCGCCACCCGTACCCGCACAACAAAAACCAGGTAAATGGTTCTTCCAGGTTTGAGAGGAACGGGCTGAAAAAATATTCGCATTTCAGCCCGTTCCTCTCAAACCTGGAAGAACTCAGGGCACCAAAATCTCACTCAGGATAAGTGATATAATCCAGGAAGGTTACTAATTGCATTACCAGGCAAACAAGAATATGCTCTAGGGTTTGGAGGACCATATGTCTCATACCATTACGCTCATTCCTGGCGATGGTACCGGGCCTGAAATTACTGAAGCAACACGCCGCGTGCTTGAGGCAACAGGCGTACAATTTACATGGGAAGTGTATCAGGCGGGTTTGGAAATGTTAGAAAAGCATGGCACCGTTTTACCCGATGAGGTCATCGAGTCGATAAAACGCACAAAGGTAGGTTTGAAGGGTCCCATTACTACCCCTGTCGGCAAAGGCTCGCGCAGTGCTAATGTTCTTCTCCGTAAAAAACTTGACCTCTATGCAAATTTGCGACCCGCAAAAACCTATCAGGGACTTCGTTCTCGCTATGATAACATTGATTTAACCATCGTGCGTGAGAATACAGAAGATTTATATGCTGGCATAGAATTCCAAAGAGGCACATCTGAACACGATGAGATCATCGAAACCATCGCTCACACCACAGGTACCCATCTCAATCATGACTCCGCCATCAGCATCAAATTTATTTCTGTCCTGGCGACACGCCGTATTGTCAAATTTGCCTTTGAATATGCCCGCGCCAATGGGCATCGGAAAGTCACTGCCGTTCATAAAGCCAACATCATGAAGCTCTCTGACGGCCTTTTCCTGGCCACCGCCCAGGAAGTCGCCAGGGAGTATCACGATATCCAATTTGAGGACCGCATCGTAGACAATATGTGCATGCAATTGGTGCAAAAACCTGAAATCTATGACGTGCTGGTACTGCCTAATCTCTATGGCGATATTATCTCCGACCTCTCGGCCGGCCTGATCGGTGGCCTTGGCGTTGCCCCTGGTGCCAATATTGGCAGCCAATATGCTATCTTCGAGCCAGTCCACGGTAGTGCCCCAAAATATGCCGGGCAGAACAAGGTCAACCCCATGGCGATGATGTTCTCAGGCGTGCTTATGCTCCGCCACCTCTGCGAGCGCGATGCCGCCAACCGCCTGGAAAAAGCCATCGCCCAGGTTATCGCCGAAGGCAAGCACGTCACCTATGACCTCAAACCACGCCCCGACGACCCCACCGCCGTCGGCACCTCGCAGGTCGCAGACGCCGTCATCGAAAAATTGCAGAAACTATAATCACCGGAGAAAGATAGTGCAAAACGGGCATGATGGGCACAATGTATTGTGCTCATCATGCCCGCTTTGTACTGCCAATCTCCATTGTCCTCCTTGACGTATACTCCGTGATTCTCTACAATGGACATGAGGCAAATGCTCCAAAAGCGTACCAATGTACCCTAGAGAGGCAGGCGATTTATGGCAGATCGCGAGGGACAACAACTGGGTAATTATCGCTTGCTCCGTCTATTAGGGCAGGGCGGCTTCGCTGAAGTCTACCTGGGCGAGCATATCTACCTGGAAACTCCCGCGGCCATTAAAGTACTCAGCACCCAGATAGCCAGCGAAGATGTGGAGCACTTTCGCACTGAAGCTCGCACCATCGCCCGGCTGGCGCATCCTCATATTGTGCGCGTGCTCGAATATGGTGTGGATGGTACAACTCCCTACCTGGTTATTGATTATGCTCCCAATGGCACCCTCAGAAAACGACATACCAAAGATACCCTGCCTTCACTTCCAACCATCGTCAGCTATGTCAACCAGGTCGCCGACGCTTTGCAGTATGCTCACGACCAAAAAGTCATTCACCGCGATGTCAAACAGGAGAACATGCTGGTAGGCCGGCGCAACGAGATCCTGCTCAGCGATTTTGGCATTGCCCTGGTCGCCCAGAGTTCCCGCTATCAGAGCCAGAGTACACAGGGCATACCAGACCTGGCGGGCACCATTGCGTATATGGCACCGGAACAGATGCAGTTCCAGGCATGTCCGAATAGCGACCAGTATTCTCTTGGCATCGTCGTCTACGAATGGCTGAGTGGAGCGCGGCCATTTCAGGGAACGTTTGCCGAGATCGCGGTCAAACACACGCTGGCCCCTCCTCCTTCGTTACGCGAGAAGATACCGACCCTTTCACCAGCCGTTGAGGAAGTGGTGATGACCGCCCTCGCCAAAGACCCGAAGTCGCGTTACGTCAATATCAAGGCATTTGCCCTCGCCCTGGAGCAGGCCAGTCAAAAGGCACCGCTGTCGTCAACTGCCCTTGTTGACATATCTCTGCCTCCTATGCCCTCACAGCAGCCCGCTTTGCCAATTGAGACGGTTGCTCCATCAAACCAGGAAGCATCTCCCGCAGCTTTCCCTGGCACGTCAGCCTTACCGTCATCGGCACCCTTGGCCCCATCGCCGCCCACAACCGAATCGCTGTCCAACACGCCTTCGTCTTCTTCAATGCTGACCCCCAAATTGGATTTGCCTCTTGCGCCTTCTCCTCCATCGCCACCTCCACGGCGCGGTCTAATATCCCGGCGAACGGTTGTATTGGGATTGATGGGAGTCGCTATCACTAGTGCTGCAGGCGGCGGGATAGCCTGGCTGGCGCATAATCAAGCACTACAAGCGACCCCCGCTTCTTCTACATCGCTCATCAAGGGGAAAAACACACTCTATGCCTATACCGGTCATTCCAACTGGGTCTGGTCAGTGGCGTGGTCGCCCGACGGCAGGCGCATCGCCTCGGCAAGTGCCGATGATACGGTCCAGGTCTGGGATGCGATGAATGGCGATCACCTCACTATCTACCCCGGTCATACCGATTCCGTCTATGCCGTAACCTGGTCGCCCAATGGCAAGCGCATCGCTTCGGCCAGTTACGATAAGACGGTACAGGTGTGGGACGCAACATTTGGCGACCACTTCTTCACCTATAGCGGCCATACTAGCTGGGTCTGGTCAGTGGCGTGGTCGCCCGATGGCAAGCGCATTGCCTCAGCGGGCGGCGACAGGACGGTACAGGTGTGGGATGCCACCAATGGCGATCACCTCTTTAGCTATCACGGCCATACGGATTCTGTCTATGCCGTGGCGTGGTCGCCAGATAGCAAGCGCGTTGCTTCAGCCAGCGGTGACGGGACGGCACAGGTTTGGAATGCCACAAGCGGGAAACGCCTCTACACATACCAACCCTATTCTACAACCATATGGTCGGTGGCCTGGTCGTCCGATGGCACCCGCATCGCCTCGGCCAGCGGCGATGGTACCGTACAGGTCTGGGATGCCGCCGATGGCAATCATCTCTACATCTATTATGGCCATACGGATTCTGTCTATGCCGTGGCCTGGTCACCCGATGGCAAGCGCATTGCCTCAGCAGGTGACGACAAAACAGTGCAGGTCTGGGATGCCACCAATGGCGATCACCTCTATACCTATCGCGGTCATTCCAATAGCGTAAGATCGGTCGCCTGGTCGCTTGATGGGAAACGGCTTGCCTCCGGCTCCTGGGATAAGACGGTCCAGGTCTGGCACCTGTGATCATTTCGCCAGGACCTGTTAGTTCACTGGCTTTAATGAAAGAAGGGAGACACCCAACCAATGTATGCACGCACAACCATTGCTCAATTTGAACCAGGCACGACCGATGAAGCCATGAGCATCCTGAGAGATATCATGTTACCTCGTGCGAAAGAGCAGCGCGGCTTCAAAGGTGCCTTAATTCTCCAGGATTTTCCCGCCGACAAGGGTATCATCATCACCATGTGGGAAACTGAAACCGACTTGCTCGACAGCAGTCCGCCTGAAGATATCCTCGTATATGTAGACAGGCTGGGAGAACTGCTTATGGAACAGTCCACCCAACATACCTACGAGGTTCTCCTGCAATTATACTGATGTTTTGATATAAGGATAAGCTGATCTATATAAGGCTAAAATGATGGGTTATACGCACATTTCTTCGCGAACAGCGCCATCCTCTGCATCTCTTTAGCAACACGCTCAGGCTTAGAAGGTGCATTTGCAGCGCAAGAGCCTTGCCTTTGCTGTTCTTTCGGCAGCTATTGTTCTCTGAAAATGGCTTTTTGATGCCATTTCGACCTTTTCTAACGCTCATATGGATGTGGTTATCCTTATATCAAAACATCAGTGCAATTATAAACACACCTTGACAAGTCATCTATCTCATGGTACTCTTATATCAGACCGTTCGGTCTGATATAAGAGTACCA
>WNFH01001901.1_pt1 | contig 14359 bp, 12 predicted proteins | sample 5400411 | NCBI WGS metagenome assembly WNFH01 (sample SAMN13153347, study PRJNA577476) | soil metagenome | isolation source: 200 cm saprolite under Douglas fir tree site 2 hole 3 | place: USA:California | collected 2015-04-18
CGACGGTGTTTGCGGCGCTCTCGGCTGCCTCGTTCACGTTGCGGCTGCGATATGGCGAGCAGGTCTGGCCCTGGGTCGTCACGGGCGCCGTCGGCAGCAGCGTTGCCGTCGAGCGGGTCCTCGCCGGCTCGCATTTCCCTACCGACGTCGCGGCCGGGGCGCTGGCTGGCGTGGCGTTCGGAATCGCAGTGCCGTGGCTGCACGCGCGCTCCCGCGAGCAGCGGCTCAGCATCCTGCCCGCGGAGGCCGGGCGTGGCCTCGCGCTCGCCGGCGCATTCTGAGGACGCCATGCGCAAGCGAACGTTCCCGAACGGGATGCGACGCCTGCTCATCGGAGCCGCGGCGGTTCCGCTGGCGGTCATCGCGGCCACGCAGGTGGCGCTCTCGACGCCGCTCTTCCTCCGGCTCATCGACGCCGCCTTCGCCGGCGAGGTGTCGTTCGGCTACGACTCGGCATGGTCCTGGTGGCCGGGCCACGTGCACGTGCGCGGGCTGCGCGTGCAGGGCGAGGACTCCAACGTGCAGTGGCTTTTGCGCATCGAAAAGACCGATGCGACGATTGCCGTGGGCGAGCTGCTCCACCGCACCTTCCACGCCACGCGCTCGCGGTCGAGCGGCGTGTCCGTCGTCGCGCGCCTGAAGATGCCCCGGGGGGATGCCACGCCGGAGCGCCTCTTCGGGCTGGCGCAGATCGCGGGCTTCGACCCTTTGCCGCTGAAGACGGAGGGCCCCGACGAGCTGGACACCGAGGAGCGCTACCGGCTGTGGACGATCCACCTCGACGACACGGTGGCGGAAGTGCGCGAGATGTGGACCGAGCGCTTCCACCTCACCGGCAGCGCGCTGGTGACGGGCGGGTTCTTCCTCAAGCCGGTCCGCCGCGCGCAGGTGGAAGGCCAGCTCCAGGCGAGCTCGCTCGAGCTGCGCGTGGGCGACGATCTCGTCGCGAAGGATCTGCGCGGCCATCTCGCGGTCTCGCTGCATCCCTTCGATCCGCGCGAGGTGCAGGGTCTCGACGTGCTCGGCCAGGTGAGCCTGCGGGCGCGGTTCGACGGGCAGCTGGCCGGCCTCGAGTTCCTGCAACGGATGCTGCCTCTCGGGATCCGCGTCCAGGCCGCGCCGGGACCGCTGGTCGTCGATCTGCAGGTCGATCGCGGCAAGGTGTCTCCGGGCAGCGCGCTCGACTTGCGCTCGCCGCGGATGAGCCTGCAGTTCTGGCGGCTGCGCGCGGAGGGCGAGGCCGCGCTCGAGCTGCGCACCGCGGACGCACAGGCGACCGTGGCGCTGGAGCTGCTGTCGTTTTCGCTCGCGCCGCTCGGGGGCTTCCCGATGCCGATGCGCGCGCAGCGGGCGCGGGTCGAGGTCACGGGCGACCGGCTCGACCTCACGCGCGCTCTCTCCTGGCGCAGCTTCGTCGCCGACCTGGAAGGCGGCGCGGTTCCCGATCTGCAGCTCTTCGAGCCGCTCCTGCCGCGGGGCAGCGGCGTGCGCATCGAGAGCGGCCAGGCGTCGCTGAGCGGGCACATGGAGGGCACGCCGCACGCCTCGCACGGCCACATCGATTTCGCCGCACACGAGGCGACGGTGAGCGCGGCCGGGGAGCGGCTGCGCGCAAGCCTGCACGGCCAGGCGCGGCTGCACGCGAACGGGCTGGGCAGCCTCGATCTGTCGGGCAGCAAGGTGTCACTCGATCACGTCAACCTGCTCCATGCCTCGAACGCGCCCGACTGGTGGGGCCGCTTCAAGATCCCCGCGGCGCTGCTCGACCCCGAGGCGCAGACGCTCGTCCTGCGGATGACGGGGGACTGCCGCGATGCGCGCCCGCTCGCCGGTCTCTTCTCGGCGCGCGGCGTGCCTGACTTCGTCTCGAACATCTTTTCCATGGAAGGCCTCCACGTCAGCGGGGCCGTGCGCGTCGCGCCGGATGAATTCGCGCTGCTCGATCTGCGCGCGGCGGGAAACGGTGCCCAGATCCGCGCCAACTACCGCTCGCGCGGCAAGGCGAAGCGCGGCGCGGCGCTTTTCAGCGCGCACGGCCTCTCGGCGGGCATCGATCTCGACCACGGAAACTCCAGCCTCGTCGTGCTTGACGTGGACTCGTGGTACGCGCGCCGCCTCCGCGACAAAGATCTCCTCGCACGATCCGACCCGCGGCGATGACCCTCGATGCCGAGTCCCTACCGCTAGGCCATGCGAAAGCGCGCCGGTTCGATGCTCTGCGCCCAGAGCAGCCGGTACAGCTTTGGCCGCGTGACTCCGAGGTGGCGGGCTGCCGAGGCCACCTTGCCATGGAAGCGCTCCATGAGCCGCATCAGGTCCGCCTTGTCGAGGATCGCCGGCTCGCTCTTCTCGGGGACGGTCGCCATGCTGCGACTCGTCGAGAGCGCGAGGCGCACCTCGGACCCGAGGGAGAGCGGTTCATCGCCCGGCGCCGAGACGACCGCGACCGAGAGTACGGTGAGCAGCCCGCGCACGTTCAGGGGCCAGTCGTGCACCAGCAGCGCCTCGGCGAGGTCGGGCGTCAGCTTGCGGCCGAGGCCATCGCAGCGCGCGAGCAAGTGGCTGGTGAGCGCGGGGATGTCCTCGCGCCGCTCGCGCAGTGGCGGCAAGCGGATGGTCCACTGCGCCAGCCGCGCATAGAGGTCGGAGCGGAAGCGCCCTGCCTGCACCAGGTCGATCAGCTCGCGATTGCTGGTCGCGATCACGCGAACATCGGTGGTGACGTCGCGAGTGCTCCCCACCGGGCGCACCTCGTGGGTCTCGAGCACGCGCAAGAGGTTCGCCTGCAGGGCCAGCGGGATCTCGGCCACCTCGTCGAGCAGGAGCGTCCCAGCGCGCGCGGCGCGGAAGAGGCCCTGCTGCTCGGACACCGCGCCGGTGAAGGCGCCGCGCACGTGGCCGAACAGATCGCTCGCGAGCAGGCCCTCGTTGAAAGTGCCGCAGTTGACGGCGACGAACGGGCCCGTGCGCCCGCTGCGTTGGTGCACGAGGCGCGCGACCACTTCCTTCCCGGAACCCGTCTCGCCGGTGACCACCACGATGTGCTTGCGGGTGGCGACCGCGTCGACGCTGCGGCGGACGGCGATCATGGTGGCGCTGGTGCCGACCAACTCCGGCTCGGCGATGACGCTGCTCGGAGAGGCAGGCGCGTAGACGAGCAGCGTGTCGCCGAGGCGGAGGACGTCGCCCGGCTCGAGCGCGCGCTCGCCGACGAGAAGCTGACCGTTGAGGCGCGTTCCGATCTCGCTGCCCAGGTCGCGGATGAGAACGCGGCCATCTTTGGTGCGTACCTCGGCGTGGCGGGCCGCCATGCGAAAGTCGTCGAAGGCATCGTCGAAGACCACCGCGTCGCGGCCGAGGAGAAGCCCGCCCCGCGGAATCCGGCACCGCTGTGTTCCGCCGTTTCCGTGCCCGAAGAAAGTCAGTACGAGCGTCGGCTCGATCGCAGTGCCGTCCATCGGCACGCCCGCGTGCGTGGTGGGTGCGTCGCCCATTGTCAGCTCCCAGCGTCCGGAGTGGTCGACTGCTCTTCCGGTCGACGGCGGCGGGCGTGTACTCGACGTATACATCCGGCGCGCCGCGACTGCAAGTCAAACGTTCGTCGAACGGTCGCGAACGAGTCCGGTGTCTCCACCAGCAAGATCGCGGCGCTGCCTCGATGAACGGCGAACGTTCGGCGAGCGTCCGAAGACGCTCCCGGTGGATCCGAAGTCCCGCCCGATCGGACGTCTGCACCAATCTGCGGCATGGCACGGCCCATGCGTACGCACCCGGTAGCAGGCGTGCGGTCGCCCTCCAGCCTGGAGGTCGATCTCGATTCCGACTCGGCTCGCTCTGCGGAAAGCACACCATGTCGCGAGCACGAGATTTTCCCTCCCGCCCGGGCGGGACGTCTCCACCGGGCGCGTGAACCATGAGGCCCGGCAGATGGGTGCGCCTGCCGGGCCCCGTGCTCCGCGAAGCACCCCGTACAGCAGAAGGAGGGCGTCGGGAGCGCCTGGCGCGAGTGCAGGTCTGCAGCTGAGTCACGTCGGAAATCGAGTCAACCCTAACCTGGAAATCGAATCAACCCTAACCTGGAGCACCCAAATGGCCCCACGCAACGCACGGCTCGCTCTCTTCGTCCCGCTCGCCGCATCTCTTCTCGCGTGCGCACCCTCGTCCGCCGCGTCCCTGACCTCGCGCGAGGAGGCCCTCATGAGCGGCGTAGCATCGTCGGCGCGCTCGATCAGTGCGGCGCCCTCGGTCGGCACGGCGGGAAACTTCGCGGTTCTGGCTGGCACGGCGGTGACCTGCACCAACGGCACTGTGACCGGAAACGTGGGCGTGTCCCCCGGGACTGCCATCACGCAGACGAGTTGTCCGGTGACAGGGACCATCAACGCCGGCAACACGGTTGCGGTGCAGGCCAACAAAGACTTCTTCATCGCGTACGACAAGTTCAAGGCGCTGGCGTGCGACCGCACCTTGACGACCCTCGGTAACCAGACGCTCTCACCCGGTGTCTATTGTTTCGACGCGGCGGCGACCGCGACGGGCTCCGCCACCGCCCCCGCCTTGTTGACGCTCGACGGGCCCGCGAACGGGATCTGGATCTTCAAGATCGGGACCCTTGGGACCGGCGCCCTGACGGGCACCAGCTTCTCGGTGGTCACGCCAAGCGGTGCCCCGCCGCCCTGCAACAACGTGTTCTGGTGGGTCGCCGAAGCCGCGACGATGACGGATTCGACATTTGTGGGAACGATTCTCGCGGGTGCGGCCATCAGCCTGACCCGTGGAACCTTCAGCGGCGACGCCTTCGCGAAAGCCGCCGTGACCATCACGGGCACCGCCGTCACTGCTTGCGCGATCGGCAGCGCTTCTCCGGCTTGCAAGGACAAGGACAGGGACAGGGACAAGGATAAGTGCAAGTGCGAGTGCAAGGACAAGGACAAGAAACACGGACACGATGACTGCGACGACGACGACGACGATCACGACGGTGACAATCATCATGGTAGACATGGGGAGCATGGACGATGAGCGCTCTCAGCCGATTCAAGACACGCCAGGTCGCCAGCGCGGGTCGTCTCACCGCGCTTTTCCTGGTCGTCATTCTGGCGGGATGCGGGGGCGACAACAACAACAGCAACCGCAACCCCTCGGGGGCAGGTCCGGCGCCGGTACCACTTGGATCCGCGGGATCCCTCGGAGCGGCGGGCAGCTATGTGATCCTGGCAAAGACAGGAATCTCCAACGTGACGGGTTCCACGGTGACCGGCGACATTGGACTGAGTCCTGCCGCTGCGAGCTTCATCACCGGCTTCTCGTTGGTGGCTGACGCCACGAACGTGTTCTCCACCTCGAGCTCGGTGGTCGGGAAGGTGTACGCGGCCAACTACGCGGTTCCGACTCCATCCAACCTGACCACCGCGATCGGCAGCATGGAGACCGCGTACACCGACGCCGCCGGACGTTCCACGCCTGACTTCCTCGAGCTGAGCACCGGGAACCTCGGCGGGCTGACGCTTGCGCCGGGACTCTACAAGTGGACTAGCACCGTCACCATTCCGACCAACGTGACCATCGCAGGCGGCGCCAACGACGTCTGGATCTTCCAGACCAGCAGCGGTCTCTCCATCAGCGCGGCCAAGAGCGTCGTGCTGAGCGGCGGCGCGCAGGCGAAGAACATCTTCTGGCAAGTCGCCGGTCAGGTGACGCTCGGTGCGACCTCGCACTTCGAGGGGATCATCCTCTCCAAGACCGCGATCACGCTGCAGACGGGCGCAAGCATGAAAGGCAGGGCGCTGGCGCAGACCCAGGTCGCGCTGGACAACAACGTCATCACCCAGCCGTAGTCAATGCCAAACTGACGTCACTCGAGACGGCGGCGGGGGAAGCCTCCTCGCCGTCCGTCTTTCCTGGTCTGGAACGGAGTCAGTCATGGAGTGGAATGTAATCGAAGGGAACTGGAAGCAGGTCTCCGCCAGGATGAAGGAGAAGTGGAGCACTCTCACCGACGACGACCTCCAGTTCGTCGACCGGAACAAGGGCGCCCTGGTCGGCAAGGTGCATGATCGGACCGGGTTGGCGCGCGACACCGTCGAGCGGCAACTCGACGCGATGATCGCGAGCCTCGTGCCGCCGCCCCCCGCCGTCGAGAAGCCGCCGGACACGGCAGTCCGTTTCCCTCCGTCGGGCGCCAAGCCGCAGGGGCCGGGGTAAGCGAGAAGGTCACTCGGCGCGGAGCGCCACCGCTGGGTCCACCAGCGCTGCTCGCCGCGCGGGCACGAGAGTGGCCGCCAATGAAACCGCGCCCAGGACCAGCACCGCGGCGAGCAGCGCCAGCGGGTCGGTGGGTCCGACGCCGAACAGGAGCCCCGCGAAGAACCGCGCCGACGCCAGCGCGCCGGCGGAACCCAGCAAAAGCCCCGCGCCGACGACCGCAGCGCTCTCCCGCGCAACCAGCGCGAGCGCCTGAGCCGGCCGCGCCCCCAAGGCCATGCGCACGCCGATCTCGCGCGTACGCTGGCTCACGGCGTAGGCCAGCACGCCGTAGAGTCCCAATCCGGCGAGCATCAGCGCGAGCGCCGCGAACCCGTGCAGGAGCTTCAAAGCGAAGCGTCGCTGCGCAAGGGAAGCCGAAAGCGCCTCGCTCAGCGAACGCATCTGATAGGCGGGCAGGCGCGGATCGATGGCCGACAGCACGTGCTGCGCGCCCCGCAGCACCTCTCGCGCCGGCGCCTTCGAACGCACCACCAGGGTCAGCGTGTTGGCGGGAAGCTGGTCCAAGGGGAAGTACATGGTCGGGCGGACGTCCGCGTCGAGGCCGAACTCGCGCACGTCGCCCACCACCCCCGCCACCGCCCACCAGCGCGGATCGCCGGCCAGACGGAGCCGCTGGCCCAGAGCGTCGCCGGCGGGCCAGTACTTCCGGGCGAAGGAATCATTGACCACGACCACCGGCGCCTTGTCGGCCGCGTCGGTTTCTTGCGGCGTGCGCCCGCGCAAGAGCGGAATGTCCATGGCCTCGAACCAGCCGGGCGTGACCGTGCGGTTCTCCTCGTCGGGCGGCTGCGCGCCGGCGGGCACCGGGCGACCCTCGATCTCGAAGGGCTGGTCGGTGGGCACCCCGCTCAGCGGCGCGTAGTCCACGCCGCCCGCCGCGGTGGTGCCGGGTAGCTCGCGCAGCCGCTGCAGGACGGACCGGAAGGTGGTTCGGTAACGCTGGTCGTCGTCGGTGAATCCCCCAGGCAACGACACGTTCAATGCGACGGCGCCCTCCGGCCGGAACCCGGGATCGATCCTCACCACGTTGCCGAAGCTGCGCAGGAGCAAGGCGGCGCCGGAGACCAACACCAGGGCCAGGGCAACGTCGGCGGCGACCAGCGCGCGCCGCAGCCGGCGCGGGTGCGGAGCAGCCGAGGCGCTCGCGCCTCGCAGGGAATCCTGCAGCTTTGCCTGAGTCGTGGTCAGCGCCGGAAGCAGTCCGAAGAGGAACCCGCTCAGGAGCGATGCGCCCAGCGCGAAGGCCAGCACCGCTCCGTCGACGCGCACCTCCCGCGCCCGCGGCAGGTCAGCGGGCCCGGCCGCCAGGAGCAGATCGACGCCCCACACCGCGATCAAGACCCCCAGCGCGCCGCCCAGGAGCGCCAGGAAGATGCTCTCCACCATCATGTGCCGAACCAATCGCGAACGGCCGGCGCCCAGCGCGGCGCGCACCGCCAGCTCGCGCTCCCGCGCGGTGGCCCGCGCCAGGAGCAGATTTCCCACGTTGGCGCAGGCCATCAAGAGGACCAGCACCACCGCGCCGAAGAGCATCCACAGCGTGGTCCGCACGTGGCCGACCATCTGATCGAGGAGCGGGACGGCGGTCATCTCGAACCCGGCGTCCGCCGGATAGACCGCGGGGAACGCCGCCCGCAGCCGCGCCGAGACCACCGCTATCTCGGCACGCGCGTCGGCCAGCGTGACGCCGCGGGCGAGCCGCCCGATCACGCGCAGGAAATGATTGCTGCGGCTCTGCGGAGTGAGCTGGTCGGCAGTAAAGCGAAGCGGCGCCCACGCGTCGAAGTTTTCGGGAAGCTGCAGGTCGTCCGCCAGCACGCCGATGATGAGGAAGGGGTGCCCGGAGACCTCCACGGTGCGGCCCACCGCGCCGGGGTCTCCGCCGAAGCGCCGCTGCCAGAGCGCCCGGCCCAACACGATCACCCTCCCGCGGCCGGGCTCCTCCTCGTCGCTCGTGAACCAGCGCCCGAACGCAGGCTGCACGCCCAGCACCGGCAGGAGCGAGCTGGTGGCACGGGCGATCAGGATGTGCTCGGGCGCTCCGGCGCCGGCCAGGTTCCCGCTGCCGTATCCCCAGGCTGCGACGCCGCTCATGCTGGAGAGGTGTTCGTGGTCGTGGCGGTATTCGGCCAGCGAGACCGTTCCGTGGACCTGGCGCCACGAGGCGTAGAAGCGCACCAGGCATGCCGGCTCGCGGTAGGGCAAGGGCCGGAGCAACAGGCCGCGCACGACGCTGAACACGCTGGTCGTCGCGCCGATGGCCACCGCCATCGTGAGGACCACCACACCGGCGAAACCCGGGCTGCGCAGCAGCAGCCGCAGCGCGCCCCGGAGATCCTGACGTAGCTCGTCCATGGCCGGATCGGCAGCGAGATCCGTGCCATGTATTTTCCGAGGGGGCTTGCTTGGCGGCCGTCCAGAAGTGGGATCGGCCGTCCCACCTCCGGACGGCGGCTCGGATTATGTCCTACGCTCTCGGTGCTCACGGATGCGGAGGCACGCCATGCTCATCCCAGCCCTGCTCGTCTCCTACGTTGCGGCCGCGGAAGCGCCGGCCGCGGCGGTCCCACCGGAAGCCGCGGAGATGGCGCAGCTCCTCGGCATCGGCGCGGTGCTCACGCTCTACGCTGCGCTCGCGCCAGGCCGCGGTACGCCCCCGCTGCGCACGCGCTCCAATCTGCTGGCGCCATTCTCAGATCGGGAGCAAGCTGACGACCTCGAGCGGCGCTTCCGTTCGCCTGGTCAACGGCGCCAGCCCCTGCAACGTGTTCTGGCAGGTGGGGAGCTCGGCGACCGTCGGCACCTCCACCTCCTTCGTCGGCAACATCCTCGCGCTGACCAGCATCGCACTGACCACGGGCGCTAGCCTGGACGGCAGGGCGCTGGCGCGCAACGGCGCCGTGACCCTGGACAGCAACAAGATCACCTCCAACAGTTGCGCGCCGGTGGCCGGCGAGGGTGATGGCGGCGTGGCCTCGCTCTCGTGCTGCGACGGCGCGAAGCTGTGCGGCGGCACGTGCGCGAATCTGCAGACGGACGCCAACAATTGCGGCTCATGCGGCAAGCACTGCTCGGCGAGCGAAGTGTGCAGCGCCGGGGCGTGCGCGCCGTGCCCCGCCAGCAGGGCGCAGTGCAAGGACCAATGCGCCGACCTCGGCTCCGATCCACTCAATTGCGGCGCCTGCGGCAACGTCTGCGCCGCCCGCCAGAGCTGTATCGCCGGGTCGTGCTCCGCCTGCGATGGGACGCTGTGCGCGAACACCTGCGTGGAGCTGAGCACGGATGCCGCCAACTGCGGCGCATGCGGAAACGCCTGCGCTGCGGACGAGTGCTGCCACGCGGGCTCCTGCGGCAAGCGCGACGCCCGCAATGCGCTTTGCAAGTAACGTCACACGCATGCAGTCTTGCGAGCGGTGGACCTCCAGCCCGCTTACCTTCCCCGCATGACCGCTCGCCTCTCCTACCTCTTGATGGCGTCGTGGATCCCAGCTGCCGTGGCAGCGCCGCGCACATTTGCCATCGACGGGAACGCCAGCAGCGCAGCCGCGCATGTCGGAAAGACCGGCATCGGAAGCTTCGCCGGCCACGAGCATACCGTCCTCGCCCAAACCATCCATGGTGAAGTGGTCCTGGATCCCGAACAGCTCTCGCGATCTTCAGTCGACCTCATCGTGAATGCCAGATCGCTGAAGATCAGCGAAGAGGGCGAACCGCAGGGAGATGCTCCGAAGGTCCAGCGAGCGATGAGGGGACCCAACGTGCTCGACGTCGGGCGCTACGCCACCATCCACTTCCGCTCTGTCGAGGTGACGGGCAAGCAGAGCGCTCCGAACTCGTACGATCTGACGGTGGTCGGCGAGCTCTCGCTGCACGGCCTCACGAAGGCCTTCACGGTGCCGGTCCGACTCGACGTTCATGGCGACACGCTGAACGCGACGGGGAAGATGGTGGTGAAGCAAACCGATTTCGGAATCGAGCCGACGTCGGCGGCAGGCGGGCTGGTCAAGGTGGAGGACGAGGTCGGTCTGACCTTCCGGATCGCGGCTCGAGCAGGCCTGTAAAGCATCTAAGGTCAACCAGCCGTTCGAACGGGCGGTATCGCCAAGCTTACGGTGCCTTGGGTCACGATCACGAAGCCACACGTCAAGCAACGGAGGAACGCCATACCCTTGTTGAAGCCCAGCCGCTCCGTAGTCGCATGTTGGCACTTGGTCCTGGTGTTGCTCTCGGTGGTGCTGTTGTCTCGGCTCATGGACATTGGATAACGCACCACGTCAGACGATTCGGCTGATGCCGTTGTCCGCGGCGAAACGCCGCTAGCTGCTGTCCTCCTGGACGCGCGCACTAGAGGGTCGAGATGGTCATTGTGCCGCGGGATGAGCTCGAGCGTCAGGCGTGGGACGGCTTCCCGGAGCGCGGTGGCGGCGCTCGGCGCGTGGCGGCCCGCGCCGCGGTGGCGCGCCTTCTGTGGGACGAAGGCGGCGAGCGTAGAGTGCCTCCTGCGGCGACCCTCGACCGGGCGGTGTCCGCGCTGCCACGCGGGGACCTGGAGCGGATGTGCGAGCTCAACCCATTCGGTCCCGTCTACTTCATTCCGACGCCGCCGTTCCTGCGCGCCCTGGCTCGGCGCATCCGCTCCCGAGGCGCGCGCCGGATCCTGGAAGTCGCAGCCGGCGACGGACACTTGACGCGCGCGCTCTCGGCGCACGCGCCGGATCTGCGCGTCACCGCGTCGGACTCCGGCAAGTGGGAGCGGCCGCAAGCGCGCATGAGCCCGCGCGAGCGCCGCGAGCTGCGAGGGACGGCGGTTGCAGGGATCCGGCCCGGGTCCGAAGTGGTGCGGCTCGACGTGCGCGCCGCCATCGACAGGTTCCAGCCGGACCTCGTGCTCGCCTGCTGGCTTCCGCCAGGGCCGCTGCTCGGACGCATCCTGCGCGCGTCGGACCGCGACGTCCTCGAGATCGGCGCCGGGAGCGGAATCACGGGCGACATCTCCTGCTGGCGCTACGAGCACGAGTTCTGCGACGAGCTCGACGCGCTCGGCCGCTGCCGCCTCGACGAGCAGCCCTCGCGCAAGCTGCACACGCGCGTGACGCTCTACGAGGCCCGCGGACGGTGATCGCCTGTTAGACGGCCTGGCCATCATGAACACATGCCGGACAGCTAAAATTTAGCGTTCATGAATGGTCATTCCTTCGGCAGCGTGACCTGAAGCACCGTCCTCGCCTCGTCGCTGCTCATCTCGACGGATCCGCCGTGCGCTTCGACGATGCGCTTCACGATGTAGAGACCGAGGCCGACACCTCTACCTTTCGAGCTCCTGCGTCGAAATGGCTCGAACAGATGCGCGCGGAGCTCGTCGGGGACCGGGGGCCCGCGATTGACCACCGAGAGCACCGCACGGTCGCCGGAGTCGATCAACGACACCTCTACGGGTGTATCGGGCTCGCCGTGTTCCAGTGCGTTCCCGATCAGGTTGCGGACGACCTGGCGGAGCCGTTCGCCGTCCCATTCCCCAATGGGGTCATCGTGCACGTCGAGCACGATGTCGCGGTCGGGGTGCACGATCGAGGCGTCCGCGATCACCGACCGGCAGACGTCGGCGAGGGCCACCGTCGCTTGCTCGGGAGCCCCCAGGCGCGACCGACTGAAATCCAGTAGATCGGCGACGATGCGCTCCACCGCGCCGATCAGCGCATCGATGCGCGAGAGCATCTCCGGCGCTCTCTTTCCGCCTTGGCGGACGATATGGACGCCGAGGCTGATGGCGGCTAGCGGGCCCAACAGGTCGTGTGCCACCTCGCCGAGCCGGAGATCCCGCTCCTCGAGCGCGACCTTCTGTGCCGTGATGTCCTGCAGCGTGCCGACGATGTTCACTGGCCCGCGCCCGTCGCGCACGACGCGCCCGGTCGCCGAAAGCCAGCGCTCCCGTGCCCGAAACTCGAGTCGGTACTCCCCGCCGCGCATCGCGCGCGCGATCGCTTCGCTGAAGCGCCTGCGGTCCTCCGCTGACAATGCATCCAAGGGACCGTCGTTCTCGGCGACCCCGAGCAGCTCCTTGCAGCGCGGCGAGCAGCGCCAGGTGGCGGTTGCGGGGACGATCTCCCAGACTCCAAGCCCCGCGCAATCCACCGCCAGCGCGGACACATCCCAGTCCCTGGGGAACTCGACTGCATTCATTTGCTGTTCCATCATTCGCGCGCCTCAGTCAGGCCTGTGCGCCCCTCGCTCAGCCGCGGTGGGGCGTCTCGAGGAACGCCGGGCCGTCCCGAAGGTGCGGGACGGCCCGGAACGACGATCTACTTCGAGTTCGTACCCGCGTCCGGCGACGTGCTCGTGCTGGACGAATCCGTGCCGGACGAATCCGTGCTGCCAGGGCCGTTCGCCGTTCCATCGCCGCTCGTGCCGGGCGTGCTCGCGGAGCCACTGGACGACTGGTCCGGGCTGCTCGGCGCCGCGGGCATCGTCTGCCCGGTCGGACCGGTGGAGTCTCCAGCGGTGGAGCCCGACTGCGTCCCGGGTGCCTGGCCGGTGCCGGACGAGCCAGCGTCCGGGTTGGTCGCGGCGGACGACCCAGTGTTCGGGTCGGCCGCCGTCTGGGCACGTGCGGCGACGGACGATACCAGCGCTCCCGCTGCGAAGAACGGTACCAATTTGCTCTTGATGGTCATCGATGTATCTCCCTGTTGTGTGAGCGGTACCGTACGAGCCGCGGCGCGGGCTTTCCATCATCCATTGGTATTGATGGAGAGGGGAAATCTACATTCCTGGCGGGAGCTTGAGTTTTTCCGCCATCTTGACCAACTCGGCGAGGGACCCGGCCTGCATTTTCCGCATCACCTGACCGCGATGTATCTTCACGGTGATTTCGCTGGTCCCGAGATCCGATGCGACCTGTTTGTTCAGCATGCCCGAGGTCACGAGGCCCATGACCTCGCGCTCGCGTGGGGTCAGCATGCCGTACCGCCTGCGCAAGTCCGCAAGCTCCTCCTGCCGTTGGCGCGTGACGCGGTCGAGATCCAGCGCCTGTTGAATGGCATCCAAGAGGTCCTGGGCCCGGAAGGGCTTCGTGAGGAACTCCACCGCACCCGATTTCATGGCCTTCACCGTCATCGGAATGTCGCCATGACCGGTGATGAAGATGATGGGCAGCCGGACGCCCGCCTCGGCCAACTGGTGCTGGACGTCGAGCCCGCTGACCCCAGGAAGCCTCACGTCCAGGATCAGGCAGCTCGGACCATCCGAGCGCAGGCTGCGGAGGAAATCGTGGGGGCTCGCGAAGGGCTCGCATCGCAACCCTACCGATTTCAGCAAGCCCTGTATCGACACACGCACGTCGGCGTCGTCATCGATGATGTACACGGTTGGAGCGCCCGCCGAGGTCATAGACGGGCCTCGACCTCGCTGGGCAGAGTGAATTGGAAGGTTGCGCCCCGCCCGGAGTTGGCGGCGGCCCACAACTGGCCACCGTGCGATTCGATGATGGATCGGCTGATCGGCAGGCCCATCCCGGTGCCCGTGGGCTTGGTGGTGAAGAATGCACTGAAGATCAGGTCCGCCTGATGCGGAGGCAATCCCACGCCGGTATCGCTGACCGAGATCAGCAACTGACCATTCCCGGATCGCTCCGACCTGATGGTCAGCTCGCCTGCCGCGCCGATGCCCTTCATGGCATCGATGCCATTGAGCATGAGGTTCATGAACACCTGCTGCAGCTGCACGCGATCTGCCTTCACCTTGGGTAGTCCCAGGGTCAGTTCGGCGCGGATCGGAACGGAGTATCGGGTCGCCTCGCTGCGCAGCAGGACGATCATTTCTTCGATGACTTCGTTGACGTCCACAGACTCGCGTTGTAGGGCGCCCTTCTTGAACAGCAAGCGGATCCGGCTGATGATATCGGCCGCGCGCGTTCCGTCTTTGACGATTCTCGATGCAGCCTCGCGCGCCTCCTCGACATCCGGGTGAGCGCGCGCAAGCCAGCGCAAGCACGCATTGGCATTCGTGATTGCGGCAGCGATCGGCTGGTTGATCTCATGCGCCAGCGAAGCCGTCAGCTCTCCCATCGTGGTCACCCGGCTGATATGCGCAAGAT
>WNFH01001904.1_pt1 | contig 14355 bp, 17 predicted proteins | sample 5400411 | NCBI WGS metagenome assembly WNFH01 (sample SAMN13153347, study PRJNA577476) | soil metagenome | isolation source: 200 cm saprolite under Douglas fir tree site 2 hole 3 | place: USA:California | collected 2015-04-18
GCCGTTGCATGTGTCCCCCTTTTTAAGGAGCACGCCAAACCTTGCGGCTGGGCACTTAAGAGACCTTCGCTTCAACAGGCATTTGAAGGGGCATGGCCCGGCCCCGAAAGCGTGACTCGGGGAGTCCGCTTTGGGTCCACGCTGCCGAAGGTGGCGACCGAGATGGCGCTGCACGTCCTCGCCTACAACCTCACGCGTGTGATGAACATCAACAACTTCACGCAGGGCAAAATCAAACGCCGCCAGAAGCAGATCGAAGAAAGCGTGGCGCGCTACAGGTTTTCACACAGCCTGGGTCAAAAGGCGACCTTCGGGCGCAGCTGATTTAGGTCTGTTCAACTTCCAACAGCGGACGTCGGAAGACTGCCGCAAGCTCCAAGACCTTCATCGCAATGAGCTACCATCCGTGAGGGTCACCGTCTTTACTGATGCGTCCTCTGGTGAATTCAAGCGGTTTTCCCAAATTTTTTTGTTAACTAGCTGGTTAAATTATACATGTTTCTATTAGGAAGTCTGGGCCGACTCGGCATGGGGAGGGGGCTCCGTAAAACAGAACCTGCCCCCCGCGCCCTGTTTAATCTAAGCCGCTACCCTTCCCCTTAGATACTGCGCAATCCGTCATCACCATCTTCAACAAGTCCACTCTCAATCGACGCCATCACTTCGCGAACATCCGCCGCGTTGTCCATTCGGATCGCGCTTTGAACCATCAATAATTTCAGTGCGCCTTGGTTCGTAAGTCCAGCCATCCTTAACGAGGTGATGGCATCCTCGATGATGGCGCGAACATCAAATTGCTTTTTCTCGATCTCTGCTTCATTCATTACTCTGTTCTCGCTTGGCGGTAGTGCTGTTGTAGACCGGATGGCGCGGGTCCAGCGGCCAGCCGCTTGCATCAATATCTGTCTCGAATTCTTTTGCTCCTTGATTGAACCCGTGTATTTTTGCGTGATGAGCGAAACATAAACTTTCGAGAGGACCGTACCAAAATTCCAATTCAGAAAAACTTTCTCGATACTCGTTGATGTGATGGGAAAGATTCGCCCCTTGCGTTCGACCTTGCCGCTTGCACTCAGCACAAAGCGGATTCATTCTAAGATTCAATTGTGAACGTCGCTCCCATCTCGACGTACCGTAGAGACGCGACCATGGTTTTGGATTTGAAGATGCCATCGTGTTATCCTGCAATTTCACCCATTAGAGCAACATGACCAGTGATCGAGCCTCTTATTTCAATATCAGCATGCTTGCTATCAATAGCCTTGCTATCAATAGTGATAAACCCGAAAACAGGCGGAGCGCGACCAGCAAGCGCGATCGCAACTTCATCTCGAATCTCTTCAAGCATCATTATTCGTGCATCTCGACGACGTAGCAACGACCGCATGTAAGCCAGCACAAGATGCTGCCCCTGAGCCGTGATCATGCGAGTCCGCGCGTCCGCACAAAGAGTTTCAAACGAAGTAATGACTTGATCGTCGTAATCGTTGCGCATTTTATGACTCCGGGTCCCACCAATTCTTGCGCATACCGGAATAGGACCAGCCCAACGGAATTTTTTGCCCGCGCCAAATGATTTGATCTGGATGATCTTTTTTTTGAGGGACCACTTCACTACGCGATTTGGGTGATCGGATAACTTCCCGCGGTGTCTGACCACCTCGGGTTCTTGTGAGTACTTCCCGAGCCCGACGGAGGGAGCGTAGCGCGTTATTATATCTGTCAGTGGCGCGCGAAGCCTCGATCCGTTCGGCAATCGTCGCGTTCTTGTTCAGTGGCTTTGGTTTTGCTCTTGCAAGCGCCGCCTCGGCCTTGCGAAGATTAGCTTCCATCTCTTGCTGAGTGGAATGCTTGACCGCGGCATGTGGACCTTTCGCCCCTCTTGCCATCATCTCCTTGGCTCTGCGAGTGATAGCTTCCTTCTCCTGCTCGGTGTAACGACTTGTCTTGTTCTGCTCTTTGAAAATCATCCTGATCGTTGTCGTCGAGACGCCCATCGCCTTGGCTTGCAGTAATGAATTTGGATTTGCCCCAACCGCGCAGACGCTGACCTCGACAAGCTCCTGCTTCAAAAAATGAGTCCCGCCAGATTTGAGCGGCACAGATTCGATCGGACGGAATGCCGTTGGCGTGCAAGTCAATCAGCGTTTGCGCTTGTGCCAGCCGATAGAATTCGGCAGCTGTCATTTTCATCTTTGTCATTTTTCTCTCCATCTCGATCGCCGGCATAACCGCGTTCAAGGACAAGCCAGCAGAAATCTGGCGTGCCGCCGCCGACCTTGCCACCGGCTAGAACATAAGGACCGGGCGGCATTGATGGCCGCGGCGTCATCAACCAAGCATGACTAAAGGGCAGCTCACGGAGCCAGCGCGCGGCATGGATGGAAGCGGTGCGGGCGATCAGCGCAACCTTGTCGGCGCCGATATCGAATGCGTGTCGCGCGAATTCCTCGACGATGGCAAACGGCGGATTGCCGACAACGGACGGCGGCGCCGACCGGCGTTTCAGGAAGTCTTGAATGCGACAACCAGGATAACCACGGTCGACGATGTCGGCTGTGATGACGCGATAGCCGGCGCCCTTGGCAGCGTCTGCGATGCGGCCCGTATGCGGAGCGATGGCCGGCGGAATCGGGTAACCTGATTTCAGCAGCGCCACCAGCTCCGACTTGTCGCCAAGGTCGAATGCATCCAGGGCATCCAACCATGGTCCATTACGCGAGTCATCATCGAACAGGATTAATCGATCAGGCTGGTGATGCTTGCCGCCGTACTGTTCGAACAGATTCAAGGTCTCCGATTTCCTGCCGCGCTTTGTCATCGCGCGTCAACCTTGCTGCGCTTCTTCGCGCCCATCTTCACCACTTCGCCGCGACCGCGCAGCTCATCGAGACGGTCAGCATACCACTGCATCAGCGCGACGCGTTCCGGCCAGCGCAGCGACCGATTGTAAATCGCCCTCACGCCGCGCGGCGCATGACTCAAACACAGCTCGATGACGTCGGGCGGAAACCGGCCAGCCTCACTATTCAACAGCGTCGAAGCCGTCGACCGGAATCCGTGTGCGCACACCGTGTCAGCGTCATAGCCCAGCGATCGCAACGCTAACGTTAACTTACTAGCTTGGAGCGGCCGGCCACCCTTGTGCGACGGGAAGATGAACCGGCTGGTGGCGCCAACGCGTAACGCATCGAAGATGGCAATCGCCTGTTTCGGCAACGGGATATCGAACGACTTCCGCATCTTCATCCTGCTCGCCGGAATCGTCCAAACGCCATCGGTGCCGATCTCGTACCATTCGGCTAAGCATAACTCGGACGGCCTGACAAACGTCAACGCCAACAACTGCAACGCCATCCGCACTTCCGGGCGCTGATAGCCATCGATGTCGCGCAACAGCTTGCCGACCGCCGCCGGCTCGACAATCGCCGACCGTGGCCGGGCTTTCCTATTCGTCAACGCGCCTTTCAGATCCGCGGCGACGTCGCGCTTGCATCGGCCCGTTGCGATTCCGAATCGGAAAACTTCGCCGGCCGCGTTGCACAGCCGCTTGGTCGATTCGTGTTTGCCGGCGGCCTCGACCCGCCGCAAAACCTCCAACAGTTCCGGCGCTTCGATGTCGGCGATTGGCCGGGCACCGATGCCATCATACAGAATCTTGAGCAACCATCGGACCCGGCGCATGGTGTTCGGAGCCCTGCCTTCGGCTTCCACTTTTCGCTTGAACCAGTCGTCGCCAACATCCTTGAACGTCGTGACTACCGCCCGCGCCTCGGCTTTCTCGACCTTGACCACGGCGCCAGGATCGACACCGCCGCGCAGCTGTTGCTTGGCGCGATCGCGGGCGCCGCGGGCTTCGGCGAGACTGACGGCCGGATAGGAGCCTAACGCCGCGGTCTTTTGCTTGCCGCGGATCATGTAGTTGAGCCTCCAGAGCTTGCCGGTGCGGGTGACCAACAGATAGAGGCCGCTACTGTCGGCCTGCTTATAAGGCTTGTCGCGCGGCCGGAGGGCTTTGACGGCGGTATCTGTGAGCATTGGGTGGTCTCCTGTGAGGCGTCGAGGGTATCCATTTTGGGCACATTGATCGGCGCCGATACCATGACTTATACCATGACTTAGTCGCGGTAAGTGGCGAAATACAGCGGTATGCGACAATACGCCATGAAACCAAGTTAGCCCTGTGCCGCAGTGGTTTCTTGGCACTTTTCCCTAGCTAGAACAACATCTTAGGAAGCGTATCACGCTCCCGGCCCGGGAACAGCCAGACCGCGGGCCGGGCGATGCGATACCAATCGCGCAGCAACTCCAATAGCCGCGGGGAAAGCATTGCAAAGCGATCCTTGCGCCCCTTGCCTTGCTCGATGCGCAGCAGCATGCGCTCGGAATCGATGTCCGACACCTTCAGCGCCACGACTTCGGAGACCCGCAATCCGGCGCCATAGGCGGCGCTCAGCGCGGCCTTGTACTTCGGCCCGGGGGCCGCCTCCAGCAGCCGTGCGATCTCCTCCAGGCTCAAGATCACCGGGATCTTGCGTGGCTCCCGCACGAACGTGAGGTGCCATCTCGGGGCGGTCGAGCGTCACGGTGAAGAAGAAACGCAGCGCCGCAACCGAGCCATTGATGCTCGACGCACCCACGCCGGTCTGCGTCTGATGCAGCTGGAAAAGGCGAAGATCCTCAGGCGCGGCCGTATCCGGCGCGCGGCCGAGAAAGGTTGTGAACGTCCTGACGTGCCGGATATAGTCGTTGGCCGCCAGCAATGGCTTGACGCCGACAATGTTCAGCACACGCGTGAGAACCGCTCATCACGCGCCCACGGCGTTGTCGACCTATCGGCCCTCGTACCCCACTCCGGCAACCTATTCGTACACCCGGCCGGCGAGATGAGGTCACGATGATTGGATGCGGTGAGGCAGTGCTTGCGCACAAGATGCTCCAGAGCGTCACGGCTTAGCCGGTTGCCCCTGATGGTGGCCCAACGGAATCTTGGCTTCTAGTTGGAGCGAGGGCTCCTCTGATGACTGAGCAGCCGCGTTGCTGGCCGTGCTCGATAGCGTCAACGCCGCAATCAGTGCCGTGGCGATCATTCCGAATGGAAACAGCATGGCCGCCATCTCTTAGAGAATGCGCTACTGTCCGAGTTTCGGCCGCGCTGCTTCAGGGAAGACGCAAAACGACAAGCCGCTCCGGGGCTGCTCTCTATCTCTTCACACCTAATCCAACGATCTCTGTACGTCGCTGAGCTGGTTGTCATCGAGAAGAACGATGGTAACAACGGGACGCCCATATACTAGTGTGGGAATCGCACTCACGGCGCGCACCTTGGTCGACTGAGCTACCGCTCTGTCGACGGCCGCCTTCAGCGAAATTTTTGACTTGGACATCACTGCGCTTTGGGCTTTCGCCGCAACCAAGTCGTCGCCCTCCGTGATTGGCTCGACTTTCGCGACCGTGCCGGTCACATAGTCAACCAGAATCTCGGAAAACTTACCTTCCTTGGCGGTATAGACCGAGAGCTGCAGCTTGCCCTCGTCGACTTCGAACTTGCCCGAGATCGGCTGGCCTTCCTGCTCGCAGGCGGCCAGGCCCTGCTGCAGGCTGACCTTGGCATCGCCCAGCAGTTTGATTAGTGCCTCCCGAGATTCATTCTCACCCTCGCCCGCAAAGAGTGCGCTGTGATCGGAGAGACCTATCAGGGCGACGAAACCAAGAACCGTTGCGCCGGCAGTCATTAGCAACATCTTTCTTCGGGCCATGTTGACCTCCATCGGTGGGTTAATATCGCCCCATTTCCATTCAGCTTCATCGCGGTAACCTCGATCGAGATTGGAGCCACAGCGGCTGTGGCGATTATCTTCCATAACTCCTTCATGGCGGCTTCTAATCCCAGGGAAACCGCAGCTTCACGATTTCTTTCCGCAAGATTTCATGTAATTTGATATTCGGTCTTGCAGGTTGGTGCGGCATAATTTTTCATGCAGGCTCGTTGCTGGTCGCTGCACACTTTGCAGCTTGATTGTTGCGCTTGTGCTGCATCATTGGTCCCATAAAGACCAGCGAGCACCAGCAGCGCTATCGCAAGAATTCTCATGATCGGATTTCCTCTCCGAACGGGTCGATACACTCACATTTCCAACCTTAACTCTTCGTGCTCGCCGTCTTGTCGAGTGCGGCGCGGAGGCCCCTGGCAAGTTTCAATGCATCGTCATTGGCCCAGAAATGAAGGAAGAACAGCCGCGGCTGCTCGTCCAGCATGTGGCTGTGGACCGCGGTGACATCGATCCCATTCGCTCGCAACGCCGTGATCACGGGATTTACTTCCTCACCCGTTAGAACAAAATCCCCGGTGATAGCGGCCTTGCCGTCGCCGGTCGGCTGAAAGTTGATCGCCGTGGCTACGCCCATCGGTCCCACCGGCGCAATTTGCATTCCGCCTTCCATGATCGGGTCGCGGCGTGGCACTCCAAACTGGTAAACGCCGCCGTTGGCTTGGCCTTTGGCGCCAATGAGCTGATCAAGCTGCGCCGTGTCGAGGTCGACCGCCGGCGCGGGACCGGCTGCTGCAGGGGGCGTCAATGGAGTCTTGCTTGCGGACAGAGCATCGTGAATGACGGCCGCCATTTTTGCCGGGTCACCATGGCCGCCGACATGCAAGTAGAACGTCGCAGGGCTGGCGCGCAGCAGGTGATTGTGCACGGCGGTGATCTCGAGGCCGCCTTCGATCAGCTTGAGCATCACAGGATTGATCTCGGCCTCAAGCAACACGAGGTCGCCCATGGCCATCGCTCCTCCGTGTGCCGGCTTGAACGCAATCCAGCCGCCAAGTGCCAACGCCGGCCTGATCGTGACGCCGTCGAGCGTCACCGTGAGATCGGTGCGTGGAAAGCCATAGCGATGCACGTCACCCGACACGGCGGGCTTCCTGCCGAACGCGTCGTCGACTTTTTGCCAGTCGATTTCCTGTGCGTGTGCGGACGTGACAAACGGCTCCGCGAAGATCTGCCAGTCAATTTTCTGGGCGTTCGCGCCACCGGCAAACGAAGCCGCGAAAATTGAAACCATGATCCAAAGCATCTTACGCATTGTTCGGTCCTCCTTGGGTGAGTTGATCGCCCCGTTTCTTCTTGTCGGCGTTCATCAATAGAATCGGTCAGCTTTGTGATTCTCGAGAAGCGCGTCGAAGGTCTCTGCATCCTTGTTCGCCCGTAACCGTATGTTCGCGCCGGACATCCAGACTTCGCTGCAATCGGGTGACTCGAGATTCGGGTTCGACGTGCAGAGTTTGTTGCTCTGGATCTTCCAGGTCCCGGTCCACTTCCGGCCCATTTCATTGCTGAGGAGGACGCCGTCGGCTCGGAAATAACTCACCCATGGGAGCTATCGGTCATATCCTTGCCAACCACCCTTGCGCGGATTTCTTTGTCGCCGAGCAATTTGAACATTTCCTGCCCGTACGCTGCCGATCCCCCCGACAAAAGCAACACGAGGATCGGCGTAATGACATGCAGCGTTCGGCAGTTCACGACCGAACTCCATCATAGGCGCGTCGTACCGCTGGCCAGTTGATTGCCGCCATGAAGACGCCGACGTAGTCGGCAGCCTTTGCTCCGTAGTCGATGTGATAGGAATGCTCGTACATATCGAGCGCCAGGATGGGCGTACCACCCGCCAAGGTATGGCAATGGTCCGCGGCCCATTGATTGACGAGTTTGCGATCGCGCAGCGACCATGTCAGCAGCACCCAACCGGAACCTCCGCCGAGCGCTTTGCCCATGGCGATGAACTCCGCACGCCACCGCTCGAACGATCCAAAATCGCGAGCCAGCGCTTCCTGGAGGGTCGCATCAGGCTCGCTCTGATCACCGAGACTGTCGAAGAAATGCTCATGAAGAATCATCGAGTTCATGGCGACAAGCTCTTCGCGCTTGAGGCCGTTGATCTGGAAGCCCGGAGCGTTGGCATAGTCGAGTTCGGCCAGTTTCTCTTCGATGAGGTTAAGTCGCTTCACCGCACCGCCATAATTGTTCTCGTAGTGGCTGATAATCAGCCGTTCGGACATTCCCTTGATCCGGGCCGGATCGCACGACAGCGGTTTCATTTTGTAGGTCATCAGTATCTTTCCTCCGTCGGAAGAGGGGTGATTGCTATGCTGTCGAAACGCGTGACGCTGTCGCCTTCGGTCCAAAGCGCGATGCGCCCCGCCTGGGATAGAGTCTTGTCGAACGCTGTGAACATCCAGATCCCATCGAGCAAGACGACGAATTCGTCGTCCTTGGCCCGAATTGTCAGCGTATGCCAGCTGTGCAAAGCAATATCCGCATCGACGCCTACGATTTCCTCGGACGCGCCGTTGCTCACGCGCGAGAAAAGAACTCTATCCCTCAGTGCATCCAGTCGGACGAGATAGTAATTTTGCGGGCTGCGCAGTCGCACGGCGACGCCGCCGCCCTGATCGGACTTGCCTCCCGCAGCGTTGAGGCGAAGGCTAGTCTCCGAATTCTTGAGCGACGCAGGCTTGTAGATTGCGAGCGAGAATCGGTCCTCGGTCGTCTGTATGCCGGCCTGCTCGATAGCGAGGCCGGCTTTGACCGTCGCATCACGGACCACCGTCCACCGCCCTTGTTTGCCATAGCCCAATGGTGGCAAGTCGAATCCGGCCGGCGGAGCTCCAATCTCGTTCGTGCCGATGTCGATACTCATTGCAGCGTCTTGAGCGCCTGCGCCCAATCCCGTGCATGTGACGCACGCAACAGCTAAAAGCACACAAAAAATGTGTGTTTTATTGCACATGAATTCGCTTCTCAGCGACACCTTCAAGCCCCCACGGCTCGCGCAGGCCAATTGTGCGTCTCGGCTTGCAGAGAGCGGCACCACGTGTAGAGCGCGTCATAGATGACCATGCCGTGCTTCAGCATTTCGTGATCATCCGGAAAGTTGGCCGAGAGGCCAAGCGAGATCGAGAACAGGCCGCCGCATTGAGGACTTAGATCGTGCCGCGATGTGTCGGCACCCCTGACGATTGTCGCAAGATGATCGAGCGCCGGATCCTTGATCTCGTAGATGCGCAGGATGGTATCGAACGAGCAGCGTTCGCCCTCGTGCGTGAATTCCACACCATCGATATCGTACGGGATCCCACCCTTCTGTTGGGCAACGGCAAGGACCTGATCCTTCGGGACGTAGATGAACTCTGCATTTGGATCGATGAAGCGGTGGATCAGCCAGGGACAGGCTATTCGATCGATCTTCGGGTGTTCGCGCGTCACCCATTTGCTCGGAGTAGCGCCGATGTTGCGGCGTGTCGGCAGTCCCTGCTCAATCCAATTGGCGATACCGCCTTCCAGGAAGTTCGCCTCGACCCCCATAATGCGTAATGCGGCCGCTACGCCTTGGCTCACCTGTTGCCCATGAATGCAGTAGGTGACGACTTGGCGTCCGCTCGGCAAATCCGTTCGCCACTGTTCGACCCCATCGGGAGAGCAATGAAAAGCATCAGCCACGAGCGTGCTGGCGTCGGCAAAGTCAGCATCGCGCCGCACGTCCACGATGATCGGCGCCGCTTCGGAGCCGAGCCGTGCATCATAAAGGGCATCTGGTGAAATGGAATATTTACGGTCGTCCATGCGCAAATCTCCTCGACAAGTCGAGTGTTGCGCAGTGCTTGGACCGGGGTCTCAAGGGGAGACTGCATTTTCCCCTGTAGGATTATTAATTTGCCTCGGTCGCAAACGCAATAGGAACCGTTGCCGAACACGGCTGAAGCCGTCTTTCTCCGACCCCTCGCAGCTGTTTCCCGCAATACACTCCCTCAAAAGTCTCTCCAGCGGATCATCACAAATTCGTGCGGATCGGGTTCGGCTTTACCCTGAGCATGATGCTCACGGCCATTGCTGCGAACGCGCAAAATCCGATGGCGACAGCGACGAAAAATCCGATTGCACCGAGATCGAACCAATAAATGCCAATTAGTGCCCCGCCTGCGCTGGCGAGCAACCGGACGCCGTTAGCCGCTACGATCAGCACGACGCGTCCAAACCCCTGCATGGCAAAATGCAGCGCAATGCCAAGGCCGTAAAATCCATAAATGGGCCCTACGATCTGGAGGTACAGGGTCCCTATACGGATGACTTCTGCATCGGTGCTGAACAGACCCAGCCAAATCTCCGGAAACAAGGCCGCGAACAACCCAATCGCCGCGCACGTCGTCGCCACCGTAGCCGCGCCGGTCCAGGCGATCCGGCGCGCTCGGGCATATTGTTTGGCGCCCCAATTTGTGCCGACCATCGCCACGATCGCTGTCCCAAAACCGAACCCGAGCGGGATGAGAATGTATTCGAGGCGGGCGCCCATCGCGTAGCCGATGGCGGCCTCTGTTCCCAGGCGGCCGGCAATACCGGTGAGCAGCACCACTGACATGTTGGTTATGGCTACATTGATTAATCCGGGCACGCCGACTTTGAGAATCTCGGCAAACAGCGACCATTCAAGGGGCACTCCGCGGAATGCCAGAGTGATGAGCGAACGGGATGAGCGGAGGTATGTGATCAGCACGAGACTGCCGGCGCCGAACGATAGGGTCAGACCCCAGCCGGCGCCGGCCGGACCTAACGCCGGCACGGGTCCCCAGCCGAAGATCAGCAGAGGGGAGAGGAGAATGTGTGCGAGCACACTGCTGCCGATAACGGCGGAGGGCAGGGTCATGTTGCCCGTCCCCCGCACGGCCCCGCCAAGCAGATTCAGCATGCAGATCGATATCGCGCCGCTGAACGCTACGTTTGCGTAGGAAAGCGCAGCCGACAGTACCTCGCCTTTCCCGCCCATCCACCGAAAGACATAGGGCGCGCCGAGCAAAAATGTGGTCGAAAACAAAGCTGCGAGCGCCAGTGCCAGTAGGAATGTGTGATGAACGAGCGCGTCGGCGCGATCGCGGCGACCTGCGCCGAGCGCGCGCGCGATGGCGGACGAAACGCCGCCACCCACGCCGCCGTTCGCCGCATGTTGAATCAGCATCACAAAGGGAAAGGCAAGCGACACTCCCGCCAGCGCCTCCGCTCCGAGTCTACCGAGAAACAACGCGTCGAAAGTGATCATGCCGGCAATCGCGAGCAGATTCAGAACATTCGGTGCGGAAAGTCGAAGCAGCGTCGATAGGACTGGGCCTTCGAGCAACAGTCTGGTTCGCGCAGCGACGGGCCGGTTGGGGACCGGAGTAGTCGCGGCGGCTGGAGAAAATGACGGCGAAGAAATTGCAATGCTGTGGTCGCTCATATCTGCTCCTCCCTAAAGGGCTGGAGCAGCACTTGAGACGAACCGTCTTCAAGGGACCGGGTGGCTGCGTTTGAACCCGATTGCGCTTCATATTGCGAAGCGTGGTTATATGTATCCGAACCGAACCGCAACGTATGTTTTTTCTGCCAAGCCTTAGAAATTCTAATGAACGCAGGAGGTCGGCCAAAAACGGCCGGACTCAATGATGCAGGTCAAGATCTCCAGAACGGCTTGCCAGCTTTCCAAAGCGCGTCTTCACGTGAGATTCCGACATCCTCCAGCAGCCGGTCGTCCAGCTCGCTCAAGTCCTGCCGTCCTTGCCGGCGATTGAGCCAAATTCCTATCATCGTGGTCCAGTTCGACAGCATGTGCCGACCGGTCGCCACGATAGAACTGGCGCGAACCGGCTCCCGAATAGAATATGATTGCGACATTCTCGGTGCTCCATCTGATGGCTGGACGTCAGCCCGGCCGGGGAGCGCGACTGATAGAACCGGAAATGCCTTGTCAGCAAAGCATCAATTCTCTACCTTGCCTTAGAATTTCTCATGAAAGTGGGCCATGCCCCGCCAGTTACCACCGTTGAACGCCCTTAAGGCGTTCGAGGCTGCGGCGCGGAGCGAGAGCTTCACGCGAGCGGCTGAAGAGCTCTGTGTCACCCAGGGTGCTGTCAGCCATCAGGTCAAAGCGCTGGAGGCCACGCTCGGCATCAAGCTTTTCAATCGCGAGCGCCAGCGCCTGGTGATCACCGATGCCGGTCGCGAATACCTCAACGTGATACGCGACGCGTTCGACCGCATCGCCGCTGGCACCGAGCGCGTCCTGCAGCGCCAAAACGCCGGCGTTCTGACCGTCAGCACATCGCCGGATTTTGCCGCCAAATGGCTGGTCTATCGGCTCGGCCGGTTTGCCGAGGCTCATCCCGAAATCGATCTCCGGGTCTCCGCGACGATGCATCATGTCGACTTCGCTCGTGAGGAGGTGGACGTTGCGGTCAGGCACGGCGACGGCAATTGGAGCGGGCTCGATGCCGCGCGCCTTTGTTCCGAGCAGCTTTTTCCGGTCTGCAGCCCCAAACTGATGTCCGGGCGCAACCGCATCGCCAAACCGTCGGATCTGCAGAAATCTCCGCTGCTGCATCTCGACGACAGCAAAGCCTGGTCGCAGTGGTTCGGTGCCGCCGGCGTTGCCGAGCCCGAAACATCCCACGGTCTGGTTCTGAACCGCGGTCGGCGGGCAGCCGGGAACGTAGATGTCAAGACGCAAAAAAATATCGTAGGCCCGTTCGCCACGGTTGGTCTGCTCGACCGTGCATTAGTCACCCACGGGTTGGCGGAAAAGAACGGAGCTCACAGATATGAGTCGAACGACCGGCGACAAGACCGGCGCGCGTTCAAGCGAAACGGATTCCAGCCCGCGACCGGAAAAGTCCTGTTTTGGAGTTCAGAGCCAATTCGAGGCATAATAGGTGGTGGATTCAACATGTGTTGGCATAGCAAAATGATATGCTTGCTACGACCAACCGCACTGGTCGAGTCGACAACAGAAGCACGCGATGGCGAAAGGTCAAATCAAGGGTAACAAAGAGGCTAAGAAGCCAAAGGCCGACAAGAACCAGCCAAAAGGCGGCGGTTCCGCGTACAAACTGTCACAAGGCAAAGCCGGCCCAACGGTTAATCCGTTTGCTAAGAAATCCTGATGAACCGGGCATGCACTGCAGGGTCATGCCCCTGGAACAAGCAAGCTTTGACAGGGTTGTCGTTGAAGCTTCCTTTTCAGGAGTGCGGACCATGCACACATATGAAAAGGCACCCGCGCAGGGCAGCCGACGCTCAAATTACACCGGTTTGTTGGTAGTGATTTGCTTGTTCGCGTCCATGTTCGCCGCTTGGGCGCTTATGGGAGGAGTTCTAAGGTAACTGTTTGGTCGGTGACCTCTGTGTGTAACGAAAACCTCTGAACCCGGGCGTAGTCATCCGCCGAGTATCGCGTGTGAACTGATGATTCCAATCCGCTGAACCGGGCGAGTGACCGGCGCATCTTTATCCAGTAACCGATGTGTTCTGATGAGTTGTAGTAACAACCATAGGATCGCGAGATCCGGCGCAAGCGCTTCAATCAAGACAACGATGTGATCGATGTCGCGCCGCCAGATCAATCCGATCATCCGTTCGGCAAAGCCATTCTGCCGGGGGGCAAGGCTGGTGCGGTAGGCCTGTCCCGAATGCCCATTGCGCGCGATCGGCGTCTGACAACGGCGCCATAGAAGCGACCCCGGTCTCGTTCGTCGGATGACGGCCGCTGGGCGTATAGCGGCTTCACCACTTCCGCCGTCCCGGCGACGGGACTTCGGGCACTTCGATCCTGCATTAACGCGTCAATCCCGACCACGAATCAAACGGTGAGTAGCTCTCGCTTCTGCTATCATCAAACCATGACGATCGGGATCACCGGACCCGAACGGAGGGCGCCAGGGCGAAACGCCGTGGTGGGGATCATCATTGCTGCCATCGTCGTCGGGATTTTCCTGATCCTTCTGGGGCTCACAGGCGACGTCCTGGTCGATTGGCTGTGGTTTTCCTCGATCGGTTATCTGCAGGTTTTTTTGACAAGCATTGGCGCCAAAGCCGTGCTGTTTTTCGCCGTTTTGACGGCGACGGGCGCCATACTTTGGCTGAACGGATTGCTCGCGGTGCGTTTTGCCCGGCGGCAGTGGACCCAGCATCCCGCCGCGTGGCAACGCCCCGGCATTGCAACGCTGCCCAATCCGTTCGGGTTTATGCGCCATCGGCTGTCGTGGCCCCGAGTTATCGCAAGTGGTGCAGGCCTCCTCGCTATACTGGTTGCCGCGGGAGAAGTAAGAAACTGGGATCTCTTTCTGCGGTTCTTCTATCAGGTGCCCTATGGCGCAAACGATCCAGTCTACATCAAGGACATCGGCTTCTATCTCTTTTCGTTGCCCGCCTACATCGTTATCAAGAATTGGATGCTGCTTGCACTCTCTCTGAGCGCGTTCTTCGCCGCAGCGATCTACTGGGTGCACGGCGACATCGAGTATAACGCCCAGCACCCGTCGATGTCGCC
>WNFH01001908.1_pt1 | contig 14341 bp, 15 predicted proteins | sample 5400411 | NCBI WGS metagenome assembly WNFH01 (sample SAMN13153347, study PRJNA577476) | soil metagenome | isolation source: 200 cm saprolite under Douglas fir tree site 2 hole 3 | place: USA:California | collected 2015-04-18
GCGCACGTATCCGCCGCGCCATTGAAACCCAAGACATGAGGGGTGTCATAGTGTCCTCAGGTGTTGGATGATACGATGACCCGCGCCCAGTGTCGACGCTAGGAGTGGGCGGACAGCGTGCCGGGCGAGTCCTCCTCAGTGCCAGGATTAGTGCCAACGCCGCCGTCGTCCAGCGACGCCGGCGTTGTTGACTCAAAGCTAAGTCGTTGAGAATCAACAAACGCTGCAACGCCGGCGTTGCTAGGAGTGGGCTCCAAAACCGGGGGCTGCAGGTTCGAGTCCTGTCGGGCCTGTTTGGAACCACAAGCGAACGTGTTACCCATCACCTGAAGCGTTCAGTGTACGGCAGACTCAGGCGTCCGGTGTGAGGCCGCTAAAGAGCACGTCCCATTGCTTCCGGCGCGGACCTCGGCCCCAGGCGACCTCGAAGGTGGTTCTCGACATGCTCGGGCGTTTAAGTGCCTCGACGAACGTCTCCGCCACGTCGGCGCGGGCGATCCTATATCTGGGCGCGAGGGGGTGGGCTTCTTGACTCAGTTCGATGGCCCGTCTCCCTCCAGGACTGTTGAGGAGGAATCCAGCTCGAATGATCGTATAGTCGACACCGCTCGTACGGATGTCGTCCTCTGCGCGCCTGCGCCAGCGGAGCGTGTTTCCCTTGACGAGGTTTAGCACCGTGGCGCTTAGTGAGGGTCTGGTGACGCCGATCGAGGTCATGTAGAGGAAGCGGCCGCTGAATCCAGCCTGGCGAGCGGCAGCGAGCGTGTTCAAGACGCCCTCGTACTCTGTCGCGATGACGACCTTTTGGCGGGCAGGGCCGGTAGCGACCCCAGCCGTGAAGATGAGGTGCGTGATGTCCTTCACTACAGCCGGGAGTGTCTCGGGCCGGGTGACGTCACCGGGGACGACGTGCACGGCGGAGCCAAGGCGTGGCGTGGCCTGGCCCGGATTTCGAGCGAGGGCGCGAACGCGGTAGGCGTCCCGAAGCAGGAGGTCAACGATCAGCAACCCGGTGCCTCTGGTCCCTCCGATTACCAACACGAGCTGGCTTCGGTGCATAAGATGTGGCGTCGCGCCGCGATGATTGAGACTGGCTCAGGGCTTGCGGCCGCACAAACAAAATTCCCTCCAAGACTGGGCGCTGTGAGCTCAGGCGGCCACGCCTTCATCGCCCGATCTGTCCCGGTATAACCCGACGAGCAACAGTGCGGCACCAATCGTGATCCCTGCATCCGCGAGGTTGAACGTCCAGAACCGCCATGATCGGACACCGATGTCGATGAAATCCGTCACCCCCCGCGGCGACACGAGACGATTCAGAAGATTGCCGATGGCACCACCGACAACGAGCGCCACCGCAGCGGCACGGCGGCGATCAGTCGCGGGGATGCTGCGATAGAAGTGGGCAAGGACCAGGAGAGCCAACAGCGCCGCTAGTGAGAAGCCGATGCGTGAGTACCGACCCAGAGACAGGCTCAACGCGGCGCCGGAATTGTGGGCGAGGGTGAAGCGAACGATGCTCCCTGCGACTTCATGAGGCGTGTGCTCTGGAACAAGATACGTCTCCGCCAACTCCTTGGTGGTGCAGTCGGCGATCAAGAGCGTCAGGACGATAGGCCAGAAGGAACGGGCTTTCGGCGACCAAGGCATGGAGGTTCTTTGAGACGTGTGTGGGTCTGGTTAACTCTGGTTAGATAGCATAGTCTCCTCCCGCAAGGCTCGCCATCGAGCGTGATGGGGGCCCTTGCAGTCTGTTTCAATTCCTCCGTCTGCTGTAGGTCTCACAGGACGCAACGGGTGCCGCCATGCGGCGCCTGTTCGCGCTCTGGGATTGTTCCGGCGGGACGGGCGACTTAGGCAAACGCCGCGAGGCAATCTTCCGAGGGGGGATGCTCGTGCTCAGTGCCAGGATTAGTGCCAACGCCGGCGTTGTCCAGCAACGCTGGCGTTGCTGGCCCGGAGCTAAGTCGTTGAAAATCAACAAACGCTGCAACGCCGGCGTCGCTAGGAGTGGGCTCCAAAACCGGGGGCTGCAGGTTCGAGTCCTGCCGGGCCTGTTCGAAGATCAACCTACGCAGTCAGTTGCGCCGCGACGAACTTCCCATGTCGGCGGGTCGCGCTCAGGCAGTGCCAGTGATAGTGCCAGGCCCGTGGCCGCCTCTCCCACTGTTCACGCATCGAGGAGCTCCTGCGCCGTGAGGCCAATATCGCGGGCGATCTGGCGGAGGAGGGTCGGCGAGATGTCTCGGCCCTGGTGCACCGGGACTGTGGTGACGCGACCATCAGTGTGTCGGAACTGTTTGTGCGAACCGCGCTGGCGGACCTCTCGAAAGCCCAACCGCTCCAGTAGTGCCACGACCTCGCGAGGCTTGAGGATCGGTGGCTTGGCCACGAATTACGCCACGACCGTCTGGATGCCGACGAACTCGGCTTCAAGTTGAGGTTCACCATCCTCGAGGAGGAGGGCGATGACCTCTTTCAAGTTTCGGTTGAGTTCGTCGAGCGTCTTGGCCTGGCTGTGAGCGCCGGGAAAGCCCGGGACATACCCGACGTACAAGCTGGTATCCGGATCACGCTCCACGATTGCGGTATAAGTCCTCATGGGAGGAAGGATACCGAGCGAAGGATCATCGTGCCAGCGGGCCGAGCGCCGCGCCCAGGTGCGGGCGCTCACGCCACATCACCGTCATCGGGTCGGCCATCCTGGTCTCGACGAGGCACCCGTCGAGGCCCGTCTCGGGGCCAAAGCGCTGGGTGCTCGGGGATCCTTGGCACCTTTCGTCCCGTAAGTTTCGGGCGCTCGCGCCCCGGGCGGCGTGCCCTTAGTCTTGATGCGAACCCACGCACGCCGAGGCATCGGGTGGGCGAAACCCGCGTCGACCTGCTCCACCTCCTCGAGGATCTGCGGGACGCCTACCCTGGCTCCCTCGAGGAGACGATCGTCAGCGAGATCGTTGCGAACTCGCTCGACTCCCATGCGGCGACTGTTGTGTTCACCACTGATCCTGGCGAGCGCACCCTCCGCGTCGTAGACGACGGGTCCGGGATGACGCGCAGCGAGCTGCGACGTTACCACGACCTCGCGGCGAGCGGCAAGACACGCGGCAGAGGCATCGGGTTCGCCGGCGTCGGCATCAAACTGGGCTTGCTCGCTTGCGACGAGGTGCTGACCGAGACGCGGCGCGGCAAGGCGCATGTGGCGACGACGTGGCGCCTGGCCTCGCGACACCGCGCTCCCTGGTCCTGGCTCCCGCCGCTCGGCCTGGTAGCCGAGCGCGGCACGGCCGTGCGGCTCACGCTCAGCAACGGGCTGTCGCCGCTCCTTGATCCCACATTCCTTCGCACGGTTCTCCGGACCCATTTCGCGCCCCTGCTCGACGCGGCGTTCCGACCGATCCTCGCGGCCCCGTACCCCCGCGGCGTCAGTTTCGTGGTGCAAGGCGTGCCCTTGGAGGCCGAGCCGTCGTCGGGCGAGCGAGCGAGCGTCGCGGTGCGCCTCGCGCGACGGCGCAACCCGTCCGGGATCGGATTCCTCGAGCGGAACGCGGAGCCGCTGCCCGAGCAGCGGCGGGGGTTGGCGGTGAGCACGTTGGGGAAGGTGATCAAGCGGGGCTGGGATTGGGTGGGGCTGTCCCCCGCGCACCCCGAGCGCATAGGCGGCTTGGTCGAAATCCCTGCCGTGGCCGCGTCGTTGTCCCTAAACAAGGGCGACTTTCTGCGCACCGGCCCCCGGGGCGCGTCGTTCCTCGCACACCGCAAGGCAGTGCAGGAGGCGGTCTCGGCGCAGTTCGCAGCCTGGGGCGAAGCGCGCGATGCCCGGGAGGCGCGCCGCCCACGGACGGGCCGGATCGAGCGCGCGCTCCGGACGGTGCTCGCGGATTTGGCTCAGGAGTTCCCGCTTCTCACCGCGCTCGTGGACTGGCGCAGGGGCGGGCAGGGGCGACTCCGGCTTGCCGGCCACGTTGCGGGCGCGGCCATCGCTGGCAGTGTCGTGGTTCCTGTCGCGGCGGTGTTCGAGCATGAGGTCGCTTCCTCGCCGCCGAGCATTGCCCCTCCCGAGCCGGCGCTAACGGTGTCACCGCCAGCGGCGCCGTCACCCCTGCCGCCGGCAACGGCCGGCCCAAGGCGACCCGTCCATTCCGGACTCACGATCGGGTACGGCCACAGGCCCGACGACCTTGAGCTCGGCCGCCTTGAGGACTCGACGGTGTGGGTGAACGAAGCGCATCCCGCGTTTCGCCGTGCGGCAGCCCTCCGTTCCGAGGATTATCACGTCGCTCTCACGGTCGCCCTGACGCTGGCCCCGCTCACAGTGGAGCCCGGTGCCGAGCGCCGGTTCGTGACCGCGTTCCTCGCGCGCTGGGGAGAGGCCGCGGAGCGAAGGCGCTCGCGCTCTCGTCAAGCGCGCTGAGCGGGTCCTTCCCTCGTCCCTGGGGCGCATCCGAATTCGTCTTCCTCAGTGTCAGGATTAGTGCCAACGCCGGCGGTGTCCAGCGACGCCGGCGTTGTTGACCCAAAGCTAAGTCGTTGAAAATCAACAAACGGTGCAACGCCGGCGTTGCTAGGAGTGGGCTCCAAAACCGGGGGTTGCAGGTTCGAGTCCTGCCGGGCCTGTTGCGGAACGTAGCAGCGTTTCAGCTCGCCGCGGGATTCATCACCTGGCCGAGGAACAAGATCAATCCGGAGAACCGCTCGCGGATCGCGAACAAGAATGGCCGATCGACGACGATGCGCGGCGGTAGGCTCGTGGGCCCCACACCTAGCGACGTCGCCGCGGCAGCCTCTGTGCCCTCCTCGTTCACCTGGACCCATGCACCGTGCCGGACATCGTTGATGCAGGTCTTCCCGGTAGGGTCGAGCCTGGTGAAGTCGGTCGCCCAGCCCCCGCAGAAAGCGGTCCGCATGCCCAGATCTCTCAGGATGGTGTTCAAGGCGGCCGCCGAGGAGATAGTGAACTTGGGAAGTGAGACGAACATTGACGCCGGCGCGAGGTTCCTGATCCACGCGGTCCACCGGTTGTCGGAGAGGGCCCGCACTAGTGAGTCGATGTCACTCCGCGTCGGAGGCAAGACGATCGTCATGCTGAACGCCCGCCCACCGTACGGGAGATCGAGCACCGTCACGCCGCCCTCCGTGTAGAGGCGGGCCCTCACTTCTCCGGAACTTACCATCATCCGGACTATTGTGGTGTCGCCCGTCGCCAGGTGGAAGAGCTGAAGATGTGTCCGCGACGAGTCAAAAGGCGTGGTCCAACTCCCCTTGAAATAGACGGCGTTGACTAGGTACATGCGGACGTCCGCAGGGATCGGATTTGGCACGATTGTCTTGATCCGACCGGCGGTGTTGTCGCTCACCCACGCGTTGATGGTCGGGGCGGCGGACGCAGCGTCGAAGTCGATGCTCCGCACTTGGGCGCCGAAGTACGCCCGGGTAGCGTCGAGGAAGGAGGATATGGGCGCGAATGTGGGACGATACCACGCCGAATTCGCGAGCTGGAAGCACACCTGCGGATCGAGCCCCCGGAGTAAATGGGGGAGAGCGCGGTACGCTTCGTTCACGTCTTGGAGCGTCATTCCCTCCAGACTGAGCGAGCGCTGCATTTCGTCGTGCGTGCGTCCGGCGGCTCCGTTGTATGCCATAGCGAGGGCCGTGGCCACGCTGAACGGCGACACGACAAGGTTGACGTCGCTGCGCGTCGTGCTCGCGACCTGGCGGAACAGCTTCAGCGTGAAGCGATTGTCGGCCAGGACCAGCTTGTCTTCGACCGCCGTGAGGGGCCGGGGGAGACTCGTGACGGTCTTCTGGCGCCTGCCGGGCGCCTGCCTATCGTGTGTTGGCCTAGGGTGGGCACACGTCTGGGGTGGAGCCAATCGCCCCGTGCCCACCAAGAGAGAAAGGAGTAACAAGAGTCGAGACATGAGTTCGGCGCCCCTTTCAAGAATGACGCTTCCCGCTTCCAGTTAGACGCACCTTCTTGTTGATGCGCGACAGATACAGATGAGGAGCTAGTCGCGGCATCGCACCACGCTGTACCGGGCTACGAAAGAGACCCCCGTACGACGGCTCTTCGGTACACGGACCACGTCGGCGGGATACGCGATTGCGCCAGGCGCCGCGCAACCCCACTGCTGCTGGGTGAGCTCTATTCGCACCAGGAGAATTGGCCCGCTGGAGACTGCAACGATCGCGATCTGGTTCCCTAGTGATCCTTGCGGACCCATGGTCGCGGCAATCACCATGTAGCGATTGAAGTCCACTCGTGGGATCGGGGCCGTCACGATCTGGTCCCAGAGCCGAGCGAAGCTCGCCGAGTCCTCAACCAGCGCTCGGAGGACATAGTGGGTGTGTGAGTCCTGACCCTGATAGAGATGCACGATTGAATCCGCCGTGGGCGTCTTTTGTGCCGCCGCGGTGGGCGTGGTGCCGAGCAGGAAGGCGAGTCGCAACGCCCAGGCCGCGACGCGGGCGTGGATTGAGCGATCGGTCCGTTCCAGCGGTGACTCCGCTTTCCGCAGCACAATGCCTCCGTTCATGCGGCACCCCCACGGGGTTGTCACTGAACTGTAGGACGTCTGGATGACGCCACATTGCACAGAAGGTTGCGAGCGCGTGTCAGACGGGTGAGAAGAGAGGAGCACCTGCTGGGCCGGTCTGCTCACGTTCAGTGCCAGGATTAGTGCCAACGCCGGCGTTGTCCAGCAACGCCGGCGTTGGTGGCAAAAGGCTAAGTCGTTGAAAATCAACAAACGCTGCAACGCCGGCGTTGCTAGGAGTGGGCTCCAAAACCGTGGGTTGCAGGTTCGATGCCTGCCGGGCCTGTTAGCGGTAAGTCGAAGACTGGCTTAGCGCGTTCGCTTTTTCCCCCAACGACCGCCTCGACCTCTGCGCGCGTAGATTAGGGAATGAACCCTTCCTCAGCGCGCCGCAGCTAAGCGCGATCCGTTCGGCCCCGCGATCCATTCCCAAGGACTCTATTCCATGAACGTGGAAGGGGTGGCCCCGATCCTCAGCGTCTCGAGCCTCGAAGACAGCTTCGCGTGGTTCGAGAAGCTGGCATGGGAGAAACGGTGGGACTACGGTGATCCACCCGATTTCGGTGCTGTTGGTAACGGCATGTTCGAAATCTTTCTCTGCTTGGACTGTCAGGGTGGTCGGGCGAACGAGGACGACAATGACGGCGGCACATGGATGAGTTGGTTCGTAGCCTCGCCCGCCGAAGTTGACGCGGCCTACGCCCTCGCCCTGCAAAACGGTCTGATCGTGACGGAGCCACCAACGGACAAACCGTGGAACCTACGAGAATGCCACATCCGACACCCCGACGGTCATACGTTCCGAATCGGCGCTGGAATTGGCGAGGAACGCGACGTCCCGACGGAGGTGCGCAAGGCGGGGGCCCCGCTCAGGATCGAGCGAGTGGACGTCCCGGTGCGCCTCGAGAAACGCATCGCCGCTCTGCTCCACGATCTGGCAGCCCATAAGCGCATGAGCTTGGCGAGTTGTCTCGAGGAGACCCTGCTGCACACGTTCGAGCGAATGGGCCATGGCGTCGCCAGCCCACACACCAGGAAAACCCTCGACTACATCCAAGAGCTAAAGAAGAAGCACGGCATCGACTACGACTCCCACGCGAGCTATCGCTTCGTCGAACGGTAATGGGAAGCACGACGATGAGCGCGCGGCCTAACGCGAGCTCGTGCGGCTCGAGGTAACGGAACACTTCGGCTCGCGGCCAAAGGGAGCAGTCGCGGCCGTCAAGAGGTCGGTGTACTTCGGCGGCTCGGTGTCCCTCCCGGAAGGCCTACACGTCGAGCGCACCGAGTTCCTCGTCGCAGATCAGTCGAAGGACGCCCAGGATCTGATGATCGACTACCTTGCGACCACAGATGCCACCGGTGAGCTGCCCCTCTATAACCCCGACACGTACGCGCGAGCGCTCGAATCGGGCCGGGTGCCTGGCCGCCGCTAGACGAACGGGCGGTGACCCGGCGATGACCGCTCCGCAGCCCTTCACCTGTCACGACGTCTCTTTCTCCTCCGGCGACAGCTCTGGAACAAGTCTGCGGGCACTGGTCAGGACGCTCATCTGACGACGGAAACCAAGGAGTTCGATGAAGGCCGCACTTATCGACCGTTACGGGAGCAATGACCTGGTGAAGGTGGTGGACATTGCCGTCCCGGTGATGGGCCTTATGGATTTGTTGATTCAAGTACATGCCGCCGGTGTGAATCCGGTGGATGTCAAGACGCGCGATGGAAAGTTGAAGACGCTGTTGAAATACCGGTTCCCGCTGGTACTGGGCAATGACCTCTCAGGCCTGGTTTCCGACGTGGGCGCATAGCTCGAGTCTCGTGTCGGCGACGCGTTATCGTCGGGATGAGGTCTTCTTCGCGCCATGGACCATCTGCGAACACCTCAGTCATGAGGCCTGCATCACGCTAACGTACCGGCATCTCAGGGGCAGCGACGCGTCAAGTCCGCTGTGCCGCGACGCGCGACGAGCCCATGACCGGCATCATCCAGGTCGAGCACAAGCTGGCCAGGCCCCCTCAGACCCAGGCCGTAGAGTCCGTTGCTCGTGCCCAGCAGGAGGGTCGAACCGACGCGGCGGATGCGGTGAATCACATCCGGCACCGGGTACACCGTCGTGGCTTGAGTGGATCGGCGGAATTTCAAGAGGCCGCCCGAAGACGCGTTTCCTTCTGGGCGGTTGACCAGGCCGAGCCATACGGTGTCCCCCTCGACCAGGATTGCCGAAGTGGACCAATCGACCAATGCCTGCGGATGCCAAGTCTGATATGTGTCCGCGCCCGTGGCGAAGGATGCCAATGTGCCCACCCCGGTGTGGCCTTCCCCGTCATAGAACGTCGTACCAAACCAAACGGCGCCGTCCACCATCGTGAAGGGACCGATTGCCTCGTCTAGCTCCGCCATGTCCCGACTATAGCCGTCACGGACGCGTTGCGGACGGTAGCGCGCGAAGGTGTCATAGTCGGCCCCGTGCAGCGGCACGAAATGGTGTCCCTTCGCGTCGAGACGGTAAACGCCTGACCCGGAGTCGGATCGCGTACCGTCGACAGGCAATGTGCTGTCCCAGAGGAGGTACTGCGGTCGGGTGCGGAAGCCTCGATCCGGGAAGACGAGGAACCGCCGGACTCTACCCGGCGCGGCACGCCGGGCGAGGAACGGCAGCTCCAGCGCTGCGACGGAGTCCGGGGTCGCCGTGGCGGGTTCGAATTGCCAGCGATCCTCGAGGCGGACGATGTCTCGCGAATCGCCGTGCAGCACGAGCCGGCCGCTCGTCGAATCGAATCCGGTCACGGGAAGCAGTGTCCCGGCCGGGATGCTGTCGACGGCGGCGAGCGAGGTACTAACTCGGCCGAAAGCCGCGAGCGGCACGCGAACGAACGCGCCGGTGGCGGTTGGGTGAACCGGCTGGGCGGCGACGAGGACGTACAGCGTGTCCCGCCATGCGACGAAGTCGAGGACCGCGAGCTGGGGTGCCAACCCGCGCGCTTGAAGGTGCATCGTTCGCAGATCGTAGCGATACCGGATCCGCATTGGGCCATCACCGTAGGTCGCGCCTGCGCCGCAGACGACGGCCGACGTCGAGTCTGCCGACTCGATACGCAGGGCGTAGTCGAGATGCCGTAGCGAATCGAGCAGGTCGAGCCTCAGCACGGGCCGGTCGGTCGTGCGGTCTATGACGAAGATGCCATGTCGCTCATCCCGCCACCCTCCCGGCCCCAGGGCGTGGAACACCATGAGCATGAGGCGGTCGCCGATGGCCCTGATCACTCTCTATCAGAGGCCATATGCGGCGCTTTACTCCTTCCAGCCGCTGGCGGGCGGCACCGCAGTGCTCGCCGCGACCGCACTCACATCTCTATGCCTGAGAAGCCCGCGGAGCCTCCGAGAAACGGGAATGAGAACGCTGCGCCAGTTACGGCTCCCCGGCTTGACCGTCGTGATCATCGTCGGCCTGGCTTACCTCTACAACTATTCAGGGATGGCCTTCACGCTGGGAGCCACAGTGGCGCGATTGGGCTTCGTGTTCCCGCTGGTAAGCAGTTTCTTGGGCTGGGTCGCGTGCTTTCTGAGCGGCAGCGATGCTGCGAGCAACCTCTTGTTCGGTAATCTTCAAGTTGCTGCCGCTCACCAGTTGCATTTGAATCCGGTGCTGCTCGCAGCTACCAATTCCTCGGGTGCGGTCGCCGGCAAGATGATCTCACCGCAAAACATCGCCGTAGGGGTCACGACCGTCAGCCTAATTGGGCAGGAGGGAAACGTCCTTCGCTCCACGTTCTGGCACAGTGTCGTTCTCGCGGCACTACTCGGTCTCTTGGCCCTTGCCCAAGCACACTGGGTACCCTGGATGGTGCCGTAAGGCTTGAAGGGAATGCTGCGTTAGTGCGGTCCGCGGTTACCTCAGTCCAGTCGCTGACCCTCACAGTGCCAGGATTAGTGTCAACGCCGGCGTTGTGCAGCAACGCCGGCGTTGGTGGCCCAAAGCTAAGTCGTTGAAAATCAACAAACGCTGCAACGCCGGCGTTGGCAGGAGTGGGCTCCAAAACCGGGGGTTGCAGGTTCCATTCCTGCCGGGCCTGTTTCCGTGCCACGACGCCCGAAGCGCGATGTGGCTCAGCGTTTCCTTCAACGTTGATGCTAGCACGCGCCTAACAACAGCCACCTCCGCCGCCACAATAGACGGACAACCGCCACCGGACGCTGTCGGCGATAGATCCAGTAGTCCCAACTGTCCGGAAAAGGGATCCCCAGGCATCGACTTCAACTCCCCGAGACTTCGGAGTATCTAATGGAGCACGACTCTGCACTTGAAGAGGCCTTGCACAGGGGGAGGGCACCATGTGGGAGTGCGGCCGCCTTTCGCGACTGGCACTAGCAAGTGGGATTCTTGCAGTGGCATCGGGCTCTGCTGTTCTCACGCCAGGCTTGGCGCAGGTGCCTGTTCGGGGTGCATCCATTGCCAAGCAAGTGGACACTTACCTCAAGCCCTATCTCGATGCGGCGGCGTTTAGCGGCGCGGTGTTGATCGCCCGGGGCGGAAAGATCCTCTTGAGCAAGGGATACGGGTTGGCCAACTACGAGCTCAACGTCCCGAACACGCGGGAGACCAAATTCCACCTCGCGTCAGTCTCCAAGACGTTCACGGCTGCCGCCATCCTTCTACTCCAGGAACGTGGCTTGCTAGGGGTGCAGGACCCGATCGCGAGGTTCATTCCTGCCTACCCCCGCGGGAACGAGATTACCCTTCACCATCTCCTAACGCACACGTCCGGCATTCCGGATATCAATGACGTTAGCGGCTACGACAGTTTGTCGAGGTTTGCACAGACTCCCGGGTCTCTGATCGCCGTGTTTCGCGACATGCCGCTTCTCTTCGAGCCAGGCGCCCGATACAGCTATAGCAACTCCAATTACAACCTCTTGGCCTACGTCATCGAAAAGGTGTCGGGCCAGACGTACGGCGACTTCCTGCACGAGAACATCTTCGGCCCGGCCGGCATGACGAGCACGAGTCACGATGGTGACCCCGCGACGTTGGTGACAAATCGTGCCACCGGTTACGTGCCCAGTGGCTTATTCGGTCTGGCGAACGCGCCGTTCCTCGATTGGAGTGCGAAAACGGGCAACGGGTCCATCTATTCTACGGTGGAGGATCTCTATCGCTGGGATCGCGTGCTCTACACCGACACCTTGCTGAAGCGGACGTCGATCGACCTCATGTTTACACCGCACGTTGAAGGCGTGGGCTATGGCTGGCTCGTGCGACGGCAATTCGGTCGGCGCGTCATTCGCATGAGCGGTCGGTCGCCTGGGTTCAGCACCGAGATCCAGCGATATCTGGACGACGATGTCTGCATAATCGTGCTCTCGAACAACTACGCCGCCACAGCGACTACGATCGCAGGCGACCTGGCCGCCATGGTGTTTGGCGAGAAATATCAAGTTCTGGCTGTGGTACAACCGGTTAAGGTGCCGACGTCCCTCCTCGACGTTTATGCCGGCCGGTACCAGGGCGGTCCGGACTTTCTCATTCCCGGGGTCAGGCTCAGCCTGGAGATTCGAGGTGGGCGTCTAACGATGGTCTGGAGTTCGGGGGCGGTCGTGCCCCTCGTGCCACAGTCTGACTCCACTTTTCTAGACCGCACTTTTTGGGGAATCGTGCGCTTCGTACGGGGTCGGGGCGGTGACGTGACCGAGCTGCATTACCAGATTCGTGGCCGAGAATACGTCGCCCGGCGGTCGGGGTAACGTTCACGAGATCACATATTGTCTCACTCGACCCCGACTGGCGGGGCGAGCGAGTTGGGCAGACGCCGCGAGGCTTCTTTCCGATAAGGGATGGACTCGCTCAGTGTTAGGATTAGTGCCAACGCCGGCGTTGTCCACCGGGACGCTGAGTAGATTCGCCCGATCGATTAAAGGAGGTGAGGGAGATGGTCCGCACGTCCACGCTTGCGCTCGCGGTGACGTTGGTTTCGTTGGTCGTCGCTCCACGCGCGCCTGAAGCGCAGGGTCGGGGGAAGGCCAAGCGGGCTCAGGCCTCAGCCGCGGCCGGGTTCACTGCTGCGGAGCGCGATCTCGTCGTACGATATTATGCCGACCACCCCGACGCAGGGAAGCGGCTTCCCCCGGGGATTGCCAAGAAGCTCGCGCGCGGAAAGCCACTCCCCCCCGGCCTCGCGAAACGTGCCCTGCCGGCGGAGCTCGTGACGCAGCTCCCACCACGCGTAGGATTTGAGGTCAGCATCGTGGGGGACCGCGTTGTCTTGCTGGACGCACAGGGCCTCGTGGTGGACCTGCTTGTGAACGTGTTCCGCTAACGCACCGCCTCCGTCTTCGACGATCAAGTGGCCAGTGCCGAGCGCGGGCCCACGTGAAGTCGGCGGAGAAGGCTGGCCTCGCGCCTGCTTCAAGACCAAAGGGCACAAGCTGAGGATCACGGCGTACAGGCCTTACCGGCTGGCCGGCCACGGGATAGAATGGGGCCTCACTTGACCCCGCAGGAGGAAGCCCGCATGACCCCCCACGCCGCGCTGTGCAGCGCGCTCGTCGGCACGCTGCTCGTCCCCTCGCTCGGCTCCGCCCAGGGCGGCATGAGCAAAGCGCAATTCATCAAGCTGGCTGAGAGCGGAGCACCCGCGGCAATCTCGGCGAAAGCGGCAATTGCCCGCATCGACCCGAACAGGAAGACCGTCACCGAACTCCGCGCCGGGGCGAACGGGTTCACGTGCAGCGTCATCCCCCACGGCACGGATGCGCCGTACTGCGGCGACAAGCATGCGTGGGCGTGGTTCGCGGCGGCGTTCACTGGCCAGCCGAAACCGCCGAATACCGAGCCCGGCGTCTCCTACATGATGCAGGGCGGCGTGCACTATGAAACGCCGGCCGGCGACATCGTGATGGAGAAAGGCGCGAACACCAAGGACGTGAAAGAGCCGCCACACTGGATGCTGACGTGGCCAATCGACGCCGCCGCGAGCGGGCTTCCCACGAAGCCCAACCCCAGTGGCGTGTACGTCATGTTCGCTGGCACGCCGTACGCGCACCTGATGGTGTATCAGAATCCGGCGACGATGAAATAGAGGCGGGGTCAGGCGGTCGGAACGAGGCGTCCGGGTGCCGCTTGAGAAGGTCGGTTAGGGGTGGCGACCCTCGCATCCAGATGCCGGTCGCTCTCGGGGATCGTTTCCGGCGGGACGCGCGAGTCGGGCCAAAGAGCGAGGCGATCTGCCGACAGGAGGCGCGCCGGGCGGCTCCTCCTCAGTGCCAGGATTAGTGTCAACGCCGGCGTTGTCCAGCAACGCCGGCGTTGTTGACTCAGAGCCGAGTCCCTGAAAACCAACAAACTCTGCAACGCCGGCGTTACTAGGAGTGGGCTCCCAAACCGGGGGTTGCAGGTTCGATCCCTGCCGGGTCTGTTCCACGGGAGCTCCTGTTCACGAAGAAGGACCGCGCGGCCTCACAAAAGGCGGCGGCATCAGTAACGCAACTCGTCCGGTCCAAGGCCCACGTGATCCGGTTCAGGATCCTCGGCAAACTGGACTGCTTCGATTTCCTTACGACCCTGCCGCGTGGCCTTGGCGACGCGATGCATGCCATCCATAACGGCTCCGGTCGAGGACAAAATTATCGGGAATGATAGATCCGCGTCGTCTATCAACTTCATGTGCTCGAGCATCGCGCGCCAAGTTGGCCGCTCATCTTCGCCGAACCAGACCTCGTCGAGCGCTCGGAGCTTACTCAGCGGAATGTGCTTGCGCGGTAAGGTGCTTGAGAGCCGCACCAAACGGTCCACGTCCCATGCCAAGAGCC
>WNFH01001910.1_pt1 | contig 14330 bp, 11 predicted proteins | sample 5400411 | NCBI WGS metagenome assembly WNFH01 (sample SAMN13153347, study PRJNA577476) | soil metagenome | isolation source: 200 cm saprolite under Douglas fir tree site 2 hole 3 | place: USA:California | collected 2015-04-18
GCGGCGCGTGGACGGCGGCTGGCACTTGCAGGTGCACATTGCGGACGTGGCGCACTACGTTCGAACGCAGACGGCGCTCGATGGCGAGGCGCGGCTGCGCGGCACGTCCGTGTATTTTCCGGATCGCGCGGTGCCCATGTTGCCGGAGGCGCTTTCGAATGGGATGTGCTCGCTGAAGCCGCGCGAGGACCGGCTGGTGATGAGCGCGTTGATGGAATTCGACGCTGCGGGGCGCATGAACAGTGCACGGATGATGCCGGGAATTATCAAATCGGCCGAGCGCATGACATATACCAACGTCAACAAGGTGCTGGAGGGCGATGCGGAGGCGACGGCGCTTTACTCTGCGCTTGCGCACCACTTTCGCGACATGAAGGACCTGGCGCTGCTGCTGAACGCGCGGCGCAACGAGCATGGCTCCATCGATTTCGATTTGCCGGAGCCAGTGATCGAGTTCGACGAGCAGCAGCGCATGATCAACATCACGCGCAGCGAGCGAAACATCGCGCACCGGCTGATCGAGGAGTTCATGCTGGCGGCGAATCGAGCGGTGGCGGGATATCTGCTCAAGCGCGGGATTCCCGCGTTGCATCGCGTGCACGAAAAACCGGACGCGCGCAAGGTGCTGGAGTTCGAGGAGCTGGCGCGCGCGTTCGGGTATTCGCTGGGCGTGGAGGGATTGCAGCAGCGGGAGATTGCGGTGCGGCATGGACGCGTGCCATCGCCGGCGAAGTCGGGACGGCCGGACTCCTATGGCAAGGGCCGAGAGCGCGGGATGCGTGTCGCGTTGCCGGGCGCGGCGGAGGATTTGCGCATTACGCCGCAACATTACCAGCGGCTGCTGCAAAAGATTGCGGGGAAGCCGGAGGAGCGCATCGTTTCGTACTTGATGTTGCGTTCGCTGAAGCAGGCGCGCTATGCCGTGGATTCGCTGGGGCATTTTGCACTGGGATTCAGCGAGTACACGCATTTCACTTCTCCGATCCGGCGCTATCCGGACTTGATTGTGCATCGCGTCTTGAAGTGGGCGCTGGAACATCCGCAGGAAGCGGCGGCTGCGACGCCGCACATTCCGCGCGGGGCGGAGGCGGTGGTGTACTCGCACGGCCAGCTCGATGAAATGGCTACGGAAACTTCGGAAGCGGAGCGGCGCGCGAATGGCGCGGAGCGCGAGTTGATGGACTGGAAGACCGCGCAGTTCATGGAAGAGCACCTCGGCGAAGAGTACGACGGGCTGATTATTTCGGTGCAAAAGTATGGGTGCTTCGTGGAGCTGTTCGAGGTGTTCGTTGAGGGCTTGCTGCCAATCAATGCGCTGGAAGACGCGACGGGCGCGCGCTGCGTGTATCGCGAGAAGGATCATGCGATTGTGGCGATGCCGAGCAGTGACAAGCGGCGAGGCGGAGCGAGCGCGGGTCGAGGTCGCGGCGCAAAGCCGAAGCAACTCGCCTGGCAGCACGGCAATCGCGTGCGCGTGCGCGCGGAGCGCATCGACCCAATGCGCCGCCGCGTGGAATTCGCGCTGGTTGCCTCCTAGTGAACTAACTTGGGATAATCGTCAGGAGGCAAAGCACACTCTTGATCGAGAGGAAACAGTGATCGTGGGGACTTCTACAGTTGCGGGGCGGGGCGTGAAGCGCGTACACAATTTCAATGCGGGGCCGGCTGCACTGCCGTTGCCGGTGCTGGAGCGCATTCGCGAGGAGCTACTGGATTGGCCCGGCAGCGGCATGTCGGTGATGGAGATGAGCCACCGCTCGCCGGAGTTTGAAGGCATCGCGGCGCGAGCGGAGGCCGGTTTGCGCAAGCACCTGGCGATTCCCGACGAGTACGCCGTGCTGTTCTTGCAGGGCGGCGGAAGCATGCAGTTCACAATGGTGCCGATGAACTTGTGCCTACCGGGCAAACCGGTGGACTTGTTGCACACCGGGACGTGGACGGCGAAGGCGCTCGGCGAGCTAAAGAAAGGCGTGCTGCACAACGTAGCAGCGTCGACCGAGGCGGAGAAGTTTACTCGCTTGCCGCGCAAAGACGAAATCGAGTTGTCGGCAGACGCTTCGTACGTGCACATGTGCACAAACAACACGATTGAAGGCACGCAGTGGCACACCATGCCGGAAAGTGGCGCCGCGCCGCTGGTGGCGGATATGTCCTCGGACATTGCTTCACGCACGATCGACGTAAAGAAATTCGGATTGATTTTTGCCGGCGCGCAGAAAAATCTGGGTCCGAGCGGCGTCACCGTGGTGGTCGTGCGCAAGGATTTGGCCGAACGCGCGGACAAGAACCTGCCCACGCTGCTGCAATACCGCACGCACGTCAAAGAGCGCTCGCTGTACAACACGCCGCCGACGTTTGCGATCTACATTTTGGGCTTGGTGATGGAATGGATGGAGTCGGAAGGCGGCACCAGCGCGATTGAAAAGCGCAACGAAGCCAAGGCCAAGCTGCTCTACGACACCATCGACGGCGGATATTACTCCTGCCCGGTCGAGAAAGCTTCGCGCTCGCGGATGAACGTGGTCTTTCGCGTGGCCGGCGGCGATGAAGCTATCGAGAAGAAATTCGCGGAAGAAGCCGCGGCCGCCGGCTTGGCCGGCACGCCTGGCCACCGCTCCGTGGGTGGCATACGCGTCTCGCTGTACAACGCCGTCACACTCGAAGCGGTGCAAGCGCTGACTAGCTTCATGCACGAGTTCCAGCGCACCCGCGGCTAGTCCTGCTTATCACTTATCCTTCCGGCGTAAGCGGCAGCCTCTCAGACCCAGGTACAAACCTGTCGCGCCACTACCAAAGGACAGTGTGAATTCGGCACACCTGTCCTTTGGTCCTATTTCGATTGCCAACTCCTGTTGCGAACATAGAGGTACTGCACTCTTATTTCTCGTTACCGGCAATCCTATCGCACGTGCGTAATGTGCGTCGGAGGAGGAGGCCAGCCCATGAACGAAAACGAATACTTGCAGCAGGTCGCGAATCTGGCGGGTCTGCGGCACTATCCGCAGCAAGGCCCATGGAGCAAGAAATCGGGCAGCGCCGTAGGCACGCGCGATAATTACGTAACGGCCATCGGATTCAGCCACAATCGCCAAGGGGCTAGCTTAGTGATCCTGCTGCGCTTCAAAAAGCTGGAACAGCCCGAACTGGTGAAATCCGCGCTGAAAAGCGCCGCGATCAAGAAGGGTAAGTTAGGCGCCGTCGGAAATAATTTCCTGCGCTGGGACTGGAAGTACTCCTTCACCAAGCCCAAAGCCGAGGAAGTGGCCAAGCTGGCGGAGGATTTGCGGACGGCAATAAAGCCGGTGACGACCGCGTTCGACGGGCGCTGCGAGCAGTGCGCTTCGACCTCCACGCAGTCGCTCACACTGCTGAACGGGATGCCCATGTTCATCTGCGCGACTTGTCAGGACAAGGTGCGCCACGAACTGAACCAAGCCGCCGTCAACTATGAAGCCATCACGCCGAATTACCCGAACGGACTGGTGTTGGGCCTCGGCGCCGCTGCGGTGGGTGGCCTTGCCTGGGGTCTCGTGGCTTACGCCATAAACTACATTTTTCTCTACGGAGCGATCCTTATCGGGTATTTCGTGGCGGCCGGCGTGTTAAAGGGCACCGGCAAAGTGACGCGTTTAGGGCAAATCATCATCCCCCTCTTGACGATTGCCAGCGTGCTCTTTGGCGACTCCATTTTCTACACCTTGATTGTGATGAAGGAAGAACACGTTGCGTTTTCCAGCAGATTGCTGAATGCCGTAGTGGTCCACCTGTGGCAAATTGAAATCCAGGGTAGCGGCGTGCTGTCGCTGCTCTTTGCCTTGGTGGGCGCAGGGTATGCGCTGTATGCGGCGCGCAAACCCAAGTTTCAGGCAGTGTTTCAGCCGCTGGGCGCACCCAACAGCTGACCTCGGGAGTGCGGGAGTCGGCTCCGCGTTTCCCGCACTCCATGCCTTGGCTTCTGCTTTACGCCAGATCGAACAGCAACACTTCCGCATCCTTGACGCCGGTCAGTTCTACCGATTTTTCTGCGGAGATGGCCGCGCCGTCGCCTTCGGCCAACTCCTTGCCGTTGAGCTTGACGCTGCCGTGCGCCACCTGCACGTAAGCGTGTCGGTCGGGCTTGAGCTCGTGCTTGACCGAGTCACCCTTGCTCAGCACCGTCGCATAAAGCTCATTGTCCTGGCGAATTTTCACCGAGCCCTCCCGGCCGTCCGGCGATGCCACCAGGCGCAGCTTGCCGCGCTTTTCCGCTTCCGTGAAATTCTTCTGGTCATACACGGGTTTCAGCCCCTGTTTCTCCGGAAACATCCAGATCTGGTACAGGTGCACGGGTTCTGTGGGCGAGGCGTTGAACTCGCTGTGCGTCACTCCTGTGCCCGCGCTCATATATTGAATGTCGCCAGGCTTGATCACCGAGCCGTTGCCCATGCTGTCGCGGTGCTCGAGCGCGCCCTCGAGCACGTAAGTAACGATTTCCATATCGCGGTGCGGGTGCATGGGGAACCCGCCGCCGCCGGCCACGCGATCATCGTTCATGACCCGCAGGGTGCGAAAGTGCACGTGCTTGGGGTCGTAGTAATCGGCGAAAGAAAAGGTGAAATGGGTGTTCAGCCAGCCGTGGTCGGCGTGACCGCGTTCGTTGCTCTTGCGAATGTTGATCATAGTGTCCTCTTGGAAAAGCCCTCGGCCCCGAAGCAGTGGCGCGGAGGCTTCCGGGCACCGGCGGAAGCCAGTGTCATGGCTGCCATAATACTCGTTATCACGACTATTGTCAAGAGGTACATCTGGCACGCCGTCCCGCAAGGACTCGAACCCTGCTATTCCTTTAGATTCATAGACTTGTTGAAGGCGTAACGCTATTCGCGCCCATTTCCGCGAACCGCCCTTTGGGTGTAGAGTGATACAGTCGAATTTTGCCGCCGCGTTCTGAGGTTTGCGCAATGGATTCCGCTCCGACTGCCACAACAACGAGAAAAGCCGAGGGTTCCTCGACATCCCGCGAAACGTTGACCATCACGGACAACCGAACCGGGCGGAGCTACGAGGTGCCCATCACCCACGGCACCATCCGGGCAAGCGATTTGCGGCAAATCAAGGTCGATCCCAAAGAATTTGGAATGATGAGCTACGACCCGGCGTTCAACAACACGGCGTCCTGCATCAGCCGGGTCACCTACATCGATGGAGATGCGGGCATTTTGCGGTATCGCGGCTATCCGATCGAGGATCTCGCCGAAAAAAGCACGTATCTCGAGACCGCGTACCTGCTACTGCACGGCGAGCTGCCCACCTCCGAGCAGTTAAAGGATTGGACCTACCACGTCACGCACCACACGTTCATTCACGAAAGCATCAAGAAATTCCTGGACGGTTTTCATTACGACGCCCACCCGATGGGCATGATGATTTCGACGATCGCCGCGCTTTCGACTTTCTATCACGACGCCAAGGATATCTTCAGCGCGGAATCGCGCAGGAAGCAGACCTACCGGCTGATTGGAAAGATGCCCACGATTGCCGCCTTTTCCTACCGGCACTCGCTGGGCATGCCGTTCGTTTACCCGGACAATGAGCTGAGTTACCCCGGAAATTTCCTGAACATGCTGTTCCGCACCACGGAGAGCCGCTACCGGCCGAACCCGACTTTGGAGCATGCGCTTGACATTTTGTTTATCCTGCATGCCGATCACGAGCAGAACTGCTCGACCAGCACGATTCGCAACGTGGGCAGTTCCCATGTGGATCCTTACTCGGCGACGGCGGCGGCCATCGCGGCCCTTTACGGCCCGTTGCACGGCGGCGCAAATGAAGAAGTCCTGCGCATGCTGATGGAAATCGGCTCGGTGCAGAAAGTGCCCGAATTCATCAAGCGCGTGAAGACGGGTGACACCAAGCTGATGGGCTTCGGCCATCGTGTCTACAAGAATTACGATCCGCGCGCGCGCATCATCAAGAAAGTGGCGTATGAAGTTTTCGACTTGATGGGCAAGAACCCGCTGCTGGAAATCGCACTGGAATGCGAACGCATCGCGCTGGAAGACGAATATTTCGTGAAGCGCAAGCTGTATCCGAACGTGGACTTTTACACCGGACTTATCTACCAGTCCATGGGCTTTCCCATGACCATGTTTCCGGTGCTGTTTGCCATTCCGCGCACCTCCGGCTGGATTTCGCAGTGGGAAGAGATGCTGCTCGATCCCGAACAGAAGATTGCGCGCCCGCGGCAGATTTATCTGGGCCACGACACCCGCCATTATGCGCCGATCGAGCAACGTAGCTAAGACCAAGGTTACGAAGTAGCGGTGACATTTTTGGATACGCTCGCCGGGTAAGCCGCTCGACAATAGCGTGCGTCCCGGTATAGTGGAAATAGAGAGGTAGTAATGGGCCAGGCCCGCAACGCATCCGTGAATCCAGTAGCCCGGCGCCGCAGCCAGCGGGTCCTGATGCAAGTGGCTGTGCGCATTCGCGGCGAAGACGTACAGGGCAAGAATATCGAGGAAGAGACGGAAACTCTGGCCATCAACGCCCATGGCGCGTTGGTGCTTATGAAAGCGCGCGTCACCAGCGGCAGCAAGGTATTACTGCAGCACAAGCGGACGCAGGAAGAACAGGAATGCCATGTGGCGTTTCTGGGCCCGGTGCGTTCGGGCAAAGCGGAAATTGGGCTCGAATTTTCGTCGCCGCGGCCGGCCTTCTGGCGCGTGGCGTTCCCTCCCGAAGACTGGACGCCCCGGTCCCCGGAAGCACGCACGGTAGCCAGCCATCGCGCGGACAAGTCGTAGGTCAACCAATCCTGATTGGGGTCTTGCCGCCTTACAATTTATTCAGTAACTCTCAATTCTATTTAAGACAGCGAATAGTAGCCGTCGCGGCGCGCGATCTGAATGTCGGCGCCGAATAGAGCGGAAAGGCTTTCGGATGTAAGCATATCCTGCTTTGGCCCGTCGGCAACGATGCACCCTTCGCGCAGCAACACCACTCGCGCAATCTCTGGAATGATTTCCGAAACGTGGTGCGTAACCAGGAGAATGCCCAAGCCGCCTTTTGCAAGCGCACGCATGGTGTCGCGCAGTTGTATCTGCGCGCCGATATCCAGGGCATTGCTGGGCTCATCGAACAGCAGCATTTGCGGCTCGTGCACCAGCGCGCGGGCGATCAGCGTGCGCTTGGCTTCACCCGAGGACATCTGCGCCACCGGGCGCGCCGCAAGATGCGCGATCCCCAGGCGGGCGAGCGCCGCGTCCGTCTTCCCAAGCAGATCGGGATTGCACGCGTGATGCGGAAAAATACGCGTGCTGCTGAAAAAGCCGGAGAGCACCACGTCCCGGCCGGTCGCATCGCTGGTGCACGATGCCAGCAGATCAGGAGAGACGATACCCAGCAGCGAGCGCAGCGCAAAAACATTCCAGCGCTCGCGGCCGAGGATCGCGATGGAGGAGCCTTCGCTCGCGACCGGGTAACATTCCCGCGTGATGGTCTTGATCAGTGTCGATTTGCCGCACCCATTTGGGCCGAGAATGCACACATGTTCGCCAGCCTCGACGCGCAGGGTGACGTCTTGGAGCGCCGCAAACTCTCCCCGCATCACCGTGACGTGATTCAGCGCGAGGAGAGGAGGCTGGCTTGGACTTCGTGCCATAAGATTAGCAGGCAGGTCTTCAAGAGTTTAGTTCGTCAGGGGGGAAACAAAAAGGAGGTGAAAACGTATGGGTTCTCACCTCCCGGGGTGGTGGGGTGTTGCGGACATCCCTCAGCGGCAGAACAGGCCTGCCCTGCCAGGCAGGTCTGGCTCCTCACTCGCGTGATGTTGCCGCAATGCGGTAAGAGACTTACCACCAGAGGGCATGTCTGAGCGCTTTGTAACACCGCAAGACGTGCGTGTCAACGCCAAAAATTGCAGCCGAATAACGCTATTCTGACGGTTGGAACGGCCAGTTCAGTCGCCGCTGGCGTACTCCGGCGAAGCCAGGGCAGCGAAGCGTCGCGCGGACTGGCGCCGGTATTCCGGGCGCGGGCGGACCCGTGCGCTTTCATGACGCGCCGCGGGCCGCAATTCATCCTGCAGTTTTTCGCGCAGCCGTCGGTGCGCGCGGAACAGCCTAAGCCGCACGGCCACCACCGATATTCTCAGGCGGCTAGCGACTTCCTGCGTCGAATAGTGCAGCACATCGCGCAGCAGGCATGCCTGCCGCAGGTCCCGTGGGAGTTGCACAATGACTTTCGCCAGCATCCGGCCCATCTCGCGTCGCGCGCAGCGTTCTTCCGGATCCAGTTGCTCTGATTCTATGCTGCTGCCGATCGTCTCTTCGCTTTGGCCCTTGCGCTGATCCAAGGAAGCGATCTTTCCATCCCGGCGCTGGCGCAGCAGGTCGATCGAAGTGTTCGCCGCGATGCGCGAAATCCACGCGCGGAAATCGTCGATCGATTCGTCTTGCTTCCCCGCAAACTGTTCCAGCCGCGACCAAGCCTTCAGCACCGCTTCCTGGCTAACATCTTCCGCGTCCGCTGCGTTCCCGGTAAGCCCCCGCGCGCGGCGGTACAGCGTGGGCATGTACGGCGAAACCATTTCCCCGAACGCCTCGGGGCTTCCGTTTCGCGCCCGCGCCAGCAAACTGGAACGGCCTCGCGGACGGGCATCAAGGCAAAGGGTGACAGTTGCTGCGCTCATATCGGCGATTAAGGTGGCAGTCTAAGAGCCATGGCCGTCATTTCGTTTATGTACAAGAAAACAAAACACATACTTAAGAGTATTAGCGCGAGAATGCGCCGCGCAACCGACCGCTTTTGGGACGGCGTTGTCGCAAAAGCGGTCAGGGTCCCTGCGCAAATGGCTTTGCGTGTGACGCCGTCAACGCGTGCTGTTCGCTTTCGACGAGACAGACCTTTCGGCGCGGTGCTGATCCAGGGTCTCGCGCACCAGCCGCCCCAGCGTTGTTGGGCTGTAGGGCTTCTGTAGGTAGCGCACGTCTGCCCCGCCAGTCGCGACGTCGCTGGCCTCCGCCGAATAGCCGCTGGTGAACACAACTGGCAATCCCGGAAACATCTTCAAGAGGCTGGCGGCCGTTGCAGGCCCGCCGAGCTTGGGCATGATGACATCCAAAATGGCCAGCGCCGGCGTTTCGTGCGAGCAGAGCTGCAGTGCCTCCTGGCCGTCGCAGGCGGAGAGTACCCGGTAGCCCATACCCAGAAGCGCCTGCCGCGACATCTCTCGAATCGACTCATGGTCTTCGGCAATAAGGATTGTTTCCGTACCGCGTATCTCAGCCAAGGAAGGAGCCGGCGCCTTTTCCGTTCCGCTTTCCGCCTGCGTGCCTTCCAGCACAGGAAGGTACACGCGAAAAAGGCTGCCGTGCCCGGGTTCGCTGTACACATGGATGAAGCCGCCATGCTGCTTCACTATGCCGTAAGCGGTCGCCAAACCCATCCCGGTGCCTTTACCGCGCTCTTTGGTGGTGAAGAAAGGCTCGAAGATACGCTCGCGGGTTTCTGCATCCATGCCAATCCCCGTATCCGAAACGGAAACCACCGCATAACGGCCGGCTTGCACATAGGGATAGAAGCGGCAATAGGACTCGTCCAGTTCCACCATCTCCGTCTCGATCACCAGCCTGCCGCCCTGCGGCATGGCGTCTCGCGCGTTGAGGCAGAGATTCATCAGCACTTGCTCGATTTGCGTGGGGTCTGCCTTCACCGGGTCGAGCTTGGCGTCCAGAAACTTGAACTCGATGTCTTTGCCAATCACTTTGTCGAGAAAACTGACCAGTCCGCCGGCAACAGTATTGAGGTCTACCGCGCGTGGCTGCAGCACCTGGCGGCGCGCAAAAGCCAGCAGCTCGCGAGTCAGCGTCGCGGCGCGCTCTGCCTGCTCGCGGATGCGCGTGAAGCGCTCGGCCACTTGCGGATTGTCGCGGTTTTGCTCAAATCCCAGCTCAGCCCAGCCCAGGATCGCGCCCACCACGTTGTTGAAGTCATGCGCGATGCCGCCCGCCAATTGGCCGACGGCCTCAAACTTTTGTGCCTGCCGCAACTGCCGCTCGACAGCGCGCAGCTCAGTGACATCCTCCGCGATTATCTCCAGGCCCGCTGGCTGGCCTGCCGTCGTAAGCTGCCGCACGTTCATCCGCACGGTAACCAGGCCGCCGTCGCGGCGCCGCCATTCGGCTTCTGCCCCGTGCAATCGGCCGTTTTCCCGGCAAGAGTTGGTGAGCTGTGCGAATTGTTCAGGAAACCGGAAAATGTCCTGCGCCAAGTTCAGCGCCAGCAGATCCTCCGCCGATGCACAGCCCGTGATGCGCAGCAGCGTGGGATTGCCGTCCAGGAACGAACCGTCGGCGGAGACCCGGAAAATGCCGTACGCCGAATTTTCCACCAGGTCGCGATTGCGCTCTTCGGAAATCCGCAGCGCTTCTTGCGCCCGGGCATTCTCGTCCCGCAGTGCCTTTTCGTCGAGCGTCTCCGATTTCATGCTTGCGCTCCCACTCGCGAATCGTTAAACCGTCCTGCCGACTTTGCGCGACCCTGTGTTGCCACTCGCGATTGCAACTACGCTTGCGGAAGTCTTTAGGTTTTCATCTCCAGCGCGGCCGGCCGCAAACGCGACTCAACGGCGTCCAGAAATTCCGCGAAGGTGCCCGCGTCCTGTGGAGTCCAGGAACCGATGCTGGTTCGCAAATCGAGTGGTCCCCACGGGGAGCGCGTCTGATTGTGCACCGCAAGGTGTTGCTCCAGCCGTTTGCGGACCACCTCCGCGCTCGGCGCAACGGCATCTACTCCCAGAATCACAAATTGCGCTTCGCCCAGCCGTCCTACCACGTCGCTGCGCCGGCAACATCCTTTCAGTAATCCAGCGACATCCATCAGCGCGCGATCCGCTGTTCCCGGGCCGAATGCGTCCCGCAACGCTTGCAAATTCTCGAACAGCACGCAAATCAACACGAGCGAGCTGGCCGCGCGCGTCGCCTCTTCCAGGCGCCGTCTGCCCACGGTCAGGAAACCGTCCCGCGTGTACAACCCGGTCACCTGGTCACGCAGCATGTCGGCGAGGCCCGCGAGCGTATTGCGCTCCAGCGCTGTTCGCAGTACCCGTTCCAGCGTATGCGCGTCTATGTGCCCTTTCAGGACATAATCCATCGCTCCTTCCGGCAGGCTGCGGATGGCTTGCTCTTTTTCCGCGGGATCGGCGATTACGATTAGCGGCACTCCGGGCGCGGTCCGGTGCACCAGGTGCACCGCGTCCATCGGCTCGCGCAAGTTGAGCCCCAGGTCCAGCAGAATCACTTCCGGGTCCACCACCTTGATGGTTGGCAGCAGCGTTGCGATCCTTGACACCACGGTCAGATCCAGTCCGGGATCACTTCCGGCGTAAAGCGCGTGCAGCGCTGCAGCGGCCTCACCGGGGCTTCCTTCCGCCAAAAGTAGTCGCAATCGTCTTTGTGTCATGGTTATGGCTCTCGTGTTTCGGCTTCGGGCATGGTTGTCGGGCGCAAGCCAGCGATCCAGGCATGTTTCGCCTGCATTTCTCGCTAGCCAAGCTTAAAGACTGGAGAGGTCAGCCCTCTTGACAGCGGACTTCAGGAAGGGATTTCCATCTTGACTTGTGGACCTGCGGGCGTCAATAGACTTGTATGCCGGCGACACCTATCTGTTACGCAATACCGGCCCTATCGGCTCGCCTCCGGAGCACCAGCGCCGCCGACCCCGCGATTAGCCCGCCTGCGATCACCACGCCTTCCCACACCAAGCCGGCCGCCAGCACCAGATGCCCGGGCGCTCCAAAGGGAGAAAGCAGCACCACCAGCGCGGCTTCCCGCACTCCGATGCCGCCCTGTGTTAGCGGCAACACCGCGGCAAGTTTCGCCAGCGGCCAGGCGAAGAGCCACGCTCGCAGTTGTAGTGTTAGCCCGCAATAGACCGCGAGTCGTGCTGTAAGCATGAGGAAACCGAGCTGCATGCACGTGCCTAGCAGCCAACCGAGCGCCAGCACATGCGGACGTTTCGACATGGTGCGCAGCGCGTGCCGCAGCCGCGCCAACCGCCTGCGAAAGCGCACCGAGCGGCCGCCTAAAACTCGCTTGCGCATCCGAAACATCACGCCGAGCAATGCAAGCAGACCCAGCGCTACTCTCAGAAAAACCTTTCGCAGCGTGTCTTCCAGGTCGTCCGGAACCAAGTCCAGCTCTGGAACCAGCAGCAGCCCCAGCAGCACAAGACCTGCCTGTGCAGTTACGTCCAGAAAGCGGTCCAGCAAATTGCCCGTCAAAACTGCCGCTGGCCGCGGGCTGCGCCGCAGCCCCACCGCCAACCGCACCATGTCGCCGCCGACAAATCGAAGGGAGAAACAGCGTGCCGAAAAGTCCGCCCGCATAGCATTGCGCGCTGGTCGCCAAATCCAGCTCCGCGCCCGCGGCGTTCACCACCACCCGCCATTTCGCCAAGCCCACGCTATGCGCCAGCAGGTATCCCAGCAGCACTAGCAGAAAACTGGATAGCGGCACGCGCGCGATCGCCGCGCGCAGGAGCCCCACTGGCAGGAAGTACAGCAGTACGCCGAGAACAAGCAGCGCGGCAGCCCATCGCAACGCTATGAGCAGCCAACCGCGCGACCCCCGCTGGGACTGAGCGCCGATCATCAACTAGAAGTTATCTCACAGAGAGCGCGCCGCCTCGCCGCTCCTTTTTTCCGCTGTAGCACCGTTCGCAACTCGCCGCGCGGTGCGGTCGTCTGACCGGCATCCATGCCGTCTCGCACTGTCATCCTGAAGCTACCCGATGAGGGTAGCTGAAGGACCTCAACCTCAAGGGCTTGGCGCTGACGCTAGCGATCAGCTCCTCCCTAGCTCCCAAAAATCTCATCGATCTTCTCCGCCAGCGCAAAATCGTAATCACTAATCCCCTTCACGCTATGCGTGTTTAAATCGATCACCACTTTGTTCCACACATTAAACCATTCCGGATGATGGTTCATCGACTCCGCCACCAGCGCCACCCGCGTCATGTTCCCGAACGCCGCCGCAAAATCCTTGCACTGAAACTCCCGATGCAACTTCCCGTTTTGTAAGCTCCATCCTTTTACCTTGCTCAATCGTTCTTTCACTTCGCCATCGCTCAATTTCTTAGCCGGCATGCTTGCCTCCAAGTTGTTTCGCTCGCTTAGCTCTCATTATGCGGCGCGTGCCAATCGCCAGCAACAGAACAGCAAAGTGTCAGCTAAGCTGCTTCTCATCAGAGTGGCCTAAAACGCACACAGCCTTGCATCCCCGTTGATTTTCGGCGCATCCTAGAAACCATAGAAGTACTCCTGGTTCCGTGCAGGCACAAAGCCTGCCGTGTCCCGCCCGCCCCAATAAAGGAGGAATATCGTGAAACGTTCTCTGACTATAGTGGCCGCAATGGCGCTCGCTTTCAGTGCGCCGGCTTTCGCTCAGCGCTCGCATCCAGGCGGAGGACCTCCCGCTGGACACGGACCTGGAAGTAATCCCGGGATGAGCAGTTCGCATGATGCTGGCTCCGCGGCGCACTCCGACATGCACGGCTCGCCCAGCGACGTCCTGAGTCACAACACCGCAATCGCCGGAAAGATTAAATCCTTGACCGGCCAGGACGCGCAAACTGCCTGCGGCGGATTCAAGAATATGGGACAGTGCGTGGCCGCCGCGCATGTGGCGAAGAACCTGGACATTCCTGGCGGCTTCGACGCCCTTAGGGCAAAGGTAACCGGCACCGGCGCAGTCAGTCTCGGCACGGCGATCAAAGGGTTCGCGCCTAACGCCGACGCGAAGGCCGAGGTAAAGAAGGCCAACAAGCAAGCTTCGGATGACCTGAAAGAAACCAGTTCCTGACCTCGCCTCACAGGCAGGACATTCTCAGTTAGGGGGCCCCCGGGCTAGGCCCCCTTTTTCTTTATATCCGCGGCAGGTCAGGTCAGCCTCTGCGAGGGAACCGGGTGTTGGCCCGCTAAGAGGCTGCTATTTGCCGTGCGCTTTACAAGAGTCAAACTTGAACGCCCCGATGCGCGTGCTCCAGTTAAAGCTGCCGCTGGTCTTGTAGTATTCCTGCGTGTACCAGAACGTGCAGTCGTCGCTTGGGTCGATCGCCATGCTGCTGTAGTCGCCCCACCGCTTGAAAGACTGCTCTTGGACTCCACCCCCGTTTACCAGGACGATTGGGCCTGCCATCGTTCCCGCAGCATCGCTCGGCGTGCGTCCAACCACGAAGATGCTTGGATCTAGATCATGGCTGGAGGCGCTGAAGCCGAGCGCGATGTTGCCCGCCTTGTCCGTGGCAATACTGCCCATCCAGAAATCGGTGCTGGGATCCACCACTGTACCTTG
>WNFH01001917.1_pt1 | contig 14321 bp, 16 predicted proteins | sample 5400411 | NCBI WGS metagenome assembly WNFH01 (sample SAMN13153347, study PRJNA577476) | soil metagenome | isolation source: 200 cm saprolite under Douglas fir tree site 2 hole 3 | place: USA:California | collected 2015-04-18
CTGGCGGGTCCGACCCTCAACACTCCTTACAAAGACATCACGAAGGCGCGACGTCAAATCTCGGGTGGAATCGATCCGAGCGCCGCCCCTTTTGATCTCGCCGCTATAACCAAACACCTCACATATCTATCACTCTGATTGCCTTCCGCGTGGCCAACCGCACGCTATTTCAATAGGGCCTCAGCGACCACCATCGCGCAAGACACGTGCTCTCAAACTGCATATCTGCCGCTTGGACCAATTTCGAGGTTGGTTGCATTTGCCCTTTAGAGCAAGCCCTCTAAGACCGGACATGTACTTTCGGCAAGCTGTTGCTTCTAATTTGCACTTTCGGCAACGGGATGATTCCAATCTCATATCTAGGCAGATTTGACAGCTACAGAAAATAAGGCGTCTTAGAATCTCAGCGGCAAGAGGATGCTTCCAGCCGCGGCCAACGAATGGGTAAAGTCACGGGGTGGTGGTTGTTGGCGGTGGGGATAGTAGGAGGGCGTGTCTTATGGTTCCAATTTTGGTTCAGCGCTTTAATTTCCTTCTCACTCGCAGTCGCCAGGATCTTGCCATCAGGGTTGAATGGTCCGACGTATCCATCAAGCATATGCACCACTTTACCTGTACGAACATCCCAAGTTGTGGTCTTGCCTAGAATCGAAACAGCGAGGACTTTGCCGTTGCCATTGAAGAGAATGTGACCGCCGCTAGCTAGAGAGCGAAGTTCTTTACCCGTTCTGACATCCCAGAGTTTGCTCCACCTCGGTCCCGCACCCGCTAAGATTCGGCCGTCAGGACTGAACGCCACTTCTATGAACTCGCCGGGATGCCCTGTTCTGATGATGCGTTCCGGTTCTTGAGCCCAGTCTATTGTCTGAGCAAGTAGCATCAGGCCGAGAACAAACGGAATTCTAAGATTGACTTTCATTATCCGATCTCCGCGGCGGGTAATTTGCAGCTCCTGCCCTTTTGTTCCGCGGCGTTGCGTGCCCGGCAAAAGCTAATCATTCACCCTGAAAGTATTTGAACCTGACTCTTGCCTCTGCTATCTTCTGGCCACGGCTGAAGTTGCTCAACTGTCCCTCAAGTACAGAAGCGTTTTTGCCGATGCTTTGGTCGGCGAATATGCTTCGTATGAGGAACCGACCTGTAAAGCTGTAGCTCACGCCTCTAACGGCTGCCGTCTCGAAGGTGAAGTTGTCAGGGGCAATTGTGACGGTGGCGAACTTATAAGTTGCCCCTGACTTCACCTGCACTCCGCTGGCCGGGTCTGGCGGCTGAGTAGTTGCCTCCTAGAGGGCGATCAGTTTGAAATCCTCGAAACCTTTCGGAGGCGCTCCGAGCAAGTAATAAAAGCCGGTTGGATCGAACAGCACGCGGGCAAAAGTCACTGGGGCGTCCCAACCGGGAGCGTCGGACAAGATCAAAGCGCCATGTAAGAAGGAGAAAGTGAATGTGACAGTCTCCTGGTCCTGTTTCACCACCAACTTGTTTTCCCTGATTGAATAAGTGAAGTGCTCAGTATCGTCATCACTGGTTAGGCTGCCGGTGCCATCCTCGGCGAAAGTAAAAACAGCTTGTCTCCTGTCAGGATTTTTCTGAATGGTTCGTACTGCCCTTCTTCGGCCGCGGTCAGGTCGCCAAAAACCTTCTGACCGGCATCGCGAACTTTAACGCACATGCCACTCCTACGTCCTGGCCTATTTCCAACAACCGGCTGCGCGGCTGTCGCATGACCCCGCCAGTCAAATCGCGGCTCTCTAGTGATTCTGATGAAACAACGGGAGGATCTCTTGCGTTAATGCTACCACAGACGAGAGGACCGTCATAACAATTCGGTTCGGAGGATAACACCATAACCGTCAAGACAAACGCCCGGCTCGCTGGCTCCACGTTTCTTCTCTACATCGTAACGGGCATCACCAGCATGATTCTTTTCGGAAAAGCAACTGGTAGTGCCGAGGGGACTGCCGCGAAGCTCGCCGGCATCGCGCAGCACGCGATGCTCGTGCGCCTGACTGTCGTGCTCACGCTGCTGACGTTCGTGTACGCCGTGGTGTTGGGCGTGACGCTGTACGCGCTTACGCGTGATGAGGATCGGGATCTCGCGATGATTGCCCTAAGCTGTCGCGTCGGCGAAGGCGTGATCGGCGCCGTTTCCGGTGTCAGGACTTTGGGACTTCTGTCGCTCGCGACGGCGAGCACTGCGGTGACTGCTGCTGACACAGCGGCAACAAACGCGCTTGGCGACTTGCTGCTGAAACAGGGAGGTGGATCGACTCTCATCGGCGCGACTTGCTTCGCCGTGGCCAGCACACTCTTCTCCTACCTCTTCCTGCGAGCCCGCAGCATTCCCGTGACTCTGGCTTGGTTGGGTGTAATCGCCTCCGTATTGCTCGTGGTAGCTATACCCCTGCAACTTAGCGGATTAGTCACCGGAGCGGCGACGTACTACATTTGGATACCAATGCTCGTGTTCGAAGTGACATTCGCGCTATGGCTGATCGCTAAAGGAAGCGTCGCGCCCTCGAACCAAGTAACCAGCATCGACACCCGCCTAACTTGATTGAAATCAACCCCAGCCTGGATGCGCGAATGCGGGCGCACCACATAGGTTCGATTAATTGGAGATAGACCCCGATGATTGGAGATTAAAATGACGAACAGTACAACCGGCATTTCGCTTCGCAATGCTGCTCTCATCGCAGGATTCGCCATACTTATGATGGCCATAGCTGCGCCCTTTGCTGAGTTTTTTGTATACCCCAAGCTTGTTGTTTCAGGTAACGCAGCGGAAACAGCCAAAAACATCATAGCGCACAAGACGCTCTTCGCTTCCGGCATATTCGGCTATGTAATAACTTTTATTTGTGATGTGCTAGCGGCTTGGGCGCTCTATGTTTTACTCAAACCAGTAAATGATCATCTCTCGTTACTCACCGCCTGGTTTCGATTGGTGTACACAGTCATCGCCTTGGTCGCAATCGTCAATCTAGTTACTATTTTTCGGCTGTTGACTATTCCGGATTACCTAACAGTATTTGAACCAAGTCAGTTGTATGCTCAAGTTAGGCTCTTACTCGGTGAATTCAGAAGTGGTTGGTCTTTCGCAATTCTATTCTTTGGTATTCATCTTGTGCTCCTTGGTTACTTGGTGCTTAGGTCGCATTACATTCCCAAAATATTAGGCGCAATACTGATCATCACTGGATTGGGTTATCTGATAACTACTTTGGGGCCGTTCTTCTTTCCAAATGTGGATTTGCATGTCGCCCGGTACACGTTCTTCGGCGAATTGATATTCATGCTCTGGCTGTTAGTCAGAGGTTGGAAGATTCGGGAATCAAGTTCGTAGATCGGATACATGAGGTGGAAGACCGCCAATGGCCCAGCGATGGTGAAACGGATGGCCGAAAAACTGACAGAGCCGTATGTTGAATGACGAAGCATTCTCTCGATTTGAACGCGATCTAGCGTCTGCCACGACGAAACTAAAGTTCGCCGACCGCCGCCATTTAATTTAGCAAGGTCGTGGGTTCGGGTCCGCAACGCCCGGCATAGAAATGCCCTAGATATCTATATCTCGCCGTATTGTTAATTGCCTTACGCGCGGCCATGCGCACGCTATTTCAAGAGGGCTTCAGCGGTCACTGTCGCCGCAAGACACGCGCCGCCAAACGGCGTATCTGGCGCGCAAGCCTCATACGAGGTTGTTTCTTCCATCTGCGCCTTCAAAACAAAACCTCTAAAACTGAACTTGTACTTTCGGCAAGCTGTTGCTTCCAATTTGCACTTTCGGCAAAGGGATGATTCCAATCTCATATTTAGGCAGATTTGACAGCCACAGAAAGTAAGGCGTTTTAGAATCTCAGCGGCAAGAGGATTCTTCCAACCGCGGCCAACGGATCGGTAAAGTCACAGAGGGTGGTCGTTTCCTGTGACTGGAAGCATAAGTTGGCGGCAAACGACAGCTGATGCTTCCAATTAGCTAGGCGCCAACTTATGCTTCCAATTTCGCCCATCAGCTGATCAAAGTGCAACCTATAGCCCATGAACCCTTACAACCGAGATCCGATCATTGAAAGCAGCGAATGTTTGGCCCTCAATTGATTGCCAGCCGCTTCTTCTCATCGCATAGGATGGCCCAGAATTTTACATAGTTAAGATAATCGGGTCGGGTCATTCGACTCTTGACGAGTATCATCGTAGGGTGCTTCCCCTCGGCGTGCAGGTCAGCCGTCAACCGTCTGATCTCTTCTTCACACATACCTCTCGTTCTTGCCGCCTGGCTCCTTGTGAATTCTGCGTGGCGCTCTTTGATTTCCCTACAGACATCCGGGAACTGTTTCCGCACAGAGTTCCGTTCCTGATCAAAGCGTCGGGCTGCCGATGCGAGCGATGGCGGCTCACCTTCCATCAGCACGGACTGCAGTCTGGCGAGTAGCTCGGCGGCTTGCCTCCGACGGTACGCTTTGTGATTCGCCAGTATCACCGCACCGAGTTGCGGGAAACGCTTTCGCAGCGAGCTGCCGTTTTTGTAGCCGAGCCTCGTTTCGACTTCGCGCAAAGGCGGCGGAGGATTCTCTCGTATAACCTGTCGTAACGCCCTCTCCTGTTCCTGGTGACGTTTCGTGAAGGATTCCTGTCGCCGCTTCACCAAAGCCTGACACAACTCCGGGAACCTCTTCGATAGGGCGCCGTCGCCGTTTGCGTAGCCTAGTTCTATTGCCACCTGACGAAGCGTAATCGCCGGATCAATAAAGAGGGCCGCTTGGAGCGCCCGGCTCACTTGCTCTTTGGTGTGGAGCGACGCTCCCCTGAAGCCCTGGCGTACCGACTTGCAGCCCACTGCGTTGCGGTGTCTCTTAACTAACCTCAGATAGAGTTTCGGGCTAACTTTCCTGAGCGAACACATACTCTTGTACCCGAGGCGCCTGGCAATCTCCTGAATTGATGGCGCCGGGTTTTCGCTGAGGGCCTCACGCATTACTGCTCGCGCCTTTCTCCTTTTGTGTATCGTAACCTTCTCAGCTTCGAGTCTGATCGCAACCTCCGCTCTGCCTAGGTGGGTGAGCGGGTCCTCAAGGGTAAGGAAGTCAACGAGTGAGATGCACATCTTGTGGCAGATTTTCAGTAATGAATTGAGTAGTGGTACCGTGTTGCGCCGAATCCAGAAATGTGCCCGATTTTTCGGCAGGCCTGAGAGTCGTGCGAATACGTGTGCATTACCCGCAGCCAGGCGCTCGGTGCACACTTTGATGGCCATTGCTATCTGCTTCCTGCCCGGCTCAACGGACAAGGTCGGCCCCGCAGCTATTAGGTGTCCCAGCTCCAACGCCGACCAAAGCCGAAAATTAAAATCTTCGGTGCGAGGGCGCCTTTCAATCATTTCGGTTCCGGTCTTTCCGAGCCAAGCATCGCAACGTTGGCAATGACCCGCGCGTGAATGGCTCTCGATCAGTCGAAGGTGTCTGCCGCATTTAGGGCACCCGGTCTCGAGTTCGCGACGATGCAACGGACAGACTGTCACTTCGTGCAAGCGCCACAGCAGCGGCTCGTATATCTCTCGGCCTTCGCAAAGCCATTCACCAAAGCAGAGTGGGCACCAAGCGCGCGTGCGACGCAGTAATCCAATCTCGGAGAGCACCTCCGTCCATGTGAGGTAGGTCAGGAACCGTAAGTCCTGGCGGAGAGTGAGGGCCTGGAGAGCAAGCACTAGGTCTTCGGCACACTTTCCAACGCCATTGAACATATGCCCACGATTGGTGAAGTAATTCTTGCAGAAGTTTCCGTTGGTCCTCTTATGTGCGCTGGCCAGGTATAGCTTGTTGATCATCGGACCGATCTCATGGTTGAACAATTTTCCCACTGTGATTGAGTGCACATGCGCCAACCGACAGGTGTAGCTGGTCAGGCTCTCGATGTAAGCAGTGCCTACTCCGATCGGCTCCAGAGGAACTAGACGGGTGCGCGGTGGAATTATCGGCGATGTGAGATCCCAGGATTGGTATGGTGATAGTGGCATGGATAGACTACCGTTCGACAAAAGCCCCTTGTAGGCTGGATGCGTGCACGGTCTGGGATCAACCATGTGCGCGAATTGCTTAGCTCGCCCGCCTCTTCTCACCGACTCGGTCGCGGACCGGCTTGCGCCTACCGACCCGCACCTTTGGCCTGAGCTTTAGGTTCATAGGGGATTCGCCAGCAGTTTGCCCCTCATCCCTGGCATGACTTAGGCCAGCCAACTTCTCCCGCTCTGCTGCCAGACCCAGCCTGGCCCGCAGCTTCCGGCGTTTCTCTTCGGTGTCTTTGAGATTCAGCTCACCTTCGAGCGCTTCATCGAGCATCTTATCGAGCTGTGAGGTCGAGAGTTCGTTACGTTCGATCTGGTCGACGGTGAGACGCTTCCCGCCATCTTTGAGGGCGTCTTCGTAGGCACGGCTGAGCCAATCCTTCAACACGCCAACACATCCGATGGAGCGCTCGTAGAAGTAGTACCAGCGCGCGTCCAAGTCCGGCTCCTCTTCAAGCGGAAGTCCGCCTTGGAAGGTAAAAAGTAGATTGCGGAAGGCCTCGACGTCATCCTCGACGCGAATGTCGTAACGGGGAAAATGAACGTCGACACTCCGGCGGCTCAACTGGCCCGAGAGATTTCTGAAGGGGTGCAGTTCATATGAACCGAAGAGCACGATTAGAGTGCCGGTCATGTTTGAGAGCGACTTGAGCGTGTCTAGCTGGTCCTGGAGTCTGCGGCCCGTGGCGATCCTTGAAAAGTGCTGGGCCTCGTCGATGAGCATGTGAGGGGTCCGACGGTACCGTAGCGTCTGCTCGACGGCGAGTCTCAGTTCTGTGGTTACGGCGTTGTGTCCCGCGGGCAGAGTTGATAAGCCCTTGCGGTTGGTCGGGTCGGTGTTGATCTTGTGCTGGACCAAAGGTTCGTCCAACGCGTAAAGGAGCCGCTTGTAGAAATCCTTCCAGTTGAAGACACCTGATTCCGACGACGGTGCTTCCAAGCCGACAACAGGTATGCGCCCTCGATCCATTTCGAGGTCGGGCAGCACGGCCGCGACAAGCTCTGTCAGGACCTTACGGAAGAGGGTGGTCTTACCCACGCCGGCCGGTCCGCTAACGAAGACAAGGGTGTCTGAAAATGGACGCCGGATTACCCGCATTAGAGTCTGGTGAGCTTCGTCAAGCCGCGGATGGACCACCGTCAGATCGAGGAAATACTGGAGCCGGACATGAGGCGGCTCCTTGAGCAGTTGCTTGGGGAATCTTCGCTTTTTCGCCATGCTTAGAACCTCCCGTAGACTGTTCGTCTGCGGTTATGTCTCTCAGTGATGTCGGGCTGACCATGACTTCTTTCCTGGGTCCCGACCGGCAGAACAGGGACGCTTGCTTCAGCCGGAGACCGAGGATCATCAGCTTCAAAACTTTCAGCTGCGAGTCCAGCGGTGGAAGCCAGGATGCGGCGCGCCTCTTGGTCGCGGAGTCGCTGTTCCAGCAGGACCTCTTGAGCTTCAATTGATTCGAGAAATTCGGCTAATCTCCTGGCAGTAACTGTGAAGACCTCTTGCGTGTGCAAGCATTGACGGCGGCGGAGCTCCCTAGTTGCAAGCATCAACTCGCGCTCGCTGCGGCCGCGCAGTATCCCCCAGTACTGAGACTTGCACTCAACCCAGCGTCCGCCGACGTAGGCGTAAGCGATTCCAGCGTTCCAGGGATCGTAGCGCACCTCGACGTTCTTGCGCTCAACGTTTGGGCTTCGGAAGGCTTCCGCCCAGTAGTAGATGTGGTTGATCTTGACGCCCTTTCCGGACCGCACCTTGGCGGTGCCTTTGCGCGTTGTCGGCAAGGTGAACAGTTGGAAGTCCTCCGAATAATGAATCATGCGGTGTGAGCGCATCCCGCCATGTTTTATTCCAAGCGCAAAGGCCTCGCGCGGGGTCGTACCCAGCGACGGATGAGTGAGTGTGTCGTAGAGCTCATAGGCGAACTCGCGCAAACGAGAGTCAAGGTCGCCCAGAGCCCACACGGCAAGGTTCTTCGCGTTGATCGACTTGGTAACCTGTCTCGCATTCTTCATGAGTTGCGTGTTTCCTCTGAGGTTATGAATGAACATGGTGTTTGTGGTACCGAAAAGCCGCTCACACACACCGCCGAAGCGGGCCTCAGCCGGCGGTCGTGTCTTCTTCGTGCATTCGTAGCGCGCCAGTAAGGTTTCGAAGTAGACGCTCTCGAACTCTGCGCCACCATCCACAATGATCATTTGCGGAAACTTGCCGAAGCGCCTGACGATCTCGCGTAGGATCATCATGCAGGAGCGGTAGCTCGGCGGGTCATAAGACATATAGACTGCCAGGAAGCGTCTGCTGTAAGCGTCGGTGGCGATCGTCGCCCAGCACTTGCCGAGGTTGCGGCCTGTCTGGGAGCAGACAAGTTCCTCGTCGAGTTCCGTATGGTCAATGTGGACGATCTCAAAGGGACGGTCGCCGTGCCGCGGCGTGGTCTGGTCCAAGTGCCAGTAGAAGGGCTTGTGTTGATAAGCCGCGCGTTTGCCTTCACGCTCTAAGGTCTGCTGATAGCGCGAGCGGCGCTTGGCTGTAGCGCAGAACGTCTTGTAGCTTGCAGCAATGTCCCCTGCTTTGTCGCAGGCGCGCAGGTATGCGGCGTAGACCTCGTACTTCCGCTTGTGCTTGATCGTCTCGTAATCCTCGTCGATGAACTTATTGAGCAAAGCGACGGTCCCGAGCGCAAGCCTGCCTTTGCAGTTGCCGGAACGAGGCGCGGGCAAGAGTCCCAGATAACCACAGCCCCACATCGACTCCGCAGCGCGAAAGGAGGACACCCACCTATGCAGCGTACGCTGACCGACAATCTCCTTATCCACCTGATCGCCCCGTAGGCGCGCCTGAACGAAATCAGCGCGACGATTGGCCTCGCGATAAGCGTCGTTACTCGCTGTATGGAAACGCTCGATCGCCTCGGCGCTCAACAGCGTTGGGTTCTTATCCTGAAGCCCTGTGATCTTTCCTTTTCTTACCAGCTCTTCGAAAACTGTGAGCGGCACCTCGCGGAATTCGTTCCCATCGCCGAGGAGCCCCACAGCCTCCTCATTTGTGTTAAGGATGGTCCAGTTTCGGTCACCCCAGAGCACTGCCTCGGTCTTTGAGAGGTCGACATAGCAGAGCTTTTGCGCGGCCGAATCACGCGCCACGTCGATCAGATTCCGGTAGGCTACCGAAGTCTCTTCGTTGGGAAAGACGCGAACGAGGTCAGGTTCGGGCAGCGGGGCGGCAAACAAATCCACGAAGATCTCGCCGTGGGTGAGCATCCTATGGATGTCGTCGCGGCTGGCCTTGCCTTCAGCCCGGTCGTAGAGTTGGTCTAGCGTGATATTGGGCTCGGACGCAACGATCGACTTGACCGCTTCGCATGCCGCCTGCGAGACCAACAGAGCATCAATGCGGAAGTAATCTTCCAGGAAATGGATGTTGCGCTGGAAGGTCCAATTGATCTCGGCCGAGCTGCGGAGACGGTAGTAGAGGCTGCGTTGTCTTGCGTAAGCTTCTCCCGGAGGGCAGCGCCACATGCCATCCTCGTCCTTGTGGTAGCGGTTCCGATTTCTTTCAGAGAGGGACAAGAGTTCTTCCTCAGTTTTACATTCCTCCCAACCGGCAGCGCTGCTGCGAATGACGAAAAAGTCTGGCGTGTGGAGGACACGAAGCCTTCGCTTGTTCATTGACTCATATTCAATCGCAATCGGCGGTGGCTGGTCGTAGTACTCGATGACATCCTTATCGTGCTCGAGTTCGAGGATCGCGGGTAGTTCATTGCGATGGCTTTCAAACTGAATGGTCACGCCCATCTTTCGACTTGCGTAGCGCCCCCGCACGTTACTCTTGGCGCTCCCAACTGCGCGCGAGGGCCCCGATGAACGGATGCCTTCGACAAGCGACTGCGTCTTCTCGGAAAAATTCAATCGTCCATACACCCGAGACAAATCTCTTCTCTCTTCTGACACAACAGTTCTCCTTATCTGACACAACAGTTCTCCTTACACGAGGTCTAAGTGTTTCAAAAACAAGCGGCTGAAGACGTGTCGAAGCTTCGCCTCATCTCTGCGGCGGCAAACGCGAGAGGTTAGAGCGTCGCTTAATGCTGCGGTTTGCGACGACTTGTTTTCAGCAGCGGTTCTCTATTGGGGGAATATCAACAGAAACTCAACAGACTTGACTTGGCGAAGAGGGCAAGTCAGGGAAAAGCGCGGCAAGGTGCAGCCAAGACAGCGGACGCACTCCTTGCTTATTATTATTAATCGAAACGGCGAATGAGAACTAATTTTCAGGAAACCTATACTGCGGCTCTGGCCAATTCAGGAGAATATTCTTAGTCGAGCGTAATTCGTCTAATATTTGAGACGTGTTGTGGTAGGAGACGCAAATCGTGTTAGCGGCGGCTCCGTTACATCAGTGTCACTGTTCTCATTCGCCTTCCGTGCGCTCACGCGCGAGACATTACATTACGTTAACCCTGCTTGCGCCGCGCGTTGCAAAGTGCGCTAAACGAATGCACGTCAGTTGCTTGGCTAACGGGGAAATCAATGGAGTTGCGTAAGAAATGAATTGCGGTTTATGCTGCGTGGCTCAGAGGGTCACCTTCGTGCGGCTCAGACCTAATCCGGGACTCTCTCACAAGCAAGCACACTAATAACGTGTTGCCAGTGAGAGCTGTCAGTGGCAACTCAGAATTTGGGCGATTGTCAGCTGCTGCTAGAAGATCGACAGCACACTTTGCAGGAGATCAATCGCGACCTCGGTGACCGAGAGCGCGTTTCCGTCGTTTGCAGCCGGCGGAGCGTTTGTTCCCCCCTGAGCTGTAGAGTTATCGGGCGTCATCTGAGGAGACGTGCACGGCATTGTTTCCGTTTGGCCCGGTGCAGGAGGCGCGCAGGGTGGTGAGTTTGTTTCTCCCGCGAAAGCGGCCATCGCGAGAAGGCAAACCAAAGTGACGGAGACGCCTAGTCTTTTTAGGTTCTTCATGTGTTTCTCCTTAGGTTAGTTGATCGGTGTTGCGAGTTTTTCTAAACGAACAAGACGAAGCATGTCTTAGACCGGTGATTGGCTTTCGTCCGAGTTAATGTGCGGCCCACGCTTCTCAGGTAAAGGATTTTATCACTCATATGGAAAGGCAGACCTCACATGAAGTTAGCATCCCAGCTAAAAGCGCATAAGAGCCAGAGTCGCGATCTCACGCTTGCGGAACGAGCTAGACTTTCCTGCCGCCTCGCAAAACATCTTGAGAAGGCCGGGGAATACGAAGCAGCAAGCGAGGCGTTAAACGAGTTTTGGCCCGAGCGAGATGGGCAACCGGAAGTCGATCCTCTGGACGAGCCGACAAAAGCCGCGGTGTTACTCCGCGTTGGCGCTTTGGTGGGATGGCTGGGGAGCGCGGATCAGACTCAAGGCAGCCAGGAAACCGCAAAAGATCTAATCACGCGAGCCATCGAGATATTTGAAAAGCTGGACCAGTCTGATGAAGCAGCCGAGGCGCGCTCGGATCTCGCCGTTTGCTATTGGCGCGAAGGCGCGTTCGATGAAGCGCGCGTAATTCTTAGGCAGGCGTTAGAAGAGATTGGTAATCGCAATAGCGAAATAAGAGCAATAGCCTTAATCCGCAGTGCGGTAGTTGAAAAGACAGCGGTAAGGTACAGCGAGGCTTTGAATATCTTTAATGAAGCCAAGCCATTGGTCGACGCAACTAACGATCATGCGGTCAAAGGAACGTTTCATAATGGCTTAGCAACTCTACTGAACTGTCGAGGCCTCGCCGAAAAGCGACAAGACTACATCGACCAGTCACTGATCGAATTTGCCGCCGCGAGTTTTCATTTCGAGCTGGGAGGACATGATCGCTTTCTCGCTCGCGTGGAGAACAATCTCGGTTACCTCTTCTTTACGATCGGACGATACGAGGACGCCCACAGTCATCTTGATCGCGCTCGTCGCTTGTTCTTGAAATTCAAAGATATAGGAACCGCTGCCCAAGTTGACGAGACTCGGGCTCGAATACTGCTTGCCGAGGGACGTGTTCTTGAAGCCGAGCGTATGGTGCGATCGGCGGTTAGGACACTCGAGAGAGGTGGTGAGGAGGCGGTCCTGGCAGAAGCACTAACTACCCAAGGGATTGCGCTCGCGCGGCTGGGCCATCATTCGCGCGCAAAAGGCTTGCTGGAACAGGCCATGGAAGTGGGTGGAAGCGCGGGCGATCTTGAGGGCGCTGGTCGAGCGAAGTTGAGTATCATCGAAGAGCTTGGCGAAAAGATTCCCGCCAAAGAGCTGGTCTCGATCTACCGTTCGGCAATCGAGCTTTTGAAGAGTTCGCAGGATCCATCGACGGGAAAACGCTTGATTACATGTGCCGGCAAACTGCTCGACACGTTGGCACGTTTGGAGGGTGAAGATCAGGAATCACAGGAACAGACGTGGGAGGGCTTCTCATTCAAACAACATGTGCGCGATGGCGAGAGGGCGGTCATCGAACGCGCGCTGAGAGACTCCGGAGGATCGGTAACTAAGGCCGCTCGATTGCTGGGCTTCAAGCATCATCAGAGTTTGATCTCTTTGATTAATAGCCGGCACAAGGAATTGCTTACGACAAGGTCCGCAGTTCGCAAGCGAAGACGCCATCTTTTCTCGCATCCTCGGCAAATCGAAAAGAAGACGCTGGAGGGCAGGGCAAAGCCGGCTACGTCGGAAATTTCAATTTTGCACATCGAAGACAATAAGGTTGTTGCGCGATTAGTCCAGGACACCCTTGGCGCTGAAAGAATGCACGTAGATTCTTGCATCAGCGGCACGACCGCTCTGGAGATACTAAAGAGTGATGCTCCCTACGATGCAATAATTGTTGATAACGATCTGCCGGGCCTCAGTGGTCTGGAATTAGTCCTTCGTATGCGGAGTATGGCTCATCGACGCAACACGCCAATCATCATGCTATCAGGAGACGATTGCGAGAAGGAGGCTTGGCGCGCAGGCGTTAATGATTTCCTCCGCAAACCAGAAGCCGTTGAGCAACTTTCTTCGACGATAGCCAGAGTGCTTCAAGAACTCAAAGCGCAAGGGGATTAGAGGCTGGAAAGGAAGTGCAATGATGTAGTAGGTGTCTGATTAAAGTGTCTTCGTTCTGAATCCAAAAGGAGTTCCCTCAATGGCTCATCGGCAACAAACGCGAATCATAATGCTCTCTGCCACGGTTGATAACGACGCAGCCCGAATAGCTGGTGCGGAAGTAGGGCTGCGCAAGCCAGAAGAGATCGGGTCGCTCGCTGATGCTATCGCGAGGCTTCTGAATATTCAAATCGCTGGCAGGAGTTCATCTATTCCGTGAGACGGAACAAACGTGAGCTAGATAATGTCAAAGTAGCGAAAGCATATTCGTTGACGGTGCCTGCTCACCATGTCAATCAAGATAGCAGCTTCATCTCTTTGTTTTCCGAACCGAAAAGGAGCCCCCAATGTTTTCTTCTTCACGACTGAAAGTACACAGTCTCTTGATTCTTCCGGCATTGTTTTCATTGATGTTTTTTGGAAAGAGCCAAGACAACCACCCACCAGTGGCGAACCCAGATCACTACACAGTCCACGGTAGCTTTTCGTCAGCACCTGACTCTGGGGTCCTGAGCAACGACAGCGACCCAGACGGTGATCCGCTGACCTGTGTTTTCACTCGAGTCGACACCAGTCTGGGAACGGCTATAGTAAACACGAACGGACGGGCAGACTTCACCGCAGCTTACGCCCAGACGGGGAGTGTCACGATTCCATATACCGTCTGCGACAATCACAACGCCTGCTCAAGCAGCACGGTCACATTCGACGTGGTTAATCAAGCTCCGGTAGCAGCAGCGGACGAATACACCGTCCACGGAGTCTTTGCCACCCCCAATGAAGTCCCCCTCACTGGGGTTCTGAAGAATGACACCGATCCGGAAGGCGATAGCCTCTCCTGCGTCGAAAAACGCGTCGATACCGCTATTGGCACAGCCATTATTTTTGCGAACGGCAAAGCTCAATTCGTGGAAAATAATAACGGCCAGACTGGCGACGTAAGTATCACTTACACTGTTTGCGACAATCTAGGCGCTTGCTCCGAAGGAAGTGTCACGTTTCACGTCGTCAATCAGCCTCCCGTTGCTGGAAATGATGTGTACGTAGTTCGGGGAAGCGGCTTCGATACGCCAGTGGAAACGCCAAATGGCGTATTGAAGAATGATTCTGATCCGGAAGGTGATGCAATCCATACGTTTTTTGTGCGGGCCGATTTTG
>WNFH01003256.1_pt1 | contig 14319 bp, 11 predicted proteins | sample 5400411 | NCBI WGS metagenome assembly WNFH01 (sample SAMN13153347, study PRJNA577476) | soil metagenome | isolation source: 200 cm saprolite under Douglas fir tree site 2 hole 3 | place: USA:California | collected 2015-04-18
CTGCCCTCGTCCCCGAGTTGCCGAGATGCCTGCACGGCAGGCCGACTGCGCCGTCCGCCGCACCCCCTGGTGGCGAGCTACCACGCCGCCGCCGGCCTCGAGCTGGAGGGCCTGGCCGAGCCGCATGGCTATCCCGCGCTCCGCGCTACACCGCCACACATGCACTCGAGCTGGCACGCAGTGCGGGGCCCGACACAACGCCGCACGCTGGGCGATCGGGATTCGGTTGAACAGGGATCGCGATCGCGTCCACGTCGGCGGGCCGCGGCTCGAGCAGGCGCGCGAAGAGCATCGGGCCGAGATCGCGGATCTGCCGCCTCGCCAGACAGAGATCGAAGATCCCGGAGGAGCGCACAGCAGTTACCGCGACGAGCGCAGCGTCCGCCTCCCGCGGGCTTCTGGCCACACCTCGACGGCATCACGCGACGGGGCGAACAACAGGGTCCGTGACCACGCGGTTGATCTCCTCCCGACCCGCACGTCAAGCTTCGCGGCTAGGAGGGCGGCCGCCACGGTGGAGTTGACGTCGCCGTGGACGAGCACGAGCTCAGGGCGGGTGGCGAGGAGCACTGATTCGAAGGCCCCCGTGATGGGCCGCGGTCTGCTGGGCGTGGGAGCCCGATCCCACGTCCAGGTTTGCGTGCGGGCGCGGCAAGGCCAGGTCCCGGAAGAAGGCGTCCGACATCTCGGGGTCGTAGTGCTGACCGGTATGGACGACGACGTGCCGGACCGCTGGGCGTGCCGCAAGGGCGCGCGCGCGCGGCGCGAGCTTCATGAAGTTGGGACGCGCCCCGACGACGGAGAGAACAACTCGAGACAGGAGCTTTAGTGAGTCAGGCGCGTGATCCCGTAGATCGCGACGGGGATGCTCAGGAGCAGGGTCACCGCTCGGAGGGTGGATTCCGTCAACCACGAGCTCTTGCTCGGCACCTCAATCCGGTCCCCGGCTTGGAGGTTCAACTGGTCCAGCGTCTTCCCGTCCGCCAGGGCCTGTTGCAAGGGTTGCCCCCCCCACACCTGCTGGGTCCCGCGAGCAATGCGCAGCTTCTCGACCTTTGCGTCATGCGTGGGGCCGCCCGCGAGCATCAGCGCGTCGCTGACCAGCGTTTGCGCGGGAACAGTGTAGAACCCGGGTCGGCTGACCTCGCCCAGGACCGCGATCCGGATAAGGGAGCGAGCTTGGATAACCGGCTCCTTGAGATACCGGCCGAGGGCCTGGTGGAGATGCGACTCGAGCTCCGAACGCAGCACGCCGGTCAACGAAACCTCCCCTGCGATCGGAAGCGTCAGGACCCTGCCGGGACCCACCGTGAAGGTGTCGGTGAGCACCGGCTCGCCCTCGACCCGAAGGTAGATGCGGTCCCCGACTACAAAATCGCCGTCCACGAGTCGGGCGCGGATTGAGGCGGCCTCGAGGCGGGCTTGATCGCGGATCGCGCCGCTGGAGCCGGGAGACGCGGCAGCGGCGTCGAGCCGTTTGAGCAAGTCTTCGAGCGGGGCGCGCGCCACTTGCACCCGTTTCGGGTCCCCCTCAGTCTGCTGCTGCGCGGCCACGGCGCCGCCGCGGAGCGCGCCGAGCAGCGCCGCCGCCACGAGCGACGTCACCCCGAGATAGTGGTTCATCCTTCGAAGCATATCGCCCGGTGCTTGGCTTCGCTACTCAACCGTCACGCTCTTGGCCAGGTTCCGCGGCCGGTCCACGTCGCAGCCGCGCAGCACGGCGATGTGATAGGCGAGGAGCTGGAGCGGGATCACCGTGAGGATGGGTGAGAGGATCTCGGGGCAGCTCGGCACCCGCAGCTGGTAATCGGCCAACCCGTGGAGGTCACCGTTTCCTTCGCTCGTGATGGCAATGATCCGCCCACCGCGCGCTTTCACCTCCTGCATGTTGGACAGCACCTTCTCGTACACGTGGCCCCCGGGGGCCACAAATACCACCGGCATGCGCTCGTCGACGAGGGCGATGGGCCCGTGCTTCATCTCCGCGGCGGGATAGCCTTCGGCGTGGATGTAACTGATCTCCTTGAGCTTCAACGCCCCTTCGAGGGCCACCGGGAAATTCACGCCCCGGCCGAGATACAAGAAATTCTGGGCGCCGGACAATTCCTGGGCGAGGGCGCGCACCTGGGGCTCGAGCGCCAGGGCGCAGCGAACGAGATCGGGCAGCGCGGCGATCCGCGTCACGAGATCCTGGCCCGCGGCGCGCGATAGCTTGCCGTGGCGTCCCAGGTAGAGTCCGAGCAGGACGAGCGCCGCGATCTGCGATGTGAACGCCTTCGTGGACGCGACGCCGATCTCCGGCCCCGCGTGCAGATATATCCCCCCCGGACATTGCCGCGCGATCGTGCTCCCGACGACGTTGACGATGCCGCGCACGCACGATCCCGCCGCCTGAGCCGCACGTATGGCCTCGAGCGTGTCGGCCGTTTCCCCGGACTGGGAAATCGCGAGCGTTAGGGTGGCCGGTCCCTCGAGCTGGGGGCGATAGCGGTACTCCGACGCGTATTCCACCTGGACGGGGATCCCGGCCAGCTCCTCGAGGATCTCGCGCCCGACCAGCCCGGCATGCCACGACGTGCCGCACGCCACGATCGTGATCCGCCGAATCGCGGCACGGTCCTCCGCCGTGAGATGAAGGCCGTTGAGCCGCGCCGTACCATCTGCGGACAGCAGTCGGCCGCGCAACGTGCTGCACACGGTCTCGGGCTGCTCGCAAATCTCCTTCAGCATGAAGTGCGGGTAGCCACCCAGCTCGATCGCTTCGACATCCCAGTCGATACGGTCCACCGCCCGGACCTGCACGCGCGCCTCGGCATCGAGGACGTGATAGCCATCCGGTGTCAGCACGGCAACGTCACCGTCGTTGAGATACACCACGGACCGGGTGTGCCCGAGGATCGCCGAGGCATCGGAGGCCACGAGGTACTCCCCGTCCCCGATCCCGAGCAGGACCGGGGAGCCCCGGCGCGCGACGACAAGCTTGTGGCGCTCCTGCGCGGAAATCACAACAAGACCGTAGGTGCCCTGCACGTGCGCGAGGCTCGCCAGCACCTTCGCTTCGAGCGTTGTCCCGGGAGCCTCTTCCACTAGGTGGGCGAGGACTTCGCTGTCCGTCTCCGTCGTGAACCGATGGCCCGAGCGCTCGAGCAGGGTCCGGAGCGCATCGGCGTTTTCGATGATGCCGTTGTGCACGACGGCGAACCGGCCGGTGCAGTCAAGGTGCGGGTGCGCGTTGCGGTCGTTCGGGGCCCCATGGGTGGCCCAGCGCGTGTGGGCGATCCCGCTCTCGCCGTGCACCGGGAGCGCCTCCAGTGAATCCGCCAACGCCTGGACCCGGCCAGCGAGCTTACGGGTCGTCAGGCCGCGACCATTCTGCACGGCGATACCGGCGGAATCGTAACCGCGATACTCGAGTCGCCGCAGACCCTCTAGCAAAACAGGTGTCGCGTCGCGCTGCCCGCCGACATATCCCACGATCCCGCACATCGTCAGCGCTCGTCGCGCGCCGCCTTGAGCAGCGGGCGGCCGTCCGGGTCGAGTCCGAAGCGCGCCAGTTGGGCGAGCTTTCCCACGATGATGTCGAACGTGCTGGCGTGCGGCAGGAGCCCGCCGCAAGCCGCGCAGAGCAGGGCGCGGAGCTGAGCATCCTGCTCTGTGAATGGGGGTCTGACCAGCGTCGCCGAGCCTCGGGCGTGCTGCAGCCGCGCGCGGCAGTCGTTACACAACATGGCATCGACAGGCGATACAAGATTGGGGCCCACATCTCCCCAGCGGGTTCAGGCGATGCGTAACCGCTTACCCGATCCGGGGATCGGCTCACGCCCCTCCAACCGTCGCAGGTCCTGATTGGGTCGCGTAGCGTTGCACGCGTGCCTCAGCGGCGCCCCCGGTGTGGGTGCGGCGCAGCGCTCTAGGCGCGCAACCCAATCGCTATGTCCATGTCCACGAACAAGATCGGCCTTTGGGACGGGCGCACGAGTCCTGCGGCGGAGCGGCCCGGGCGGCGCTGTGGCGGCGACGACGAGCCGCCGCCAGGAAGCGCCGCCGGCCGGTAGCGTGCAACCACCGCGGGAGGGACACCACACTTTGCCACCGGCCACGCTGCCGAAGCGCCTTCCGCTTGCCCTCATCGTCAGCGACCAGGAGTGGTGCGGCCGTTCGCTGGAAACGATTCTCGCACCTGGCGGCTATGTCGTGCTGCACGCCTACACTGGGCAGGAAGCGCTGAACCAGGCGGGCCGCAGTCACCCAGATATCATCTTGCTCGATGCCCGCCTGCCCGACCGCGACGCGGGCGACGTGTGCCGCGCCCTGCGGCAAAACCCCGAACTGGGCCTGAGCACACCCATCGTCTTGCTAGCGCTCGGCCCACCGACAAAGCAGGAGCGCCTGGCAGCGCTCCGAGCCGGGGCGTGGGAGCTGCTTAGCCTACCCGTGGACCCTGAGGAGCTCCTGCTCAAGCTCGCGGCTTATGTGCTCGCGAGAGTCGAGGCTGATTTAGCGCGCGAAGAAGGGCTGGTCGATCACGCCACGGGGTTCTATAACGTGCGCGGGTTGGCTCGTCGCGCTCGCGAAATCGGCTCCGAGGCACTGCGCCATCGCACGCCCCTGGCCTGTGTCGTATTCGGAGTCGACCCGGGCCGCGAGCCTGGGGCGATCCCGCCGCCCGTCGCTGAGCACATCGCGCGAGTATTACAGACCGCAGCCCGCGTGTCTGATGCGATCGGGCGACTGGGCCACGCCGTGTTCGCCGTCGTGGCGCCCAGCACCAATGGGTCGGCGGCGGTGCGGCTGGCGGAGCGCATGATCGGAGCGCTAGGAGCGACACCCGAAGCGGCGCTCGGGACCGGTCCCTTCCTGCGAGCTGGATACGATGCCGTAGAGAATCTGCACGGGACGCCGGTGGACGCCGTCGACCTGCTGGTTCGCGCCACGACCGCCTTGGAACACGCCCGCGCCGAGGGGAACGGTGAGCGCATCCGGCGCTACACTCAGCCGACTACCCGGTCGGAGCGCGGCTAGCGCGCCTCGCTCAGCGGGCGCCGGACAACATCCTTCTCAGTCTCCGTGCTGTAGCCCGACAAATACCCGTAGTACCGATAGTACAACCTTCCGCGCGGCACGTCGTTGAGAACCGCGCCGAGAATGCGGACCGGTAGGCGTTCCAGTACCTCAAGCTTGGCACGCATGAGACCCCGATCGGTCGTCCCAGTGCGGACGACCAGGAGGAGGTTGCCCGACACGGTTCCTAGCACGTAGGGGTCCACACCCGCCCCGAGCGGCGGGCTATCGATCAAGATGACGCCATAGCTGGGACGCAGCCCGGCGAGCAATTGCACCAGTGCAGGCGTTCCTAACAGCTCAGGCGAGGTGTGTCTGCGCGTGCCACTCCCGATGAAGGACAGCCCCGGGTACGCCGTCGCCTGAATGATGGCGTCGCGTGATGTGGACCCGGAGAGGAAGTCGGTCAACCCCGGCTTCCGGACGGCCTTGAGCAATCGATGCAGTGATCCCCGTCGAAGGTCACCGTCGATCAGCAGGGTGCGTTGTCCTCCGTCCGCGAACGCCAGTGCCAGGTTCGACGAAAGGAAGGACTTGCCGTCCCCGCTCCCGGCACTCGAGATCGTGACGATCATGGGGCCGGCCGTTCCGTAGGCATGCGTCAGGTTCAGACGAATCTCCCGCAGTGCCTCGATCACCTGGGTCGGGTCGTCGACCGTCCCCCCGTTGCGACGCGGGTTCAGATGCGGCAGAGCGCCGAGGATTGGGAGCCCCATATCGCGTGTGACCTGGTCCGGATACTGGACGCGCCGGTCCATCCGGTCGAGCAGCACGGCCCCGACGAGCGCCAACCCGATTCCCCCAATCAGCCCCATCGCCATCACCCGCAGGCTAGTGTTCTTGATCGGCTGCTCCGGGGCAATCGCGCGATCCAGCACGCGGACGTCGGGAATGCTGCTCGCGTCGGCAAGGCGCGCCTCTTCGAATCGCTGCTGCAGCGTCGTGTACAGGTTCTCATCGATCGCCACCTCGCGACGGAGCCTCGCCTCTTCGATGGCACGGGTCGGGATTTGGCGCAACTCCCCACCTGCCCCTTCTACCTGGCGTTGTAACGTCTGCTCTCGGGCCGTGAGCTCGCCGATCAGGGCGCCCGCCAGCAGGGGAATCGTTTGGTGCACCAACGTGCCGATCTGAGTGGCGGCGCGCTGCACGGCCGGGGTCGCGTCCGTATAGCGGTAGCGCAGCGCCCGCAGTTCGGCTTGTTTCGTCGTCAGCTCCTTTAAGGCATCGCTGAGCTCTGCGGAACGCTGCACCGCCCCAACAAACTCCAAACCCTCCACCGAGGAGGCCGAGTCGTGCAGCTCGGATAAGACGCGCCGAATGGCGTCCCGGTCACGGCGCACCTCTTCCAATGCGATTTTCCAGCCGAAGTAGTTCGTGTACGCCGGGTCGCGCGTCGCTTCTAGACCAGGGACGACGGGTGTCGAGCGCTCAGTGGGGAGGGTCACGGTATGCACGCGAAACGTCTCGAGGGCGTTCTCCGCGGCACGCAGGCTCTTTTCCGACACGTGCAACTGCCCGTCCAGGATCCGCGTGAGCTCCGTGAGCTTCGCGCGCTTCAGCTCGGCCGCGACGGCGACGTAATGCTGGGTGACCGAGTTGAGGATGGCGGCGATCGCGCGCGGGTCGGTTCCGCTGAGCTCGAGCCGCATGAAGTTGCCATTCAGATCCATGGTCCCCTTAAGATCCTCCCTCAGCATCTGCGCGGCGTCGCGCGGTGTGACGACCGTGAAGTCGATCGTCCGACCACCGACGAGCGCGTTGACGCCGGGGCTCCACAGGAACCCGACACTGCGACCGATTGAGTCTCCCACCGCGGCCTGCTGGACGACGCCGCCGCCGGGCGACACGAGCGTGACGCTCCGCCTTTCGTTGTCGACTGTGAGGCGATACTGCCCTGGCCGGAACCGCTCGGCGAGGGCGAACGAGGCGAAGGCGGTCGAGTCCGCCGATCCGCTGGAGCGCAGATACAAGTGACGTTCCTGCACCACTGGGTCGAGAACCACATACGACCTGAGCAGCTCAAGCCACGCCCCAGCGTCGAGCAGTTGGCCGGACCGGATCGGCCCCTGGCCCGCTCCCCCACGCCGGTCGCTAGCCCCCTCGATCCAGATCGTGGCTTGCGTCAGGTAGTTCGGCTTCAAATAGCGGGCGGCCCCAACCCCTGCTGCGAGGCCGAGGGAGCTGAAGAGCATGACCCACCACCGGTAGCGGACGACCGCGCTCAGATACCGCCGCCAATCGAGCCCCTCCCCACCGAGCTCAGCGGGATGCACTGCAGGGAGCTCCAGGGAGTGCCGCGCCGGCACCGGATCGGGCCGGTCAGTCATCGGCTGCGGCAAATGATCATGCATGCACGCGATAGCTCTCCATTCTCAGATTTCCAACGAGGGGAGAATGCAAACACGATACACACCGCAAGGGTAATACCGCTCAGTCCGGCCTCCAGCCACCGGCGACTGTCGCACGCATACCACACCCGCGCGGCACGTGACAGGGTGTCGCGACGGCACAACGCTTGCCCCTTGACAGCCGCCCAGCCAAGCGGAGCTTTCTGTGCCTCGGGGACCCCCTGACCGCACGGCCCGTGCGGTCCATCACCAGGTCCCAGGCAAGGTGCAGGTTCACGGTTGGTGTACGCCCCCAGCAGCAAACAAGCTTGGCGCGCGGGGCCCAGCGAGTCTGAGGTCGTCATGCGCGTGCCAGAGCGTCGGGGTCGCCCCGACAGAGTCGTCGATACGAGCGGCCTTGCCACACTCCTGTCGCTCACCCCCGAGGACAAAGCCGGTCTCCAGATCCTCGTCGTCGACGACGAGCGTACCTTGCGGGAAAGCTGCGCCACGGTCCTCGAGCACGACGGTTACAAGGTCACCATCTGCGGACGCGGGGAGGAGGCGCTCGACAAGCTCAAGCGCGGCCGATTCGACATCGTGCTCGTCGATCTCTACATGTCTCCCGTGACTGGCATGGAGGTGCTCGCCGCCGCGTTGCAGGCTAACCGCGACACTATTGTGATTGTCATCACCGGGAATCCCAGCGTCGCGTCGAGCGTCGAGGCGTTGCGCGCCGGCGCGTGGGATTACCTTCCCAAGCCGTTCTCTGCGACTCACTTGCAAATTCTGCTGGGGCGGGCCGCGCACACGTTCAAGGTGGCGCGTGAGACCAGGCAGTTGCAGAGGGAACTCGAGCGTCAGCATGGCAACAGCGAAAAGTCCACAGTCCTCGGTGTCTCGCCCGTGTTTCGGAAGGCCATCGAGCTGGCGCGCAAGGTCGCCGCCACCGACGCGTCGGTCCTCCTGACAGGGGAGAGTGGGACCGGCAAGGAGCTCTTCGCCCAGTTCATCCACGATCACAGCCGTCGCAGCAGTCGCAGCCTCGTCGCGGTGAACTGCGCCGCCCTTCCTGAGCCCCTCCTTGAGTCGGAGATGTTCGGACACGTGAGGGGCGCGTTCACGGGAGCGGTGCGGGACAAGCCCGGGCTACTCGAGACTGCTAACGGCGGCACGCTCTTCCTCGATGAGTTGCTTGAGATGCCGAAGTCGATCCAGGCCAAGCTGTTGCGGGTGATCCAAGACGGCGTGGTGCGTCGTGTGGGGAGCGAGCAGACCGACGCCGTCGTCAACGTCCGTTTCATTTCCGCCACCAACCGAGAGCCCGAGAAAGCCGTCCAGGACCAAACCCTCAGGGAAGACCTGTACTACCGGGTGCGGGTGGTTCCGATTCACATCCCACCGCTCCGGCGGCGCCCCGAAGACATTCCACTGCTCGCCAAGTATTTCCTCCAGTTGTATTGGGCGCGGCACCGCGGGAGCGAGGCGCCGATGCCACAGTTGTCGGATGCGGCCCTGCGGGCGCTCAAGGCGCACGGGTGGCCGGGGAACGTCCGGGAACTACAGAACGTGTTTGAGCACGCCGTAGTGCTGCTCGAGCCGGGGAGTGAGGTGCAACCCGCCGACATCCCATTCCAGGACGACGGCGCGGCGGCGGCCAGCGCCGCGGCGTCAGCGCCCGCAGTCACCGACGGGCTGCTCGCGGAGGCCGAAGGCATGCCGACGCAAACGTTCCACTCGGCCCGCGACCGGTTGCTCGCGGAATTCGAGCGTCGCTACCTGAGCCAGCTCGTGAAGCAGGCGGGGCGGAACATGTCGAGGGCTGCGCGGATCGCAGGCGTCGATCGGACCACACTGTACCGTCTGATGGACCGACATGGTCTGCACCGGCGGTCCGTCGACCAAGACGACGACGCGGTGAGCCTGAGCGCGAAACCAGAATGACGGCTCGGCTCGGTCGCACCTACGAAAGGCCTGACTCCTGCGTCGCTGCAGCGCCGGGCGAACCGCGACGCCCGGCGCGGTCAACACGCGGCGTCACTCGTGGGTTCGGCAAACCTGGTTTGCGTCGCGACCTAGAGGTCGATCTCCCGGGCACGCGCCGCGCGGTGGCGACGTGGTGAGCTCAGGGTGTTACCACTTTGTGACTACGGCGTCATGCGCGCGTCGTCGCGCGGCGAGACTGTACGGACTCATGGCACACCACCAACCAGACCGGGAATCAGTCGTCCAAGGCCGGGACGCGGCGGGCCTGAGCGCAGAGACAGCCTGACAATGCCGCTCGGTCAAACGCGCGAAGCGCCGGACTCAGCCCTCGCCGAACGAGCCTGGGGAACGGCGCCCACGACTGGGCGTCAAGGCGCGGTCGCGGTGAGTACTGCAATGTCCTGCCCGTTCCTGAGGAGTACGATCGAGCGCGCCGACGCGCTGTTCCGCCGCGCGCTCGGCGAGGGCGAGGGAACCACCGCAGCGCGCGACGCCCTGGTCACGTTGGCGGAGGCGGTAAATGAGCGGCGCCGTGGTGAGGCGAGCTCGTCACGCGCGTTCGCCGCGACGCCGATGGGTCGACAGCTCCTAGAGCTGCTGCGGGCCGCTGCATTGGACGAGCGGACGGCCGCTGAAAGCGGCGCGAACGACGAGCTCGTGCTCGCAACGCTCCGCGCAATCGACCGAGTCCGCGGCGGGACGAAGCCCTCCGCGGGCGACGATTTCGCGTCCCGCCTCCGCGGGCCGGATTCGCTTGACCTGCTTGTCGAGGTCGCCCATGATCTACGCTCTCCGCTGACGTCGATTCTGTTCCTCGCAGAGACGCTGCGCGCGGGTCAGAGCGGCGACATCACCGACCTGCAACGCCGCCAGCTCGGGTTGATCTACTCCGCCGCACTCGGCCTCTCCGCCTTGACGAGCGACGTGACCGAGCTGGCGCGGGGCGGGGATGAGCTGCTCGAAGAGGAACCGACGCCCCTGTCCGTGCAGGAGATCTTCCGCTCGGTGCGCGACATCGTCCTCCCGATGGCCGAGGAAAAGCGCCTCACCATCAGGCTGGTGCCGCCCGCTGCCGATAACCGCTTGGGGCATGCCCTGGCCGTGAGCCGGGTGCTGCTCAATCTGACGACCAATGCGCTCAAGTTCACCGAAAAAGGGTTCGTCGAGCTCGTCGGCAAGGAGCTGGGCTCCTCGGTCGTAGAGTTCTCAGTGCGTGACACCGGTCGCGGCATCAGGCCGGAGGTGTTCGATAGCCTGTACTTGCCGTTCCGACGGACGCGAGGGGGCAGGAGCTATGCGTTCTCGGGCACGGGGCTCGGGCTAGCGATCTGCCGACGCCTCGTCAAAGCCTTAGGCTCCCGGCTCGAGGTAGAGACCCGCGCCGGCTGGGGAACTCGGTTCTTCTTCGCGGTCGCGCTGCCCCCCACCACCTGCCTCTAGCCCGGCGCCGCTGGGCGTCATGTGGTACGCCTCCTACAGCAGCCGACCAATCGCTACGTTGCAAGCACTCGCCACTAGCGAGTCTGCAGCGCTGACCGCATTGGCCTCCAACGAGTTAGCAGAACGCTTCCGGAGCCCAGCCACCTGCACAGGGCTTGCTTCCCTCGACAGGCCATGGAGCCCCTATTCGACCCCGGGGAGGCCGTGGACAGCCTCCTCCCGAGCATTGCGAGCTATTGGCGGGAGCCGAGCGGCAGCGCCGTCCGGCGGACTGAGCGGCCTCTCCCGGGCACAAGCGAGTGGCCGCGCCGCCTCCTGAACGTCGCCGCCGCCGCCATCGGTCTTGTCATCGCCGCACCCCTGATGCTGGTCCTCGCCGTGCTCATTAGGCTTACCTCACGGGGGCCAGTCTTTTACAAGCAGACTCGCGTGGGGCGCGATTTACGCCAACCCGGAAACGCGGGTGCGAAGGTCCGGCGGCAGCGCGACGTCGGCGGTAAGCCGTTCACGATCTACAAGTTCCGCACGATGCGGGAGTCGTACGGAGACGCGCAGGTGTGGGCGACCCCGAACGATCCGCGCGTGACGCCGCTCGGCCGGATCTTGCGCAAGTACCGGCTGGACGAGCTGCCACAACTCTTCAACGTGGTGCGGGGCGACATGAACTTGGTTGGCGGGTGCGCCCCGGGATCACCGGGTGGGCCCAGATCAACAACGGCTACGATAGCTCGATTGACGACGTACGCCGCAAGGTTGCCTACGACCTCGAGTACCTGGCCCGTCAGTCGCTGCTAGAGGACCTGCGCATCATGCTGCGGACGGTCCCCGTCATGTTGCTTCGGCGCGGAGCGTGGTAGCGTCCCTGCGCCGCGGCGCGCTGAGTCGTCGCTCCCCGGAGCGGCGTCCCCGAGAAATGCCGACCGATCTCCGGCGACTAATTGCGGGTATGGGAGACGCCCCGGCCGTGGGGCCCATCCTGTCCCCCGCTGCTCGAGACCGCATCGGACATTCCGCTCGGCGCCGTCCCTGTAGCGGCGTTTCAGCACGTCCGTGCCGAAGGCGCATCGCGCCCACGACGCGCGAGAATAGGTTGACGTGCGGTAGTCGGGCCACGAGGGACGTTCCGTGTTCGAAACTGCCGATGGCTCTCTGCGCGTCGGGCGCCACCCACGCACTTATCGCGCACCGTCTCGATGTGGGCGCGGACGAGTCCGAATAAGACCTGACGGCCATTGGATGACCGCGGCGTGGGGGAGCTGCTCGCGGAGCATGCCGCTCTGCAGCGCCCCCGAGTGAAGCTGAACCTGGAGTTCCCAGTCGGCCACCCGCGCGGCGCGCTCGCGGCAGGTCGGGGCGATCCACGGCGACGCGCGGCACCGTACATGGTGGGCACGACGTAGTTCGTCGTCGCGGGATTGACCGGTTGCCCCCCTCGCCTCGGGAAGAAATGATGCCGCGCGACGCGGTAGTCGCGGGAGACCCCGCCATCGCGCTTCGCCTGGTGCGCTCGGACGAGCCACTCGATCGCCGCGCCGAAACGATCCTCGGCGTTCGCGGCGACCCGGTGGCCGGTCCGGTTACGACGCCGCTCCCGGTTGCGCGGTCAGGTACATGACCGAGAGACCGGGAGCCGGTCATGAACCGCGTTGTACGCTTGCCGCGGCATCAGCGAACTGGTTTTCAAGACCGGCGGCGCCACGCTGCGACGGCCCGGCCGTCAGCCGGCCAAGGCCTCCGCTAGAACCGCCACGCATCGGTCGATGCTATCGTACGACGCGGCGAAGGCAGCGCGCGGCTGGTTCACAGGATCGATGATCATCCGTCCACCGTCGGCAATCGGGTCGAGGTCGCCCAACACGATGATGGTGGCGGTGGTGCGCCGTAATTGGGCCACCGCACGCACTTGTTGGGGTTCCATCACCGCGACGACGTCGACGTTCTCGAGCACTCCCGCTGTGAGTGTTCTCGAGCGGTGGTCATGAAGATCGAGCCCGCGAGACGCCGCCTCCTCGACGGCCACCCGCGGCACGGGCCGCATCGGGAGGATGAAGCCCGCCGAGTCGACGCGGATGGCGGTAGCGACCTCCGGCCGGAGGCGGGCGCGGAATGCCGCGGCGGCGTAGGGACTGCGACAGATATTGCCGAGACACACGAACAGGACACCGCGCGGCCTACGCTGGCGCCGCAGCCGGGCCAGCGTCGCCTGTCGTCGCCAGGGATGGAGGACCCGCTCCCAACGGCGGCGAAGCCGGGTGACGAGCGGTGCAACGAGGTTCCGCAGCAAAGGTTATCCTCGGATCGGCGTGAGCTTCTGGGTCAGACACCGCATCGTGGTGGTCCGTCCGGCATGGCCGGGAAAATCGAGACTAACGCGAAGATCCGAGATTTCAATGTGGCGCGCCCCGCCACTAGCGTGGGACCGGGCCCCGCCGGGTTGGGTCCCAGACCGGATGCACCTCGCCGCGAAGCACGCTGCCCCAGGCGTGCAGGCCAGCCACGGCTCCCCACACCAAGTACGCTGGCACCCCGAGGACCCGAGGGAGCGGTCGGGCTTCCGGCCAGCGCCACGCCACGATGGCCGCCGCGACCGCCGCGCCGGCCGCGATGAGGTCCAGCGCTCCCCACCACGCGCCTCCCCCTGCCGCTACACCCAGACCCATCTCCTGGGCGATCTCGCTCGGTGTGAGCGCAACATCGTAGAACTGAAAGCCGCGCATGACGCCGTCCCAGACCTCCTGGCCCGGGTTCCAGGGGGCGTCGCCCTATGATGGCCGGATTCGGACCGGGTGAGTACAGCGGTCCGACCCACGCCACCGTGTTCGTCGTCGTGGTGGGCCAGTTCCAATAGTAGGTGCTGTAGGCGTTAGGCCCCGCCTTGTAGCAGACCGCCACCTTCACGTACCAGTGATCGAACATCACCGGATCAATAAACTGATCTCCCCCGCCAATCGAGACTTCCCATTTGGGCTTCCCCGTCAGCGGTGGGTCCGTGTACACGCTCCTCGGTGGTGTTCGATCCGCGAGCGGCTCCGTCGCGACGTGAACACGGAATCGCCGGTCACGCTCAAGCAGCGGTCCAGGTGCCGAGCACAGTCCCCCGTACAGCGCCACACGTGCCCGACGAGCTGCCCAAGAGGACTTGGCCTTCCAGCTTGGCCTGTGCCGCATCACGCCGAGCGTGCCGCGGTCGCCCGAGGGCGTCCGACACGTTCTCGCACGACGGAACTCGCCACGCGCCGTGCCGCCGCTCCACATCCTGCGACAAACCGGTACAGCGGACCGAAGGCGCGAAACGAGGTGAATCCAACAAAGTAGAACCCCGGCACACTGCTTTCAAACCAGTGACTCAGGATGGGAATCGCCATCTCTGTCCTGATTTCAGCCCGGAGCGATGGATGAATCATCGTCAACTTGTTGATGTCTACCTTGTAGCCAGTTGCCAGCAGGATGTGATCAGCCGTCACCTTCGCGCCGTCCGAGATGGTCGCATCGACTTTCCCGT
>WNFH01001927.1_pt1 | contig 14302 bp, 15 predicted proteins | sample 5400411 | NCBI WGS metagenome assembly WNFH01 (sample SAMN13153347, study PRJNA577476) | soil metagenome | isolation source: 200 cm saprolite under Douglas fir tree site 2 hole 3 | place: USA:California | collected 2015-04-18
CGGGACCACTCCTGTGTCTGGCACGTGACCACGATCCGCCACGGCGCGCCGCTACGATCGAGCGCAAGGAGCCGGACAAGCTGTGCGACGAGTTGGAATGCACCGGGGAGGTAGATCCGATCCAGCCCATCAAGAACGACGGCGGTATCCGAGTCTCCGACGGACGGCATGAGCTCCGATAGCGCGTGGCTCAGCCGCAGATCGGCCTCAAACGCCGCATAGTCCATGCGCTCGAACGAGCGGCCATCGAACCAGAGCGTCTTCTTCCCTTGCTCCGCACGGCGCTCGAGCCACCGCCGAGCAGTCGCTGATTTCCCGGTACCTGAAGGTCCGAGGAGAACGAGCCCTCTCGCCGAGTCGAGCGCTTCCCCGATGTTTGCCAGAACGTCATCTCGCGGAATTCGGACGCGGTCTGCAATCTCGTCCGGGACTTCCGTCGCAGTGGCGCGAGAGAGCTCTGTCAGCCGCTGCCAATCCGTTCGATGGTCGGGGCGATCGTGGAGATTGAAGCGACCGCGAAGGCGATCTAGCAGGTCGACGCGCGTCATGAACCCTGACTTCGGTCGAAGTTCACTGGCGATCCGGAGAAGGGCATCCCACAGCTTCGTGGCGTCCTCGAGATCGCCGCTACGAAGAGACGAGCGACAGAGTCGAATGGCGGCCTTCTTCGATTCCGAGGTTGCAGCATCGAAATCGAACTGGAGAAAGCGTACCCGTCGTAGCAGCTTCCCCGTGTCGTCGGTGGTGATCGCGTGCTTCGATGCAAGCGAGACCGGGCAGGCGAAGCTATTAAACAGCTCCCGTTCAGCGTCGTTCGTCCAGCCCTTCGTTGGCATGCGCGAAGGCAGGAGCAAAGGGTCCTCCGCGATGGCCTTGGTGACGATGCCTTCGACAGCAAGCCTTGTTTCGGCCTCCAGAGGTGCGGTGACAAGGCCGAGCAGATCGGTTGCTGGATCGAATACGACCGATCCCTCACGGAGGAACTGCTCCCAGGCGACCTTCACGAAATCGATAGGCGCCGCGTGAACTGCGAACTGCGAATCGCTCTTGATGGAGAGCGCACACCGGGCACGCGCCGCGGCGTGGGCGAGCGTAAGAACGGCATCGTCGAGAAACCATCCGTCCACTCTTGCCTGGAAGTCGATGCGCTCCAATCGGCCATGGGCCGCATCGAGAGGTGGATCATCGGCCAGCATGCATGCCAACAGCCATGCGCAGACCTGATCCTCGAAGACGAACCCGCCTCCGCCGGTGCTTTTCGGGGGTGCGACGTTGCTGGCCATCAGTCTCCTTCCGAAGGGGCTGTTTGAGAGTGACGTTGCAGCCGGTCAGCTCGCGCCGGATCCAAAACTGGTTACCCTCTCTTGCCCTTTTCGGCCGTGCTTGACAATGCGATGAACGTTCGCGTTTGATCGCTTCGCAGTCCCCAGTAGATCCGGGGAACGGTCGAGCGGGATTCTTTCAGATGCCCCGCACCAGACCGGGATCCGGTGCCGAACGGGAGTGACGTGGCTGCGGTACGGCCGCGAACTCTTATCAGGCGCCTTCGAGTGCAAGGATTCGGCATGGCATCCATCCAAACCCATTCACCGCGTCCAGCCGTGGTGAATCACTCAGAGCTCAAAGCTGAGCTCGCACGACGCAACTTGCCGCAGTCTCACGTAGGGCTGGCGGTAAATATCTGGGCCGGTACAAAGCTTTTGGGCAAGGCGCCTGCCAGAGCTCTCACCGCTTTAAGACTACGGGTGGGTCACGAGTTGCCTAGGCTGGGCCTCACGCCAGCTTGATCTCCAGCAATCGTTCCTGCTCAATGAACTCCGAGAAGCCACGTTGTTGGAGGTACTCCCAATTCGGATGCTTCTTGCAGTCGTCGAGGGAGACCCTCATCCCACCTGTCCGATTTGGGATCCTTTCGTAAGCGCAGTTCCTGCACAGATTCAAACGACACCTCGCGAGCGTCGCAGTCGTGGTGGAGTCCGGCTTCGCGGACACGAACGACCCTCTAAGGGGAGTCGCGACGATGTTCAGGGCCATCCTCGCGGCGAATCCGCCCCAGTGCACCTTCCTCTTCACATCCTTCGCGAGTGCGAAGTCGTAGTAAGGATCGGTCTTGCTCCGCTTCGCCCCACAGCAGTGGCAGTCGGTGGCCGGATTCTTCGGATCAACGGCCTTCACGGGCGTGTTGGTTCGTTCTGCTGTCTTGAAGCCGTCGCCGCCGGATTCCGAGGAAGTCTGGTAGGTGGAAGATGCGCGGTTGGCAGAAGAGCTGGGCGTGTACCCTTGGGCGAACGCCTCCCGCAGCGCGTCGTGGGCAGCGTTTATCTCTTTCAGCTTCTCCTCCATTTTTCGTTGAAGCCGGGGATTGTTACCAAAACGATCAGGGTGCCAGACTTTCACTAGGTCCCGATGGGCGTGCTCGATCTGCTCCAGCGAAGCGCCAACCGGTAGTCCGAGTGCGGCGTAGAGGGCTGCAAGGTCCTGCTGCAAATTTGCCTCCTCCGAGGGCTCCCCGGCGAAGTCGCAGCTCAACGAGCTAAGCACCTACCGCAGTAGGTGTACAGCGGGAGATGGATTCATGAGCATCGGGCGAATTGGACCTACCGGAGTTCCAGCGCCGCCTTGCGCGTCGAGTTCGTGTCCTGCGCGAAAAGCGAGGCTTACGTCAGGAGGACCTCGAGGACTTCGAGCTCTCCTGGAAATCGGTGCAAGAACTGGAGTACGGCACGACGGACCCGAAGATCAGCACCCTGCTGAAGCTGTGCCGCGCATTTGGTGTAACTCTCCCTGAGCTGCTCCGATTCGACGAGTCCAAGAGATGAACTCCGTTGCCCGTCTCACCTAGAAGAGCTTCCGCAGGAGGCGAATAAAAAACAATGAGAATTCAATCCCCAGGATCGGCTCAAGGCTGGCAGTAAATATCTGGGCCGGTACAAAGCGTTGAGCGCGTACCAATTCGTCGAGGTGATCAGGGAATTGCGCTGCGACGACGCAAGCCATCGTCGTGACGCCATCGCCGATGCAGAGCAACTGATTGCGTGGTGCGATTGGGGTGATGCCTCTTCCCTTCGCCTGGCGTCAGCTCTCGGATCATAAGTTTACGTTTGCGGCTTTTGCCCAAATAACCGCATGCTCGTAGCATCAGTGATTTGTTGGAAGTGGGTTTCAAAAGACGGCAAACGCATCGGCACGCCCTTTCCAAGTTCATGGACGAATGAAGTCATACGCCCGAGTCTCCACTTGGGACCTACCTTCTGAGCGAGCAAATCAATGATTGAGCGGCCATCCGCAGCGAGCTTGAGCAGCGCCTCGTAGTCATCCATCTCCATCAGAGTGAGTGGCTGGACGGTGGGGTGTTGCAATAAATTGAGCTTCTTGCACTGCTCATCCAACCACTCGTAGAGCGCCGCATTCTCCCCCAGGTGGTCGTACGACAGGAGCACAGGAAAAATTCGGCTGGGCGGGGAACTACTTGCAAGAAGAGCATCTACCTTCAAGTCGAGCAGCCGCAACACTCCGACTCGAAACTTTTTGCCCTTCTTTACGGTTTTCTTATCGAAAAAGAATTCGTAGTACCACTCGATTACTTTCGAGCGTTCGATGGCCTGACGAGCTACGGGTTCCTTCATCAATCGCGCCTTAGCCGAAAAAAGCGCGGCCGAATCGCCTTCGCGAAACACGACATCTTCGATTTCGTCCTGTGTTCCAGGAGCCTTCGATAATTCCAGCGCACCAATGAACTTGGGATGAGCCTTGGCCTCCCTTGCGAGATCTCTGCACGTAAGCTCGAAGGCAATTCCGAAATCCCCAGTAAAGATTTGCGGTCCCTCGTCTGGGCCGTCCATCTCCTTGCTCGCCTTTAAGAACTTGCTCCAGATCCCGCCTCGGAGGTACTCGCGAACCGCCCACGGAGAACTGGCAATGGCCCAACCATCGCCAACATCGACAAGTGGCGCTTTGATGAAAGCAATAGGGGCATGCGGGAGCCCGTCCTTTCGGACGTGCCTTTGAAGCACCGCTCGGAACTGATCGCGATCCATGGTCAGCGACCTCAGGAACGCCGACCCGGCCGCTGGATCAACTTGTGTCCCGTTGAAGTACCGATCTAACTGCAGTTCTGGATCGATGAGCTTTCCGTCCCGACCAATCGTGCCCCACGCAATGGTCATACTGACGAATGGCAAAACGAGGGTCTCAAAGTAGTCTACGAATGAGGAGCCAAATGCGCGCTGCTGCAGTTCGCGCCAGACCGTGGGCTTCGAGTAGGTGCCATGCTCTGGTTTACGGGTGAACACCAGGCTGGCCCGAACTAGGCTTCGGACTGGATCAGAATAGTGATTGTAGCGAGATAGATGGCATAGCTCGGCCACGACCCTCTCAAGCTCGGTCAGCGGACGGGCATCCTGTTCGAGCCAGCCATACAGATGGTCGTTCCCGGCCAGCAGGGAGAAAAGATAGTGTCAAGTCGCCCGGAGCTGGGCCCTCCTCGGCCCCCTCAAGGATCGCCAGTGCCTGCAGAAAGTAAATCACCTGCTCCTGAGCAATGGGTCGATGCAGATTCGCTGCGACATAATCGGCGATCAGCCCCCAGCGCCAATTGACACTCTTCCGCTGGGCCAGTATCGCGTCCACGGTCATGCGACGGGCAACTTGCGATTCAGGCCCACCGTCGTTTGCAAGCGCTCCCGCAAGTGTCGCAAGCCGCAACAGCGTAGGTCGCCATCCGAATTTGCGAATGTACTCTCGCAGTTCTTTCGCAGGTATCGGGCTCCCAAAAATTTCAGACGCGCATATGTACGAACTCATATGGGCTAAGGCACTGGGAGGCGGCTGTGGCTTGGGCGCAAGTAGAGGTCCGAATGTGAGGACGCGCTGTAGTTCTTCCGGTGTGGGATTTACTGGAAGCCCAGCGATCGAAGTCAGCTGCTTGCGCGGCGGCATCTTCTTTGGCATGGAGATCTGCACATCATCGGCTGACAAATTACTCTCTCATGGGCTGAAAAATGTCACTTTGATCTTGTTCTTGCCGAGAACATTCTGCGGCGTCTCATCGTCCGTGGATGAAGAAAGCCACCGAAAGCCGGAGGCAGGACGCTGCCCGGCTGCCCCTCGCCCGCTGGCCTTATCGGAGGTGAAACTCCTCTCAGATCGTCCGAATGTCCTTGGACTGTGCATCCCCATCCGAATCGACGGAATAGCTCTATCGCTGCTTGGTCCGCCCGAATTGATGACGAGCCGAATTTCTGGCCACTCGTGCATGTTGACTGTGCGCCATCGGGCTCAAGTAACCTCTTCCTCATCGGCGCTAGTCTCCCTCAGCCCAGTCATTCGGCGGCCTTTTTTGGCGCGGCGCACCTCTGAGTGTCCCTCGGCAGCCGCGCCAAAGGAAACATCGGAATCTATCTTGTTACCTGCGCCGTTACCTGCGTCGAAGCGCTGTTACCTAGAGCCGAAACAAGAAAACCCCCGCCGCGTTCAGTTTCTCGAGTAGCGACGGGGGCTTGACCAAGTCGGGGAGACAGGATTTGAACCTGCGACCCCTTGGTCCCGAACCAAGTGCTCTACCAGGCTGAGCCACTCCCCGATCGCGATCGGGTTTAACTGACGCTTCCGCCTCAGTCAAACGAGCTTCCCTGCCTGGCAAACTGGCTTTACCACGCCCTTAAACTGTGACGTTGTTTCCGGGTTGGATAGTGTTAAGCGTCGCTGTCGCGCTTGCCAAGCTTGGGGCCGACGAAAGGAAGGGGGAGATCTCCATGCATCGTGTGCATCACTTCTTGGCGTTGGGTTGTTCGATGATCATCGCCAGCTCCGCAGGTGCCGATGTCCTTCAGCATCACAACAATCCCACTCGAGATGGGCGGTACGTGGACCCGCTCTTTACCCGGGATGCGGTCATGAACATCCATCGGGACTTCACCTTCGAGGCCTTCTTGCCGGGTCCAACCTACGCGCAGCCGCTGTATGTCAGTAATGGACCCGGCGGGACGGCAGCCCTGATCGCCGCGACCGAGCAAAACGAGGTGCTGGCGCTGGATGCGAGCAGCGGGACGACGCTGTGGGAGGCGAACCTCGGCGCCCCGGTGCCGCGTTCGTCGCTGCCCTGCGGGAACGTCGATCCCGTTGGTATCACCAGCACCCCGGTGATCGACATCGATTCACGCACTCTCTACGTCGCCGCGATGACCACTCCCGACGGCGGGGCCACGAAGCAACATCTCATCTACGCGCTGCTACTGGACGACGGAACCACGGTGCCGGGCTGGCCCGTGGACGTCTCCGCCTCCGTCAGCTTCGGCGGTCTGACCTTCACCTCTACCCCTCAGAGTCAGCGCGGCGCGCTCCTGCTTAGCGGACAGATCCTGTATGTGTCCTATGGCGGTCACTTCGGAGACTGCGGCGTGTACCATGGCTGGGTGGTTGGAGTTCCCCAGGCGGATCCGAGCAGCCCGATGGCGTGGGCGACAGATGCTCGAGGAGGCGGAATCTGGGCACCCAGTGGGCTCGCGACCGACGGCACGTTCATTTATGCGGCGACGGGAAACACTTTCGGCACGGCGACTTGGAGGGGCGGTGAAGCGATCATCCGATTCAGCCCGGGGCCCGTTTTCTCTGGCGATACGACGGACTTCTTCGCACCATCGAATTGGCTCTCGCTGGACCTCGGCGATATCGATATCAGCGGAACGGGCCCGGTTTTGATCGATGTACCGGGAGCGACGCCCTCCGCGCTGATCGTGGCGCTTGGTAAGAACGGGGTCGCCTACTTGGTCGACCGCGGCGACTTCGGCGGGATCGGAACAGGCGATGGCACTCATGGCGAAGGGGTGGCCAGCGAGCGCGTGGCCACAGGAACGATCATCAATGCCGCGGCTGCTTACACCACTGCTTCCGGCACCTACGTGGTCTTCACCACCATTGGTCAAGGAGTCGGCTGTCCGGGACTGATTGGCAATCTGGTGGCGCTGCAGATCGGCGCCTCCGAGCCACCGACCATCAGCGTGGCCTGGTGCGCCAACAATCAGGGCCGAGGCTCCCCGATCGTCACCACCCCGGACGGCACCGCCGATCCGGTGGTCTGGACCGTCGGCTCGGAGTCCAGCAATCGACTTCACGCGTTCGATGGCGAGACCGGCGATCTCCTGTTTTCTGGAGGAGGTCCGGGCGAGCAGATGACGCTGGTGCGGCGCTTCCAAACTCCGATCGCGGTGGACGGCCGAATCTTCGTAGCGGCCGATAACCAGCTGTACGCCTTTACGACGCAATAGAGCCCTGCCGCGCGGTTTCCAAGGCGTCCACCAGCTCATCCAGATCGTCGGCAGTGGTTCGATAGCTCGTGATGCACGCGCGTAGGGCGCTCAACCCTCCCGCCAGCCGGCACACGGAGATCCACGCCTTTCCGGAGCGAACCACCCGATCTGCAATGCCCTGCAGGTATTCGAGCGATCGACCATCTTTGGATCTTCCATCGACGAAGCAAAGCAGCGGCAGACGAGTCTGATTGATGATTTCCCAACCCGCGGTTTGCAGCTTCTGGCCGAGCAGCTTGCCCATTTGAACTTGCCGCCGAAGGACCGCCTCGTATCCAGGCCACCCGGCCACCGCGAGCGAGAGAAATACCTTGAGCCCAGTGAATCGCCGAGACCACTGGATGGAATGGGCGTAGGGGTCCACCGTGCCAAGGTGCCCGCCAGGCATGTACCCAGTCGCGGTGGAGAACGTTTGGGTGAGGATCTCTGGATGCCGCGTCAGGTAGATGCCCGCTCCCATCGGAACCGAGAGCCATTTGTGTGCATCGAAAGTGATCGAGTCTGCGCGCTCGATGCCCGCCAACACGTCGCGAAGCTCGGGGACGATCACCGCCGCCCCGCCCCATGCCGCATCTGCGTGAAGCCACAAGCCTTCGCGGCTGGCCACCGCCGCGATCCGATCGAGCGGGTCGATGACTCCCGCAGTGGTCGTTCCCGCGGTCGCCACCACCAGGAATGGAGCAAATCCCCGCGCGCGATCTTCTGATATTTTTGCCTCGAGCGAGCGCACATCCAGCCGCAGCAAGCTGTCTACGTCGACCTCGTGCACCGCTGCGGTGCCCAGCCCGCACAGCCGCGCGGCCTTCAGGATCGAATGATGCCCCTCGCATGAGATGTACAGCACTGGCTGACTAGGCAGGCCGCGCAGTCCAGAGGTCCGAAATTCTGGAAACGCATGGCAGAGGCTGGTGAGCACTGCGGTGTGGTTGGCTTCGGCTCCGGCGGTACAAAAGACGCCATCGATATTTGGCGCCTGCCACCCAAATCGCTGGCCAAAGGTTTGGACCAGATGCCTTTCGATCTCCGACGCGAGCGGGTTGTGACTCCACGCAGCCAACTGAGGGTTGAGCGCTGCGACGATCGCATCCGCCGCGATCCCCATACTGGTCGGCGCGGGATTGAACAGCCCAAAGTACCGCGGGTGTGGCGTGTGGACTTGGGTGCGTCGAAGCTCTTCGATCACGAACTCCACCGCCTCGAGCGCATCGCCAGGCCGGGCGAAGTCAAAACTGGATAGCAACGCTCGCAACGCCGCGACGTTGGGCGGCTGAGCCACCGGAATCTCGGGGAGCTCACGAAAATATTGCTCCAGCCTCTCGATCAGGCGCTGCCAGAGCTTTGCGCGCTCCCGCTCGCGAAGCTGAAGCACGCCTTCGTTTTCCCGGTGCATTCTCCAACGCCACCCTCGCGCGGATGCCTTCCGTTGGCCAGTCAAATTTGCTACGAGCGGAAGATGGGCCTGTGCGGCTGGATCATCCTCGGCTTCGTTGCCGGTCTGCTCGCGCGGGCGATCATGCCGGGCGAGCAGAGGATGGGATTCATTCGCACCACGGTCTTGGGGATCGCCGGCTCTTTTGTCGGCGGGCTCTTGGTGGCGCTGCTTCGAGGCGGGGACCCGATGGTGATCGAGCCAAGCGGATTCATCGGCGCGACGATCGGAGCCTTGGTGCTACTCGTCCTCGGCCATGTGCTCTTCCGCCACAAGTGATCTCGAGGCACAAGGCCCATGCCAATCGTCACTTTGCTGACAGACTTCGGAAGCGCGGATTCCTACGTGGGGGAAGTGAAGGCCGTTCTGCTCAGCCAGTCTCCCCTTGCCACGCTGGTTGACATCACCCATCACGTCCCAGCTGGCAACGTGCGGGCAGCGGCCTATCTCTTCGAACGAAGCTGGAAACATTTTCCGCCCGGCACCGTGCATCTGGTCGTGGTCGATCCGGACGTGGGTACCGAACGAGCTGCGCTGGTGCTCGGGATGCAAGATCACTTCTTCGTCGGACCTGACAACGGAGTATTCAGTTCGATTCTCGCTCAGCCCGCGGTGCTGGCAACCACGCTGCCCATCCCGAAGGACGCTTCTCCCACGTTTCACGGCCGCGACGTGTTCGGCCCGGCGGCCGCCACCTTGGCCAATCGTGGGTGGTGGCCGGAATTGGGAACGCGACTCACCCGGCCGGGAGTCCGGATCGAAGTGCGCACGCCCGAGCGCGATCGGCAGGGCTGGGTTGGAGAAGTGGTCTATGTCGATCACTTTGGGAATTTGGTCACCAACCTTCAGCCGCAGCATCTGTCTCCCGGCTGCGTGGTGAAAGTGCGCGATGCTCCGATCGCGACCGTGAATACCTACGGCGAGGTCAAACCCGGCGCTCTGCTCGCCTACGTGGGATCGGGCGGCACGGTGGAAATCGCAGTTCGCGGCGGTTCCGCGGCGCAAGTTTTGCGAGCGGAAGTCGGACAGCGCATCCGGATTGAACAGACCTGACAGAAAATTACGCTGAGAAGCGCAGACGCAGGCGGTTTCCCGTGCGACCGACCCTTGTGCCGCGGGGTGGGAGGATGGCGGAGCCGAGTGGCGGTTGCAACCACTGGGTCGAGCCGATCCAAAATTCGACCGTGCCCAACGTTCTGATCGTCGATGATGATGCCTTCGTTCGTGCTTACCTCCGAGATGCACTCGCTGGCACCGGGTATTTTCTCTCCGAGGCATGCAACGGCGATGAAGCGGTCGACCTGGTGAGCAGCGAGAGGCCGGACGTGGTGCTGTTGGATCTGTTGATGCCCAAGCAAAGCGGCCTCGATGCGTTGACGAAGATTCGCGACCTCAGTCCAGAGAGCAAGATCATCGTGATCAGCAGCTTAGACAGCGATCTGCTGGTCGAACAGGCGTTGAGCGCTGGCGCGAGAGGGTTCGTGGCCAAACCCTTTCACCCGCTCGAAGTGTTGGGCGCCGTCCAAAAAGTGCTGCAGCCTGAGACGAGGTAACGATGGCGAACTACTGGATCTGTGACACGGAGAACCGAATTCTCGGCCCGTTGGCGGTGGGGACGGTGCGCGAGTTGGTCGCGTCGGGGCGGGTGCGGGAAATCAGCAGGGTCTCAAAAGACGGGAGTCGCTGGCAGTCGGTGGAGGAGATTCCCGAAGTCGCCCGGGCCCTGGCGGAGGGATTGGCGGAAGGCGGCGAGCGGACGCAGAAATTCAAAGCGGCGCAGATCCGAACACGCCTCGCTTCAATGCGCGGCAGGAAGGCCTATGAAATCTTCGGCATTCCTCGCCATGCCGCATTGGATCACTACCGCACCGCCTTCTTTCGCCTGGTCAAGCCATTCCACCCGGACAAACTGGCGGAGGACACCCATCCGGACCTTCGCAGCGCCTCGGTGGAGATGTTCAAATTTCTCTCGACCTTGATGGTCGAGGCGGAGACGGAGCTCAAGGGACAAACGTCAATTCCGCGAGGCACCACTCAGAGCACTCAGACCAGCACCTCGCCCCAAACCCAATTACGGCAAAAGCAGGAGACGCCGCCCACCTATGCACTCGAGGAGTTCGTGGGGATCAAGCGGGGGCCGGAGTTCATCGAGGCCACGGTGCGTGTGAGCCCTCGCAACGTCGGCATCTTCACCGATCACAGCATGGTGAACTTGAACACGATGGGTGTCTTTCTTCCCACCCGCGACCAGTTGCCAATCGGAACGCTCTTGGACGTGCGATTTCTGTTCGAGAACTCCCCCCGAGAAATCAAGGCGCGCGCGCGGGTGGTGTGGGAAAACGTTGGCGTGGCCGCGAAAATGGTTTCGGGTTTCGGAGTGCGTTTTCTGCGGCTCGACAAGTCCGATCAGATGTTCATTCAGCAGTACGTCGAGCGGGAAACGATTTCCCAGCTCGACCGTACCTAAACCATCCCACCAACAATAGAAGCGCCAGAGCCACTGTTGGCCCACCTGAGCTGGCGCATCCGCACCCCAGTGGACTGGGTGGCGTTAGCGCGTCGGCCGGTCCCGTGGAATCGCTCGAGCTTAGTCGGCAGTTGGATCCGAAGCAGAGGTCCAGCACCGGATGCAGTTCGAAGCCGTTTGGGGCAACGCCCGTCTGGTCGTGAAGAAAATCGAAAAAGCCCACCCCCTGGATGCTGATCGGCAGCCGTGAGTATTGAAAGCGCTCGTCCGGGATGTAGCGCGATTCGAACCGATCTCGAACCCGCCGGATCGAGCCGATGAACGGACTACTTCCGACGCAGTCCACAGCCGGAATCTCGGCAATCATCGTTTCAGTCCCGTCCGAGAGGACCAGATGGAAGTCGCCGTCAGTCTCCCGCTTGTACTTGACGAGCGTCACCCGGGTGAGCCGGTACACTTGCCGCTCGGGAACACCGACCCGCCGCTGGTGCGGCAGAACCGCAGGGCGCGGAAGGGCGATGAGGTCCGAAATCAGGACATCCTGCGGAGTTAGACTGACGGAGCTGGCGTCTTGATCGGTACCGGTCTTGACCGACCAGCGCTCTTCGCCGCAACGACTTCCAAGCCGCTGCACTCGTTGGGCAGGTCGGTCCTCCTCAGGGAGCATGCACGCCCCAAGCAGGACCGTTGCCATCGCGATCGCACAGGTGCGTGCGCGCATCCAGTGCAATCTAGCAAACACTGAGAGGCTGCCGAGTTTCCCCTCTTGCTCCCTCGAGCGCAGCGTTATACTGCCCGCATTATGAGAAAGCTCGAAGGCCCAATCGTGGCGCTGGCTACCCCTTTCCGGGGTGGCCAATTGGATGAAGAAGCATACCGGGGGTTTATCCGCTTTCAGCTCGAAAACGGTAGCGAGGGATTGGTTCCCATTGGCACCACCGGCGAAGCGGTGACGATGACCGCGCAGGAGCGTTTTCGCGCTGTACAGCTTGCGGTCGAAATGGCCAAGGGCAAGGTGCCGGTCGTCGCCGGCGCCGGTTCAAACAGCACCGCCGAAACGATCGAGGGTGTAAAGCGCATTCGCGAAGCAGGGGCCGATGCGGCTCTGGTGGTGACGCCTTATTACAACAAGCCGACCCAGGGTGGATTGTTCGAGCATTTTCGTTTGATCGCCAAGGCGCATCCGGGTTTCCCGATCGTCGCTTACAACGTTCCGGGACGCACCGGCGTGGATCTGCTCCCTGAGACTTGCCAGCGGCTGTGCGAGATCCCCGAAGTGATCGGCGTCAAGGAAGCGACGGCGAGCATGATTCGTGCGATCGACATCGTGGAGAAATGCGGAGACCGCCTCGCGCTCCTTTCCGGCGACGATTTCACGGTACTGCCGTTCATTGCTTGCGGCGGATCGGGCGTCATCTCGGTCTCGGCCAACGTGGCGCCGCGAATGATGTCGGATTTGGTCAAAGCTGCGCGCTCTGGGAATCTGGCCAAAGCTCGAGAGATCCAAGTCCGGATGAACAACCTTCACCGCCTTCTCTTCATCGAGTCCAATCCCATTCCGGTGAAGTGGGCGCTGCACCTGATGGGCAAGTTCGGGCCGGAGATCCGCCCTCCCCTGGTTCCGCTGAGCGAGGCGAATGCCGCCAAGCTCAAGGATGAGCTGAAGCGACTCTCGCTTCTCTAGATCAGCCGTGATTCGCGCGATCATCACCGGAGTGGCCGGGCGGATGGGCGGCACGATGGTGCGGCTTGCCTCGGCCAACCAGGAGTTTCGAGTGGTGGGTGGAACCGAGCAGAAGACATCGCCCACGCTCGGAAAGGACATCGGGACGCTGGCGGGGATCGCGCCACTCGGCGTCGTGGCTGAGCCAGACCTCGACCGGGTTTTGGCGGATGCGAACGCCCAAGTGGTGATCGATTTTACTCAGTCCACGGCAAGCACCGAGCACGCCCGAATCTGCGCCGCGAGGAAAGTCGCGCTGGTGATCGGCTCGACGGGGTTCGCTGCGGATGAGCGGTCGCAGGTGGCCGGATACGCCAAAAGAGTGCCGATCGTCTTGGCTCCCAACATGTCGGTCGGGGTGAATTTGATGATTCGCGTTGCCGGCGAGCTGGCGAGGGTGTTGGGAGACAGCTTCGACGTTGAGATTCTCGAAGCGCACCATCGGATGAAGAAGGACGCGCCGTCGGGCACTGCGCTGCGGTTGGCGGAAGAGGTGGCCGCCTCGCTGGGCCGCGCGCCTTCGGAGTTTCGACTCGCGCGAGAAGGCCAGGTCGGTGAAAGGCGATCGAAGGAAATTGGAATCCAGGCGTTGCGGGGTGGAGACGTGGTCGGCGATCACACGGTGTTTTTTCTTGGGGAGGGTGAGCGCATCGAGCTGACCCACCGCGCCACCAGTCGGGACCAATTTGGAAAGGGTGCCTTGAGAGCCGCCCGCTGGATAGTCAACCAGCCCCCGGGACTCTACGACATGCAGGATGTTTTGGGGCCACGCGGGGGAATCAAGCAGTAGAGCAGGTTGGTTCAGATGCGCAGATGGGCGAAGAAATCTACATCGGACTTGGCTCCAATCTGGGGGATCGAGAGCAGCAGCTGAACGGGGCGGTCGAGGCCCTGGGCCGAATTGATGGCGCGGCGGTCGTCCGACGCTCTTCGCTGTACGAGAGCGCTCCGATCGGTCCGCCGCATCAGCCGCGATTTCTCAATGCGGTCGTGCAGATCGAGTGCGATCTCGCACCACAGCAATTGCTTGGCATCTTGAAGCAGATCGAGGTCGAGCTGGGCCGTAAACCCGCACCGAGATGGGAAGCACGCGCGATCGATTTGGACATCTTACTGTGGGGGGAACGGGTGGTCGCTGACCCCAATCTCCAGATTCCCCATCTTGACCTGCACAACCGCCGCTTCGCGCTGGAGCCGCTTTGCGAGCTGAAGGGTGAGACTCGTCATCCGGTTCTCGGAAGCAGCATGCTCACCCTACTTCGCCCCTTGCTTTCGCAGGATGTGGTTAGAATCGCTTCTTGGGAATGAGCTGATGAGAAAACGATGGCTCCTCGTAGCAGTTGCCTTGGCAACAGGGTCCGCGCTCGCCCAGGGGC
>WNFH01009505.1_pt1 | contig 14288 bp, 16 predicted proteins | sample 5400411 | NCBI WGS metagenome assembly WNFH01 (sample SAMN13153347, study PRJNA577476) | soil metagenome | isolation source: 200 cm saprolite under Douglas fir tree site 2 hole 3 | place: USA:California | collected 2015-04-18
GCGGCTTCGGCCAGAGCTTTCGGCCATCGATTGGGCACCGTCGTAATCCGGAATCAGCGGCTGGCTCCGAATGCGCGCAGCCCTTGCGCCGACAGACGTGCTCGTATCCCGTGACGATGCCGGCTCGTCCGAGCGCCCGGCGTAGGACGTGCTCCAACCCGATCTGCTCACTCATCATCGAGCCGTCCGGCGCGGGGAAGACCAACGTCGAGGGCGACTGGGCCAACGCACGTTCCAGGTACGGCACTAGCTCGGCCGCGATGGGAATCACGTCGGCGTGTCCGCCCTTCGTTGTGTCGCGATCGTACGAGCGAGAAACGGTAAGGAGTCTAGACCGGAGATCAACGTCCGATTTGCGAAGTCCGAGCAACTCTCCCTTCCGAAGCCCCGTGTAGATGGCGGTCGCGAAGAGCGGCTGCCAGCGCGGTGCGAGTACACTGAGCACTGGCCCAACCTCGCCAGCCTTCAGGTAGTCGGGTGTTCGGCGCGGTACCTTCCGTCGCCTCACGCCCGCTGCCGGGTTCGGGCCCTCAAATTGGCCAGCGCGCTTTGCCGCTGTGAACGCGGCGCTCACAAACGCCCGCAGGTGGTTAATCGTGTTCGGACCGATCTCGGAGCTTTTTGCCTGTAGGAATGCCTCCAGCTGCCCTGAGGTAAGCGCAGCTGCCGGGATCTTCGCGAGCGACGACGGGACAAGGTGTCGGCGCACCGAGCTGGTGTTGCGGCGATGAGAGGGAGTGCCCGAGGAATACGTCTCGAGCCACCAGCTCAACAACTCGTCGAAAGTCTCGCCGCCGCCGTCCACCGGGAGTGCCTCAAGCCCATGTCGTGCCCGCTCCGCCTTTCGTTCAAGGTCCTCAGCAAACCGACGGGCCTCGGTCTTCGTTTTCGCCGTGGACGCCCTGCGCTGCCAACGGCCATGGGCGTCCTTCCACTTCACGTAGAACTTCCGACCGCGCCGAAAGACCGATGCCATGCTTATCCCTTCTTTCGGCGTGTGGCTGGCGCCTTAGGTTCGGCTTTGAGGTAGCCGCGCCCGGTTAACCACTCGCGAAAAATGCGAACAGCCATTCCGGAATTACTTCGGCCGTGATCATCCTCTGCCGCTCGAAGAAGCGCGTCCTTCACTTCGACCGGCAACCGGAGATTGAGAACTGCGTCGCGTCGCATGCCACCGTTTGTAACACAAACCGTGCAATCCATCAATGGCCTCGTCGAGTTAGTGGTAAGAGACGCCCGTTGGCAATCGGTTCGCGGGCAAAGGCACGTATCGCCCCAGGATGGAAGCGGAGCAGTCCAAAGATTCGGACCGAGGGTATGACACCTGCCTCGGCCTTCTGGTAAACCCAAGAGCGGCTTGCTTTGAGGTAGTGCGCCACGTCGTTCGCGTCCCAAAGGGTGTCCAGTCCCACACCGTTGTTGACTTCACAGAGAGGCATCAGCTGTTCCCCTGTCCAAAATTCGCTTCCCGTTGAAAGCGCACGCCACTCCAGCATCGGCGACAGACCCTTGAGTCATCGTCCAAAACCACGGAAACCCCGACGTCGGTTCGCCCGCACTCAGCGCAGTGCGCATTCGACTCGGTTCTGGCCTCCGCCTGCTCCTCGGTCTCGCCCGACATCACGTCGATGATCGGCAGCTGGCGCCCTGAGTTGACCTTGAATGTGCCGTTGGCTGTCTGTTCCAGATCAGCAGCGCCATTGCCGCTTCGCCCGACCGCCCGACTTTGTCCGACTTCGGCCTCGGTCTGGGTAACTTGGCCGAAATCATTACCGAAATCGGTTTGTCCGACTGTCCGACCGGGATCTTCGGGGGGTTGTTGATCCTCCTGTTCATCACCGGCGACTAGGGGATCCGTATTAGTTCCACTCGCATCCTCCGCAAAGTCGGTCGGACAGTCGGGCTTGGTTGTTTGCTCAGTAATTTCCGAGGAGTTTGTCCGACTTAGCTCAAAGTCGGGCTCGGTCGGACAGTCGGGCTCGGTCGGACAGTCGGGCTCGCCTCCGCCGACCAGCTTCCAGGTGGCCGGCCTGTTGCCCTTCGATTGCTGCGCCACTTCGACCAGCTCTGTGGCTTCCATTTCGCGCAGGACCCGGCGGGTGGCGTCCGTGGAGTAGCCAAGGATTTTGGCGGCCTCTGCCGATTTGAATTCTTCCCCTCCGAATTTTGCCCAAAGCTTGGCTTGAAGTACCCGCAATCGCGGTGAGGTGTCGCCAAAGAGGCCCCGGCAAAGCTTCTTTACCGCAACCACATCCTGCATCTCCACCACCACCAGGCCATCGCAGTTGTGCTGCCTCTGCCGTTGGTGCAAAAGCGCGTGCGCAGCGGTCAGGCCGAGAAAACGCTGAAAATCGCGGCGGGAGCGCACTCGACTACTGGGGAAGCTATCCCCTTGCTCGACGGCAAATGGGTTGATCGTCCCCGTCGCATCCAACATCCCCAAAGCGCATCTCCAAACTTCGATTTCCGCTGCGGCCCGTTCTTCGTCCTGCAAGCTAGGCGGCTTCGCTGCGCGGCGCGCAGCTGCCTCGTTGATCCGTTTTGTTTGTTCTGGAGATTCATCCAGAGGCACCTCCAGAATCCGGGTTTCGTTTTCATCGTGGAGGCTGCTACGGGTGGTGGTGGTAATAAAGCAGGCCGGCCCTTCAACCGTGCGCGGCCTGCTCTCGATTCGCGAGCCACCCTCGTCGGTCACCTTCTCTGCGGCCAAGATCGAAAGCGAACCCTCAGACATCGCGATCCGCAGCGGATACTCTGCCCGCTCGGCGCCCTCGTGTTCGGTGATCACCACGACTTTTCCTCGTAGGGAACCCTGTAAATATTGGAGAGCGTGTGGGGACATGTCGCTGATCGTGATTACGTCTTGTTTGGGGAGCCGAGAGATCACCGCGTTTGTGAGGAAGTTTTTGCCGCTGCTGCTGGCAGCCTTGAGTACGAGGTGAACCGGGCGCTTCGTTTTCCTGGTAACTGCAGCCAGCAGGATTGTGGTTGCAGCCTTCTCTTCACCGACAACTCCGTCTCTGGCGAGACTGGCGTGGAAGCGATCGAGGAGCTTCGGATCGGCTAGCAGTTTTTCGGCCTTTTCAATCAGCTCTGGTGGATTTGCGGGGGCATCAGCCGCCTTCGGATCAGCTGCAGGTCGAAGTTGTTGGCTGAATCTCTCGATCGCCTGCTTCAGCGCCGGCTTGGTAATCTTGGCGAGTTGGTGCAACTTGGCGGCAACCAGATCGAAGGTGACGAGATCTGCCTCTCGAAGCGCAGCTATAAAGCTCCAATCCTGGAGCAGGTGCTGGGCCGCCATGAATTTGTCCGGCATTGCTTCCAGCGCCAGAACGCGAGCAAGCGGATCCTCCGGCAAAACCTCAGTTTGCGGTGGCGGAGCGTATCGAGCCACCGATTTGGCGATTGCTTCCACTTCATCGGTGGGTAATGGCGGATCGCACCGGTTTCCGTTCGCCTGATGAAGTGTCGCCAGTAATTCGGACTCGGCCAATCCATCGCGGTGCAGTTTGCCAGCGAGCGAAGTCAATCCGTTGTTCCGCTGTCCCTCGCTAAAAACCAGTTGCCTGTATGTCTTTTCACCAGACGGGACATTCGAGCCATGTTTCAGTCGCCCGAACAACCATCCTGGCGCCTCGAGCGGATTTTCGTCGCGCAAGACTTCGTAAGGCCCATCCGTGATTGACGGTGGGGCCAGCACGTAGCCACCATCGGCGCGAACATCGACGCCGGGGCCAATCCGGCCAGAGCTATTCGGAACAAGCCAACCTGGATGTTTGAAATAGAAGTGTGTTCCACCACCACCGGTTCGAACCATTCGCGTATCAGGCAGTTTTCCGAATTTCGGTTGCAGCTCATAGATTGTGTCATTACCGCTGTGGCGGGGATCGACATCAACGACGAAAATTCCACTCACTGCGCCGGTAGCGATACCAACGTTGGCATCCGGCCACTTCGCCCACCACTCACCGATGGTGGCAGGGTCCTTGGTTGCATCTTTGAAGCCGTGCTCGGTGAGAGGGGTTTTCTTTCCTGGAAAGATGGGAAAAACCGCCATACCGACTTGTGCGTAACGGAGCGCTGCCTCACCGAGCGGTGACAGCCGAGGCGTGCTAGTCACGACTTACTCCCCGCTCGCCAGTCCGTCGGCGCCGCCCCTCGGCTGTTTATTCATCCGCATCTGAGTGGCCCGATCGCCAGTGCAAGTGGCCCAATGGGATTCGTACAGCTTCCGGCCTGGTGGTGGAGCGAAGGCCTTGGTCATTTCAGCCAGAAGCTCGTTCATCTGGCTCTTGTAATTCACCAACACCTTGCCGCACGGAGGCGGCTTCGGAGCCGCGTTGATCGGCATTTTCTTGCCCGATTTGGGCCAGCGAACCCACAACACCAACTCGCCGCACTCCCGGCATTTTGCTGGAGCGCGGCAGTCGCGCGGTGATGGGGAATGGGAATTGATGGATGGTTTGTCGTTCATTGCTTACTTGGCCTTTCGCAGCGGGACTGCCTCGAATGGGCATTCATCCGCCTGGATAAGCCCATGGCGCACCAAAACCTCCCGGGCGCGATACCCGGCCAGGCCACGGATTTTTTCACCGCGCAGCGCCCGGACGATTGTCCTGGTGTCGCAGCTCGCCTCAACGGCCAGCCGTCGCCCGGTTGCTGCATCCAGCTTCAACTGTGTCCGATTCATGCTTTCATGCCTCCCTGTCCCTGACTTACTTAGGTTGTGGTTATGGGTGATCCGAATTCGCCCCGGGAACCGCCGGTGGGAGTCGCACGCCAATCGAGCCGCCCGCGATCGTGCTATCGGTCAATCCGCTGTTGCGCTTGGTCATCGAACAGGACCGCCGCCGATCAGTCCACCGAGATCTCCAACCGCGCCCGCCAGCTGGATCTCTCCGATAGCGGCAGGGTCAAAGCCCCTTCCGAAGTTCGCTGCCTAACCTCTCGATTGACTCCAGGTACTCGCGCGAAGAATTTCCTGCTCGCGCTTACCCACCACCTTTTCCAGAAGTTGAACCATCCGGGTGGGTGTCATTCTTGGCGCTGCCCTTGGATTCCCGACAGCCAATGCCGCCGCTTGGGGGTTAAGCGACTGTCACCCGCAGTGCGTGCTATGGGGAGGGAATGGCGCTGCTCCGGGAATTGGAGCGTTCGCCTAATTACTGGGAGGGAATCCAAGATGAGTTTGACAAAAATCTCCGGTGGGACACTTCTGTTTTTTGCTGTTCTTTTCACTTTCGCCCCGTTTCTCGCTGCCGAAGCGCAAGACGTGGACGTGCCCGGCAACCTGACGATGCACGATTCCGCGGACCCCACGGTCGGGAATGTTTTGAAGGAGGGCGTCCCCTTCCTTCACAACTTCGGCACTTCCAACACGTTTCTCGGCAGCGGCGCAGGCAATTTCACGATGACGGGCTCTGAAAACACCGCCACCGGGAACAGCGCGCTCAGTTTGAACACAACCGGCAGCGACAACACCGCCACGGGCTTCGGCGCGCTGGGAAGCAACGACACTGGCCAGCGCAACACCGCCAATGGGCGGACAGCGCTTTTCAGCAACACCTCGGGCACTGAGAACACCGCGACCGGACACAGCGCGCTCTATTTCAACACAACCGGCAATTTCAACACTGCCAGCGGCGCCAATGCGCTGCGGAGCAACACGACCGGCAGGGAAAACACTGCGAATGGGGCCGGAGCGCTAACCAGCAACACGCTCGGGACTAACAACACCGCGACTGGCGTGAATGCCCTCTTCCAGAACACCACAGGCATCCAGAACACCGCCAGTGGGTGGGGCGCGCTCTTCAGCAACACCACCGGCTTGGCCAACACCGCGACCGGACACAGTGCGCTCACCAGCAACACTGTCGGCGGCGGCAACACCGCCAGTGGCTTCCAAGCGCTTTCGAGCAACACCACTGGCGAACAAAACACCGCCACGGGCCACAGTGCGCTCTATGGCAACACTACCGGAATCCAAAACACCGCCAATGGATTCGAAGCGCTTCACGACAACGTGGGCGATAACAATACTGCCGTGGGATTCCAAGCGCTCCGCAGCAACACGGGCGCTCAATGGAACACGGCTGCTGGGTCCGGCGCACTCACCAGTAACACCCTCGGCGGAGGAAACACCGCCAGCGGCGCAGTTGCACTCAATAGAAACACCACTGGCGGCGAAAACACCGCCGACGGCTACAATGCGCTGAGGAACAACACTACCGGCAGCTACAACACAGCTACTGGGGTCACTGCTCTCTACAGAAACATCAGCGCCAACTACAACACCGCCACCGGATACAGCGCGCTCTATTTCAGCACCACCGGCGACGGCAACACCGCCAGCGGGTACAATGCGCTCCTTAGCAATACCACCGGCAGCGTGAACACCGCGAACGGGTTCGAAGCGCTTCGCAGCAACACCACCGGGGACTTAAATACTGCCATGGGCCCGCAGGCGCTCCGGAACAACATCGCCGGCTACCGGAACACCGCCATCGGGTACGGTGCCCTCGCCTACAACACTGCCGGCGCCTTCAACACCACGATCGGGGACAGATCGCTCGAAAACAACATCACCGGCACCGACAACACGGCAGTCGGGCATGGCGCCGATGTTTCCTCTGGCAATTTGTTCAACGCCACGGCCATCGGCTCGGGTGCAATCGTCAACGCCAGCAACAAAATTCGACTTGGCAATACAGGCGTCAGCGTCATCGAAGGTAACGTGCCCTACACCTACACCTCCGATCGAAAGCAAAAGGAGAATTTCCGACCCGTGGAAGGAGGGGAGGTGCTCGCCAAAATTCGAGGGCTAAGCCTAACGAGCTGGAACTATGTCGGCCAGGACGCGAAGCAATTTCGCCACTACGGCCCAATGGCCCAGGATTTCTTCGCTGCCTTTGGCAACGATGCCGTTGGAACGATTGGAACGCCAACCACCATCACCTCGGGCGACCTCGATGGAATCCTGATGATCGCAGTCCAGGCGCTGGAGAGGCGGACGGTGGAACAGGAGAGGCAGATTGCAGACCTCAAGGCCGAGCTGCAGGAGATTAAGCGCAGGGTCGGCGGCGAAGTCGCCAGCTACTTGAGCGCTGGGCACTAGCAGGGTGTTGAAGAATCGGCTCACACGAGCTTGAGCCGGCTCCTTCTGTTTCTTTTCTCTCGGCCTTTATTTCACCGACCGGGGCCGGCGTCCTTCCTTACGCTTCCGTCAGCTTCGCGATCCTGATCAAGTTGTATCAAGTTGTACGCCGCGCCCACCAGATAAGCTGCCAACTCGGTTCGCTCCCTTCCTCTGAAGCGCGTCTTTCGGAAACCACCCACCGTCTTCATCCACCCCCAGATTTCCTCCACCCGCTTTCGAATTCTCTGGCTCACCGCATATCCCGGCCAAGTCGTGGTCCGAGCATCAATTGCCGACCGCCGGTGTGAGTCGCTGGTTTGAGCGACGTGAGGCGTGACGTTCAGCCGTCGGCAGTCGTCGATGAAGTCGCGCGTGTCGTATCCCTTGTCGGCACCCACTGTAATCCGATGCCGGCCGGGAACTGCGCCCTCCAGCATCATCGTCGCCGCATCGCGTTCCGCATACCCATCGGCAGGTAGAACCGTGAGGTCGACCAGCAGTCCGTTCCGGTTCTCCATCAGGCCATTGAGGCTGTAGCTCAATCGGGCCTCTTTTCCCTCGCCCTTGCGCATCAACTTGGCTTCGGGGTCGGTCTTCGACTCGTGGGTGTCATTGCTCCGCTTCTCGCCGTGAAAGTTTACGGTTGGATTGCCCTTGTCGTCGGGTGGTGAGTCGTCCTTGTTCTCATCCTTGCGGCGGAACGACTTTATCGATGCCCACGCATCGATGAGGCTGCCGTCAACGCTGAAGTGCTCGTTGCTGGTCAGGCCGGCGCTCTGGGCCTGCGACATCACCGCCATGAAGAACTGCCGAGCGACGTCGTGCTCCAGCAGCCGCTCGCGGTTTTGCGAAAAGGTGCTGTGGTCGAAGGAAGGGTCCTCAATGCCCATGTCCAAAAACCACCGGAACAGCAGGTTGTAATCGAGCTGCTCGCAGAAGAGCCGCTCGCTTCGCACCGTATAAAAAGCCATCAGCAGTGACGCTTTGAGCAGCTGCTCCGGCGGAATGCTGGGCCGACCGACGTTGCTGTACATCTTCTCGAAAGTCGGCGAGAGCGCTCTCAACGCACCATCGGCGATGTCCTTCACTCGCCGAAGCGGATGGTCCTTGGGCACTCGGTCTCCCGCCGTCCTCAGGCTGAAGATCGTCTCCTGCTGTTTCTTTTTTCCGCGCATCACCACCTCCCAGCGCGGAAGGAGATCATGCTCTGATCGTCTTGTCGATCCCTCAGCCAGCCTTTTTCAACACCCTGCTAGGACCCTCCAACACTTGATAGGAACGGCCAACACTTAAGAACGCGACGGGTATTCTCTCCAGTCAGGAGCCAGTAGGAGGCTTGCACCAAGCGTCAACGCCGCAGCTGTGTCGGCTCAGCCTACGACCCTAATTTACTCGGCATTCAACTCTCGCAGAAGCATCCGGACGCCCACCCTTTCACCACCCGTCACATCAGCCATAGTGGCTGGAGAACGCCAGCTGAAAGGTGTCCGCGGGCGCGATCTGCACATTGACCATGAGTAGACCGCCTTGCAGGCGCTTTATCTCGATTGGCGGGCTGCCGATGCCGCAGTCCACTCGGGGAATCTCCCGAGCACCTGGCTGGCCCAGGCTGGCAACTCAAATGTTGCATGGGGATTCAGCAGCAATCTCGCTCGATGAATCATTGCCAATCCGTCGGTAGGTGTTAGCTCGATGCCCGAATGAAACATGCAGATCGCACTCACGCGCGTGTGGATGGATGGCTGCAACCGTCGGCGGAGCAATGGATCCTAAGCCTCCGGCCCACCCGGAGTACCGGACATCTCAAACATCACCATCCCAGATGCATCCGTGGGCAACTGCCTGGCTTCGCTCTGGAGAAATCTTTCCGCACGTTCGTCCGAATATGCAATCCGGACGAAAACCTCGCGGTGTGGCTCATCTCCCCCACGAATGCCCCACGCCGCCCCCCAAGATGGGCGATACTGGTTTGGCGAGAGGGTTAATTGGAACGAAATTCCCTGGCTGGGCTTGATTTAGGAGCAGGACTCCAAGCGTGCCCATTTCCTCGGTCATCTCCTGGTCCCGAGCGCAGAGGTCCATCGCCCGCGCCACGACCTGCTTGATTTCATCATCGCTGGGCTCTCGACGGAGGTAGATTTGCAGCGCGAAGCGCCTAAGGATCGACAACACTGACGAGAAAAGCTGTCGTTTTGACTCCAACGCCTTCTGCGCGTCAGCAGTATCCGGCCGCGCGACCTCGACATATAGCCAAGGGTTGTCGTATCTCCGAATCCTGAAGTCCGGACGCTTTCGCCGATCACCAACAGTCGTGTCTGGCTCAATCTCCGCGTGCAAGCCGCTTTGGCTGTTGCCGACCATTGAAAAGCGCCGAAATCCGATCATCTCGTCGACCGGTTTTTCTGGACTTCAGGGTCACCGGGTGCTCCTCGCGTCAAGGGCGCATGACCTCGACCATGATCGGATTTAAGCGGTTTCTGGTGATCGCCAACATTGGCCCGAGCGCAACAGGTAGATAGCGGTCAGCTCGGCTTGTGCCGACGCCGACCAATCCCCGGCCCTGAGCTTGTTGATCAGCTTAGGGGCGTTCGCTACGTCTTCCAGCGTCAATAGACGTTGCCCAAGATCTACGACATTGAGGACTGGTGCGGGCCCCACAAATGTCGCCGCCGCGGTGAAGCTCCAGATGATCGCGACCGAGAAGGCGCTCGGCTGTTTTGAATGCGGCAACCACGTCTTCTGGTGGGAGTGGACTTTAGCTCTCTCCCAACCAGTCCCGCTGAATCTCGTCCCAGGTATAGGCCATTTCCGGCACTCCATTCTCGAGTCGCTATGTAGCTTCCGCGACTGCTTTCCACCAACACGCGCCTATTTCCGGAAAACGCCGCCCAGCCTGGCTCTCACTGATGCCGATAGGCCCCAACCTCCGCTCCATTTCGAATGGCGCAGCTTCCCGCGGTTGAACACTCGAGGCGAATCCTGTAGCAAGCGCGAAGGAGTCGTCTAGGGGAGTCGACATGGCTGCCACAGATGCTTTGCTATTCATCGATGCAAACAGGTATCTCGATCTATACCGCACGAAGAAGGGCAATCGGTTGCTTGCACCACTACAGGAACAGGTCGACCATATTTTCGTGACCCAGCAGGTTGTCGACGAAGTCCAGCGGCAAAAGCTTTCGGCTGCAGCGCAGCTGTGGGTCGATGAAATGCCCGAACTACAATTGAAAACATTTGATTTGCCAGATCATCTGTTCGGAACGAGTCCTAGCGCAAGAGAGGATGCATTCAGGCGGATGCACGAGATTGGTGAGCAGATTGACCGGCTGAATCAAAATATAGCTGCGTTGGGGCGCGATATCGTAGACAAAATTAGCCGCTCCGACGATGAGGTATCGAAAGCGCTTGCGCCGATCTTCCATAAAGCCGTGGTCCATTCGGCGGAGGAGTTGCAACGTGCACAGGATCGACGAGCCCGTGGTAATCCGCCGGGCAAAACCAAACAGGCGGTAGGGGACCAACTGACCTGGGAGCAAATATTGAGCGAATTCTGCCTTCGCCAAAAGAAGAGACTCTGGATTATCTCCAGGGATAGCGACTTCGGCACAATCTACAAGGGGACCGGGTTCCTGAACGCTTTTCTCTATGAGGAATTGCGCAGAGTGAATCCCAATTGCGAAGTATTTCTGTTCGACGAGATACGCGAAGGGATCAAGCACTTTGCGAGCAAAACAGGAGTTTCAGCCAAGCAGTTGCCACCGGAGGAAGTAGCGAAGGAAATCCGGCGGGAAGAGGACAAGCTGCCGCCCCTCGGATGGTTAGTCATGGACGAAGTGTCTCCTTCAATAGTCAATCTCTGGAACAGGGAGTTCTGGAATCGGGCAGCGAGTGAACAAATGGCGAGGGCTGCGGCCGGATTAATCAAGAACACTGAAGACTGAAGACGTGTCGGTGGGTTCGGAATGGACGCGGCCGATGGCGATCGTTCGATTCAGCGCCGGTGCCATTGTTGTCGCCCGAGAGGCTGCGGATGCGATCTGCGAACTTGCCGATTGCGGGACTCCGCTCCGAGGCCGTGCATGGGTAGCACCAGTAGTTTGAACCGAGGACGACCCTAGTCAGACGTCAAGCAGTTTCGCGGGCTTACGTCCTCTGAGTGGAACAGTGGGGACCCGCTGTAACGGTTTTCGCTTACTCACGCCAGGGTTGGATATACCCAAAAGCAGTCTTAGGTTTACGCCCAGAGTGACTTTATAGGGTTTTCGAGGTTGGACCCCAGGAAAGACCTGACCCAGGCGCCGATCGTGGCTCTGGCGGGCACCTAGCGCCTTCCAGCGGCTAAAAACAACGCTTTAACTGGGCTAGCTCGCACAATACCCAAATGCGTTATTGGGTTTGATCTGCCGCCCAGGCGCCTTATAAGAGGTTTGGAGGTTAGCCTATGCCCCAAACCAAAACCGTTGCGTATTTGCGAGTCAGCACCGACAAACAAGCCGATAAAGGGGTTTCCCTGGAGGCCCAGCGCGCCAAGGTTCAGAGTTACGCGCAGCTTTACGATCTGGAGCTGGTGGAGATCGTGGTTGACGCTGGCGCGAGCGCAAAGACCTTGGACCGTCCGGAGCTACAGCGAGCCCTTAAAATGCTTAAGGCCGGGCAGTCAGAAGCCCTCCTGGTGGTAAAACTGGATCGGCTCACCCGGAGCGTCGTCCACCTCGGTGAGCTGGTTGAAAGATATTTCGCTGCCGGTAAGTGGGCGCTTCTCAGCGTAGGCGAGCAGATCGACACCCGGAGCGCTGCCGGTCGACTGGTGCTCAACGTTTTGGCCAGCGTTTCGCAATGGGAGCGGGAGGCGGTTGGAGAGCGAACCAGCGCCGCGATGCAGTACAAGGCTAGCGTCGGAGAGTACACCGGAGGGCGGATCCCTTTCGGTTACCGCTTGGCGGATGATGGCGAGCACCTCGAGCCGGACCCGATCGAACAATCCGTAGCGAGCACCGCCAAGCAACTGCGGGCAGCTGGCCTTTCCCTCCAAGCGGTTTCCCGGCAACTATCCGCTCAAGGTTTCAAAAGTCGGATGGGCAAGCCTTTCGCCGCGATTCAAATCGCCAGGATGGTGGCGTAGGTTAGGGCAACAGCCGGGGCAAGGTCCCGGGTTTCTAGCTGAGAGGGGAGGAAGAAATGAAATACCTAATTGCGTTGCTGTTGCTGGTCGTTGGCTGTGCCCATACCCACGTCGCCGGCTACAATGCCCAAGGCCAAGTGACGGTTGCGGGGAATAGTCGGGCTGACGAATCGGACTTGAGGAAGGAAGCGGCTCAGTTTTGCGCTCCGAATCATCCCCAGCTGATCGAATGCGGCGAAGGAAGTATGGCAGTGATGGATACGCGATCCGCTAACCTGTTTGATCAGAGCAAAAGCACCAGGAGCGTTGTCAACAAGAACGATGCCAAGCGCTGCACTTACCAGTGCGTGCAATGAGACAGAATGCCCAAGCGCAAGCGTAAAAATCCGCACGCAGTCGCACTCGGTCGGATCGGCGGCAAGATCGGCGGCAAGATCGGCGGCAAGTCCCGCTCTCCGGCCAAGATCGCCGCCGCCAAGCGAAACGCCAAACTCGGCGGTTGGCCGAAGGGCCGACCCCGAAAGCCAAAGACCCGGCGATAGCGGGTTGCGCAACTAGGGCTTGGTCACAACTGGTTTGCGCCGCCACCCCCGGGCTCAGGGCCTCATTGCTCTTATATTGTTTTTTACAATGCCAATGCGACCACAGAGCGTCGGATAGAGGGCGCGCCCGAGGGCTGGCTCCCGTTGATTGGTGGTTGGGTAATCAGCTGAGGCTTGCGCCTCACGCCGTAGGCATCAATGCAGCTTCGCGGCGCTGCAGCTAGGCCAGAATTTCTTCGTCGGGAATTTGCGTCAAATCTTGAGCACCCAGCACCGGCTTCAGCAGGTGCCCGTGCGCTTTCGAAACCTCGCTCGGGCCAGCGACTCCCTAAAGTTATCTCAGTCGTTACACACGGCGACCAGCCAGCCCACGATCGTATCAACGTTTGTGGCGTCGGGACGAAAGCGGTTCAGCGTAAGCCGTCCATAGAACCCGCCCTTTTTGTCAACAATAACCGGCGGATCTGAGGCGTACTCACTGCATGGACTGTACATCGAAAACTTGGAGCCGTATTCCGAGAAATGATTGTGGATACTCTCAGACGAAAATTTGCTGCCGTGCGGCCCGAACTCATTGAATACGGAGTCGTGAGCGTATTTGCTGCAGCTTAGGCACCCCAAATACGTACGGTGTCCCGCGCCACCGAAGATCATGATCTTCTCATCGGCACCCGCGGCGGCCGGCAAGGCCAATGCAAGCGCGAGCACGAGAGCACGCATGGTGATGTTTCTCATGGGTCCCCCTTCACCCTTGTATCCCTCCACCATGCTCGGCGACAAGACAAGGTTGATCTTGCCTAATGCTTTAGGACGGCAAGGCAGAAGTCTTCATTCCCTCTCGAGCGGGAGATCCCCGCGATTGCCTGTTATCGGCCTGTCCAGGATGATTTCCGCGGCGCGCACTGCGCTCGGATCGACCGGATGGGCATTCCCGGCGCCGCTACGGCGTCGCCATCGATTGCGCTCCTGATACTTTGAGGCGGTCAGTCTCCTTCGTACTTGAAGGAGACCTTCAACCTGGCCCGGTAGGCTTTCACCTTGCCCTTCTCAATCTGCAGATCGAGTTGGGCGACCTCCGCGATCCGCAGATCCCGAAGCGATTTTCCCGCTCGCTGGACGGCCGCGGCCGCCGCCTTCTCCCAGGACTCAGTGCTGGTCCCCACCAGCTCGACTATCTTGTAGACGCTCTCCGGCATGGATGGCTCCTCCCTCGGCCGGTCCTTATTGCACAGGTAGGACTTCTTCGCCGCCTTTGACCAGGATGCGGTCGGAACCATTGGGTCGCCCACCACCATCACCTCCGGCGACCTCGACGGAATCCTGATGATCGCAGTCCAGGCGCTGGAGAAGCGGAGGGAGCGCCGGGCTCTAGCAGGGTGTTGAAAAAGGCTGGCTGAGGGATCGACAAGACGATCAGAGCATGATCTCCTTCCGCGCTGGGAGGTGGTGATGCGCGGAAAAAAGAAACAGCAGGAGACGATCTTCAGCCTGA
>WNFH01001976.1_pt1 | contig 14281 bp, 13 predicted proteins | sample 5400411 | NCBI WGS metagenome assembly WNFH01 (sample SAMN13153347, study PRJNA577476) | soil metagenome | isolation source: 200 cm saprolite under Douglas fir tree site 2 hole 3 | place: USA:California | collected 2015-04-18
GCGGCGCTTCCAAAACCCGCACGATCCCTTTGGCTACATCTCGTACGTGGATGAACGGCCGCCATTGTTTGCCATTGAAGACGGTGATCGCTCCCTCCTTGCAAGCCTTCGCGGTGAGCAGATTGACCACGAGGTCGAAGCGAGGTCGGTAGGAGAGACCGAACACCGTGGCTAGGCGGAGAATTACGGGATGGAAACTATCAGAGTGCGCCGCCAAGAGTGCTTCTTCCGAATCGATCTTGGTCTGTCCGTAGAGCGAAACAGCCTGTACATTGGAGTGCTCATCCATCAATAGGTCGGTCGCGCCGTATACGCTACAGCTGGATGCAAATACCAGACGGTTGATGCCATTTCCTTTGGCGACCTCGATCAGCATCCGCGTCGCGGCATAATTGATTTGTAGGCTCGTCTGACGATCCACTTCGCAGGCCGGATCCCCCACGATGGCCGCCAGGTGAATGGCGGATTCAGCGCCTTTCACTGCGCCCACCACGTCCTGGATTTTTCGGCAGTCGCCCACCTTCAATTCCAAGTTGGGGTGGCCAAGGATATCGCGCAGAGCGCTGTCGCCGTAGACCAGGCTATCCAAAACACGGACCTTCCGTCCGCTCGCTAGCAACTTTCGCACTAGAATCGAACCAATATATCCGGCTCCGCCGAGAACCAGGACCAAGCCCTCTGAAGCCGAATCGCCCCCGCCATTTTTCGGCCTGATCTCGAACCGCGCCTCCAACACGGCCTTAACAACGCGAGAGAGTGCCAACGACAACATGGCCAGGCAGCAGAACACAAGGAGAACACTTCGCGGCACCAACTTGCGAGGAAGGAGCATGAAGTTCGCAGCCAGGAACAAGAGAATGCTGATGCCGACCCCGCGGAGGATGACCAGATTCTTGTACCGGCCGACGTACCCCCTGGAATGGGTGTAGAAACCGTTCAGCAGGAAGACCAGCGGAAACAACAGGGAAATGAGCAAGAACGATGAAGAGTAGTATGCCATCGCCTCGGTCAGCCGCGTTGTAGCTTTGTCGTTCTCATCGCGGAGCGCCAGATAAAACACAGGCGTCGCGAGGGCCCCCATCATACAGAGGTGAACGTTAATGAAATCCGCCAGCATGCGCGGTAGCGCTTGCCAAGGCTTGAAGTTACGAACGGGCCGCCACATGTTGGTGACTTTCCTTCGTGAAGGCTTGTTTTTCCGAGGCCTTAAACTGCGCCAGACGCAGGATGGCATAGGCGACTCGTTCCACGGTGGCGTCGGGCAGCGACTCGTAAATAGGCAGGCTCAAGACACCATCAGTAACGTAGTCGGTGTGGGTGAGTCCCGCGCACTGCACATTTTGAAACGAGCTGTATAACCTCTGCTTGTGCAATGGGGGATAGAAATACTTTTTTGTTTCGATCCCCTCTGCGAGCAGAGCCTCAGCCAAGGCATCCCGGGACATGCCGAAGATTTCCGAGTTGACGTGGATGGAGTAATCCTTATACGTGCTTACGTCTTCTGGAATAACTTTTTGGAAGCGTAGTCCCAGCAGCGGCGTAAGAAGGCGTGTATATTTCTTTGCAATCCAATTACGGCGAGCGACTTTTGCTTCCACGAGGGGCAACCCGGCTATGGCAAGAGCGGCGTTGAATTCTGACATGCGCGCGTTCATGCCGAGCCACTCCGGATCGTAGGCGCCTAAGTCGCCATAGTTCCGCATGCCTCGAATTGCTCGAGCGAGCGTCTGGTCGTTTGTCGTGACCAACCCACCCTCACCGGCCACCAGCAACTTCGTCGGTGACAGCGAGAAGACCTCAGCATCGCCAAACCCTCCGACGGGGCGATTTCGATAGCGACTGCCAAATCCGTGGGCAGCATCGAAAATAAGCTTTAGGCGATGACGCGAGGCCACCCGCTCGAGTGTCTCGATGTCACAGGGATTGCCATAGAGATGGACGACCAGAATTGCGGAGGTGCGCTCCGTGATCTTCCGCTCGACGTCGACCGGATCCACATTCCACGTTTCCTCGTTGCAGTCCGCAAATACCGGCCGCAACCCGTTCCACAGCACGGCGTGGCCCGTGGCAAAGAACGTAAAGCTCGGGACGATTACCTCGCCCGTGAGGCCGAGAGCGCGCAGGACCATCATCAGCCCGCTCGTGCAACTGGAGACGGCCACGCAGTGCTTCACCTGGAGTCGCTCGGCGACTGCGGCCTCCAGATGCTCGACCAAGCTGGCGTTGGTGATCGTGCCGTTCACGTAAGCCGCCTGGTAGTACTTCATAGCGTTGCCCAGTGAAGGCAGCAGGGGGCGACAGAAGCGGAATCGTCCCTCGAAAAGAGGGCGGCCCCCATGGATCGCGGGTACACGCGCCGGGACTGGATCATAGGTTGATCGCATGGCTTTTCCTCGAATTGACTTTGGAAAACGGCGATCTGAATTAACGAACTCCTGCGCAAAGAGATGGGCAGTGTCGGCTTCCCCTGGGTGCTTCCGAATGCCGCACAGGCAGGAACCAATTATCCCGAAATTATTCGGATCTGCCCGGCACATCGCGCAAGGCCCGAGGAAGGCATACTTTGTCGCGTTTCGCCGGCCAACTGCGCTCCGCACTTCCGCAGCGATTTTCAGCAGACGTGAAGGGATAATGTCCGCTTGCACCTATTGTAGGCCCATTCGGTTCCCACCCCCCGGCACCCGCTCGTGCCGCTCATTGGTGGGCGGACCATCACGAACGGGTCTTCCCCGGGCTAGATCACTTCTCCGGGTCGGCTGTCCGCGGCAACCGAGCTAAGGCGCTCGCGGACAGCTGCCCGTTCAAGTCATGGATCACACCCGCTCAGGGGCCGGGATCCGGCGCGACCGTCGAGCATTCCACAAAAGTCGACGGCGGTGTGGTCGACCGATTTGGTTTGTGGATTTCGATATTGCCGCCTCCCAGCGTACGAGTCGTAACTAGATATCCGTTGGAGAGCGCAATGCCAAAGCGATCGTTGACACCGGGTTCTCCGTTGTCAACGACGGCCACGTGGTAACCCACTGTTCCGAAGAGATTTGTGTCTGCTAGGCCACAGATGTCACGTCGAGTCGTATCCGTGGCAGAAGGTTCTGTATACCCGGTAATGCTGTCGCTTGACACGTGGAGTCCGGTCTCATGGTCGACGTAGTTCACATGGCCAAAAAACGCTCCGTGCTTACATCCCGCCACAAAACCGAAGTTCGCCTTTGCTCCCGAGTCCTTAAAGACGAATCCGCCACCGGTCGTGAAGTCGCACGGAACGGGAATGATGTGGGCACTGGCCGGGCGGCTCCTGAAGGACATCAGCGCTGTCACCACGAGCACTCCCGCCAGCAGTGTGAGCATTACTTTTCCAGTTGTTCTTCCGTTGTCGCTCATTGTTCGTCTCTCCTTTCTATCGAAGCACGCAGCGCTAATTGATACCCGCGGTCGCAGACCCTATCACCACGTCGCCAGTACCCGGGACGTGGATGCGAAGGGCATTCACAGTGATGAGGTTCGCTGTACCGTACTGCTCATTGATGATCACAAAGCCGCCAGGAAACGTAACCTTTTGGTTCGGCGCGCCGGTCACGGCTACGGCCGATCCATTGATGGAAAGGCCGTCGATGATTGACGAGCCGCTGCTCTTGGCACTCAACGTCGCCGACGCCTGTGCCATAACGAAATCGGCAGCGATGCCATTACCGCCTACGGTCAGACTCAAGTTCGCAAGCGACGCTTCCGAGTCAACCTCATCAGGCCAACTCATCGTCGCTGCGCCAAGAACCTCGCCACTGAGCAAAGATGGAATGCTGGTCGTCTCCAAAGACGCATCCCGCTCATCATTGGGACCGGCTAGTGTTCCGGTGTCCGCGAGAAAGGTAGTGGTTCCATGAAAGTTCGCACCGACCGCTCTAGCTTGTCCGGTGACATTGACAGTCTGAGCTCCGACGGCTGTCAGCCATACCAGCAGTCCGCCCAGCATAAAAGTGATCGCCACATATACTGATAAGTAAATACGTTTCTCGTGCATGCTAACCTCCTGCTTTTAACTTACTCACTGCCTGACCAATCGTTGGTGCTCCCCAGGGCCCGTTGGATCGGTCCCCTGAAATGGTTGGACCGTCTTTTTTGTTTTTTTCCTCTCTGGGCCTTGCATCGGTCTTATTCGCGAATGCCCAGTTCTTCCTGCGCCTCCCGCCCAGGGGGAGAAGGTGGCTGGCCTCTCATAAGCGAAAGGGGCCACAATGCTGCAAGAAGAAATTGAGGCAACGCACAAAATACGAGGTTTCTGGATGAGCCGGCTATGACCGCCGGCTAGTATGGCTGTCCTTCCCACATCGGCTAATCTCTACCCCACCATTGCTCTCGAGGCTCTTCAGCAAAGCCGGGGCCGCTGTCTCTTTTATGGATCCCTATTTTTTCCGGAATAGATGGACCGGCCACCGCTGATCTTGCTCCTTAGTCATGATATTGCCTGGCGCACTCACCGTAGCTCTCCGCGTAATCGTTCCCGCTGTTGGATTTTGGATCCCAGTTGTTGAGAACCGTGCCAAGCATGTGAGTGCGATCGTCGGCGAACCGTTGCACGGCCAGCCGTGCCTGTTCGAGAGTGGTTCGGCCCGATTGGATAACGAGCACTACGCCGTCTGCTACACGTCCTAGTACGCGGGCATCAGCGAGTTGCATCATCGGAGGCGTGTCGATCAGCACGAGATCGTATTCTTGCCGCATTCGCCCTAGTAACTCGGCGACTCGCGGGGAATAGAGAAGGCTTAATGGATTTTCCTGGGTAGTGCCACTTGGAAGCAGGTCGAGCGCCGGGACGTCAGTGTGGCGAACAATCTGCAGCAGTCCTCTGCTATCAATGGGATTGTCGGAGCGTAGCACGTTGCACAATCCCCAGCTGTTCGAAAGCTGGAAGACTCGATGAAGATCGGGATTACGCAGGTCGGCGTCGACAAGCAACACGCGCCGTCCAATCTTGGCCATGGTGATGCCAAGATTGCTCGTGACCGTGGTCTTTCCGTCGCCCGGTCCCGGGCTGGTAAGCACAATAACTCGCGGGGGAAGACCTTCGAGACCCTGCAACAGAATGGAGGTCAGCGTCGCCCGAAATGCTTCGGCCATCATGGCTAGCTCGGGATGTGCTATTCCTCCCTTTACGAGACTTATCTTCCCCACCTGGTTCACGTTCACCATGTTTCCGGCCACACCAGGGATGGTTCTGAGGGACTTCTCCCGACCGGGGAACAGTCTGCGAAGTCGAGATGCGGGGATTGCTGCCATGGGGATCGCGCCCAGTTCAGGCAGGTTTAGATAAGCAGGCGCTACTCCAGGGACAAAGATGCGCCGGTTGAAGCGCTCGCGTAGAATACTCAGCCCTGTTCCGAAAAACACGCCGATGAGAAGCCCGAGGGCGGCATTCAACGGGTAATTCGGACGATAGGGGAGCACAGGAGCTTTCGCTGGGTCAACAACGAGAATGTTGCTGGCGCGCATGGCAGCGGCCAACCCTGCTTGTTTTACCCTTTGCAGCAGGGCATCGTAAAGTTGGCGGGACGTATCGACCTCGTGCTTGAGAGTGTCATAACGAATGGCTTTTTGTGCCTGGTCGGAGACGGTCCTCGCCTGCTGGTCGTACGCCGTTGCCAGCAGTTCTTCGCGTCGGCGAGCTCTGAGATATTCGTTGGCTGACCGTCGCACGATGTTCGCGCGTTGTGTTTCCAACGCTGAACTCAGCTCGTCGATTTGGGCTTGGACTTGCCGAACTCTGTAGTGCGCTGGTGTCAATGTTGAGGTGAGCTGAGCTCTTTCTTGCTTCAGTGCGGCAAGTTTCAGTCCAAACTCACGGAACGTGGGGTCGTCCAAAGCTTCAGGAAGCGATTCCAGTGGCTTGGTTATCGCTGTTTCATATCTCACCTGCTTTTCCGCGCGGTCGACCTGAGCCTTCGAATACTCTTCCTGAAATTGCCGCAGCTTCTCCTCGGCGACATTCCCTTTGTCAGAAAACAAAAGGCCGGAAACTCTAGCGTAGGCTTGGAGTTGTGTTTCCGCGTTCTCGAGATTCGATTTCATCTCGTTCAAGTGTGCTGCCAGCCATTCTGCGGTTCGCTGCGTGGACTCCCACCGCATTTGATGGCTTTGCTCCACGAATTCTTTGACCAGGGTATTGGCAAAGTCCGCCGCCAGCAGGGGATCCCCGCTTTCAAAGTACACTTGGACTAAACGCGTCTCGCCAGAGGAACGCACGGTCAGATGCGAAGCGATCTTATCAACGAGATTTTGGGAATCGCGCGGCGACGCGACCTCGGGGAGACCGAGATATTTTCGCCAATCGATCCTTCGGCTCTGTATTTCCTCTTGGGCAAGAGCCTGCGCCATGGCCGGCTTCTCAGCCACACGCTGTAACAGCGATTCACTCTGCAGAATCTGAATCTGCGTTTGGAAATAGGATTCAGCCGGTCCGGCCGAATTGATCGCGGTGGGATCCTCCTTCAAGTTCAGGAAATTCTCGTTCAGATCCTGGATGGCAATCGACGTGTGAGCCCGGTAGACTGGCCTCTGAAAAAAGCCGAAGGACAGTGCGAGCAGGAGTCCTAACAGGGCAAGCTGCAGGATTAGGGATTTGTGCTGGCAGAAAATACGCCAGTACTCCACCACGTCCTGGGAGGCCGGCAGTTCGTTCGGTTGGGCTTGCGACCAATCAGAATACATGGAGTATTTCGGATGCAAGTCCGCGCTGCCCTGCGGACTCCGGACCGGCAGGTACCCCTCACCGCTTTGGTGTTCGGGTTGCTCTTCTTTCATTTGAGCTCTCCCCTTTAATAATGCCGCCAAATCGCGACGCCGGTGACCGCTTGAATTATTGCTTCGGTGCTCCGCAGCCCCACTCTCTTTACCGTGCTGTCAGGTACGAACAAGATGTCTCCGGCCTGCAGCGGTACGTCCTTGGACGTACCACCCAAAATCTTCTTCACGTCCACAGCGATTTCTATTCGTTGCTCTTGGCTCGATTGCAGCCGCAGGACCTTTGCATGTCGAGAGTCCGCAGTACGGTCCAAGCCTTCGGCCAGTGATAGGGCCTGCAGCACGGACATGTCTTCTTTCTCCGAGAGGATGAATCCCCCTGCTTTATTGACTCCCCCGATCACGTACACCAGTTCACCCTTGGGAACGCTGATCACATCGCGCGGCATGATGGGGATATTGTCGGCGGGGTTTCTGGCTTCGAGAATTCGCCTTATCTTGACTTCCGCCAGGCTGAATTTCTTGGAAGAATCAATTGTTGCGCCAGGGAGCGGAATAGTTCCCCATTCCAGTTCCCGAGTAATCTTAATAACGTTGCCGGCATCCTCGCGGAACCCTCCGGCCAGAGCAATCATTTCCATGAGATTTTTTTGTCCCTCGAGTTGGTGCGTTCCAGGTGATCTAACTGCACCAACCACAGAGACCGGTTGACTCCGAAATTCCGCAATCGTCACCACCACCTGCGGCTCACGAATATAAATGCTAAGGCGTTTGTTCAGGGCCTCCTCAAATTGCGGTACGGTCAGTCCTGCCGCGGGTAAACGCCCAATCATTGGCAAGCTGACCTCACCGTCGGGGTCGACACGGAACGGCCTATTTGCGATTTCCTCCGCCGCGATGCCTGAAAACATCAGTTGATCCCCTGGCCCCAGAGTGTAGGTCGAAGGAGCATGGATGGGGGGGTGAGACTCCTGGCCCCGCATCGCAGTCGGCATCCCCATTAAGCCCGCACTCACGAGAGCCGCGAAAAGGGATAAACGGCCTAGTTTCGAAAGAGCGCTGCGCATTGTCTTTCCTCCCGGCCCGATTCCTTAATTAACTTCCACCCTCTTCGTGGCTCGAGGCCGCCCCCTAAAACCGCTCGACGCGAATGAGAGAACTTCAGGATTCGAATCCACGATGCGCGCCGGGCCGATGGGCAGAATCCATTCACGATCTACTTCTACCGAGACTCCTCGCCTCAGGAGCGTTACTCCCACACAGATCCGCTTCTGTGTCCCAACCTGGAGCAGGATCCCCTCCAATCCGCTAAGCGGCCCACTCTCGAGCCGAACTCTCTGGCCAACCGCCAGTGTTCCCGATGGCAGCGCGGATAGTCCTGAGCGGACGACCGCCTGAATTCCAGCAATCTCTGCCTCATCCACCGGCGCTGGCTTCTTGCCCACGCTGACGATATAGAGAAATCCCGGTGTGGTCATAACCGCGAGCCGATGACTCAGATCCACTCGACAAAACACGTAGCCAGGAAACAGAGGACAGTCAACTGTCTTATAGCGATCCGACCAGCGGCGCCGGCTCTTGTACTCTGGCAAAAATGCGTCCATCCCTTTGTTGCGGAGGATCGCCGCTACCCGCTTTTCGAAGTTCGATTTGACCCGAACAGCGAACCACGGGAGACACTCGGGCACCGCGAGGTGTTCGGGTTCGGAAGGACTTGAACAGGGAGAGTGCACGGGATGCACATCCAACCGTCTTGTGGCTCGTTACAGAACCTGTGAACTCATTTTACGGAGCGTGACTCCGCAGACACCAATAACACTCAGTCGCTTTTAGAACGCATTCTCTCTGCGGGATAATCTGAGACGCGCTACCGCCCTTTTAACCCCAACCGACCTTTCGAATTTACCGCCGGCTGGCTTGCTCCGCGTCTGTCCGAATGCCCGGACGGCTTGCTATCCTGTAAACGCTGAATACGGAGCGATGCCTGGCGAGGCCCCCAAAACTCTATCGGTCTTCTTCTTCAGTGCCGTCAACTTCACCACCGCGCAAAATCGTGCTCTCGCTGGCCACCGCAAACCCGCTGTGAACCGGATCGCTCACGTCCCTCTCGATACGCACGACGCGTCCCTGAACATGGATGTGTACGGGCGATGCACCTTCGCGCAGAGGGGGAAGATCCACTTCCATACGGATGGGAGCTTTTTCGGGGGGCGAAACCACCGAGTAAACGAAAACTCCCTTCAGGCTGATGTCACGAGTAATGCCCTCAGCTTTCTGATGGATTCCCCTTTCCTCCTCCCAGGTAAAAACGACATTTGCGCTCAACGGGTAGCGGACTGCCTTTCTATTTTCCACTCCGATGTTCACGCATAACCGCTGGTCTCGAGGGTCAGACCGCCGTCTTCTCATTTACGCGGGCCAGAATGCGCCTTGCATATCGGCATCGCAAGAGAACGAAAGTTCATGCTGGAGCACAGCCCCGCGAATCGGGGAGTTCCGAATGAATTTCTTCGCACCTAGGAGCCCATCTGGCCAGGGAACTTTCTTCTCCCTAGAGACGTGGCCTTGAAGCCCCAGCCATCCACCTTTTCGATGGCAGTCTGCCCGTTGACAGGAGGATAACTTTTCGGATGGCTGCTGAATCCACCGCTGTCAACGCAAAGTAGAAATGTCCGGCGTTCTGCCATATTGAAATTTCCGCCAGGGATGGTTCGGACTTCGTGCAACACTCTCCTTAGGTCCCGTTCTCGTTGACTCAAGGCGATTCGCTCCGATTCCATGGGGCCCCCGCCACCCATGAAACCGGACATTTCTACTTTGCTCAAACCGGACCTTCTCATTTTGCAGCGATGTGCTGAATCCACCACTTGACATGGCAGCGGCACTGCGCTATTGAAGTCTATCCCTCGAAGAGGCCGCCCCCCATGGCCCACCTCGCACAGCACGTTCAGGAGGTGAGGCGCATCCTCGTCGCCGAACGCAGTAGTATGCAATGTGAGCTGTTAGCAAAGGCTTTGAGGGCAGAGCGCGAATTCGAGATCGTTGGAACGGCTTCGGACTCCAGAGAAATCCTGCGTCTCCTTGAGCAGTTTGAACCCGGAATCGCCATTGTGAGTGCCGATCTGCAGGACGGACCTGGCGCCGGAATGGAGGTCATTGCAGAGGTCCACGCCAGACATTGGCTGACCCGGAGCGTCGTACTGCTCGATCGGTCCGATCGCAAATTGGTCGTCGATGCTTTCCGCAACGGAGCACGGGGCGTTTTCTTTCGAGCGCAGCCCTACGAAATGTTTCGCAAGTGCATACGAACCATTCTTCAAGGACAAGTCTGGGTGAATACCGAAGAAATGAATTACATTCTCGAGGCCTTGGCTAGTCCCCAATCGTTGCACCTGGTCGACGGTCATGGCAAGTCGCTGCTGACGCGTCGAGAATCCGAAGTGGCTCACCTGGTGACCGAAGGTCTCACCAATCGCGAAATTGCGAAAAAGTTGCTGCTCAGCGAACACACGGTCAAGAACTACATCTTTCGAATTTTTGATAAGACCGGCGTCTCCAGCAGGGTCGCTCTTGTGCTCTACGCTATGAGCCGCCAGGACGTTGACCTGCATCAGCAGTCCTGAGGCCTTTCTTCCAAGCGCACAGAACAGAAGCGGTGAAAATGATGTTCCCTGTCTGAGCCGTGTACTGAGCGGCCTTAGGTTGAATTGACCGGTGACTCTCTTGTCGTAAGGAAGCAAAACCTGCTCGGCGTTTTTTATGCAGCAGCCGTGGGCTGTGCTGCTGTCTTCGCCCTTGCGCAGTATTCGCACAACTTCCAGCGCGAAGCGCTGCTGGCGATTGCTCTTCTAGGATCGATTCTTGCGATTTGGACTCTTCTTCGTTTCCTGCGTGTCATTGACGAATTCGAACGGCAATACACCCATCAGGCTCTGAGATTCGCTTTCGTTGGAATGCTTTCCCTCTTGGTGTTGGAAGTCTTTCTGGAGAGCTTTAGCTTCCCCGCGTCCCCCGGATACGGGAACGCGGCATTCGCGGTCATTTTCTGGAGCATGGGGCTGGCGATCTCCTCATGGTAGCGGCACTGGCGGCACGAATGAAGACTCGACTGCGGGTGTTACGAGCTGAACGGAAATGCGACGATTCTGTGAGAGGAGGACGAGTCTATAAAGACGGCTCAGGCAATCCTGGGCCATTCGGACATCGAAACAACGCTCAACACGCACATGCATGCGATTCCGGACTCGCAACGGCGTGCGGTCGAACGAGTGGCGGGAGTTTTGTTCCCAGATGTGCCTCAATTCGCCACTGGCCGCGAAGCCCCAAGCAAGGTCAACCGCTCTTTATCCGAGTACTTAGGACAGAAAATTGGTGAACCGGGGAGGACTCGAACCTCCAACCCGCTGATTAAGAGTCAGCTGCTCTACCATTGAGCTACCGGTCCACAGGTTGATTTTAGAATTTTACACGGGACCGCGAATTTTGTCGAACAGAGGAAATCCCGTGCAACCAGCAAAATGCGCCCTATTTTCCGCGCAGGGTAGCGGCAAGGCCGCGCGCGACTTCGCGCGCACGGGGAAGATCTCCCGGTTCGAAGGAAATGGCGGAGACACGCGGATGGCCGCCGCCGCCGAATTTTTCCGCAAGTGAAGCCAAGTTCTGATTCGCGGTCGCCTGATTCCACGGATTCGTGCCCAGCGAAACTTTCGCGCGCAAGGCGGAAGCGCTGACGCTTACCGAATAAACGCATTCCGGATGCAGCAGATAGGGAATGAACTTGTTGTAGCCCTCGAGATCCAAGTCGCTTACGTCGAAGAAAATAACGCCGTCGCTCGCTTCGATCCGTTCTCGCAGAATTTCAATCGATCGGCGGTGCCGTTCGAGAAGCGGCCCAAGATGCCTGGCCACCAGCGGCAGCTTCACCATCTCACTCAGCGGGCGGTACGCCAGCTCCGGAATGATTCGTGCCGGCAGGCCGTTTTCCGGCGCCGCTTCAATCACCAAGGCAAGTTGCGTCGCCGGCTCGGCAAGCTCGACGGCCGACTGCGGCGTCGGATACTGCGCCCCGTCGATGATGTCGCCCCAATGAATCAAGTCTGCGAGCGGTTTGGTATCGAAGCCGAACTTTTCACTGGCGATAGTCGCAATGAGCTTGGTGCACGACTTGTAACCCGGCTCGTAAAACATGTGCGGGCCGGGCTGCCTGCGGAATTGTTCGGCGTCGGCGGGGGTGAGAAACGCGCTCTGGTGATGGTCGAACCACCAGGTTACTTTCGGCGAATTGGAAAACTTGAAGTCCACGATGACGTTTTCGTCGCCATCGAAGAGGCCTGCTTCCCAGGGCTGCGCGGCGCGGTGAGTCATCCCCGTGAAGCCGAACTCTGCGGCCTGGTCGAAACGTTCGCGATAAAAACGGTAAAAGAGAGCAGCAGAAGCAGTGCCATCGAAGCAGCGATCGTGAAAGCAGAGCCGGACCTTGGTCATAAGTGAGCGAGTTCGCCTCTCCGCCTCCATGCTGCTCAACGGGGAGAGCGACGAAGCCAACCAAGATGTACGTGGGCGGCGGGATTGTCAAGCAGAAAGGCTCGCCACCAGTGGCCTGGCAATCTTTGGGCTTTCCTCGCAAGAAGTGCGTGAATATAACAGTGCGACTGGTTCACTTCACTTGACTTCCGGCACAGAATGGCCTTACTAATTCTATTACCCAGCAATTAAATTCGATTTGTGTGCCCAGGAGGCCGCATGCCCGAAGAAAAGAATTTCTTTACGGGACTCTTCGATTTCTCGTTCAGTCATTCGCTCCTTCGCCGCCTTGTAAAGTTATTGTATGTGATCGCCATCGTCTTCGGTGGCATCGCGGTCGTCGCTCGCGTGGTGCTCGGTTATCAACAATCACCCGCGGACGGACTCATCAATCTCGTCGCCGGAATCGCGGCCCTCTTCGTGGGCGTTCTGGTAGTGCGAGCGCTGCTTGAGCTCGCCTTGCTGATCCAGCGGATCGCGGAAGGTATAGAACGCGCTACGCATCCCGGAAACTGACGACGAGACGGCTTTGGGGACGCGCGGGGCGCCAGTTGACTTGCTCAGACGACGGCGACTCGCGCCCGCATCCGTGCGCCTCCGGCCCGCAACGTGAATTTCTGCCCGAAATAAGGCGCCTGGGCCAGCACTTTCTGAAGGTCAAGATTATCCGCATACCGCCGCTTTGGAATTCGCCGCGCGAGAATGCTGATTTCGAGCGGGTCGCGGCGGAACGGGTAGGGCTCCAGCGTAGCTCCGTTGTTTTCCTCCGGTTGCAGATCCCAATCCACTTCAGTGCCCCGGTAGTCGGCCGGCACGGCGTCGATTGTGGCGGGTTCCAGCGGGCCAAGGCAAAAGTAAAGGGAGAGGCGGTCCAGCGCTTCGAGGCGCTGCGCGTTGGCCTGCAACCATTTTTCGTCCGCAAAATTTTTTGTCGCGGGATCCCCGCGAAGGTCCACTTTCAGCCGTAACTGCTGCAGCCGCAGTCTTTGCAGGAAATCACTGACGACGGGAGCTTCCTGGGCCTTCACGTACTTGGCGGAAAATCCCGGCATCGTGGCGCGCGTTCGATCGTAGAGGCCCGCACAGTGCAGGCTGACGAGGAGACCGGCGTAGCGGTCCACTTTTACAACACGTTCGATTCCCCGCTGGTAGAGATCGATGTGCTCCTGAGTGGGCAGGGACATGAAGCTGTACGGCAAAAACGTGACGGGGTCGATGCGCGGCTGGAGCTCCCACTCGTTCCAGCCATTGTCGTGCTCCGTGGCAGCGAGTTGGAACGATTCCAGAGGCTCGGGCCGGGCGAAGTTTTCATTGCCTGCCTCGCGCGCAAAATAGCCCGACAGGACCGCATGGTCCGTCTGGCGAATCAAGATCAGATGATCGCCCTGCTCTTGAATGATCATGGCGCTGCCCTCGTTCGCGGCGACGGCTCAAGTAAGCGCCCTCTGGTTCGGGCGCATGGGCCTGGCGGGAGATTGGCCAAGCAATTCTCTTCTCGACAACAGTATTATGCTCGCGCCTCCGCCACGAATCCAGCACCATCGCCCGCATCTTCGCGCGGCCGGCTACCCTCCCTAGTGTGTCGTCCCAGAAATAAATCTCAAAAATTCGCGGTTTGTTAGCCATTGTAGGGGCGGGGCTTGCCCCGCCCGTGTCCGTCTCGAGATTTGCAACGTATTCGCGGGCCTTTTGTAGTGGCGGGTCTTTAGACCCGCTCTTTGCTTTTCTCTCTTCCCACTTTTTCTCCTCCGCGTGATTCTTGCGCGGCGACCTCTCTGTTCAACTTCTGTCACCAGCCTAAATGCCGCCAAAATCCCAGTGGAGCGGCACTTCTCAACCTTGTAGAATAGAGCCACCACTGCGGGAGTGGCGGAACTGGCAGACGCGCAAGACTTAGGATCACTCTTACTCACGGAGAGGTTATAGATAAGCTAAAGCCGTGAGCAGGACGCGAAATGACTAAGCACGCGATCCCCAACGAAGAGGCTGAATTACTCCCTTCATAGGTACGTCACTGAGCGCG
>WNFH01003344.1_pt1 | contig 14276 bp, 12 predicted proteins | sample 5400411 | NCBI WGS metagenome assembly WNFH01 (sample SAMN13153347, study PRJNA577476) | soil metagenome | isolation source: 200 cm saprolite under Douglas fir tree site 2 hole 3 | place: USA:California | collected 2015-04-18
GCGGTGATTCGGGAGAGAGAGAAACGCAAGGGTTCCCACATACCGATCATTGCGTTGACCGCGCACGCCATGAAAGGCGACCGGGAGCGATGCCTGGCCGCCGGGATGGACGGCTATCTCACCAAGCCCATCCGCTCGCAGGAACTCGATGAGGTACTGGAAACCTACTTAGCGCGACGGAACGGGAAGGTGCAAGTGTCAGAAACCGTGGAGCAAAGCAAATGAGCCGATTACCTTCACTTCAATATTTCGGCGGGAAAGGAAGCCCCTTTCCATTCAGGCTGTATGTTGCATGTGCTTCGGCCCCTGTGACACCCATCAGCTATCCGGCGATCGGCGCCATATTGCCTCGACATCAACCGATACCGGAAGCTTCAAAGGCGGAACAATGATGTTTCCTGCTTCCCTTATTCCTGGTTCCTACGATTACAGACTTGTGACTCTATCTGTTCTTATCGCGGTCTTTGCGTCGTACGCCGCACTTGATCTCGCCGGGAGGGTAACGTCAGCGAACGGGCGTGTGCGTCTCCTCTGGCTGAGCGGCGGAGCCTTCGCCATGGGGATCGGTATTTGGTCAATGCACTACATCGGGATGCTCGCCCTACGCTTGCCTATCCCCGTGCAATACGATTGGCCTACCGTATTGCTCTCCCTCCTGGCTGCGATCCTTGCCTCTTCCATCGCTCTATTCGTTGTGAGCCGGCAGAAAATGGGGTTAGTCCGAGCATTGGTCGGCAGCCTCTTCATGGGTGGCGGCATCGCGGCGATGCACTACACCGGGATGGCTGCCATGCGGCTGCCGGCGATGTGCCACTATTCTCCGGGGCTCGTCACGCTTTCGGTTGTCCTCGCCATCGTAATTTCGTTCGTGGCTCTTTTGCTGACATTTTATTTCCGGGGAGAAACTTCGGCAGGAGGTTGGAAGAAGGCAACCAGCGCATTGGTGATGGGGGCGGCCATCCCAGTCATGCATTACACCGGCATGGCTGCCGCCAGTTTTACACCTCATCCATTGAGTGACCGGAGCCTGACGCGTGCCGTTGGAATTTCTTCGCTCGGCGTTGCGGGAATTATTGTTGTTACTTTCATGGTTCTCGGACTCGCCGTGTTGACATCCCTTCTGGACCGGAGATTTTCGGTTCAGGCAAGGGAGCTTGAGGCCAGTGAGGAGCGCTACCGGGCCTTCATGAACAACATCCCGGCGATCGCTTTGATCAAAGATAATCAGGGCCGCATCCTTTACATCAATGAACCCATGGCCAGGATCTACAACATCAACCTGGAAGATGTGCGAGGAAAGCATTTAGCCGACTGGATTCCCGAGGAAATTGCCAGGAGGATTCGCGCTCATGACCAGGAGGTGATCTCTTCAAAACGGGCCCTGACGTTCGAGGAAGTCGTCCCTACCCCAGACGGGGTCCCCCATCATTGGCTGGCGTTTAGATTTCCGATCAAGGGACCGGGCGGAGAGCTGCTGGTGGGAACAGTCGGTGTCGATATCACGGACCGGAAACTCGCCGAGGCTGCGCTTAACGATGCGAAAGAATTGGCCGAGGCGGCCAGCCGGGCGAAGAGCGAGTTCCTGGCCAATATGAGCCACGAGATCCGGACGCCGCTGAACGGCGTAGTGGGGATGACCGACCTGGCGTTAGGAACGGACCTGACCTCCGAGCAGAGGGAATACCTCGATACTGTGAAAATATCGGCGGATTCCCTGCTGACGGTGATTAACGACATTCTCGATTTCTCCAAAATCGAAGCGGGGAAAATCGACCTGGAGATGATTGATTTCAATGTGCGCGATCATTTGGAAGCGACGCTGAAGACGCTCGCCTTTCGGGGTGACGAAAAGGGACTCGAACTCTTGTGCGAAGTGGCCCCCGAGGTGCCGGAAATGGCCCGGGGGGATTCCAACCGTTTGCGCCAAATCATTGTCAACCTCGTGGGCAACGCCATCAAGTTCACCGATGCGGGAGAGGTCGCATTGAAGGTTGGAGTGGACGCAGTAGAAGGCGGTGACCGTATCCTGCATTTTGTGGTCTCGGACACAGGCGTGGGGATTCCTCCGGAGAAACAGAAGTTGATCTTTGAACCGTTTTCCCAGGCGGATAGCTCAACGACGAGGAAATACGGAGGAACCGGACTGGGACTGACCATCTCGGCGCGATTGGTGGCGATGATGGGCGGAAGGATGTGGGTCGAAAGCGAAATGGGGCGGGGATCCCAGTTCCACTTCACGGCGCGGCTGGGAACCTCGTGGAAATCGATTGAAGTGGGGGCGATTGCCCCGGCTGAGATCTTGCGAGGCGTCAAGGTCCTGGTAGCAGACGACAACCGAACGAACCGCCGGATTCTTGAGGGGATGTTGAAGCGATGGGAGATGAAGTCGACATCGGTGGAAGATGGAGAGCAGGCGCTGGCGAAACTGTCCTCCGCCTTGGAAGCCGGAGAGGCCTACGGCCTGATTCTGACCGACATGCATATGCCGAATATGGACGGCTTCGGACTGATCGAACGAATCCGACGAAGGCCCGAATTATCGACCGCCGTCATCATGATGCTGACCTCGGCGGGCCATCGAGGGGATGCGGCGCGTTGCCAGGAACTGGGTGTATCAGCGTATTTGTTGAAGCCCATCCGGCAATCTGAACTGCGAGAGGCAATCGCCCGAGTGCTCGGGGCACAAGAACAGAAGGGCGTTATTCCCCTGATCACCCGCTACTCTCTTGGGGATGCGCATGATCCAACCGAGTTCTTGCGCGTGCTGGTTGTGGAAGACAATGCTGTGAATCAACGGCTGGCGACGCGGTTGCTCGAGAAACGGGGACACCGCGTCACCGTCACGGCCAATGGGCGCGAAGCCGTTGAATCTGTCGAGAAACATGCTTATGACTTGATCTTGATGGACGTACAGATGCCCGAAATGGACGGCTTGGAGGCCACCGCGGTGATTCGGGAGAGAGAGAAACGCAAGGGTTCCCACATACCGATCATTGCGTTGACCGCGCACGCCATGAAAGGCGACCGGGAGCGATGCCTGGCCGCCGGGATGGACGGCTATCTCACCAAGCCCATCCGCTCGCAAATGACCATCTTCTGCTGATTTTCTTAATCCGCCCCTTGGCTTGGATTTCTCACAACGGGTGTAGCTTGAACTCCGCCGCCATTGTATTTTGCGCCGACAGCGCGGGTTAGCGGCGCCGGCGTCTCGCCTGCGGTTTTGCGCCGCGATGGATTTGCAAGAATCGCCCCGGCCAGGCCGGGGCCCCACCAAACGCCGCGCGGCGAAGTCAAGTATGGGACCAGCAATCCACATACTCCGATCGCGCCTCAGGTTTGTTCAGCGGCCCGGACAGGGCCCTTCAATTCAGCAACCAGAATCCCCGCAAGGATGAGGGCCGCGCCTGCAAGTCCACGCGGCCCAAGGCGTTCGTGGAGCACGATGTATGACGTAATCGCGGCGAAGACTGGTTCGCTCGCGAGAATCAGAGCAGTATTAGTCGCGCTGGTATGGCGTTGCCCCCAAACCAGAAGTGGATAGGCAATCGCCGTGGTGAACACGGCCGTGACGATAACGGCAAAGATCAGTTCTGGCGTGAGGTGAAAACGGAACGGCTCCAAATGGGTCGTGGCGAATAGAGGTATGGCGGCTATGGAAAACGCCGCCGTCACGGCGACCTGCAGAAAACTGAGGCCGGCCAGCGAATGCTCGGTGCTGTAACGCTCGATGAAAATAATCTGCAGCGCATAACAAACCGCGCACCCCGTCACCAGCAGATCACCACGATTGAGATCGGCGATTCCCTCGCGCGGAACCGTGAGGTAGTAGAGTCCTGCCAGAGAGGCAGAAGCGCCGATCCACGCCCAAGCGCTGATGCGCCGCCGCCAAAGGACCGCTATCAATACCGGAACCAGAACCACGCTGAATCCGGTGATGAAGGCGGCTTTGGACGGAGTCGTTTCGGCGATCCCGGCGGTCTGAAACGCGTAGCCGCCAAACATGAGAACCCCGATCCGCACGCCGGCCCAAAATTCCGCCGGTGAAAGTTTGCGAAGATCCGCGCGATAGAACCACGCCATTGGCACAGCACCCAGCGTGAAACGTGCAGCCAAATAAGCGAAGGCGGAAGAATCAACCAGCGCGTCCTTAACGACGACAAATGTGATGCCCCACAGCAGCGAACAAACGAGCAACCCCAAGTGGGCCTTAAATCGAAGGCTCACTGGTTGCGCGTCGCTGAACGCGGAGAATCGGAAAGTTTGCGAAAACGGGTTTGCGCCGGCATACGTCTCATGGAGTGTCCGAGTCTAGTGGCACCGCGAACCAAAGGCAACCAGCCGGGTCGAGCTCGAATCGCAACTTCGAGGAGTTTTGGTTGGGATGAGTTTTGCGATGAGTCGCACGCGGATTTACCTCGTTGACAGGGGGTTGGCAGCTTGCTACATGTAACAGCAGTGCGGGTCCGTCGCCATCCTCGATTCATTCCCTTATGGTCCGCGTGGCTCGCCGTGCCTATGCTTGCTGGAATCCTCTGCCCCGCCGCGGGAGCCGCGGATAAGAACGACAACAAGAAGAACGAGAGGGTTGAACCCTGGGTCGAAGTTCGCACGCCGCATTTTGTCGTGGCCAGTGACGGCGGCGAAAAAACGGCCCGCCGCGTGGCGGACCAGTTCGAACAGGTCCGCCGAGTCTTCCAGGCGACTATGCCCGATGCGCATCTCGACACCGGAATTCCCATTCAAATCCTGGCCGCAAGGGACGGCAAGTCGTTCGCCACGCTGTTCTCGGAATATCCTTACGACAAACGGCACGAGCAGCCCACGGGGTTTTTCCTGACCGGTTCGGAAAGGAATTACATTGCTTTGCGCACGAATGTTTCCGGGCAGATACCCTACGAGGATATCTACCACGATTTTGCGCGGCTGGTCCTGAAGCTGAGCTACCACGGTTTGCCTCCATGGCTGGAAGAAGGTTACGCGAACGTCTACGGGGGCATGACTCTCACCGAAAAGGGGGCCAGAATTGGCAGGCCCGATCCCGAGGACTTGAGCGCCTTGTGGGAGAGCCCGCTGCTCCCTATTGACCTCGTAATCCATGTGGACCGTGCCTCGGGCTACTACAACTCCGGAGGCAAGACCACCGTGTACACCGCCGAATCGCGGGCGCTGGTGCATTTCCTCCTCACGGACCCCCAAGGATCAGGAATCAAGTCTCTTGACCAGTATGTCGCCCAGGTCGAGAGCGGAGCGGACGCGTTACAAGCGGCCCGCCAGGTGTTTGGCGACTTGAATCAACTGCAAAGCAGGCTCGAGTCCTACATTAAACAGACCACCTCGACGCCAGCCGAAATCCTGGCTGGCGGTAGCGAGAAGGTTTCTGCCGCACACACATTGACCCCTGCCGAAATGGAAGCACTCCTTGGGGGATTGGACCTGGAGCGCGGCAGGCGTGAAGATGCCCGGACCAAACTCGATGCCGCCATAATGCTTGACCCGTCCCTCGCAGGCGCTGAAGAAAGCCTGGGGTTCTTGCTGCTTCAAGAAAACCAACTCGAGGAAGCGGAAAAACATTTCCTGCGCGCGGCAGAGCTCGATCCGAAAAGGCCGCTTGCCTTTTACGGGCAGGGCATGGTGGCTATGTCGCGCGGAGGATTTGTGGGCCTCCCAGTGGGCGCAGTCGTGGCATTCGAAAAGACGGTCTCGCTCAGTCCTGATTTCGCGCCCGCATGGTTCAACCTCGCCTCGATTTACGCGTTGCGGAAGGAAACGCTGCAGAAAGCGCTGGATGCCGCGCAACACGCTGCGTCACTCGTGCCGGGTGACGCTGGCTACCAATATCAGGTTGCCGTCATTCTCGAGAACCTGGGACGAACCGAGGAGGCCCGAAAGGCCGCTGAACAAATTCGCAACTCTTCAACCGATCTAAAGACGGCTGACAAAGCTGGCGATCTGATCGCGCAAATCTCCCAACCGCACACCTCCGTGCCGCCTGCATCCACGGGCAGCCCAATACCGGCGACTTCCACCGACGGTCCCATTCACCTGGAGCGGAAGACTGAGCCCGACGACAGTCCGGTGGAAACAGCGTCCAGCAGGACTCGCGAAGAAGCCCCGCCTCCTCCGGCACCCGCTGTTGCACCTTCGTCGCCCGCTGAAGCGCGCGTCTACTCCATGGTTGGAACGATCACGGAGGTGAGCTGCGCGGAAGCGCCCCAAGTGCGGATCACGCTGAAAGCGCAGACCATCGTCATGCGCCTGCACGCCGCCGATGCCGCGCGATTGGCGATCAAGCCTGCGACTGCAAATCCCCCTGCGAAAAATGCGGTTTGCCCCGGGCTGCGCGGACGAAGCGCTCGTGTCAGTTACCTACTCGTATCAGACAAGCGATGGGATGGCGAAATCCAGACCATCGAACTCCGGGATTTGCCCTGATGCCGTTCGATCCGCCGCACACGTACCCCCCCACGCGTAGACAAGCACTCCCTTGACTCGGGGCCTTGACACGCGACAAACCCGTGCGATACACACTTTGCTATGTCACCCGGCCGGTACGTCCGCATTGTTTTGCCGTTCTGTGGGTTTCTGCTTGCCAATGGATCCGCAACGGGCAAACCAGCCCCGGCTGACAAACCGGAGACCTGGACCGAGGTCCAGACGCCGCATTTCATTGTCGCCAGCAACGACGGCGAGAATACGGCGCGGCGTTTTGCCGACCAATTCGAACAGATTCGTTTCCTCTATTCCAAGGCGCTCAACCGTGGCGTAAAGCTGGACCCGGGAATACCGATTCTAATTTTCGCGGTGAAAAACGAGAAATCGCTTTCCCAGCTCATCCCCGAATACTGGGCCCAGAAGGGTCACACTCACCCTGCGGGACTCTTCGTTCCGGGGCAAGAAAAGAATTACATCGCGCTAAGAATTGACGTGGAAGGCGAATACCCCTACCTGCCCATTTACCACGAATACTTGCACCTGATCGTCAACCTGAACTATCAGCATATTCCCATCTGGTTGAATGAAGGGTTCGCCGATTTTTTTGGATGTGCGACCCTCACTGCCAAGGGAGGGAAGCTTGGGCAACCCAGTTCCTCAGAACTCGACGTCCTGCGGCAAAACAAGCTGTTGCCGTTCAATATCTTGTTCAAGGTAGATCAACAATCCCCTTACTACAACGAAGCAGACAAGACGAACATCTTTTACGCTGAGTCCTGGGCGTTGGTTCACTACTTGATGTTGGATCCCGTAAAACTAAAAGACCAGTCGCTGAGCAAGTATATTTCATTCGTTGAGAATGGCGCCGACCCAGTCGAAGCGGCAAGCCAGGCTTTCGGCGATCTCGCGCAGCTTCAGAAGGCGCTGCAGTCCTCCATCGCGAAGACGTCGTACCTCGAGTACGTCGTTCCGCTCCCGCCCAGACCGGATGCAAAGGATTATTCCGTCCGCACAATTTCTCCCGCCGAGGCGCAAGCCAGACTCGGAGACTTCGACCTGTATCGTGGCCAATTGGAAGCGGCGAACAAAAAACTCGAAGAGGCTATCCGCCTCGATCCGAACCTTCCGGCCGCGCAGGAAAGCATGGGCCTGCTGCTGTTCCGCCAGGACAAACGGTACGAAGCCGAAAGGTATTTTTCACGCGCCGTTGCGCTGGATTCAAAGAGCGCCCTGGCCTACTACTATCACGCCATGCTCCTGATGTCACAAGGAGTAGATTCCGAAGAAATGGCGGAAGCCAAATCGGCGCTAGAAAAAGCCGTCGCACTCAACCCGGGACTAGGTTGGGCGTGGTCAAATCTCGGCCTCTTATATGCCAATGACCCCGGCGCGCTCGACAAAGCGCTGAACGCCGCGAAGCGTGCGGTGGACACTGTGCCCGGCGAGCCTCACTTTCAATACAACCTTGCCGTAGTTCTGGCGCGCATGGAACGCTTCGACGAAGCGCGAACCATCGCCAGGAAGCTCCAAAGCTCGGGAGACCCGAATATCATCTCTTTGGTGGACAAATTCCTGACGACTGTTGATCAGGCGCAACAGTACACGGCATACAAGAAGGCCAACGAAGCAGCCCCCGCCACCACGCCAGCGATAAGCCGGGAAACCAAACCGGGCGGTGAATCCTCCGCACCCGTAATAAAACGAAGGTCGCAACAGGATGAAGCCGCCACCACACGGACGCAAGACGAATCAAGCTCAATTGCAGCGACGTCCGCGCCTGCCGCGACGCGCGCTTATTCAATGGTGGGAACGATTACAGACGTAAACTGCACGGCTGCGCCGCAAATCCAAATCACTTTGAAGGCACAGACCATTGTAATGCATCTCCATTCCGGAGACTTCTCCCAAGTGGCGGTTAAGTCCGCCGGTGCGAATGCCGTCGCGAAAAGGCCCGCTTGCGCGGCGCTTCGGGGGCGAAGCGCGCACGTTAGTTATCAACTTGTGCAGGAAAAAAACTGGGACGGCGAGCTTGTGTCGATTGAATTCCGGGATAATCCCTGAATCAGTTTCTTCGCACACGGCTTGGAAAAACACTAGGAAGCGTTGCAGGCCGCGATTGTGCGGGCATTGCGAACTGCGATTACGGTTCCAAGCCCGCTACGGCGAGCAATGTCAATGCGACGCGCTGCAAACCCAGGTCGCGGTTCGTGGGATCATACCATTCCTCGATCGTATGGGCGCCGCCGCTGCGGCCGCCGGCCCCCAGTGAAATTGCCTGAATGCCGGCCGACAACGGGACATTCGCATCGGTCGAAGACCGTTCACGGCGCGAGCGATTCCCGAGCCGGGTGTCCGCCGCCAGCAAAGCAGCCAGCAGCGGCGAGCTCTCCGGCAATTCTCCGGCGGGCCGCACTCCAAGCACGCTGACCCTCAAATCAAGCGTGCTCGAACCGCCGGCCATTCCGCGATCGCGCGCCGCGGCCATTTCCTCGTCGATGCCGGACTGGACCGAATCACGCAAGAAAGCCTCCAGTTTGCTGAGTTCCGCTTCCGATTCGGACCGCAATCCACTTTCATCAGCGCGCGCGACGGAATCGAATTCACCGACGTGCCGCCCTCAATCTCGCCGATATTGAAACTTGTTCTGGGAGACTCCGGCACGTGCGCTGCGACAAAGCGCGCGATTCCGCGCCCGAGCGCATGAATGGGGTTCGGCAAGCCGAAATCCGACCAGCTATGTCCCCCCGGGCCAGTGACAGCGATTTCGACTCTCCGGGACGCCAGCGCCGCCGTGGTGACGTACTCCGTCGCGGATCCGTCGAGCGCGATAACGTACTTCAGGCGTTTCTTATACGCGTCCACCAGCGCCCGCATGCCGCGAAGATTCCCTTCCCCTTCTTCGCCTACATCCGCAACAAAAAAAATGGTGTTGCTCGTCTTGATCTTTACCTCACGCAATGCCCGCGCCACCGCCAGCAGAGCGGCCAAGCCGGTGCCGTTGTCGGAAATTCCGGGAGCAAGCAGCCGGCCGCCTTCCCGTTTGACGGTCACATTGGTTCCCGCGGGAAATACCGTATCCAAATGAGCCGCCAGCATGACGATGTCTTGCGACGCGCCTGCATATTCGCCGATCACGTTGCCGGTCGCGTCGATTTCTACTCGAAGGCCCGCCGCCGAGAGCAATTTCTTCATGTACGCAGCGCGAGCGGCTTCATGGAAAGGCGGCGCCGCAATTTCAGTAATGCGGACTTGCTCGTCGGTTGTCGCGGAAGCGTTCGCCCGGAGGAATTCAAGGACGTGAGCGACGCGGGCATCATCCTGAAGCGCCGCGGCGGCCGTCTTTCGCGTAAGATTCTGGGTGAAGGCAGTCACTGCAATCCCGATCGCGCACAATAAGAAATAGCGTTTCACGGCTCACGGCGCCGCGTATGCAAATATCCCTTCTGCGGCGAGGCAAGCCAGTGTCCTTCATTCCATCGCAGCGGTCAAACACAAAAGGTTTGCCGTCATGATGCAGGTCGAAGCTGCAAGCCATTTCGGGTTGATGGCTAACAGGCCGGAAATTGTATTGGACCGACGCGGCAGTATGCCGAGGTAGCGCCGGCATCTTGCCGGCGGTGTTGGAGTTCCAGGAAAGAGCAAGGAGCCGGCGGGACGCAGGCGCTACGGAAACCATCGTATCGTCGCATTGGATCTTCCAGGGAATTGGGTCGCCATTTGGCTTCCGGGTATCCGGCATCTATCGGGGCGAGGCTTCCCCGCATAGCGCAAGGATTTCTGCGTCGGTTAGAACGCAGGAAGAATTCTTCGCTGCATCGAAGATTTTGACAACCAATTCCTCGTTCGCAGGAATTCCGTGTCTTTCCAGCCAGTACAGCACGTTCGATTTCCCGCTCATGGGTCCCACTTCAATCACCTGCTCCAATCCGAAAAGAGATGCCGGGACGCCGCTATACACGGTATCTGCCAGCCGGGAATCACCCTTTCGGTACGCCTTGATGATCGCGGCGGCGTGGACGCCGGTTGCCGTCCGAAAGGCGTCGCGCCCCATCACGGGATAGTTCGGCGGAATCGTCGTGTGAGTTGCCCGCGCCACTTTTTCGCAAAATTCCTTGAGCTTTGAGAGGTCCCGGTCAATCATGCCCAGCAGGCGCATGTTGACCAGCATCAACTCTGTCGGCGTGTTTCCCACGCGCTCGCCAAGCGAATTCGCCACGGTCTGAATCTGGTTCGCACCCGCCGCGATCGCGGCGAAGGAATTCGCCACAGCCAATCCACGGTCGCAATGGCCGTGCCAATCAACCCGAATCGTTTCACCCGACGGGATGACCACGTTCTCGCGCACAAATTTCACGAGGTTGTAAGCGCCCATCGGCGTGGCGTGCCCGACCGTGTCGCAAAGGACGATGGAGCGCGCCCCGCAACGAATCGCCGTCGAATACAGCGCGCGGACGGTGTCCGCATCCGTGCGAGTCGTGTCCTCGGTCACATACATCACCGGCAATCCTTGCGCGACGCCAAACTTCACGGCGTTCTCCGTCGTCTTCAGGAGATAATCGACCGACCAGTCTTCCACCTGGCGGCGAATGGGGCTCGATCCGAGAAACATTCCCACTTCCACCGCGATTCCAGCGCGTTGCGATATTTCCGCGATGGGACGGATATCGTTCTCGTGCGTTCTTCCCGCACAATTCGGACGGATTTTCATTCTTGCGCCGGCAATTTCCTTCGCGAGCGCCTCCGCGTCCGCATAGGCGCGAGGGCCCGCTGCCGGCAATCCGATATTCACCATTTCAATTCCGAGGGATTCCATCAGGTGGAGGATTTCAATCTTTTCTTCAATGGAGGGATTGTGAACCGAGGGATTTTGTAGGCCGTCGCGCAGCGTCTCGTCATCCAGCGTGACTCTTGCCGTGGCGGGAAAAGCGTAATCGCCCGCTGTATTCCAATCGAAAATCAGGCCCTCTTCTTGCATTGTGTGCTCATTTCAAATGAGACCAAGTTTCCCGAATTCGGAAATTTGTCCGCCCCCGAGTGTGCCGAGACTTGGTTTATGGGTCGGAGCTTCAGGTCCGACATGAGAAGGCCTCCAAAGGAGCTTTTCAGCCCTGAAGCTTCAGGGGCGGAAGCCCGTGCTTCGAACGTTGGATGTCACCGCTGAACAGTTTGCGGAAAAAGTCAATTCAAAGCCGCTTCTAGTAGCACAGGCACTCTTGCCTGTGCTGGTTTTGCCGCACTTATCATCGCTGCACAGCCATGAGTGGCTGTGTTACTCGACTTTTTCCGCAAACTGTGAAGCCGCGACCCACAAAGATAATTCAAGGCCCATTTCCCTAGTAGCGCAACGTATAACTGTGCGGCATCTGTTTCGGGTCGGGCTTGTACAACGTTTTGCAGAATTCGCAGCGGTAGATTTCGGCATCCTTCCCGATCTTGCTTTCCAATTCCTTCGGGTAGTCGTACCAGCGTTTCAAATGCCCGCCGCAGAGTTTTCCCTTGGCATCTTTCTCATCGCAGGAGCGCTGCTTGGGCTTTCGCACTTTTATTTTCACTTCCTTCGGTGCGGCGTCCTCCACGGGAGGCGCGGCGGCTGCTGCGGGCGGCGCCTGGGGCGGAGCAGCCGGTGTCGTGCCTTGCGGTGCAGTTTCTTCAGCCATTCTTCAATTCCCCTCTCCCATTTAGAATGCGGTTTGTTGCTTTCGTGCCCCTTGGGCTTCTGCGCGAAGGCAATCCGTACGTCGCGTCAGGACCATCCGTATCATAAGTATTCTACTCGAATCATTCCTGCCGAGCCATGTCGCGGTTTTGGTAGGACAGGCACTCCTGCCTGTCCGCTTGTGTTGTGGCGAAATCGCATTGGACAGACAAGAGTGCCTGTCCCACTAAGCAATCTAACCCACCACCCGCTCATTTACAGCTTTCTGGGTTTGCCGTGTCAGGGTATTCCACTTCCGCGAGACACAAGCCTTGGGGCGGCATTGTGGACCCCGATTTCGAGCGATCACGCATTTCGAAAAGCTTTTGCATGTCTTCCGGGCGGAGTTTTCCTCGCCCGACGTCGATCAAAGTCCCCACAATTTTGCGCACCATATAACGCAAAAAAGATTTTCCGCGAACTGTGTAGACCCACTCTTCCCCCGAGGTGGGCGATTCTCCGTCATTAACCCGCACCATTTCCGAGCGATAGATCACACGTGTCATCATCCGCTCGTGGTCATCTTCTTCGGAGCCGGTAGACGCCGCAAACGAGGTGAAATCCTGCTCGCCCTCGAATTCCCGCGCGGCTTCCGCCATCGCACCAAAGTCCAACGGAAAAGGATCATGCTGCACGTACCGCCAGAGAAATGGCGGAACGACGCGTCCGCGAAAGATTCTGTACCGGTAGGTTTTCGCCACGGCGCTCCACCTGGCATGAAAGTCCGGTCCGGCCTTTTCGGCTGCAACGACTCGGATCGAAGGCGGCAGCAGCGCGTTGAACGCCCGCTGGAACTCCCCGGCGCTCAATTCGGATTGAGTCTTGAAGTTTGCGACCTGCCCGGCAGCATGAACGCCCGCATCCGTGCGTCCCGCCCCCTGAATTTGCAGCCGCTGCTGCGTGAGCTTCTCCAGAACATCGCTCAACGCGCCCTGGATTGTCGGCTGTCCGGGCTGGATCTGCCATCCGCTGAAATCGGTTCCGTCGTACGCCAGAGTGAGTTTGATGTTATGCATGAGGACTGCGCACAATTATCGCACGCCCACGGACACTCCCTGCCGAACGCGTATCTCCATTTGGAATTTGAAGATTAGAACAGCAGGGATGGTTGCTATGGGTTGGCGCTGGCGAACCGGCTGCCCGGCTTCACGGCAATGCTGCCGGTGCGGCACAACGGACACTCCGACGCGTCGTAACTCTCGACCTTCAGTTCCATCAGTGCCTCGGTGCGCACTGGCAATTCGATTTGCCCGCCGCTTCGATCGATCAGCGCTCCTGCGGCCACGACGCGAGCGCCGGCCTCCTCAAGCACGCGGATGGTCGAGTAGGTCGAGCCTCCGGTCGTCCACACGTCTTCGACCACGAGGACGTGTTCGTCCGGCTCGACTCGAAATCCGCGGCGTAAAGTCAGGTTGCCCGTCGCATCGCGTTCGACAAAGATCGCCCGCACAGGAGAGCCGTCCGCGCGAAGCGGCAGGGCGCGCGCCACTTCGTGGCCGATGATGACTCCGCCGAGCGCCGGAGACGCCACGCAATCCACACGCAGGTCCATAAACTCAGCAGCCAGCGCCCGGCCCAGTTGCTCCGCATACTTGGGATATTGCAGAACGAGCGCGCACTGCACGTACGTCGCGCTATGCAAGCCCGAAGTCAGTTCGAAATGCCCCTGCCGGATCGCTCCCAGGTCTTCCAGCAATCGAAATATGGCTTCCGGCCTCATCGCGCGCCAAGCCTATCGGCCCCTCAAGCGATTGTCAAGGAATGACGCGAGCCAATTCTAAGGCAAATGTGGAAGCTATATCGCGCTTGACCTAGGGGCGTTTCTCACGTCCAATACATGAGTCTGTGCCGTCCCGCAGCGGAAAATAGATGAAACAATTCAGGCTCACCAGACGTTTAAACAACTTAGCATTCACTAGCTATAATTCGGGAAAGAATGAAGATAGGGGAAGATGATTCTGTCGCGAGAGGATGATAAAACGATGATCGGAAGGCTCTACCGCATTACTCTTTCCGTAAGCCTGGCCATACTAACGGCCTTTGCGCCTGTAGCGCCTGCCTTCGCCCAAGAGGCGCAGGGACAGACCGCGCCGACCCCGTCACCCCAGGCTCAACCGCCGGTCAGGACGATTCAGATATCCAATGAAAA
>WNFH01001934.1_pt1 | contig 14268 bp, 9 predicted proteins | sample 5400411 | NCBI WGS metagenome assembly WNFH01 (sample SAMN13153347, study PRJNA577476) | soil metagenome | isolation source: 200 cm saprolite under Douglas fir tree site 2 hole 3 | place: USA:California | collected 2015-04-18
GAATCCGGCGCGCCTGCGCATTGGGGCGGAATCCCAGACGGCGGATGGCCGCGAGTACTCGCGCACGTGTTTCCCGGCTTACCTGAGCGCTGGAATTCAGCACCCGTGAAATCGTTCCGATACCAACGTTAGCGGCCTTGGCAACTTCGCGAATCGTTGTCTTGCTTGGAACTGATTCCATGACCGGTGTGCCCTTTTGTCGGCTTTGGCGTCCGGGTCGAGAAGCCGCCGAACCTCTTCCCGGGGCAAGTCTAGCACACCAAAACGGCGATGGTATTGGCAACGGTCAACAGGCTCGCGGATCCCACCCCGCGACAAGAAGCTGGAAAACCGATGCAAGATATCGGTTTCACGAAGAATCTGACTTGACAGAGAGTTTTCGCTCGGATAGGGTTTGGAACCAGTTCCAAGCGTCATCGCTGGTTTCCTTGTACCGGGGCTACGGTCTTCTCGAATCGAGTGGGGTGATGTTATGAAAAAATTGTTTGGTTCATATTTTCCATGGTTGCCCAGCATGAATAATTCTCATGTACTGAATACCGAAGAATTTGCAGCACCCGCCGGAGCCGTCGTTGTCAGACTGTGGCGATTTAGCATGGCGGTGCTGTTCGGAACAGTACTTCTAGGGTTCTCCGCACCGGTCATGGGGCAGGCGGTTAATGCAACGCTGCTCGGAACGGTGACGGATACCAGCGGAGCCGTGGTAACTGGAGCGAAGGTGACGGCCACGGAAATGAAGACCGGTGTCAGCCGCAGTACCACGACTAATGATAGCGGGAATTATGCATTTGCCGATCTCCCCCCCGGTCAATATGAAGTCACCACCGAGAAGCAGGGATTCAAGAAGGCCGTGCGATCCGGAGTGGATGTGGTTGTGAACACCGACACTCGAGTGAACCTCGCGCTTGAGCCGGGAGCCATAAGCGATAGCGTGGTAGTAAGTGCTGAAACTCCGATACTTCAAACGGACCGAGCCGACGTGGGCGCCAAGATAGACAACAGGCAAGTGGTTGATCTACCCCTCGGGAATAACCGCAATTTCCAAAATCTGTTGAATCTGGTGCCGGGAGCTACTCGCGCGCATAGAGTGCATTCTGAATTCTTCAACGCGCAAGACAGTTTGTCGACAGAAGTGAATGGCCAAGCTCGCCTATTCAACAACCTGCAGATTGAGGGCGTGGATGACAATGAGCGTACGGGACTGCTGCAAATCTACATCCCACCGGCAGAGGCGATTCAAACAGTTGACGTGAGCACCAGCAACTACGCCGCCGAGTTCGGGCGCGCCGGCGGCGCTGTCACCAACGTCATCTTGAAATCGGGCACAAACGCTTTCCATGGCACGGCTTACGAGTTCAACCGGATCAGCGCCCTGGCAGCCAAGCCTTTCTTCCAGGCCTTAGCCAAAGCGCCGACCACTTACAACTACTACGGTGGCAATGTGGGTGGGCCAATCATCCGAAACAAGCTTTTCTTCTTCGGCGACATCCTGCGGATTGACGATTCACGCGGCAAATTTGACAATCTGACCATGCCCCGGGATGACTTCCGTGGCGGAGATTTCCGGGCCCTCGCGCCGCCTACCTGCGTAGCTAGCAACGTATCCTGCACCATTTATGATCCCTATCAGACTACCGACGCCACGCACGCGACCTTGGTTCTCGATGCCAGTGGAAAGCCTATTCCCGTGGTGCCGCCAGAACGTCGGACACCGTTCCCGAATAACGTCATCCCCGCGAGCCGCTTCAGCCCGCTGGCGCTAAAAATTCTGGCCCTCGTCCCGCACACCAATGTGGCCAACCCGGGCCTCAGCACCAACTATCAACAAAATACGCGCTTCCTGAAAAACACCACGGCGTTCGACACGAAATTCGATTTCAATCGCAAAGATAACGACCGTTTCGCTTTCAGGTTCAGCCGGGCCGTGCAAAACCTCAACGATCAGCCGATCTTTGGCCTGGCCGGAGGTCCCAAGGGCGGAGGTTTCCAGGGCACGGGCGAGCAACACGTCCAGAGCGGAGCTCTGAATCATACCCATGTGTTCTCCCCAAGCCTGATTGCTGAGACGCGTGTCGGTGTGAGCCACTACAGAAATATTGCTCGTAACTCCGACTATGGCTCCAAAGCGTCAGACGCCTTGGGCATCACGGGCGTCAATCTGGATCCCTTTACCAGCGGCCTGACGGGCATTGACATCCAAAACGGATTCTCGAGCCCGATGATTGGTTACTCGGCGTCCCTGCCGTGGGACCGCGGCGAGACCAACATTAACGCGGTGACCAACTGGACAAAAATTCACAGAAATCACACCTTCAAGTGGGGGGTTGACGTTCGGCGGCTGCGTGACGATTTGGTACAAGCCCAGACGTTCAGCCCACGCGGAGTCTTCCGCTTCGGTACCAGCACCACGTCAACTCCAACGTCAGGAACGTCGCGCGGTAACAATTTCGCCGCGTTTCTTATCGACGCGCCCACGGAGGTGGGGCGCGATGTCTCCGTCGTATCCGGATCGTGGCGAGAGACGGAATTCTTCAGCTACGGACAGGATAAATGGCAACCGACCTCCAAGCTAACCTTGGATGTGGGGTTAAGGTGGGAGCTCTACTTCCCGCCGACGCCCCAACATTCCGGTGGCTATTCCAATTACGATCCCACGACCAACACCTTGGTACTCGCAGGAATTGGGGGCAACCCGCTGAACCTTGGCCGTGAAACCTACTACCATTACTTTGCTCCTCGCTTTGGATTGGCCTATCGCTTCACAGAAAAATTTGTCTTGCGCGGTGGTTTCGGCATCAGTTACGAGCCTTTCCCCAACAACCAGTACGCCTGGAATTATCCGGTACGCCAGGCCAATGGCACCAACCAAGTGACGGCCGGTGCGCTGCCGACATGGCCGAGCAGCCAAATTGCTTCAATGAGCTTCGGATTTCCGGCACCAGCCCCAGCGGCACTGCCGAGTAACGGGATCATATCGGGGCCTGTGTGCAAAAATCCACCAGTTCCGGGATGCATTCCAAATTCCCAATTCAACGTAATAGACAAGAATTTTCAGCAACCGTACGTGGAATCGTGGAGCCTCGCCGTCGAGCGCGCACTGCCCAAGAATTTCGTGCTGGACGTCGCCTACGTGGGCAATCACGGCGTAGACATTCCAATGGACTTTGATCTGAATGCAGCAGTTGTTTCGTCAGCCGTTAACGCTAATACATGTCCCCAAAGGCCGGTATGCGCTTTGTTTGGCAGAACGGCCGCCACGGATTTTCTATTCAAGCCAACCAGCTCGAATTACCACGCCTTGCAGACAAGGTTTAATCATAGGATGAGTGGCGGGCTGCTGCTCACTACGTCCTACACGTTCGCAAAGGCTTTGGCGTACAGATCGGACGTGGGAGACGGGGGCGGGAACGACGGGGGCAATCCGTCCTTCTATCTGGATTTCCGTCGCAACTACATGGTGGTCAGCAACAACCGCAGCCACACTTTCGTGCAAAGCGTGGTCTATGAGTTGCCGTTTGGCAAGGGCAAGCCCCTGCTGCATTCAGGCTGGGCGAACTGGGTTGCCGGAGGCTGGCAGGTGAGCACAGTTATGACGATAATGAGCGGAAGGCCGCTGGATTTCAGTGCCAGCGGAACTCTGCTCAATGCGCCCGGCACGCGTCAGACGCCGAACCAAGTGGGATCCTTCCGCGTCCTAGGCGCAATCGGGCCCGCGCCGAATGGGGCGTGGTTCGACACCTCGGCGTTTGTCCCAGTGAGCACGCCACAGACGACCGGAAGCATGAGCCGATATAAGTTCGCCGGTCCGCGCTTTTTCAACCTGGATGCCGCAATATTCAAGAGGTTCCCGGTAACAGAGCGGATTGGCCTGGAACTTCGCGCGGAAGCATTCAGCGTAACCAATACTCCACAATTCGATCAGCCAAACGGAAACGCCAGTGATAGCGTTGGTTTCGGCCACATAACCGGCACTATTGGCGGCAACCGAACCGCGGAACTCGGAGCAAAGCTAACTTTTTGACTTAATTCTGCGCGCATGAAAGACCTTAGTTCGCCCGGAACGGGCGGGCGATACACCGCGGTGGAAAGCAGAGATCCTTATTTTTTCGAAGGGGTGTGCTTGTGAGAACAACACTGATTAGATCCAATCAAGTTGTCGTGTGTAGCGAGTTTCCCGGGTTTGTGTTAACGACGGCAGCGTTTGTGTTTGCGGTCTTGTTGATGACTTGGGTTGTCGATACGGCCGCGGCTCAGAGCATCTTCGGGCGCATCACTGGAACTGTTACGGATGCGCAAGGCGGCGCGGTTGCCGGCGTGAAGATCACAATTGTCAATGAAGAGACGAAACTCGAGAGGCAGACGACGACTGATTCCAACGGGTACTATGTGGCCAGCGATGTGCCCGTGGGCGTATACAGTGTGATTGCCGAGCAGTCCGGCTTTAAGACCCTCAAGAAGACCGGGAACGACTTGGTGGCCGGCGCTCGCATGAGCGTGGACTTGAGCCTAGTGGTCGGTGAGGTTTCGCAAAAGGTCGAAGTAGCCGCGACAGTTGAGACGATCAACACGACATCCGGCGAACTGGCGCGCGTTATCGACTCGAGCCAGGTGCGAACCGTCGCGTTGAACGCACGGAACTACATGCAGTTGCTTTCTCTTACCCCCGGTACGGCCCTCACCGTCGACGACCAGCTCAGCTTGACCACGAGCCTGGCCATCAACAATCAGTCCGTGAATGGGAATCGTCCCGACTCGAACGCTTTGTCCGTGGATGGCGGGTTCAACATGGATTCGGGGTCGAACGCCAGCCAAGTCAACAACGTCGGCATTGATTTTATTCGCGAAGTGGCCATCAAGTCGTCGAATTTCTCGGCGGAATACGGGCGCAACTCCGGGGCCTCGGTCAACGTGGTGACACGCAGCGGAAGCAACAGTTACCACGGGGCGGTTTTTGAATACCTTCGCAACGAGAAACTCGATGCCAGGAATCCTGCTCCCGGCGCGCGGAAAACACCGTTGCGGTTCAACGACTTCGGATGGGATTTTGGCGGGCCCATAAAGCGCGGCAAATTGTTCTTTTTCGCCGGCCAGGAATGGAAGAGGATACGCCTCGCGGCGACGCCGCAAACAAGAACTGTTCCCACAGCAGCAGAGCTGACCGGCGACTTCAGCGCGTTACTCTTACTGCCAACTCCCGTGCAACTCCACGAACCGCGAAGTACGAACCCTATTCCCGGGAATCGCCTCGATCGAGATCCCAACACACCGCTTACGGTCGATGGCATAGCAATTGCCAAGATCTACAGCACGATGACGGCGCTGGCCAGCGGGCTCACCCCGTTTCCCCTCGGCTCTGCAAATCCGGTTGCGCTCACCGCGACTTTCCAGCCCAACAATCCGTTTAACTGGAGGCAGGACATCGCCCGTCTCGATTATCACCTTAACAGTAAGCACGATCTCTACGTCCGCTACTTGCACGATAACTTTGATCTCGTCGATGGATTCGGGACCTTTGTCGACGCCGGCGTTCTACCGACGACTCCCACGCACCGGTTGCGTCCGGGGTACGGCATTCAATTGGGAGAAGTGTGGCTTATTACTCCACATATCGTGAACCAAGCGAAGATTAACGCCTCTTGGAACGGCCAGCGCATACCTCCAGCGGGCGTCAACTGGCAACGGGCTACCTATGGCTTCGCTTTCCCACAACTGTTTCCCGGGGGACGATTCCCCGATGGAATCCCAGACATCAGTATTCTGTCCGGAGGGGGCACACCCGGAATCTCCGGTACACAGGGTCCGGACTTTTCGTTGTTGTCCCCTACGGCAGATATCGCGCCGGCGGACGACATTACTTGGCAGAAAGGACCTCATACTTTCAAGGCGGGAGTCCTGGTGGTCCGCAACCGCAAGGATCAGAACGGCCGGTCCAGATACAACGGCCAGATTTCCTTTAGCAACAGCGTATCGAACGCGAACACGACAGGTAATGCGCTGGCGGATGCCTTGCTTGGAAACTTCCAATCATATACTGAAGCGTCGGATGATCCGATCGGGCACTTCCGGTTCACGGACGTCGAAGCGTATGTTTACGACTCATGGAAAGTGGCTCGCCGGTTCAGCCTCGAGTTTGGCCTCCGATATCAACATGCCGGACCGACCTACACGCAGGCCAACAACATGGTCAGCTTCGACCCAAGCCGATTCGACCCGCTGCAGGCCGTTACGCTTACTGCGAACGGCAACAGCATCGATACCACGAAGGGTGGCAATCGCCTGAATGGCTTGGTGCGCGCAGGTGACGGCGTGCCGGCTGACCAGTTGGGCCGCGTGCCCAACGGCAACAGTCCCGGGGTGCTCGCGGTGCCGGCAGGTGCGCCGCGCGGTTTCTACGACGTGGAGCACTTGTTCGCGCCGCGCTTCGGCTTTTCCTACTCACCGTTTAAGGATGATAGGACTGCCATTCGCGGCGGCATCGGTCTTTTCTACGACAAACCCGAAGGCAACATTATTTTTTCACAGCTCAACCTACCGCCATTTATCCAATCCTCGACATTCCAGAACGGCAATTTATCCAACCCTTCCGGCGGCGCCGCCGGGGCTGCGTCTCTCCTGGGGGTGTCGGCGATTAATCCTCAATTGAAGGTTGCGCGGACCACGAGTTACAGCCTGGGCGTGCAGCGCGAGATGCCGTGGGGCGTTCTTTTAGAGGCGTCGTATGTAGGCAACGAGCAGCGGCACATATTGCGTCAGCCGGATATTAATCTGCCGACGTTCGCGCAGATTCAGGCCAATGCGGCGCTTCCCGCTCCTTTGCCACTGAATCGGCTGCGTCCCTACCAGGGCTATACGTCGATTCGGATGTACCTAAGCGACAGTACAGCCAACTATAACGCGTTCCAGGTTTACGCAACGAAGCGGAAGGGGGACTTCATGGCTACGGTCAGTTACACGTGGTCGAAGACGCTGGCCGACTCCAGCGGTCTTGGCGCAAACCCGGATAATTGGCGTGATCGAAAGTATAACTACGGCGTGGCGGATTTTGATCGCAGGCACGTCTTCGCCACAACTTACTTCTATGATGTTCCATTCTTGAGAAACCGAGGCGGGTTTATCGGCACTGCTCTGGGTAGCTGGCAACTGAGCGGGATAACCCGCGCGCAATCTGGTCCACCCATCACGATTCTCGCGAATTCCTCGCTTGCAGGCACCCCCGTGAACGGACGGCGCGCGAATATGGTTTCGGGGGTATCGCTGGCACCGACCGTCCCTGGTCAATGGTTCAATCCCGCTGCTTTTGCGAACCCTTCCCCGACCAGTCCAGGCACGAGCGGCGTGGGCGCCTTCACCGGTCCATACGTTTTCGTGACGGACCTGTCGTTGCGTAAGTACTTCAAACTGTCGAGAGAAAACATGAACGTGATGTTCCAATCGGACTTCTTTAACATATTCAATCGGGCGAACTATTCCTTAGGTAGTCTTGGCAACGCGACCTTGACCTTCGGCTCCAGCAATTTTGGCGGCTTCGGGAGCGCCAGCAACCCGCGCAACGTCCAGTTTGGATTGAAGTTCAACTTCTGAGCGAAGCGGTCCGGAGCGGAAACTGGATTTTCGTTCCGGACGCTGAGCTTGACCCAAAACCCGAAAACGAGACAGTTTTAAAGTTGAGATTGGCAAGCTGGAGAAAGTCTCGGTTCCTCATGAGTAGAATAAGCCATCACATATCCCACCGACAATCCCACCAACCGCACTGCTGGCAGGAGCGAAGTTCCATCGATGCAGTATTTGTGCATCGTGTCGGCGAGACAGCCTTGCTCCTGTCCACCTGGCAGCTAAATATTCGTGAATGTGACCAGCGGAAAACACCACACGCCCCGAGCCGTTCTGCCAAGAAGGGCGTGGAGGGAATTTAGCGGCCTGGTTGCGATCTGGGTCTTAGAAGTACATCGTGGGTGGGGTGAACCCCGTTGTTGGTTGTCGTAGGTGTAGCTGATCGTTCCGCGCTCCGTGCAACTGGAGCAACCCGAACCCTGCGAGCTGGCAAGCACCCATTTTCCGCCAATCAACGCGGAATTATGGGTCGATGGACTGCCAAGAGAATGAGAGAATCTGTTATTTGGACTTTGAAGGTCTTTGTAAACGATGGCCCCCAAACAAGGACCGCGCCCACGCTAACGTTGACAGGACCGCTCGCGGCTCCCTCGGGCACGACCGCTACGATCTGCGTGTCGCTCCAGCTCCTCACCGTGACTGTCGCCCGTATAAGCTTGCGACGCTATTGCTCTGTGTCGCGCCGAAACCTGTGCCGCTAATGGTCACACTCGTACCCAACGGACCAACACTCGGAGAAATGTTTGTGACAGTGAGTCGGTGTTCCGTCGCGGCAATACACCTGAAGGGTCACGCCCCAATAGATCTCTCGCGCCGGACAGGAGCAATCCCTTCCGGTAAGTGGGCTTACATGGGTTATCATCCACTACGGAAAGCTTAGCTGGCATGATCGTTTCCTCCGAGGGAAAAAGATGACAATACGCAGAGTCGTCATTTGCTTGTTGTTTCTCCTCGCTCCGACGATTCTTTCTGAATCGCGACAGCTGCGGGCTGCCGATGGAGAAAAGCATCTGCTCTACGTTGCCGTTCCAGGCATTCGCAACTATGTGGAATATGGCGGCGTGGGAATCCTGGTCTACGACATTGGCGCCGGACACAAATTCGTCAAACGGATTCCGACGTGGGATGTGCCGCCGGGCCAGGCGCCCGAGAACGTGAAGGGCATAGCCGCTAGTGCCAGGACCGGCAAGCTCTACGTCAGCACCACGAAGCGCCTGGCCTGCTTTGATCTGGTGACTGAAAAGAAGGTGTGGGAAAGGATGTACGAAGGTGGCTCTGACCGGATGGCCATCTCGCCGGACGGCAAAACACTCTACGTCCCGTCCTTCGAAGGGCCGCACTGGCATATCGTTGATGCGTCGACCGGAGATGTCGAGGCGAAGATCGAGCTCAGATCTGGTGCGCACAACACGATCTACGGACCGGACGGCTCACGCGTGTATCTTGCGGGCCTGCACTCTCCGGTTCTTTCTGTGGCGGACGCCAAGACGCACACGGTGGTGCAAGAGATCGGGCCATTCAGTCGTTCGATTCGTCCGTTCACCATCAATGGGAGCCAGACGCTTTGCTTCGTCAACGTCAACGAGTTGCTCGGCTTTGAAGTCGGAGACTGTAAAACCGGAAAGGTGTTGCATCGCGTGGAAGTGGCTGGCTATCAGAAAGGCCCCACGAAGCGACATGGCTGTCCAAGTCACGGCATAGCACTCACGCCCGATGAAAGAGAATTGTGGCTCGCCGATGCAGCAAACAGCAGCATTCACGTATTCGACGCGACTGTGATGCCGCCAAAACAGATGACCAGCATCAAACTAAGAGACCAACCCGGCTGGATCACCTTCAGCATAGATGGACGACACGCCTATCCATCAACTGGAGACGTGATTGACACTCACAGCAAACGCGTGGTGGCTACGCTCGAAGACGAAGCTGGAAGGCCGGTCCAGAGTGAGAAGTTATTGGAGTTGGTCTTCACCAACGGTAGACCGGTTCGCGCCGGAGATCAGTTCGGAATCGGGAGAAAGCAAAAGCAGCCTTATGTGTCGAGTTCGAAATTGGAGACCCAACCACAAGCGAGGCACCTTGATCGAGGCCCCGCTCGCTCCGCCAACGAGCTAGCGGTCGGTGAGAGGAGGACGCGACCTGCATTGGTAGAGCCGAGCCGCCTCTTTAGGACGATGGGGCCATACTGAGGCCTTTCGCACATTCCCCTTTGCGCTCGTACGCCGCGCTTGAAAACTAGCAGATCACCACAACAGCTTGGCCCCCAGCTGAAGCTGACGGGGAAAGCCGCTGTCCACGGTGCTAACCCTTCCTGGGAACAGGCTGCCGAAGTTCGCGTCGTTGGGGTTGGAGTTAAACCGTGCCAGTGGGAAGGCGTAATGGTTTAAAACGTTAAACGCCTCCCCGCGCAACTGCAGCCTGAAACGCTCTGTTAGGGCGAACGTCTTGTTCAGTGAAGCATCCATCGTGAAGATGTTATACATACGGATCTGGCCGCTGCGGAAGGGTGTTTCCCTCGGGGCGTAACTGGGCAGAATCATGAAGTTGTAGGTGGAAAAGTCCGTGCCGCATCCGTAAGTCAAGCTGTAAGGCTGCGGCGTAATGTTCCCCGAATCGTCCATGCGCAACACGCAGAGGCGCATGCCATAGACTTGCGTCGAATGCCAGTTGGGGGTGAGTTTGGGGTCTCGCAGGATGCGCACGTTACCGGGCAGGTCGGCAGGTTCACCTGATTTGCGCGCCCAGGAAGGTGCTCAATTGCCACCCGCCAATGAGCTGGTCGAAAAGTCCATTTACATGGCCGCCGACCCGGCGTCCCCTGCCGAACGGGAGCTGGTACACGGCCGTCAGCTTCAAGGCGTGTGGGCGATCGTTAAAATACGGTCCTTGCTGCATGATGCCGCGGTAAGGATCGTCGTAGCCCCAGCGCTCGATAAACCTCGAAAAGGTGTAGTCGGCAAGGAGATTGAGGCTCTTCCGCCAGCGCACGTTGTAGTTGATCTGTAGAGAGTTATACCAGGTCGCTCCGCTGTTCAGACCTTGCCGCAGCAGGTCACCGCTGAACTGTGGGAACGGTCGTGCGAGCTGGAAGCGCGACAGAGTCGGCGAAATATAAAAAGATGTCCCTAGGAACGCCGGCTGTTGATAGAACGGATTGGGTAGCTTTGCGTTGCAGTACGCGAGACTCCCTCCTTCCAAGAGGTTGCACTGACGGCGCAAGTCCAAGCCGGGAATGTTGTAGGCGCGCTCCGTCTGGATATTGTGTCCGCGGCTGCCCACATAGGACACTTCGATCATGGAAGACCAAGGCAGCTCCATCTGAAAGCCGAACGAGAACTGGTCCACCAATCATTCCAACGGCTTTCAGGTCGCAATCCGAGTTGCCGACCACTCGCCAGCGATCAGCCCTTCGCCAGCGCTCGCGCTTTCCTTGGCAGGAGCAAGACGAGTATCGCTGATATGAATAACGGGACCCCAACAATGGCCAGGCCTGCGTAGAGGTTCCCCGTTCTCATAGCGATCGCCCCGATCATGTACGGCCCGGCAAGCTGGCTGAGGTTTCCGACGGAATTAACTAAGGCGATGCCAGCTGCCGCCGAGAATCCCGTCAGAAACTCGCTGGGCAATGCCCAGAAAGGACCTAAGAGGCTATAAACACCAACCGCAAGGAAGGTTAAGAGAGTCACGGAATAGAATGGGGAACGAGTTGTACCCAGCAGCGCGAGAGCTATGCCTGCCATGATGGCCGGAATTGCCACATGGTACCTGCGTTCGAGCTTGCGGTCGGAGCTGCGGGAAACAAAGATCATCGCTGCTAACCCCACTAGATTGGGAATCGTCAACAAGAATCCGACCATGCTATTGGAATAGCGACTGGAGAGCGATTTCACCAGCTGGGGCGCCCAAGAGTTCAGCGCAGACACACCGATGGTGAGCCCAAAATAAGTCGAGACCAGATGCCATACGCGGCCGTTTGCCAATGCCTGAAGCGCTGAGTAGTTGTGCTGCGCCAATTTTTGCTGTTCTTCACGTCCCAATTCCGCTCGAATCCACTCTTTCTCATCTGCAGTCAGAAATTTGGCCTCCTGGGGGCGGCTTGGCAGCAGAAAGTAAGTGAGTACACCACAGGCTATGGCCGGCGCGCCCTCCAAAATCAGTAGCCACCGCCAACTGCTGACGCTGAGCCAGTGCACGTGATCCAGGATGAGGCCCGAAACCGGAGCCCCTAGGATGCTGGTGACGGGTATGCCGGTCATGAACAGCGCAATCGCCTGCGCCCGTTCGCGTTGCGGAAACCAGTAGGTCAGGTACAACACGATTCCAGGGAAATAACCTGCTTCTGCCAGGCCCAGAAGAAAGCGCGCTACGTACAACTGAGAGACGTTCTGCGCGAAGCCGGTCAGCATAGCCACAATTCCCCAGCTAATCAGTATTCGAGCGATCCAGAGCCGCGCTCCGATCTTGTGCAGCAGCAGATTGCTGGGGATTTCAAAGATAGAGTAGCCAAAAAAGAAAATCCCAAAGATCAGTCCGAACTGCTGGCTTGTGATTCCCAGCTCTCTGTTCATCGTCAACGCCGCAAACCCAATGTTGATTCGGTCGAGAAAGGCAACGACGAAAAGCAGGAAGACAAAAGGAAGAATCCTGATCCGTACTTTCCGAATGGTTCTGGCCGCGATGGACATCGCACCGTTGTCTGTCTCGATATCCAAGATCACCTCAGTGTGCGCTTGCCACCGTTCAAAAAGGTCTCACCAGCGTCGCTGGTCGAAGGCGTGGTTAAGGTTGCGGAGACTCTACGGCTCGAAGCTACACCCGTCAAGCAACTTGCCGATTCCTTTCCCTGCGGGCTCGCAACGCTCTGCCGTAGTAATTACCCAATCAAATTCATCGGCCTCACGCAGAAGTGACCTAGTTTGCAGCCGATTAGCGGCCACCTCTCGGGATTGTGCCTGGATCACGAGAAAACTAGACTTGAAGCGGCAACAAAGTGCGTTAAATCAATTCAACTGCTTCAACCATATAGAACGATCACTAGGGTAGGGTAGGATAGGGTAGGGTAGCAAGAGACGGCGAAAAAGGTGGAGAGTTAGTCCGAATCTGTCTTACGCATTTCTCCGGTCGCTGAGGATATTACCTCAATCGACCCCATCAGATTCACGGTTGCGATGATCGCACCAGCGATGATGTCCGGCCAGCCCGATCCGGTAATCGCGATAAACGCAGCGGCTACAAAGGTCAAGACGTTCAGCATCGCGTCATTTCGCGTCGAAAGCCAGATTGCACGCATCGATGCATCGCCACCTCGAAAGCGAATCAGTCGATAAGCGCAGTACGCGTTCACGGTCAACGCAAGCGCTGCCACGCCTCCTATCAGCGCTGGCGACGGAGCGCCGCCTTTGAGAATACGATGGACAATCTGGACTATTGCCGCAATCCCGACTCCAGCCATGGCGAAACCCTGCACGAGACCTGCCGCCCCGCGTGCGCGTACCGACCAGCCAATCGCGACAAAGGCGAGTCCGAGGACAATAGCGTCTTCGAGGAAGTCCCCAGCATCCGCCAAAAGGGCGGCTGAACCGATCCACAGACCCGCGCTGCCTTCGATGAACAGCATGGCAAGGTTGAGCATGGCGCATATGATCAGCGCGGTTTGATAAGCAGGGTCGAGGTGCTTGGGCTTCCTGTCCATGCTCATCATTGTAGGGAGGATTCGTCCTGAATACGTTCTCGTCAGACCCTGGACGTCTCGAAACAGGGGTTCACTCCACTTTTCACTGATTTTCTCTGTTTCAGCGCACCTGCTTGGGAGGCAGGTGCTTTCACCTTGGCCGCAAATGCTCGATGGTTCCAACGTTCCCATGAATTCCATACAGTATCCTGCTTTGCAAGCACGTCCACGCCTTCCAAAAACTCCATCCTTTGCGTTGTGATTGCTTTCAACAATTTCGGGGAATCTGCTTCTCGCTCGAAGTAAGCCCCGAAGCTGCAATTGCATTGGGTTTTTGCACGGTATTGGAACCGTCGGTTCCACTGATTTCCACAGTTCAGCAACTGCATGGCGATTCACCTGGTCCACTTAAACCTAAAAGCTAAGAAGGTTGAGATAACGCATCCAGTCGTGATTGGATGCCGCGCGGTAGTGCGGTATGTCGGCTAGCACCTTCTGATGGGGCAAATCCGTCAACATGGCAATGACACAGACACCGCAGTCCGTCGCTATGCCGTCTGCAATGGGCCCTTGCTCTACCATTCGCATAGATGTCCATACTAATTCAAGAACAGTGGAGAGTGAATTGAAGGCAGGTGATAGGCGATTTGTAATTAAGGTACGCGGATCATGGGATGATTGAGGGACGGATCCGACCATGAATCCTGTAAACTGAGAAGTCTCTCTTGTCCACGGTGAATATTTTGCGAATGCCTTCTCGCTCGGCAATCCGGATAAGCGCTGCGTCGGCAAGATCCATCGGACGATCGGCATATTTCCGCAGAAGTTCACGGATGCGAGACAAATCGCCCAAGCCAAGCGGCAGTAGCTCAACCGCCCTCCTCACTAACATCTCCCATAAAGCTTCCTGGGCCGCCGGCAGATCGTTTAACAGGTACATCGCTTCGGTTAGCGGCGGCCACACCGTTGCCAAAGGTTCTTGCAAA
>WNFH01002369.1_pt1 | contig 14264 bp, 10 predicted proteins | sample 5400411 | NCBI WGS metagenome assembly WNFH01 (sample SAMN13153347, study PRJNA577476) | soil metagenome | isolation source: 200 cm saprolite under Douglas fir tree site 2 hole 3 | place: USA:California | collected 2015-04-18
CAACGCAAGCCACTCGCGAGAACGAGATCTGATTGCCTGCACGAGAGGACGCGAAATCGGAGTCGACATCGAGCGCATCCGTCTCGACCTTGAGATTGACGACCTCGCACAGCGCTTTTTCTCGGTAGCGGAGAATGAAAGATTACGAGCTGTTCCCCCTGATCTCAGGCATCTTGCGTTGCTGGACCTGCAAAGAGGCCTACGCGAAAGCGCTCGGAAAAGGTCTTTCGCTCGATCCAAGAGGATTGGATGTCTCTGTGGTACTTAACAATCTGGCCGCTCAGGCAGGCGTGATGGAGAACTTTGTCGTCGATGATTGGTCGCTGGTGGTGCTGGGGGCCGACATAGTTGAGGGGTATTTGTCGGCATTGGCTGTCGAACGAGGCGAGTTCGTCGTAAAGATGCACCCGATACGAGGCCACGAGAGTCAATGAACTGCTTGAAGAAGATTGGTCGGGGAGAGAGGATTTGAACCTCCGACCCCCTGGTCCCGAACCAGGTGCTCTACCAGGCTGAGCCACTCCCCGACTGATGGTTAGTCTCTAGATTTTACTACACTCCTACACTGCACCGCTTTCGACAGTAATCTTTAGCTCCGAGAATGCCCGCACGAAAAAAAGGTGGGACGTACATCGCGAAACCTTCCAAGAACCGCTATTCGGCAGCCATTTTGTAGATCGTCCGCGAGTGGTACGTCTGCCCCGGTCTCAGAATCGTCGTAGGAAAGTCAGGATGGTTCGGCGAGTCGGGGAAATGCTGAGTCTCCATGCAGAAGCCATAACGCTGTTTGTAGACATGGCCCTGCTTCCCTGTGATTGTGCCATCGAGGAAGTTTCCCGTATACAGCTGTAGTCCAGGTTCGGTGGTATAAACCTCTAATATTCGCCCGCTGGCTGGTTCTTTTACACGCGCTACTAACACTGGGTCGCTGCCTTTTCGGTCAATTACGAAATTGTGATCGTAGCCGCGGCCAAGACGTAGTTGTTCATTGTCCGCGTCGATACGGACGCCGATTGCTGTCGGCTGGGTGAAATCCAAGGGCGTGCCTTTGACCGGTCGAAGCTCTCCTGTAGGAATCAGGTTCTGATCTACCGGTGTGAAGCGGCTGGCGTTCAATTGCAGGATGTGCCCGAGAACATCGCCCTTTCCCTCGCCCGCCAGGTTGAAATAGGTATGCTCGGTCAGATTGACAGGAGTCGCTTTGTCCGTAACGGCCTCATAATCGATGATCCATTCATTTTTGTCCGTAAGAGTGTAGGCGACTTTTGTCTTCAGATTTCCGGTGCTGGTATAGGTCAAAATGATTCCGACTCCCGCCGGGCCTTCGAAGGGCTCGGCTTGCCACACTACTTTGTTAAATCCCTTCAGCCCTCCATGGATTGAATTCGGGCCGTTGTTCCGGGCCAGCGTATATTCCTTTCCGTCGAGCGTGAATTTCCCATTCGCAATGCGGTTCCCATACCGTCCAATGATGGAGCCGAAATAGGGAGTGTTCGCGAGATAACCCTTGAGATCGTCGAAGCCGAGGGCGATGTCGTCGAGATTGCCTTTCTTGTCCGGCACGCGCAGCGAGACGACGATTCCACCGTAGTTCGTGACGCGGATTTCCATCCCATGCACGTTCGTCATGGTGTAGAGGTCAACCGGCGTACCGTCGGGCAGCGTCCCGAAAGACTCCTTTTTCACGCCCGGTTTGCCGGTTGGAGGAGATGCGAGGCCTGTCCGGGGAAAAAGCGAGGCCACCACAACGACTGCAAAAGCCAAACCTGCGTATTTCATAAAGTCTCCTTCAGGCACGCGGGGATAAGCCGTGTTCGCCATCATGCCGTTTCCTTCATCTCGCGGAGACGTGCGGCGGCGTTCTCGGCTGTGATATCCCGTTGCGGAGTTCCTAACATCTCATAACCGACCATAAACTTGCGAACCATTGCCGAACGCAACAGCGGAGGATAAAAATGCGCGTGCAAATGCCACTCCGTGTGGGACTGGCCGTCACTCGGGCTTTGGTGAAATCCCATGGAATAGGGGAACGAAATCTGGAAGAGCTGGTCGTAGCGAGTGGTCAGACGTTTCAGCGCGTCCGCCAGCCCATCTCTTTGTTCTCCCCGAAGTTCAGTTAGAGAGCCAATGTGTTCACGCGCAACGACCAGAGTTTCAAAAGGCCAGACCGCCCAGAAAGGTACCAGAACGGTGAAGTGCTGGTTTTCGCGCACGATTCTTTCGCCGCGCTCTCTTTCAAGCGTCAGGTAGTCGCAAAGCAGGCACGAATGCCGCGTCGTCTGGTACTCCTGCTGCGCCAACTGTTCCTTGGCGGGCTCGTCGGGCACGCTGGCGCTGGCCCAGATCTGACAGTGCGGATGGGAATTGCTGGCGCCCATCATGGCGCCGCGATTCTCGAAGACCTGAACATAGTTGACGAATTGCAGCGACCCCAGATCCCGCGACTGTTCAGCCCACAGATCCATTACCGGGCGTAGCTCTTCAAGAGACATACGCGCGATGGTTAGGTCGTGGCGCGGAGAAAAGCAGACCACCCGGCAGATGCCAGACTCGCTTCTGGCCACGAGCAGGCTGTTCACATCAAGCTGGCCCTCAGGAGTGTCAGGAAGCAACGCCGGATAGTCATTGTCGAATACAAATGTCGTCTTATAGTCTGGGTTATGAGCGCCTGCAGCGCGCTTGTTCCGAGGGCACATGTAGCACGCCGGATCATAGGCCGGCTGGATTTCGCCCGCGACTTTTTCCACCTGTCCGAGCCAGGGACGCTGGTTGCGGTGCGGCGACACCAGAATCCATTGCCGGGTGAGCGGGTTAAAGCGCCGATGGGGATGTTCCTTCAGCTCAAACGCCATGTCACCTGCTGTTCATTTCTCGAGAGATAAAAATCATCCGCCGTATTGGAACCCTTGGACCCGATCGAACGTCATAGTCTCACCTCACCCGCGCCTTCGGCCGCAGCGGAAACGAGAATCTGAGGAGAGAGGCCGGTGGCCTTCTCATACTTGCTGGCCACACTTCGCTGGAACTCCGCGACGGCTCGCTTGTCCACCAGGTTGACGGTCGATCCTCCAAAGCCCCCGCCGGTCATACGAGCGCCGTACACTCCGCCAACTTGCCCCGCGAGTTCAACCATGAGATCCAGCTCCGGACAGCTCACCTCATAGTCGTTTTTCAGGCTGATGTGGGATTCGGCCATGAGCCGTCCAAGTGTGGCCAGATCTGCTTTCTCGAGCGCGGCGGCAGCGTCACATACCCGAGCATTTTCGGTAACGACGTGACGACATCGCTGGTAAATGGTTTGCGGCAGATCGCTGCAGTAACGATCCAGGTCCTCGACACGGACATCCCGCAATGCACGTACGTGGGGCATCCTAAGGGACAACCTTCGCACTCCTTCTTCGCATTCCGCCCGCCGTGTGTTGTACTCGCCGCTCGCCAGCTCATGCTTCACCATGGTGTTGCAGATTACCAGGCTTACGTCGGCGGGAATCGGCAGCAAGCGATAGTCCAGCGACCGGCAATCGAGCATCAGCGCGTGCCCGGCGTGCCCACAGCAGGAAATGAACGGGTCCATGATCCCGACGCGCGCACCGACGAATTCGTTCTCGGCACGGCGGCAGAATTTGGCGAGTTCGACCCGATCGACGGGCACCCCCGAGTTTTCAAGCAGGGCAATGCCAGCGGCAACCTCGATGGCTGCCGATGAGCTGAGCCCGGAACCGATTGAGACTTCGCCGGAGATCAGCAGGTTGGCGCCCCGCAGCGAATGGCGGGCTTTCTCGATCATTATGGCGACGCCCTGCACGTAGTCAATCCACTGGTTCCTGGGCCGCGGATCGCGATCGTCCAGGTCGATCTCAGCGCTCTCGGAAAAGTTTTCGGAGTACACAACCAGCTTCCGGTCATCACGCGGAGAGATGGCAATCCAAACATTGAGTTCGATCGCGACCGGCATAACGAGGCCGTCGTTGTAGTCGGTATGTTCGCCGATCAAATTGACGCGTCCCGGCGCCCGAAACACACGAGCTCTCATACCGTAGCGCTCGCGAAACCCGTTCTGCAACTTCGCGGCGATGGTTTCGTCTGCGATCTTCACTTCCATACTCTTCGTCTTCTGAATGAATGTCTTCTTAATTAGTGCCGTTTGCCCGAAAGTGGAGACGGCGCCGGCCTTGCTGCATCCTCACTCGCCTTCCCCGGTTTTCCCCACCGGGCGAGGGCAGCCATGATCAAACCGAAAGCCAACAGGACTACACCCCAGCCCAGGTTCACGTTAATCCCGAGCGAGCGCTGGTAGATGCTGCTATCTCCAAAAATGCCGTAAAGCGTTAGCAGCAGTCCAATCGCAATGAATAAACCGCCAATCGGCAAGCGAATATCGAGACCCATTCGACGCTCCTTCTACCAGAAGACCAGGTTCAGGAAGACGCTCGTTGCAATAACAATCGCTCCGAGAACTACCGGGCGCTGATACCATCGCAAATATTCTTCGCTTGGCCGGCCGGTTAGCGAATAAACGAGTCCGACCAGTTCCCTTTCCTCGCGGGGCTTGGTCAGAAGGCTAATGAGAATGGTCACGACAAAACACGTAGACCATGCCCAGATCGCGGTCCAGAAATTCTGCGCCATCTCGCTGGGATATTGGTGCACCACCGCTCCCAGCCATCCGCCTTTAATTCCTGCGACGGCGCCCGCGGGCAGCGTAAGACCGTGATGCAGTGCCGCGGCGGTTGTGCCCGAGATCAATCCCAGGAATGCGCCGTGGCCGGTGGCGCGTTTCCAGAACATGCCAAGCAGGAAAGTCGCGAACAACGGCGCGTTCACGAAGGCGAAGACCAGTTGCAGCATGTCCATGATGTTGTTGAAACGCGTCGCCGCGTAGGCTGCAACCACCGAAAGCGCGATCCCAAAGACCGTTGCCAGCCGCCCCATCATGAGGTAATGCGCGTCGCTGGCGTTCGGCCGGATGTAAGACTGGTAGATATCGTAGGTCCAGACGGTGTTGAAGGCAGTCACGTTCCCCGCCATGCCCGACATGAAACTGGCCAGCAGCGCGGTAAGTCCCAGGCCGAGAATTCCGGTCGGGAAGTAGTGCAGCAACATATTGGGAATGGCGAGGTCATAGTCGAGAACGACATTGCCGTCCTTGTCGACCCTGGGCAAACCCGTGTTGGCATCCATCTTCGGAGGAATAATCCCGGCACCGCGGGATTCCGCAGGTTGCGCAATGGAAGCGGAAGCCCCCGAAGTCTGCGGCGCGCTGTTGGGGAGGGCAATAGCGATCAGTCCCGGCAGAATCACCAGGAACGGAAAGAACATTTTGGGAATTGCAGCGATCAGCGGGGTACGACGTGCCGCGCTCATCGAGTTGGCAGCCATAGCGCGCTGCACTACCAGAAAATCCGTGCACCAATATCCGAACGAGAGGACAAACCCCAGCCCCATCACCAGCCCGAACCATTCCACGCCCAGCCGGTTAGTATGCGGGCTTGCCATGCCGACCCAGGAATGGGTGTAACCTGCCGGCAACTTCTGGGTAAGGCCGTGCCATCCTCCAACATTCTTTAGACCAAGCCATACCAGGGGCAGAAAACCAGCCACGATCAGGAAGAACTGAAGCACCTCGTTGTAAATGGCGCTGGAGAGTCCGCCGAGGAAGATGTAACCGAGGACAATGCCCGCCGAAAAAATGATACTGGCGTGAAAGATCCATTGCGCAGGAATCGACATCCGCTGGAAAGGCGCGTCCAGAAGGTGCAGCGTCTGGATCAACCGGGCCATGGCATACATCGAGATGCCGGAAGAGAACACGGTCATGGTGGCAAAGGAAATCGCATTCAGCCCGCGCGTCTTTTCGTCAAAGCGTAACCGGAGATACTCAGGAACCGACCGGGCACGCGATCCGTAGTAGAACGGCATCATGAAAATGCCGACGAACACCATGGCCGGAATCGCGCCGATCCAGTAGAAGTGGCTGGTCGAGATGCCATACTTCGCGCCCGAAGCCGCCATTCCGATCACTTCCTGCGCCCCCAGGTTGGCGGAGATAAAAGCCAGGCCGCACACCCAGGCCGGGATGGCACGACCTGCCAGGAAGAAATCGGTGCTAGTCTTCACTCTGCGCTTGAGCACGAATCCGATGCCCAGCACAAAAGCGAAGTAGACGAGCATGATGATCCAATCAATGCTTGTCAGGTTCACAGGCCAGGCCTCCCGACTGGTCGACCGTCAACACTCTTCGTCCGACACCTCGTTGTCAAGTCTGCCCTGCCGGAAAGACTGATACAATTTTTGTCCAAGTGGCAGTTCGTCCTTATTAAAACGTTTATATGCTGGCTTTCACCGCGACAAAGTTGATGACGCCAACGGCGACTGTCGAGCATCCGCTGGTGCTCGTCGCCGAGGGGAAGATCGTCGAAATCACCGTCCAGCAGGCGCGGCCGGTTCCCGCTGGGACTCAAACCCTCGATCTGGGCGACAGCGTGATTGCACCGGGCTATATTGATCTGCATATTCATGGCAGCGCTGGCTTCGATGTCATGGACGATAGTGCCGATGCCCTGCCCGCCGTCGAGCGACTGCTCGCTCGGCATGGAGTCACGGGCTATTACCCAACCACTGTGACGGCTCCCCTGGATACGACTCTGCGCGCGCTCGGACGATTGGCAGATGCGATCGAGCTTCGAACGCACGCTGACAAGACTGCGGAGCGCCGGGCGTGCCCGCTGGGCATTCACCTGGAAGGACCTTTCATTAGCCACACTCGCAAGGGAGTGCATCCCGCAGCGCATTTGCTTCCGCCGAGGGTAGAGACTTTCGAGCGCTTTTGGCAGGCGACGCGAGGGCATGTCCGGATGATGACGATTGCTCCGGAATTGGAAGGTGCAGCAGAGGTCATCGTCGAGGCGGCGCGGCGCGGTGTTTGCGTTAGCCTGGGCCATTCCGACGCGGATTTCGACGCTGCCGAGCGCGGCGTTGCTGCCGGAGCACGGCACGCCACTCATACTTTCAACGCTATGCGCCCGCTGGATCATCGCGACCCGGGTATTCTGGGGGCTGTGCTCACGGACAGTCGCCTGAGCGCCGACATCATCGCAGACGGCGTGCATCTCGATCCCGCTATCGTCAAACTTTTCGCCCATGCCAAAGGCTTGGAGCAAACTGTGCTCATCACCGACGCGACTGCGGCGACGGGCATGCCGGACGGTCGCTATCACCTGGGATCACTTGAAGTCGAAGTCAAGGACGGAAGATGCATGGCGGATGGCAGGCTCGCGGGCAGTGTCTTGACGATGGACAGGGCGGTCCGTAACCTGTCGCGTTTCGCCGGGTGGAGTCTATCTCACGCGGTGGCCGCCGCCAGCCGGAATCCGGCGCGGATCGCGGGGTTCGCGAACAAGGGCTTTCTTGCCGCCGGAGCCGACGCCGACTTTGTTGTCTTGAATTCCGCGGGCGAAGTGCTGCGCACTTTTGTGGGCGGCCTGGAATGTTCGGCATAATTAAAGGAGAACGATGGTTGAGAAACGCCAGTTTCCGCATCACCTGATTCGCGAAATTTTCGAACAGCCGGACGGCTTGCGGCGGACGATTGAGCCGCGCGTCTCTCTTGAGCAGGGGCTGGTGCGTCTTGAAGAAGTGCAGATCCCGCGCGAAGAACTGCGTGCCGTTCGCAGCATCAACATCATCGCTTCCGGGACCAGCCGACATGCCGGCATAGCGGGTCAATTCATGGCCCAGAAGCTCGCCGGTGTCCACGTTGATGTCGACTATGCAAGCGAGTTCGAAAATCGCAATCCGGCGATCGGTCCATGCGAGCTCAGCATCTTTATTACACAGTCGGGCGAAACCGCAGATACCACGGGTGCTCTGCGCGAGGCCAAGCAGAGGGGCTCGCGCACCATCGCCATCTCGAACGTTGTGGGGTCGACCATTGCACGGGAGGCCGACGGCGTCATCTATACGCACGCTGGGCCCGAAATCAGCATCGCCTCGACCAAAGCGTTCACAGCGCAGATCGCATGCCTCTTCATGTTTGCGTTGTACCTGGGACAGGTGAAAGAGAAAGTCTCGCAGGCGGTTGCCAAGCGCTACATCGGCGAACTGCTCGCATTGCCGGGGAAGATCGAGACGATTCTGGCATCCGCCGACCAATGCGAACAGTTGGCGGAGCGCTATCACCGGGTCGAAGACTTCATGTTTCTCGGGCGCGCCATTCATTACCCGATCGCCATGGACGGCGCACTTAAGCTGAAAGAGATCTCGTATATTCACGCCGAAGGCTATCCCACCGGCGAAGCCAAGCATGGACCGAATGCACTGATCGACTACCGCCTGCCGCTGGTGATGATCGCGACCTGCGATCCCGATGATGCCGGATCGGTCCTGCGTTACGAGAAGAATGTCAACAACATGGAGGGGTTCAAGAAGCAGGGCGGAACGGTGATCGCGCTAGCAACGGACGGAGACACGAAAATCCCGCAGCTGGCAAATCACACCTTGTTTATTCCCAAGGCTCCCGAGCTATTGTCCCCGATTCTGGAGATTGTTCCGTTGCAGCTGTTGGCGTACTACATTGCGGCTAAGCGGGGGTTGGACGTGGACCATCCTCGGAATCTGGTGAAGTCGGTGACGCTGGAATAGAAAAGCAGGTCTCGGGTGTCAGGTCTTAGTCTCAGGTTTTAGGTCTCAGGAAAGACACTTCCCTTTCGAAGAACCGGTTTGTTCTCCTTCCAACTCTTTCTTTGTTTTCCTGAAACCTAAGAACTGACACCTGACACCAGCTCCTCATCTCCAGCAAAATTCCTGACGATTGCTTATCATGGAAGATTCCATTGCTTTCAAGCGTGAGGTCAGTGTGGCTGAGACGCAGCAGACGCAACAAACGCAACCGACGAACGGGCTGGAAGTTGTAGAAACGCGCGAGTGGCTGGATTCGCTTGACTACGTGCTCTCCAAAGGTGGCGCCGAGCGGGCGGGCCGGCTGCTCCAGCAACTGGCGCTACATGCGCGCCGGGCCGGCGGCATCAATCTGCCGTTTACCGCGACGACGCCCTATCAGAACACGATTTCTTCCAGCCAGCAGCCGCCCTTTCCTGGCAGCCAGGAGATGGAGCGCCGGATCAAGAGCCTGGTGCGGTGGAATGCGCTGGCGATGGTCGTTCGCGCCAACAAGATTCAGGAAGGCATCGGCGGGCACATCTCTACGTTCGCCTCGGCGGCGACGCTCTACGAAGTGGCGTTCAATCATTTTTTTAAAGCGTCCAATGAGAGCGGGGATCGCGACATCGTCTATTTCCAGGGACACGCCGCGCCCGGCATCTACGCTCGTGCATACCTCGAGGGCCGCATTCCGAAACAGAAGCTCCAGAATTTCCGCCGCGAGCTGAATCCGGGCGGAGGGCTCTCTTCGTACCCGCACCCGTGGTTGATGCCCGATTTCTGGGAGTTTCCGACAGTCTCGATGGGCCTGGGCCCTATTCAGGCGATTTATCATGCGCGCTTTATCAGGTATCTCGAGAACCGCGGGCTGAAGACTTCGACCGGCGGCAGGGTTTGGGCGTTTCTGGGTGACGGCGAGATGGACGAGCCCGAATCGCTCGGCTCCATCACGCTCGCATCGCGCGAGCGACTCGACAATCTGATCTTCGTCGTGAACTGCAACCTGCAGCGGCTGGACGGCCCCGTCCGCGGCAACGGCAAGATCATTCAGGAACTCGAGGCCATCTTTCGCGGCGCGGGATGGAACGTGATCAAGTGCATCTGGGGCGGCGACTGGGATTCGCTCATCCAGAACGATCGCGACGGTCTCCTCGTCAAGCGCATGGGAGAGATCACCGATGGCCAGTATCAGAAATATTTTGTCGAGAGCGGCGCTTACTTCCGGCAGAACTTTTTCGGCACCGATCCGCGCTTGTTGAAAATGGTTGAGCATTTATCCGACGAGCAACTCGCCCGCATGCGGCTGGGCGGACACGATCCGATCAAAGTGCATGCCGCATACAAAGCGGCAGTCGAGCACACCGGGGCGCCGACGATCATCCTCGCGAAAACAATCAAGGGCTACGGGCTCGGTGAGGCGGGCGAAGGCAAGAACATCACCCACCAGCAAAAGAAGCTGAATGACGACGAATTGTCGATCTTCCGCTCGCGCTTCGGCATTCCGATCCCCGACGGCGAATTGCACAACGCACCCTTTTATCGTCCGGCCGATGACAGCGCGGAAATCAAGTACATGCAGGAACGCCGCAAGCAGCTGGGCGGATACATGCCGGTCCGCAAGAACCGCAGCACCGCGCTGAAGTCCGTTCCCGAATCGCACTTCGAGGAGTTTTACAAGGGCACCGAGGGTCGCGAAGCTTCAACGACCATGGTCTTCGTTCGCATGCTCTCGAAGCTGCTGCGCGATCCCGAAATCGGCAAGCTGATCGTGCCGATCATTCCCGACGAAGCCCGCACCTTCGGCATGGAGGCGCTGTTCCGGCAAGTTGGCATTTACTCCAGCGTTGGCCAGCTTTACGAACCAGTTGATATGGCCACCCTGCTCTATTACAAGGAGGCGAAGAACGGACAGATTCTTGAAGAGGGCATCACGGAAGCGGGCTCGATGTGTTCGTTCATCTCGGCGGGCACAGCTTATGCCAACCACGGCATCAACACGATTCCGTTCTTCATCTATTACTCGATGTTCGGATTCCAGAGGATCGGCGATCTGATCTGGGCGGCGGCCGACATGCGCTGTCGCGGGTTCCTGGTCGGCGGCACGGCTGGTCGGACGACCCTGGCAGGCGAAGGCTTGCAGCATCAGGACGGTCACAGCCACGTGCTTGCGCTGTCGGTTCCGAACCTTATGGCCTACGATCCCGCATTCGCGTATGAGATCGCCATCATCATTCAGGACGGCATCAAGCGCATGTACGTCGATGGCGAATCCATTTTCTATTACTTGACGGTCACAAATGAGCCGCTTCCCATGCCCGAAATGTCCAGCCAACCGGGCATTCGCGAGGGCATCCTGAAAGGCTTGTACCGGTACCGCGCTTCCGACAACAAAGATGCAAAACTGCGTGCACAGATTTTCGGCAGCGGCACCATCATGTATGAAGTGCTGAAGGCGCAGGAGATTCTCGAAAAGAATTACGGCGTGGCAGCAGACGTCTGGAGCGTGACGAGCTACAAGGAGCTCTATCGCAATGCTAACGACTGCGTGCGCTGGAACATGCTGCACCCCAAAGAGACGCCAAAAGTCCCTTACGTCACGCAGGCTCTGCAGGGCGCGCCTGGACCGTTCATTGCGGCTTCGGATTACATGAAGGTGCTGCCGGAGAGCATTGCGCAATGGGTGCCGGGGAAACTGCTCTCCCTCGGCACGGACGGCTTCGGACGCAGTGAGAGCCGCGTCGCACTCCGCGACTTTTTCGAAGTCGACGCAAAACACATCGTGCTGGCGTCCCTGACGGCGCTGGCCCGCGAGAAGCAGGTTGAGCCCGAAGTGCTCGAGAAAGCCATTCGCGATCTCGGCATCAACCCAGAAAAATTGAACCCGGCGATCAGCTAAGGAAGAAAGAGAAAGAATGGCAACGGAATTCAAACTGCCTGAACTCGGCGAGAACATCGATAGCGGCGATCTGGTGCGCCTGATGATCAGCCCCGGCACGAGCATTGCCGAAGGTCAGGCGGTCATGGAACTCGAAACCGACAAGGCCGTGATCGAAGTGCCGTCATCGATCAGTGGTACGGTGGGCGAAGTACGCGTCAAAGAAGGCGACAAACTCCGCGTCGGGCAGGTTATCTTCACCGTGGAGAACGGTGCTGGTTCCGTGGTCGCGCAGAAGCCAGATGTCGCCCCACCGCAACCGAAGGCTGTACCGGTAGCTCCATCCAAACCCACTCCGGAGATTGCGCCCAGGGCGGAAAGGCGGGCATCTTCGCCGCAACCAGCTTCCGGCCCAGGCGAGTTCAAACTTCCGGAACTGGGCGAGAACATCGACTCTGGAGACCTGGTGCGCCTCATGATCGCGCCGGGCACACGCGTCTCCGAAGGCCAGCCCATCATGGAACTGGAGACCGACAAGGCTGTCGTTGAAGTTCCATCCAACGTTAGCGGCGTGGTGCGTGAGGTAAGAGTCAAAGAGGGCGAGAAGATAAAAGTCGGGCAAGTTATCTTCACGCTGGAAGGCGGCGCCGTCGCCCCGGCGGAGTCTCCGAAGAAGCACGAACCAGTGGAACACGTTTCGGGACAGCAGGCCGCTCGCCTTTCTTTTCAAATGGCCATGCAGGCCGAAGGCAAGACCGAAGAACAGGCGCTCCCTCCCGACCAGCCTTTCACGCCGCCGCCGTCATTCACCATGCCCGTGCAACTGGGCAAGGTGGCGGGCACCGAGCACCGCGATCCGGTTCCCGCCGCTCCGAGTGTGCGACGTCTGGCGCGGGAAATCGGAGTGGACATCCACAGCGTTCAAGGCAGCGGGCCGGGTGGCCGCATCAGCGATGACGACGTCAAGCTGCACGCCAAGAACATGTTGGCCGCAGCGGCCGCCGCTGCGCAGGCTCCCGGGGCTGCCTTCGTCGAGCCCGAACTCCCCGATTTCTCCAAGTGGGGCAAGATCGAGCGCGTCTCCATGCGCGGAGTGAGGCGCAAGACGGCCGAGCATTTGCGTCAGGCGTGGAACACCATCCCCCACGTCACGCAACAAGATCGCTCCGACATCACCGAGCTTGAACAACTACGTGCCAAGTTCGCGCCTCGCGCGGAAGAAGCCGGCGGCAAGATGACCGTGACTGCCATCGCACTTAAGGTTGTCGCATCGGCCCTGAAAGTTTTCCCTCAGTTCAACGCTTCGATCGACATGGGGAAAGAAGAAATTATTTACAAGCAGTACATCAACATCGGCGTGGCGGTGGACACCGACCGCGGCCTCCTGGTGCCGGTCATCCGCGAGGTGGACAAAAAGAATATCGTCGAACTGGCTGCCGAGCTCACGCTGCTCTCGAAGAAAGCGCGCGACAAGAAACTGACTCCGGAGGAAATGACAGGCGGCACATTCACGATCACGAACCTGGGCGGAATCGGCGGCACCGGATTCTCGCCGATCGTGAATCATCCCGAAGTTGCGATTCTTGGTCTTTCGCGTTCCCGGATGGAACCCGAGTGGGTCAACAACAAATTCGAGCCGCGCTTGATTCTGCCGCTCTCGCTCTCGTACGATCACCGGTTGATCGATGGCGCCGACGCCGCGCGTTTCCTGCGCTGGATTGCGGAAGCCTTCGAGCAGCCATTCCTGCTCTCGGTTCAGGGATGACGGCCCGCGGCGACAGTCGGGACCGGGGCGACAAATGAACCATATCTTCATGGCGGCCGTGATTCAGGAACACTCTTTCATCATTAGGCTGGGAAAATGGTGGCAGGTGCTGTTGATCCTGATTGCACTGATTGGCATCGTTTGGTTGATAGCAAAGATCTCCGAGAGCAAACAACCATGAACCTGATAGATGTAACCAAGTCTTTCGCGACCGAAGATCAGTGCTTAGATTTCCTTGAGCACGTCCTTGGGCCGGTTCATGAATTGGCGAAAATGAGAGTTTTAATCTCGCATTAAGTTTTTGAGGATACATAAGAAATGTCGAACTCTTCAAATCTCCGCGTTGCCGTAATCGGCGGCGGACCGGGCGGATATGCCGCCGCGTTCCTAGCCGCCGACCTGGGCATGAAGGTCACGATGATTGATCCAGAAGTGAACCCCGGCGGCGTGTGCCTTTATCGCGGCTGCATTCCTTCCAAAGCCCTGCTGCATGTGGCAAAACTGCTCGAAGAGGCTGAGCAAGCGAAGAACTGGGGCGTCGAATTCGGTGAGCCCAAAGTCGACCTGAACAAGCTCCGCGGATGGAAAGAGAGCGTGGTAAAAAAGCTCACCGGCGGCTTGGGACAATTGTCCAAGCAGCGCTCCGTACAGTTCGTGTCAGGCAAGGCCGCGTTCGTCAATTCGACCACACTGAAAGTGACGAAGACGGCTGGCGGCGACGAAAGCATGACGTTCGACCGCATCATAATCGCGACCGGTTCGCGACCAAGCGTGATCCCGAGCCTCAAACTCGACAGCCCGCGCATGATGGACTCCACCAGCGCCCTCGACCTTCCCGATATCCCAAAGACACTCCTCGTGATCGGCGGCGGTTACATCGGACTGGAACTCGGCTCGGTTTACGCCACGCTCGGCACGAAGGTGACTTGCGTCGAAATGCTGTCAGGTTTGCTCCCCGGCGCGGAT
>WNFH01001937.1_pt1 | contig 14262 bp, 13 predicted proteins | sample 5400411 | NCBI WGS metagenome assembly WNFH01 (sample SAMN13153347, study PRJNA577476) | soil metagenome | isolation source: 200 cm saprolite under Douglas fir tree site 2 hole 3 | place: USA:California | collected 2015-04-18
ACCGACTGAACCAGGGGCAGCTCGCGCGCGTGGTTTTCCCGGTCGGGGAATTGAAGAAGACCGAGGTGCGCGCAATCGCGAAGGAGGCGGGGCTGCACAATTTCGCGAAGCGCGACTCGACCGGCATCTGCTTCATCGGCGAGCGCCCGTTCCGCGAGTTCCTGGGCCGCTATCTGCCCAGGCGGCCCGGAGCGATGCGCACGCCCGAAGGCAGGGTCGTTGGAGAGCACATCGGGCTTTCCTTCTACACCATCGGCCAACGCAAAGGCGTCGGCATCGGCGGGCGCAAGGACTCGGCGGGCGAGCCGTGGTACGTCGCGGGAAAGGACCGGGACAAGAATGAATTGATCGTGGTGCACGGGCACGACCATCCGCTGCTCCTGCGCGAGCGGCTTTCAGCGCAGGACCTCGCCTGGGTGAGCGGCGCGCCTCCGGATATGCAGCTTCCCTACGGTGGAAAAACGCGCTACCGGCAGACAGATGCCGCCTGCCATCTCGCGCAGGTGAGCGCTGCCGGGCTCGACGTGGAGTTCGATGCGCCGCAGTGGGCGGTAACGCCGGGACAATCTCTGGTGCTTTACCGCAACGAAGTCTGCCTGGGCGGAGGCGTGATCCAGTAGTCCGCTACTCCTGCGGGACGGTGTCGACGAAGGACGCTCGCTCGGAGAGCTTTGCGAACGCCCGCGCAAGGTTGGCGTGACTCTTTTTCCAGTCCATCTTCGGATAGCGGAAATCGAGCCAGCCGAGGCAGACGCCGACCGCGATGTCGGCGAGCGTGTAGCCGTTTCCCGCGCACCAGGGCTTGTCGCCGAGCTCCGAATCCATCGCGGCGAGGCCGGCGCGGACCTTCCCCAGCTGGCGCTCGGTCCACGGCGCGCTTCGCAGCTTGGCCTCCCGCTGGTTTTCAAGGCGCGCGAGCACTCCGGCCTCCAGCACGCCGTCGGCGAGCGCTTCCCAGCGCCGCACCTCGATGCGCTCGCGGTTTTCCGCGGGAAGCAGCCGGCCGAGCGGCGAGGCGTTGTCCAGGAATTCGACGATCACGCGCGAGTCGAACAGCGCCGTGCCGTCGTCGAGCACCAGCACCGGCACCTTGCCGAGCGGGTTGACGCGGGCGGCGGCGGCCTGCGGCTTCCAGGGATTGTCGTTCTCGAGCTCGTAGTCGATTTTTTTCTCGGCGAGCACGATGCGCACCTTGCGCGCGAACGGGCTGGCGAGCGAGCCGATGAGCTTCATTTCGGGTGAGGGTCTTGCGGAGAAGTCGCGGGTTGAGCGCCGCCCTCGAGTGCTGATCGAGCGAGCGACGGGCGAAATTGTACCATGTCGCGCAGACAGGACTTGAACCGCCGTCTCAGTTGAGGCAGCACTTCGCGCTCGAACCAGGCGTTCTTTTTCATCCACAGCCGGTTGCGCGGGCTGGGGTGGGGCAGGGGGAAGAATTCGGGAAGGTATTCCTCGCGGGCGCGCACGGTTTCGGCAAGCGTCTTTTTTCTGCGCGCGCCGAGATAGTAGCCCTGGGCGTAGCTGCCGACGAGCAGCGTCAGCCGGATGCGCGGCAGCATCGCGCGCAGCCTCGGGTGCCAGTGCGGCGCGCACTCGGGGCGCGGCGGGAGATCGCCCGACTCACCGGTTCCCGGATAGCAGAGCCCCGCCGGAATAATGGCGATGCGGCGCTCGTCGTAGAAATCCTCTCGTTCGATGCGCAGCCACTGGCGCAGCAGGTCGCCCGAAGGGTCGTTCCAGGGAACGCCGCTCTCGTGCACGCGCCGGCCCGGTGCCTGCCCCACGATCAGAACGCGCGCGGTGGGCCACGCGCGCAGGACGGGTCTTGGCGGATTGGGAAGGTGCGCTTCGCAGATGCGGCAGGCGCGGACTTCGGCGAGCAGGCGCTTGAACTGGGCCGGTTTCACCCGCATGTTAAGATTGCCGCCGTCCGTCATCAACACTCCCTCGATGCCGCTTTCGACGCTCAGCGCATTATCCCCTCTGGACGGACGCTACCACAAGCAACTCGAGCCGCTGCGGGCCTGCTTCAGCGAAGCGGCGCTTTTCCGCTACCGCGTCGCGATCGAGATCCGCTGGCTGCTCGCGCTGGCCGCCGAGCCCGCGATCGCCGAGATAAAGCCTTTTTCGACAGCGACAAACTCCGCCCTCGAACGGATCGTCGAAACCTTTTCGGAGGAGGATGCCGCGCAGGTGAAGGCGATCGAGGCCGAGACCAACCACGACGTCAAGGCGATCGAAACCTGGCTGAAGGAGAAGCTAGCGGGCGGCCCGGAAGCGACGCGCGTGGCCGCGTTCGTGCATTTCGCCTGTACTTCGGAAGACATCAACAACCTCGCCTACGCCCTGATGCTCAAGGAAGGGCGGGACCGCGTGCTGCTTCCCGCGCTCGACCGCGTGATCGAGGCGCTGGGGGCGCTCGCGGTGAAGCTCGCGGACGCGGCCATGCTCGCCCGCACTCACGGCCAGCCGGCGTCGCCCACGACGCTCGGCAAGGAGCTTGCGAACGTGGTTTACCGCCTGCGGCGCGGACGACGCGCGATCGCTTCGGTGTCCCTCACCGGGAAGATGAACGGCGCGGTGGGCAACTACAACGCCCACCTCGCCGCGTACCCGAACTTCGACTGGGAGCGTTTCGCTCGAACGTTCGTCGAATCGCTCGGGCTGGAATTCAATCCCTACACCATCCAGATCGAGCCGCACGACAGCCTTGCCGAGCAGTTCGACGCGATCGCGCGCGCGAACACGGTGCTCCTCGACCTCGATCGCGACCTGTGGGGCTACGTCTCGCTGGGCTATTTCAAACAGAAGGCAAAAGCGGGGGAAGTCGGCTCCTCGACCATGCCGCACAAGGTCAATCCGATCGATTTCGAGAATTCCGAGGGCAATGTTGGAATCGCGAACGCGCTGCTTCGGCATCTTTCCGAGAAGCTGCCGGTGTCGCGCTGGCAGCGCGACCTTTCGGATTCGACGGCGCTGCGGAACATCGGCGTCGCGCTCGGCCACAGCCTGCTCGCCTGGGAGTCGTGCCTGAAAGGCCTCGGCAAGCTCGAGGCCGATCCCGCGCGCATGCTCGAGGACCTCGAGGCGAACTGGGAGGTGCTTGCCGAGGCGGTGCAGACGGTGATGCGCCGGCACGGCCTTCCCGATCCCTACGAGCAGCTCAAGGCGTTGACGCGCGGCAAGCGCGTCGACCGGGAGGCGATGCGCGCATTCATTCGCGGCCTTGCGCTTCCGGACGCCGACAAGGCGCGGCTGCTGGAGCTGACCCCCGCCCGCTACACCGGCAAAGCGTCCGAGCTCGCGCGCAAGGTCTAGGAAAACGGAAGCGGGTCCCAAAACGGGTGCGGTCTGAAGACCTATGCAGATCGCGTGCTCTATGTAATAGTATGAAGCTGGGCCGTGAAGTTCGGCCCTTTGGTTCTATTTTTCGCTGGGGAGAGGCTTCAGCGCGCGCAGGTAGGCGATCAGCGCCGCGAGGTCATTGGGCGTGAGCTGGCTGCTGGTGTTGCGGATCACCTCGGCCATCGCCTCGGCCGGGACATCGCCGTCCGGTGTGATGCCGGTCACCAGGAAATTCTCCAGATCACGGTCGCTCAATTTCTTCAGCCCCGTCGGCGTGAGATTCGGGGTGTCCTTGCCGTCGGGTCTCTTGCCTCCGGCGAGAAAGCGGCCGCTCTTGGGCCCGCCGAGGAAATTGCGGGGCGTGTGGCACTCGCTGCAGTGGCCGAGGGCCTGCACCAGATAAGCGCCGCGGTTGGCGATGTCGGTGAACCCCGGGATATTCACGAAGGGACCGGGGGTGAAGAAAAACCACTTCCAGAACGTGACGAGAAAACGCCAGCCGAAGGGAAATCGGAGCTCGTGCTGGCGGTTCTCTTTTGAGCTCCGCTGCAGCGTGCGCAAGTAGGCCCAGAGATCGCGCAGGTCGGCGTCGGAAATTTTCGTGAACGACGGGTAGGGGAAGGCCGGGAAGTAATTCGCGCCGTCCGGTCGTTTGCCGTGGCGCATCGCGCGGACGAAATCTTCTTCCTTCCAGAAGCCGATTCCCGTCTCCACGTGCGGCGTGATGTTCGGGCCGTAGAACGTCCCGAAAGGCGTCTTGAGCGGACGGCCCCCGGAATAAGGCACGGCATCCTTGTTTTCCTCCGTATGGCAGCCGACACAGCCCGCGGCCTTGGCGAGATATTCCCCGCGCTTTATGTCGCCCTGCGCCGAGACGCCCCCGGCCGCCGCACCGAGCAGCATGGCCACTGCGGCCGCCCGTAGGGCGCAATTCAAAGAGTAAGCGGGCCTGATCACGCGATCAAGCATAGCGCACTGCCAAAAAGCGAAAGCCCCGCCGCAGCGGGGCTTATTCGGGAAATGCGTTCTTACTGCTTCTGGCGGAAATTTTCGTGGCAGCCGCCGCAAGACTTGCCGACCGCGCCGATCTGCGCCTTTACGGCTGCTTCATCTCCGCTCTTGCTCACGGATACCAGCTTGGAGACTTCGCTCTGGAGTCGCTCCTGCGCTTCCTTGAACTTGGCCGGCTCGTTCCAGATCGCCGGCAGGGCGGCGGTTTTCACGTCCTTCAGGTCCTTGGTGCTTTCCGCGAAGCCGTCCCAGGGCATCTTGTCGAGCACGTCGAGATAGGCTGCATTGCGCGCAACCACATCGGCGTTGTACGGAACCTTGCCCTGGGCCATGCCGGCCATCGGTCCGAAGTACTTGCCCTGCAGGGTCATCGCGGACTGGCGCTGTTTGACCAAAACCTCGGGCTTGACCTGCGAGAACGCGGTGAGCGTGTATCCCGCCCCAAGCGCCAGGGCAAGTCCGGCCAAAAGAATCCTCTTTTTCATTCGAATCTCCTCACTTAGGGTTGGCATGCGAGCGTCATTGTAGCGGCATCCGCCGCATGGCTGCCATAACAGTTCCCGGCGGCGGTTTATTCCAGCGGCCGTCGAGGAGAAAGCCGGAACGGCTCTAGACCACGGCCTCCTGCTTTTCCTTCCTAGGCGGCTTTATCATGTCGTCGGGTCGGATCCCCAGCCAGCGCACCAGGGGCGCCATGACCAGCACCGAGGAATAGATCCCGAAGCAGATGCCGATCGTCAAGGCGAGCGCGAAGTAGTGCAGGGCGGGCCCCCCGAATACCAGCATCGAGGTGACCATCGTCTGGGTGCAGCCGTGGGTGATGATGGTGCGGGAAATCGTCCGGGTGATGGCGTTGTCGATGATCTCGGTGACGGTCGCCTTCCTCATCTTCCTGAAGTTCTCGCGGATCCGGTCGGCGATCACCACCGACTCGTTCACCGAGTACCCGAGCACCGCGAGCACCGCGGCGAGCACCGGCAGCGAGAATTCCCACTGGAACAGGGCGAAAAAGCCCAGGATGATCACCACGTCGTGGAGGTTGGCGATGATCGCCGCCACGCCGAATTTCCATTCGAAGCGCAGCGCGAGATAGCCGACGATGCCGAGCGAAGTGATGAGGAGGGCGAGCGCGCCGTTCTCGGCGAGCTCGCGCCCGACCTGGGGGCCCACGAATTCCACGCGCCGCAGCTTCGCCGTCCCGTCGTCGGCGGAGAGTCCCTCCATCACGGCCTTCGACAGATCCGCGCTGTTCTGGCCCGGTTTCAGCGGCATGCGGATGAGAACGTCGCGCGAGGAGCCGAAGTTCTGCACCGAGTAGTCGTTGTAACCCCGCCCGTCGAGCGCCTTGCGGATCTTGTCGACTTCGGCGGCGCGCTCGTAGCTCACCTCCATCACCGTGCCGCCGGTGAACTCGATCGAGAAATTCAGCCCCTTGGTGGCGAGGAAAAAGACCGCCAGCACGAAGGTGACGAGCGACACCACGTTGAACGCCAGCGCGTGGCGCATGAAGGGGATGTCGCGGCGAATCTTGAAGAATTCCATGCGCCGTCCTATTTCCAGGAGGTATTGCCGATCGCCACGCGCTCGAGCTTCCTGCGCGAGCCGTAGGCGAGGTTGACCATGCTCCGGCTTATCACGACCGAGGAAAAGATCGAGGTGAGGATGCCCAGGCAGTGCACCACGGCGAAGCCCCGCACCGGGCCCGAGCCGAAGATGAGGAGCGCAAGGCCCGCGATCAGGGTGGTGACGTTGGAGTCGAGGATGGTGCCGAAGGCGCGCTCGTAGCCGGCGTGGATCGCCGCCTGGGGAGTGACGCCGTTCCTCAGCTCCTCGCGCACGCGCTCGTTGATGAGCACGTTCGCGTCGATCGCCATGCCGAGCGTGAGGGCGATCGCCGCGATGCCCGGGAGTGTGAGCGTCGCCTGCAGCATCGAGAGCAGCGCGACGAGCAGCAGCAGGTTCGAGCACAGCGCGAGCGTCGAGAACACGCCGAACACGGAGTAGTAGATCATGATGAAAAGCGCGAGCGCAGTGAACCCGTAGATCGTCGAGTCGAAGCCCTTCTTGATGTTGTCGGCGCCCAGCGACGGTCCGACGGTGCGCTCCTCGACGATCTCCATGGGCGCCGCGAGCGCGCCTGCGCGAAGAAGCAGCGCGACGTCGTTTGCCTCGACGGTCGTCATCCTTCCGCTGATCTGGACGCGCCCGCCGCCGATCTCGGTGCGGATCACCGGCGCCGTGACGACTTCGCCTCTGCCCTTTTCGATGAGCAGGATCGCCATCCTCTTGCCGACATTCTCGCGCGTGTATTCCTTGAAGATGCGGGCGCCCGTGGCGTCCAGCGTCAGGTGCACGGCCGGCTCCTGGGTCTGGTTGTCGAACCCGGGCTGCGCGTCGGTGAGCCGGTCGCCGGTCAGCACGACCTGCTTGCGAACGAGCAGCGGCTGGCCGTTGCGCTCGACGTAGAACTCGTCGCCGAAGGGCACCTGTCCGGCCGCCGCCGCGGCGAGCGCTCCCGCGTTCATGTTGTCCTCGTCCACCATGCGCACCTCGAGCGTCGCGGTCCGCCCGAGAATCTCCTTGGCCTTGGCGGTGTCCTGAACGCCGGGCAGCTGCACCACGACGCGGTCCGATCCCTGCTGCTGGATCACGGGCTCGGCGACGCCCAGCTCGTTGATGCGGTTGTGCAGGGTCTGGATGTTTTGCTTGAGCGCGAACTCCTGCGTGCGCTTCTGCGCCTCGGGACGGATCGAGGCGACGAGGCGCAGGTCACCGCCGGCGCCGGCGTCGGCGAGCTGCAGATCGGGGAGCTGCTCGGCGAGGATCGTACGCGCCTTGTCGCGCGTCTCGGGTTCGCGGAAGCGGATGACGATGTTGTTGCCTTCGCGCGCGATGCCGGCGTGGCGTACGTTCTTGTCGCGCAACTGCGAGCGCACGTCGCCGGCGAGGCCCTCCGCGCGTTTGGCGAGCGCCGCTCGCATGTCCACCTGCAATAAGAAATGCACGCCGCCCCGCAGGTCCAGGCCGAGATACATGGGCCGGAGCGCGGAGAGCCATCGGGGCGAATTCGGCAGCAGGTTGAGTGCGACGGTGTAGGAGGGGTTGGCGGCGTCGGGATTGAGCGCCTGGTCGATCAAGTCTTTCGCCTTCAGTTGAGTATCCGTGTCGGCGAGCCGCACCTTGACGCTCGCGGGATCGAGGAAGACCCCCGTGGGTTGAATCCCGGCTTTCTTGAGCGCCTCTTCGACGCGCCCGAGGACCGCGTTGTCCACTTTCAGCGTCGCGCGGGCCGGGGAGACTTGCACGGCTGGCGCCTCGCCGAAGAAGTTCGGCAGCGTGTAGAGGGCTCCGAGCGCGAGCGCCACCGCGACGGTGACGTAGACCCAGAGGGAGTAACGATTCATCTAGATCGACTTGATCGTGCCCTTGGGCAGAAGCGTCTGGATCGCCGTCCTCTGCACCTGCACTTCGGTATCGGGCGCGATCTCGAGCGAGACGTAGGCTTCGCCGATCTTGGTGATTTTCCCCAGCACCCCGCCCGTGGTGATGACCTCGTCGCCCTTCTGCAGCGCCTCGGTCATCTGTTTGTGCTCCTTCGAGCGCTTCATCTGCGGCCGGATCATGAGGAAATAGAGCAGGGCGAACATGCCGATGATGATGAAGAACTGCTCGTAGCCGGGGCCGGAAGCCCCGCCCGGGGCGCCCTGCGCGAATGCGGGGGAAATCAGCACGATCGTCTCCAATGGAAGTTTCAGCGGACGCGGAAGTATACCATCGGGGGCTCGCCGTTCATCCGGTTTTCCCGAGTTTCCCGCGCTCCTCGCGAAATGCGCCGGCATAATCGGCAAGTTTTCGCCCGGCGACCGCGGTGCGCAGCTCCTTCATCAGCGTCTGGTAGTAATGCAGGTTGTGCAGGGTGTTGAGCCGTGCGCCGAGAATCTCGTTGACTTTCTGGAGATGATGCAGGTAGCTGCGCGAGAAATGCGCGCAGGCGTAGCACCCGCAGCTTTCATCGAGCGCTCGCGTGTCGTCGCGATAGCGGGCGTTGCGGATCTTGACGTCGCCGTGGCGGGTGAAGAGCCAGCCGTTGCGGGCGTTTCGCGTCGGCAGCACGCAGTCGAACATGTCGATTCCGGCCGCGACCGCCTCGACGATGTCCTCGGGCGTGCCGACGCCCATGAGATAGCGCGGCTTGTCGGCAGGAAGCCGCGCAGCGGTGTGAGCGAGGATCCTGCGCTTGTCGCGCTTGGGCTCGCCCACCGAGAGCCCGCCGATCGCGTAGCCCTCGAAGCCGATGTTCGTCAGACCCGCAAGGGATTCGTCGCGCAGGGGCTCGACCATGCCGCCCTGGACGATGCCGAAGAGGGCGTTCGCGTTGCCTTCGTGGGCGCGCTTTGAGCGCTCGGCCCAGCGCAGCGAGAGGCGCATCGATTCCTCGGTCTCGCGCTCGCTCGCCGGATAAGAAGTGCACTCGTCGAGCACCATGACGATGTCCGCGTTCAGCGTCCGCTGGATGCGCATCGATTCCTCCGGCGTGAGCAGCAGCCTGTCGCCGTTCACCGGCGAAGCGAAGCGCACGCCTTCCTCCGTGATCTTGCGAAGCTCGCCCAGGCTGAACACCTGATAGCCGCCGGAGTCGGTGAGGATCGGCCCGCTCCAGCCGATGAAGCGGTGCAGCCCGCCGTGCGCCGCGATCACCTCGGGGCCGGGACGCAGCCACAGGTGAAAGGTGTTGCCGAGGATGATTCGGGTGCCGTTCTCGACGAGCTCCGCCGGGCTCACGGCCTTTACCGCGCCGTAGGTGCCGATCGGCATGAAGACCGGTGTCTCGACCTCGCCGTGCGCGAGCTCGAGCACGCCCGAGCGCGCGGCGCCGTCGGTAGCGTGAACCGTGAATTTCATCGCGGCATTTTATCAACGAGCATCGCGTCGCCGTAGGAGTAGAAGCGGTAGCGCTCGTCGATCGCGTGCCGATAAGCGTGCCGGATCGGCTCGATGCCGGCGAACGCCGAGACCAGCACGAGCAGGGTCGATCTGGGCAGGTGGAAGTTGGTGACGAGACGGTCGACGACTCGGAACTCGAATCCCGGCGCGATAAAAAGATCGGTCTCGGCCGTGCCCGCGACCGGAATGCCGTGCGCGGCGGCTGAAGCCTCGAGGCAGCGCACGGTGGTCGTTCCCACCGCGACGATCCTGCCGCCGCGCCTGCGCGCGCTCTCGATCGCCGCCGCCGTCGCATCCGGAATCCGGTAGCGCTCGCCGTGCATACGGTGCTCGGCGAGATTTTTCACGCGGACGGGCTGGAACGTCCCCGCGCCGACGTGCAGGGTCACGTAGGCGAACTCGAGGCCGCGCTGCGCGAGGGCCGCAAGCAGCGGCTCGTCGAAGTGCAGGCCCGCGGTCGGCGCCGCAACCGCGCCGGGGGAGCGCGCGTACACGGTCTGGTAGCGGTGCTCATCGGCCGCGTCGGGTGCGTGCGTGATATAGGGCGGAAGCGGCACGCTCCCGTGGCGCTCGAGCTGCTCGAGGACGGAAGCGCCCTCGGGAAAACTCAAGTGATAGAACTCGCCCGCGCGACCGAGCACACGCACGTGCAGTCCGCCCGCGAGGTGCAGGGTGCTGCCAGTCTTCGCCGGCCGGCCCGCGTGGACCTGCGCGAGCGCTTCGCGTTCCGAAAGCGGGCGCTCGATCAGCACCTCGATGTGTCCGCCGGTCTCTTTTTTCCCGAAGAGGCGCGCTTTGATCACTCTGGTGTCGTTGAACACCAGCAGGTCGCCGGGCGCGAGCAAGTCCGGCAGCTCGGAGAAACGGTGATCGGCGATCGTATCGGCGCCGACCCGGAGCAGCTTGCTTGCGGAACGCGCTTCGCTCGGATGCTGGGCGATCAGCCCGTTCGGCAGATCGTATTCGAAGTCGTCGATGGAAAGATTCATGGCCGCGCCGTTATAATGCACGCGCAATCGCGCAGCTTCCAGCCGGGATGGCGGAACTGGTAGACGCAGCGGACTCAAAATCCGCCGGTGGTAACACCATGTGGGTTCGATTCCCTCTCCCGGCACCACCCGCATACGATGCCCACAGAACCGCGCCTGAACCACTTCCTCGGCCTCGGGCCCCACGGGTTCCACCGCGTCGCCTATACCGAGTGGGGAAACCCCGACGGCCGGCATCTCGTCGTGTGCGTTCACGGCCTCACCCGCAACAGCCGCGATTTCGACGAGCTCGCCGCGGGCCTCGCCGCGAGCGGCTGCCGGGTCGTGTGCATGGACGTCGTCGGCCGCGGCGACAGCGACTGGCTCGAGCACAAGGAGGATTACGGCTTTGCGCAATATCTCTCCGACGCCGCCGCGCTCCTCGCGCGGCTCACCCCGCCCCCTTACAGAGTTTCCCTCCTGCGCCGGCTCCAGGGAGCAAGCGAGGGGCCGAGAATCGACTGGATCGGAACCTCGATGGGGGGCCTGATCGGCATGATGCTCGCAGCAAAGCCCAATTCCCCGATTCGCCGCCTGGTGCTGAACGACGTCGGCCCCCTGCTTCCCTGGCATGCGCTCGTGCGGCTGAAGCTCGGTTCCTCCGGTGCCGGGGCCCGGTTCCGGAATCTCGACGAGGTCGAGCGCCATCTGCGCGAAACCTGTGCGTCGTTCGGGCCGCTCGAGGACGGGCAATGGCGCCGCCTCGCGCAGCACGGCTCGCGCAGGGGAGAAGACGGGACGTATACGCTCGCGTGCGACCCGGCGATCGTGAGCACCCTGCGCCGCGGCGGGAATGCCGGCGTGGAATTCGGCAACGACTTCCTCTTCGGCATCAACCTCTGGCCGGTCTGGGACGCGGTGGAATGCCCGACCCTGGTGCTGCGCGGCGCGGAGTCCGATCTGCTGCTCAAGTCGACCGTGCGGCGGATGCAGGAGGGCGGGCCCCGGGTCGAGCTGGTCGAGTTCGCCGGGATCGGCCACGCTCCATGGCTGAAGAGCAAAGACCAGATCGGCGTGGTGGGCGAGTTCGTCCTCGCGGCGGAACCTCTCAGACGATGAGGACGATCTCCAGCGGGAAAATGAGGATCTGCGTCGTCGGCGCCGGCGCCGTAGGCGGGCTCACCGGGGCGTGGTTCGCGCGGGCAGGGCACGAGGTGTGCCTCGTCGCCCGCGGCGCTCATCTCGAGGCGCTGCGCAGAGACGGCCTGACGCTCCTCTCCGGCGGAAACCGCTCGGTCTTCTCGATTCCCGCCTCGGACGATCCGGCCGATTTCGGGGTCCAAGACGCGGTCTTCGTCTGCCTCAAGACCCATTCGATCGCCGCGATGCTGCCGCGGCTGAAATCCCTGGTCGGGACGGAAACCACGGTGGTTCCCGCGATCAACGGCCTGCCCTGGTGGTATTTCTTCAAGGAAGGCGGGCGCCTCGAGGGCCGGCCGATCGACTGCCTGGATCCGGGCGGCGGGCTGCTCGCGGCGCTCGACCCGGGGCACATTCTCGGCTGCGTCGTGCACGGGTCGGCGGAAGTCACCGAACCGGGAGTGGTGAGCCACAACGCCGGTGGAAACTTCATCATCGGCGAGCCGGATCGCACAAAGTCCGCGCGCGCGCGACGCCTCGCGGCGGCGATGAACGCGGCGGGTTTCGAGGCGCGTGTCGCCGAGAACATTCGTGTCGATATCTGGACCAAGCTGATCGGGAACCTCTCCTACAACCCGGTGGCGGCGCTCGCGCTCGCCTACATGCACGAGATCAACGGCAACGACGCTCTGCTCCAGCTGATCCGCGCCATGATGCAAGAGGCGATGTGCGTCGCCGAGGCCTACGGCGTGCGCGTGCCCATGACGGTCGATGAGCGCATCGAGGTGGCGAGAAAGCTCGGCGGCGCCAAGATCTCCATGCATCAGGACGTCGAAAAACGCCGGCCGCTGGAGACGGACGCGATCCTCGGCGCGGTCATGGAGCTCGCGCGCAAGGCGGGGATCGCGACGCCGATGATAGACGCCGTGCATGCGCTCATCGCCGAGCGCGCGAGGCACCTCGACCGGTAACGGTGGCGCAGAGAAACTCGCCGGCTTCGACGAGCGCCCTGGAGTGTGTACTATGCCCTTGACCCGGCCTACCCGGCGACCGGATAATTTGCCGCAACGCCCCCGTCGCGGGCCGCCCGCAAAGCGCTGGAATCGAACGGCGCTCCGGCAGCCTGATCGAACACAACCGGGTGCACGCGGCGCCGATCACGCATCGCTGCCGCATAGCATCGACAGAGGACGCTGGCGAGGATGAAGTTCCTGTTATTTACTTGCTGGGGGTAGATATGAATCGACTCACACTGGGAACACTGCTAGTCGCGGCCGTCATGCTGTTGGCCGGGATGCCTGCCCGCGCCCAAATCGTCAACGGAAGTTTCGAAAACGATTACAACGGCTGGACGCTCGAAGAGTCGCCAGCGGGCAACCCATGCTTTGGAACATGGGGAATCGCCGCGACGGGTTTTACCCTCGTGCCCGGCGCAGAGGTCTTTGATTTCCACGATTTGGTCCTCTGCGCCCAAAGTTCGCCCGGCCTGCCGATAACCTTCACGACGGCGACAGACGGGGGAAATAAGTTGGCGTTTCAGCTCCAGAACGGCGCTCCGGAGCTCCACCGGATGCATCAGGACATCAAAGTTGGCCCGGCGTCGACGCTCGAATGGGACATGCAGTACCTTAACCACGACCCAGACGGATTCAATCTGGCGGAGCAGTACTTGGCGGTACGCATTCGCGATTTGTCGGATGCGATCCTTGAGGACCTGTTCATCACGAATCCCGGCGACCCGCAATCGAACCCCGATCACCCAAAATTGACCCACCATTCCAAGAGCCTCGCCGCCTATGCGGGCAGGACCGTGCGTTTGAGCGTCGACATGCAGGTGAACCGTAATTTTCTCGACGCACAGTTCGATAATTTCAGGCTGGCCGGGAGCTGCACGCCGCCGGTGATTGCCTCGGTTATCGCCACACCCAATGTGATCTGGCCTCCGAACCACAAGATGGTGCCGGTCACTGTGTCGGTCGACGCGAGCGCGACGTGCGGACCGCCCGTTTGCAAGATTGTTGCGATCACGAGCGACGAGCCTTCCAACGGCCGCGGCGACGGCAACACGAGTCCGGACGCGCTGATCGTGGGCGCTCTTGCCGCGGAGATTCGCGCGGAACGGGCCGGAGGGTTCCTCGGCCGCACCTACACGATTACCGTGGAGTGCACGGACACCGCGGGCAACGCGTCGAGGAAGGATACTCAGGTGTTCGTGCCGCATGACCGGCGGAAATAGGTACGCATGCTCTCGCGGATTACACGGGTCCGATCCGTGTGATCCGCGGGCTATCGTGGCAGGTTCGCAGGTTTCCCCGCAGGCCCGTCGCGCCTTCGCCGCGGCGTTTCAGCGCAGCGAATGCACGACGAAAATCGCGGCACCGAAGACGAGCAGCGCGCCCGCCTGATGCGCGGCGGCAAGGGGAACCGGGACTGCGAGCAGCAGGGTCGCGATTCCCAGAGCGATCTGTAGAGCAAGCACCGCGAGCAGAAGATCGGCCCCGAGTTTCGCGCGTCCGGAAACGGCGTTTCGTCGGATGCGCATCCAGAACCAAGGTACTAGGAACGCGAGCAGCCAGGCGATCAGCCGGTGATCGAACTGCACGGTGGCCATGTTACTGAAGAAGTTGAGGTACCAGGGCTCGATCGCGAAAATTCCAAGAGGCACGACGCGGCCGTCCATGAGCGGGAACGTGTTGTAGGCGAGCCCCGCGCGGGTGCCCGCGACGAGGCCGCCCGAGAGCGCCATCACGAAGATCAGCGCGGCGAGCGCGAAGGCGAACCGGCGCAGCCCTCGGGGGGCTGCCTCCGTCCGCGACGCTCGCGGAAAGAGCAGATCGAGCGCGATCCACAGCAT
>WNFH01001945.1_pt1 | contig 14244 bp, 14 predicted proteins | sample 5400411 | NCBI WGS metagenome assembly WNFH01 (sample SAMN13153347, study PRJNA577476) | soil metagenome | isolation source: 200 cm saprolite under Douglas fir tree site 2 hole 3 | place: USA:California | collected 2015-04-18
ATGTCGCTTGTAGTCGTGGCTCTGGCCGGTCAAGGCGCGGCCATTGGGCAACTTCAGATAGCCCTGCGCTCGCTCCAAAGCCTGGATCGAAGGCTTTTCGTCCACGCATAGCACAATGGCCTTCTCGGGCGGGGCGACATAGAGGCCAACAACATCGGCGGCTTTGGCCGTAAAGTTCGGGTCGTTGCTCTCACACCAGGACTTGCGAACCGCGAGGTCAATCTTGTGGCTGCGCAGGAACCGCCAGACTATTGGACGTCAACATCGCCCAGCGCCTCGGCCAGCAGGGGGCCGGTCCAGCGTGCAAACCCTTCCGGTGGCGGTTTGTCCAGCAGCTTCAGAATCCGCTTGTCGGTGGCCTTCGTATAGATCGGCTGCTCGCCAGGCCGCGGCTTGTCTTGCAGCCCTTCAAGGCCATGATCGGCATAGCGATGCCGCCAGAGGCTGACAATCCGCGGCTGGACCCCAACTTCCTTGGCTATCGAGCGGGTGCTGCGCCCGGCCGCCGCCAACAGAACTATCCGCGCCCGCTTCAAATCGCGCTGCAATGTCACCGGTGAGCGGCAACATGCCTCAAGCACCTTGCGATCTTTCCTCGAAAGGTGGACTTCTCTTGCTTCGGGTATCATCCCGATCTTGAATCACGACTCATGCTCTAAGGAAAGTGGGTACTAGAGCGGCGTAGTACGTATTTCGGGTGTAGTTGAAGGTTTTTTGGGTCACGTCAAAGACAAGGCGTTCTCTAGATTCCCGTTCGGCATCCTTATCGCGAAGCCATTGGCGAACGACTTGCTGACGTTCTTCGCCTCCCGTCGTGAGACCCCCGCGATTGTTCATATCGTCGCGAACGGCGCGCTCGCCGAGGTCTTCCTGCAGCTTCGCTTTCCAAGCGTCGGTGGTCATTCGCAAAACCTCGCAGGTCGCGGCGACGCCGGCCGTCAGCGGCCGTGCATCGCTTCCCAACTATCTGCCAGTGGAACGCCGCGCTCAAACCATCGCGGATCGATGGCGTCGCGCCTAACAACAAAATCCTTGTCGCAAAAGAAACATTGCCTGCGGTTGGCTTCAGCCACTGCGTTCTCTGGGACATTGATATATCGGCGCGACGACGAAGCTTCAGCGCTTCCCGGATGAGTAAGCACGAGAAGTTGGTTTGGAGAAATAGGCAAGGTGATTTCCAAACGAGGGTCGGAAAGGCTTGGAGAGCGAAATATCGGGGGCTTTCTGTGTCCCTCGGGGTTGAACCAAACGACTGGCATATCCGCTGTAATGAAGCCGGGATCACTCTCTGTGCACAATATGCTGGAACGCATCTGAACAAGGAACGGGAGTTCTGCGACCACAAACCGGAGCGCGTGTTGCATCGGCCTCTCGGTGATTTGCCGAACATCATCCATCGACATGGACGGTCGGTCTGGGCTACTGGGCAATGACATGCTGACGGCCCGCTGTTTTTCCTCGGGGTCGCTGTATTCCTCCATCGTTCCATACGCTCCATTTTCGCTTGAACATCTTTCCAGAACTTCACATGATGACCACTGAAGCTGGGTGTTCTGGCGTGCATCGCCGCGACGAAAGCCATTAATTTGACGTGCTGTAGCGCGGGGAGTTTCCGGCGGGCAACAAGGAAATCCTTTCTTAGCAGCGCAAAACCAGATTCTAAACTGGCTAAGCCGCGCTCAAGGCGCAAGTCACGCCCCCCGTCTGGCAGCTTGATCGTGTACAGATCGGTCTCGGAGAACAGATTGACCGGCGCCTTTCTGCGGTGCGTTTTTCCATCTTTGGAAAACACGTGCACAAACGGCTCTTGTTCTGGAGGTGCGTCAGGATCAGTCCACGCCCGCAGATATGATCGAGGTATCCAATGCTGGGATTTATGCGTCGCCTTAGTCATCATTGGTCCCTCTTAAGCTTCCGCCGTCCCCAATGATGGGGCTTGCGGCCCAGATCGAACTCGCGAACAATGCCCTCATGTCGGCGGCGGCGGACAAGGTTCTAGCTAGAGCGGCTGGCGAAACAACAGCCGGAGCCACGGAAGCCAACCAACCAGCGGAGCAAGCCATGACTGCGGTAGACTATATCTTAGCGGCCCAAGCGGCTTGGGAAGCTCATGATCGCGCGCACCGGACAGGAAATCGGGAGCTTATCAAAGCGACTCTTCAGGAATGGGCGATAGCCGCCGAACAGCGCCGTCTTTACGGTGGCTGAAGGCCGTGATCCTTGGTGGACGCACGTTTATCTAGCGACAATCATTGCCGGTGGATTCGCGGCAGTTCCGTTTTGGACGCGCGGCCTGAGTATTGAGGTCGCAACCGTAGCTGCGGCAATCATCTTTCCTCTAATTATTGCGGCTTATATCTTCGTCGTGAGAGGCAAATAGCACACCTAAGCACAGCCGGGAGGGATGCGATTGTCGTAGTAATTGGGGAAGGCCCACCACAAATTCGACTCGTGTCACCGCAGACCAGAGGGAATAGCATCTGGTCGAACATGCTCAAGGCCATGGCGCTCTCCTCTATTGTTTTGGTTGATCCGGCGACTCTGCCATGGATTAGGTGGTCGACATCAGTCGGGCTAAAATAGCTTGAACGCCGTCACCACCACTTCAAGTGCGGGTAGGCTTCAATTGCCAGCGGCAGCGCCAAGACGATCAGAACGACGGTTAGGACGATAAGGACCTTGGTCAGCCGCTCGGTGGATGTTTTTAACCGAACATTGGCCAATACGAGCACAGCCATATCCGGGCTTCCGGCGTGCTGCACGAGTTCCCTGTCGTCCATTTTCAGAAGGGTGGTTAGGTCCGCGTCATTTAGAGTATACATCGCTTATCCCCGCATTTTGCCGGCTGAAGCGCGGCAATCGGTTTGCAGACACAGTGCAGACGCAAGGCTTTTTCGGAAATTCAAAAGCAAAGGCCGCCAGGATAACCCGACGGCCAATTGCATTTGCGAGGTTCAGCTCTAGATATTTTTGAGCTTCGCCGCTTGGCGGTATCAATCCCTGCCAAGGCCTTGCGAGGCCTGCCAAGTCCTGCTGCGCCATTGCATTCCGTTGATGATTGAATACCCGCGCTGATCGCCTTTCAATTCACGAATTGTAAGCGCGCTGTTCGGTTTTGGACTCGAAGTCACGCACGCATGTGGAAAACTCCGGCTCTGAGCGACCAAAAACGAACGATCCGCGACAAATCTGAAATCTGTGGGACGATCAGCGCATCGAAATTTTGTTGCGCGAGTATCGGCCCCCATGGGAAGCGGCAAGACGACATTCAAGAAAACCGAGGTCGCCCGGATTGTTGAAGGCGTGAAGAAATCCGGCGTGCGCGGGACCTTCGAGTTCCAATTGGAAAAGGGTCTGGTTAGGTTCGAGATGGCCGGTGAGTCCGATTCCGGGCCGGCCAAGATCGATGACAAGCCCAATCCGTGGGACAAGGTATTGAAAAATGGCAAAGCCAAACCTGCGCTTACCTTTGTAAAAAAGTACCGTGATCGCCACGGGAAGCTGCGCTTCTACTACAGGCCAACCGGGGCAGCGTTGCCGGGCATGCCGGGAAGCCAGGAATTCATGGCCGCATATCACGCCGCGTGTGGCGACGCCGAGCAGCCGGAGCTGACCGTCGTCAAGAAAACGCCAAGGCAGCGGACCGAATCGATTGGTTGGTGACGAGGTATCTCGACTCGGATCAATGGAAGCGCTTGTCGCCAGATACGCAGGCCGGGCGCCGCATTGCATTGGAACGCTTTCGCGCCGACCACGGCGATAAGCCGCACGACAGCCTGCAGGCGATCCACATCAAGGCGCTGATGGATGAGAGGGGCGGTACCGCGCATTCCAAGCGGAATTGGCTGAAGCACATCGCGGGCATGTTCCTGTTTGCCGAGGAGGCCATGATCCGCGTCGACAACCCGTGCCGTGGCTTCAAGCGACCAAAGCCGCCGAAGTCGGACGGCTTCCATAGCTGGACCGATGGCGAGATTGCGACATATCGCGCGCATTGGCCTTACGGGACAGTTCCGCGCCTTGTGATGGAATTGGCGGTCGAGACATCGGCCCGCCGTGGTGATGTCACCCGGCTCGGTCCCGAACATCTGGCCAATGGCCGGCTCGAGTTTCAGCATCACAAGAACGGCGTTGATGTGTCGTTTCCGGTGTCTGCCGAATTGCAGGCGGCCATCGACGCGATGCCGAACACGAATCAATCCACCTTCCTGCACACCAATGCGGGCGAACCGCGCTCAGCGAAAGCGCTCGGAAATGACTTCCGGGTATGGTGTGACAAGGCAGGTCTGCCGGACCATTGCTCAATGCACCGTCTGCGCAAGGGCTGCCTGCGCATCCTCGCCGAGGCGGGCTGCAACATATTGGAGCTGCAATCGCGCAGCGGTCATCTGACCCTTTCGGAGTTGCAAAAATACATCGACAAGGCCGACAAACGTTTCGCCGCAGATCGTGCGGCAGAGAAGGTCATCGCCCACAAAGCGAAGCAAAAAACCGGGCGGAAAATAGCGGCCTAAATGTCTAACTTTTTTGTAGAACCTGTCTAACAACCCGTAAGTCATTGAATTTATTAGTATTGGCGATCCCAGCAGGATTCGAACCTGCACCCACGGAGTAGAAATCCGTTACTCTAAAACTCCGTCGCCGGAGAAGGTGAGAGTACGATTGAAAATTACCGTTCTAGATCAACGGGCCGTTATGCTACCACCTTTTCTGTAACGTTTTGATTTTAAACAGTTGTGCCACACCCTCCGAGCGCAACACCTCTGGTCAGAGATTACACCATTGAGGACATGTTGCTTACCAACGACCACGGCGTCGCCACCGCAAGTGCCCGCACTTTGGCCAGGGCTTTAGTGGCTTGAGCAAAAGCTTCAAAATCTGGTTTGCACTGCCGGCAATACCGCAACGTTATCAAAGGGGCTTTATCACTCCGGTTTGCACATATGCCATTGATAGACCTGATGATCGTTGGGACTCTTAATCATCGGGTCCCAGGTTCGAGCCCTGGTGCGCCCACCACGTAAAAGCATTCTTCTTCAATAAGTTACGGGAAAGGTCGCCGAGAACAAAACGGGTCTCGTGCGACGTTTTTTGTGGTCGCTCGTCGCACGCCGTGCGACGAGTTGGCAAGATTCGCTGAATGTTCTCGATGTAATCGGGACAACAGGAAACCATCCCTGAGCAAGAAGGATCACAGGAAATATCATCACCAGGAAGGAAGCTGAGCTAGCCCAACTTGCGCAGAATCGACCCTCGGTTCTAGGTATATCAAGGCTTTAGCCGAAAAGTCGTCACTACATTTTGGGCTGAGTGGTTAGGATCAGGCGTCGGCGGCGAGGACCGATAATTCGCGTTCGGGGAGTTGCATTCTCTTGGGCAGGATAATGCCGAGGCGGTCGAGGAGCGCGGCCTGGGCGGCATCGGGTTGGGTCACGCAGCGCAGGCGGATCTGACCGTGGAGGGCGGTTGGCAACACGACGTCATGCGACTGAATGCGCGCAAGTTCTTCCAGGATAGTGCGCGGGGAATTGCCGAGACCGGCGCGGCTCTGCCACATCTCGAGGCTCTTCCACAGCACGAAAGCGAGAAAGCAGACGAGGATATGAGCCTGCACGCGTTCGGCGCGCTGGTGCCAGATCGGGCGCACGTTTAGCTGATCCTTCTGGATACGGAAGGCCGCCTCGGCCTGGGTGAGCTGGATGTAGGCCTTCCACAGCTGTCGATCGCTCCAATCGGTGATGTTGGAACGCAGGAGATAGGCGCCCTCTGAGAGCGCGGCCCAGTCGTCGAAGGCGTCGTTGTAAACGACGCCAAGGCGGAAACCCGCGGGACAGCCATCCGGCTCCAGCGTGATTGCAAATCGGGCGGCAGAACGCTGGTTTTGCTGCAGGATGCGGCCGATCTGCCGATTCACCGTTGTCGGATCGACGCGCTTCTTCGCACGAACCAAGCGCGCAGCCAGGCGCTGCAGCGCTTCTTCGATCCGGAGGCTGAACTTGTCGTGCATGGCGCGTTCTTTGCTGCGCCGATCAGCGGAGCGGCACAAGATCACGGTCTCCCCGGTCTCGGAGTGGCGCGTGAGCTTGACCTCGACGCCTTCGTGGACGGTGCGCCATCCGTCCGCGGTGGCGAGCGCAGAGCTGAACTTCTTCAGCTCCGACTTCGGCGCGCCGATGATATAGCGCCGTCCGGTCTGGCGCAGCCACGCCAGATTGTCGGCGCTGGCCATGCCGCGGTCGGTGATCCAGACCCGCCCGAGCATGCCATGCCGGGCCTCCATGGTGGCCACGACCGTCTGCAAGGTTCGCGAATCGTGGGTGTTGCCGGCGAACACCTCGTAGCCCAGGGGAAAGCCGTCGAAGGTCACGACGAGACCGATGCACACTTGCTTACAATCGGGCCGATGATCCCGGGAGTAGCCGCGCCGCGCCAGCGGGTTCGCTTCCGCCTGGCCTTCGAAATACGTGCTCGTTACGTCGTAGAGCAGCACCTCATTCTGAACGGTAAACAGCTCGCCGCAGCGCTGCGACAGATGCGCTTCGAGCTCGGCCTTGTGCACGAGCAGATGATCGAGCCCGCGATAGAGCCGATCCTTGTTGACCTCCTCGTCACCGAGCTGCAGCAAATCTGAAAGCGCCGTGCGTCGATACCAGTCCTCCGCAATATGCAACTCACTCGACGGCTCGCAAAACCGCGCGGCTACCAGCACGGCCGCCATCTTCGACCACGCAATGCGCTCCTTGCCGATCGGAAGCAGCCGCTCGCAAAGATCCTCAAGCCCGGTTCCGCGCCACAGCGCAAGCGCCAGATATACATCGCCGAACTGACGCGAGCGCTCGATGCGAATGCCCTTTAACCGCACCGGCACCGTCAATTGCTCGCTGCCATCATCGAATAGCTGCGCTTGCTCGGGAGTGCCTATCAGCCGACGCGCCAGCGCCCGTGCCTCAATGCGACCATGCTCGTCGAGCTCGCCAAGATGCGCCACCGTTTGCTGGATGACACGATGCCCGACTCGAACACTGCGCACCAGGCACCAATAGCGGTGCACCTTCCCGTCCTTCTTGCGAATCGTGTGGCGCAGGTACATGCGCCATCAAAACCACCTCCGCAGCGAAAGAAAATACCCAAGGTCGTCACTACACGCCCAAATCACCCCGCCCGACCCGTCTAAACCTTTGATCCGACTCGCACCGCTTCGCGCGAAATAGCAAAAACCACCCCCTAACTGCGCAAGTCGGGCTAGCTAGTTTCTGTCGCGAAACCCCGGAATTTGAATTGGGACGTGTCATTTCCTCAATAAAACCGGTGCGAACTGACGTTCGATGTCCCGCATTTGGCCGATATTTTGAGGCGATTTTTATCGTGATTTCATGAAGCGTCAGTTGGGCGCATGTTGGGTGCAACGACCTGTGGCGGTCTCTTCCCGCCAAGAACGAGGGACGGAGGGGAATCGTCAGGCTGCTTTTCGTCTGCGCAATGAGCGGTCCGTCAAAAGCGCTGCAATCTTCATGAGATTATTGGCGAGCACGGCCGCCGCCACCCACAGCTCGAAACGTTCTCGGCCTTCGGCGAGACAGCGCTTCATGCCGCGACCGCGGAATAACACCGAGATGCGCCCTTCGATACCTGCGCGAAAGCGCTGGCCGTCCTTGAACTCCCGGGTCTTCTCATAGGCTTCGCGCTCGGGCGTTTTGGTGCCGCCCCGCTGTGGGATGCAGACCACCTTGACGCCTTGCTGCTTGCACGACGTCACATTCCTTTCGCTGAAGAAGCCGCGATCCGATCCATACAGTTTGGGGACGTCGCCGAAGGTCTGCTTGTGGCGTTCCAGCGAAACAACCACGTGCTGTTCGTCGACGGGATTGCCGTCCAACACGTCATACTGCGTGATCAAGCCGCGCGCGCTTTCGGCAAGGAAGACCTTGTGTCCGAATTCGATCGGCGTCTGCACCTTGCCGCGCTTGATGAGGTCGGTATGCGGTTCGAAAATCGAATAGAGCTTCTCGGCGGCCGGAACTTGTTCGCCGTTGAGAACACGACGCCGCGACTGATCGATCACACGGGCTCCCAGGCCACAAAAGTGCTCGATCTCCTTGCGCGTCTCCACGATCACCAGGTCGGCGATCATATCTTTTCCGCGCGCTTTGCTGGTCTGCCGAAGCACCGTTCGTGCGCTTTCGACGACCTCCTCGGCAATGCCGATGAGCTCGCGGTATGTCCCGGTTTGATGCTCCTGGCGCTGCCTTGTGGTCATCCGTTGGATCTCTTGCATCCGGCGCCGCGCCGATCGCGTCCGATCTCGAAACCCCTTGATGCGAGGGCGTTCCAGCGCTGCGGCGAGGCGACCGATCAGGCGCGTAACGACGCGAACGACATCCCACAACAACGTATTGTCGGTCGGATGATGAATGTCGGTCTGCACCACCGTGGTGTCGACACGCAGCTTTTGACCGTCCTCCAGTTCGAGTTCGACTGCCGCCTGCACCACCAGATCGTTGATCGACCTGAGCGTCTCGGACGTGAGCCGAGTGAAGCCGCGGTGGAACGCATCGTGTCGCGGAACCGGCAGACAATAGAAGTCGGTGAACTGGCGCAGCGTGCATCCATCGGCAATCCGCTCGCACAATTCGCGATAGTCCCAGTTCTTGATGCGCATGAGAGCCAGCGAGCGCAGGATCTGCTGCGGCGTCATGCCGCCGCGACCAGTCTCGGCGTTCTTCAAGCCCCGTATCAGATCGCAACGAACCTGCTCGATCATGTCTTTCTGGTCGTCGAGAAAATCGGAAATGGCCTGCAGCAACGGCTCAAGGCGCAGACCCTGACGCATCAGTTCCCAATCGGCAAAACTGACCTGTCGCTCCGCTGTCCTCGACACCGCTCAGCCCTCGTCGCTCTTTTTTGCTTCAGCGCGCTCTCGCTTCAGCGCCTTGATGTATCGTGGTGCCGCTTGGTGCAGCAGATCCTGCAGCGCGCGCCCGTTGTCCAGACCCGCGCTGCACCTGCGGAACAAGCTCCTCCGGAACGTAGACCGCAATGCGACGCCCCTCCGCGCGATCGTACAGCACATAGCTCTGATGCTGTTCGCCAGACAAACAGGCCGCACAGTTAGCGCGAACGCACCGACTGCGCCGCAAGCTCAGCGAGCCAAGAAACGCCGGCCACAGAACCGCAGCCTCACTCTGCAGCCAGCGCATGACATCCGACGCCGATTCCGAATCAAGATGCTCCATGTCAGGCATGTGTCCACAGACACACAGACATTTCAAGAAAATGCTTGAGGAAAAACTGCGAGAAAACCCTATATTTTAAGGGATGAACTGCGTTTCGCGACAGAAACTAGCTAGCCGAGTGTCCTTGACCACGTTCATGTGCCGACCGCGGAATTGCATTGACAGCGCCCAACTCGGGTTCGGGCCGCGTTGCGAGCGCGTTGGTGGCGCTCGGTAAGGCGCGATCGAGAGATCCCGAATATTACTACGCCAAGCACCACAGCATCGTGCATGGCTACAAGCGGCCGCCAAAATGAGATTCGGCCGGTCAACAATCAGCCCTTCATCCCTTCCTTGCGCACCTGCAATTCGAGCCGGTCGATGCCGGCATCGGCACGATCGACATTGCGGGCGCGGTAATGCTTCACGATGGTCTGCGCGCTTCGGTACGAGTGCCCGGTGATGTCGCAGATCGTCAGCAGGTCGCAGCCTGCGCGATCGAGCAGCATCACGCACGTATCGCGCAGGTCCTGGTCGTGTTTCTGATCGAGTTCGCCGGCGCCATTGACGAACATCAGCGATGGGCACGGCTTCAGGCGCCATGCTGCGTCATCGCCATTGCTGTCGCGCGCCGCCTGCGCATCCAGCCATGCCGCCAGCACACGCACGCGCTGATCGACCGCGCGAGCGCGCCGCGCCTTGTTCTCTTCATCGAGCGCGAAAGGCGCGAACAGCCCGTCGACGGTTCTGATCAGTTCGGTGGTCAGTCGCTCAGCGCGGACGATCGCCTGACGCACGCTATCGCGTGCGAAAAAGCCGAACACGGCGACGGCGCGCGCGGTCGACACCCAATGGCGATAGGTGCTCTCGTCATAAGGCTCGCCATTGTCCTCGTTGACGATGAGTTCGAGCGGCACGTTCTCAAGCTGAAGCCGCAGCTTGAGCGCCTTCACCCGCGCGCGCGCCGCATTGAGCCGAGTAGTGAGTTGTGGTGCCTCCTTGATATCGACGAGTTCGCCAGTCTTGCTCTGCCGGAACGCGTGCCGTCCCTCGGCGTCGCTTTCGTTCCGCATGATCAGGCGATCTGTCTGGCGTTGACCGGTGAACAACGCGAGATAGAAGCTGTCGCCGATGGAAGAGCGTTCGATCGCATCGGCTGCGGCGACCCACGCGGAAAATTCCGGCATAGCGACCAACACGATGCGGCCGTCCGGATGATCGAACTCCATGCCCTCTCGCGGGTTGGGTCCGAGGCGCCACAGGACGCTTTCCTGGCCCCAGGTGAATGCGGCTGACAGCGTCGCGATCATCGCCAGCGCCATATGATGGCCGCGTACCGATTTGGCATAGTTGTAGAACGCTCGGAGCTCAGGCTTACCGATCGAGGATGGCGTGGCGGTCGCTATCGCCTCGAGTTCGCGCGCGGGCTCCGCCACGCCGAGCAGCTTGGCGGCGCGGATCTCGGCACGCATCTTAGCAGCGGCCTCGCGCGTCTGCGGCCGGTAAAGGATGGCGGAGATGCACTTGCGATAGGAGGATTGCGAGGCGGCCGACAGCGCCTTCAACTCGGCCGATTTGCTCCAGTCGTCCAGAAGATCCTCGATCGTGGTACGCTTCCGGACCGTAATCTTTTTTGGCAGTTTGCCAGCGCGGCGCGCCGCCTCGATTTCCGATCTTCGTTTGTCGGAAAAATCGGAGGCCTCCTGAAGATTGAACCACCTGCCGACCGGGCGGCCATTATCATCGTGGGGCGGATGGCGCAGATCGGCATCGACAAAGCCGAGCGCCCTGGCGTAAGCGCCATGCGATGAGCGCGGACGGCCGTCACGCCACTTCAAATAGGGAAATTTCGGATCAGTCATAGAAAGCCTCGGTGCCGAAGTAAGGGAAGGCACCCATTGGAATCTAGCACCATCTGGAATGTCAAGCGCCACGATGCCCATAGGCCGTTCTCAGCCGCTCGCGATGTTCTTCGTCGCTTGCCGCCGCCGGTGGCGCGAATGTGTCATTAGCGATCGTCTTCGGGCGCATAGGATGATGCCGAGTCAGCCACGCGTCGAAGCCAGTACGTTCCCATTTGAGCGGCCCGCGTTCGCTGATCGGCGCTGGCAAGCCGTCCCGCTCGTGCCGGATCTGGCGCGTGCGATAGAAAGTGTCCAGTGAGACGCCTATCGCCATCGCAACCTCGGTCGAGGAATAGGGCGGCACCATCCTCTGAGAAGAATTCCGCAGGTGCAAATGCATATCCGGCCGGACATCAGCCGGGTCGACGCGGTTGCGGATTTTCGCGCCGGTCACAGCGGCGGCCGCTTCCTTTTCCGTCATTGTTGCCTCTCCAACACCCTTGAAATCCCGGTCGACTTTGGTTCACTTCGGATTGAACTGACTTCCTGCAAGCCGCGAGAAAACTTTATCGGAACGGTTTTGTCTCGAAGCGGACCAGGGGCCGGACGTTGCCCAAGCTCCGTTGCACTCTCCTAAGACTTGCAATGAACCGCTTTTCAAAGCCGGTCTTGCAGCAACGATAGTCGAGATATGCGGCGGCCGCGTCGGCCCGCATAACGGCCGGCCGTGCGCCGCTCAGTAGATAGCGGGCGGGAAGGAGAGAGCGTGGAGACATAAACTCACTCGCGCGCCTAGCACACGAACTGAAGTTTGCTTTGACAATTCTAGACGCGCAGTCCGAAACGCCGCGTCACCTGTACCTCCTTCAGCGAAGTCCGTGGAACATAGAAGCAAACAAAAACGAAGGTGAAAAGCACCACGCGCAAGATGTAGGGAATTCGGCTAGTTTGGAGTGCAAATAGGATGCAAGCGGTTTTGTGTCGTTGACCTGCCACCGAACTTTCATTCAGCCGCAGTTAGAGTCTCGTTGGGTTGTACGCCTTGCGGCGCGGATTGAGCAACGGGCGATCGGCGGGGCTGGTCGGGGTTGCACAGCCGATTGCCCGTTGCGGTGAATGTGGCGGCGTAGGCCGCGGGTGTCTGGCATCCAAGCGAGGAGTGCGGCCGCTTGGCATTGTAGTCGGCGACCCATTCGGCGATCTTGGTTCGCACGTCGTCGAGGCCGAAGAACAGCGTCTCGTTCAAGAACTCGTCGCGCATTCTGCCATTGAAGCTTTCCACGAAGGCGTTCTGGATCGGCTTGCCGGGCGCGATGAAGTGCCAGTCGATGGCGTTGTCCTTGCACCAGGCCAGCATCGCATTGCAGGCGAACTCGGTGCCGTTGTCGGAGACGATCGAGCACGGCCTGAAGCAATCAACTGAACAATGACTTGATGACTGAGCAACGGCCTGCCGCGCCAGTTGATGCTGATAAACGAGAACATGCGATGCTCGATGCGGTTCCATTTGCTGGTGCCAGGCGGGTGATGGGTGACCGTGATAGCAAGGCCGGTTTCATTGGCCAGCTTCTGAAGCTCGACCTTCCATAAACGCACGCGAGCCCCGTTGCTACCTCCGCAATCGGCCGTGATAAGGAGACGTTTGGCCTTATTGGCATAACGTTTCTTACCAAGCCTGTCCCACCAGCGCCGGATGCTCTCAACTGCAAAAGCCGCCGTGTCATGATCAATGCCGACATTGACCCAGCCTTCGTTGGCGGCAATGTCGTACACACCGAATGGAGAAACCTTCCCCTTGTCCTTGATGATAAAGTCATGAACGCGCACAGGTTCGGGCTCACCTTTGGGACGGAGCGTACGGCCCGCGTTTTTAAAATCCCCGACCAACTCCTTTTTCTTGGTATCCACCGAGATAGCGGGTTGACCGGCGCGTCGGAACTTTTTGACAAGCGCATTGATATGCTCGAACTGCGCGTTGCGATCCGGATGCTTGCCACCCTCCCGCGTTTTGGCATTCGCCTGTAGACTAAAGCCCATTTCGCCCAACAAGCACCCAATAACTTTATAAGTGACTGAGTATCCTTGTTTGCACAGTGCTTTAGCCAAATGCCTCTGGCTCTTGCTTACCCACAAAAGATCAACTTCAGGATCACCGCGAAGCGCCGATTGGATCGGCTCCGTCAGCGCTTTGACCAAACCAGGCTGCTTGATGACCGCCGCTTTACGTCCACCACCAGCGCGGCGAATCCGATTTTGCGGCGGCGTCTTCTCCTGCGACGCCAATTCCTTCAGACCACGCCCTATCGTGCTTCGCGCGATCCCAGTAACCGCTGAAACGGCGGCTATCCCTCCGCGTCCAGCCGCAAGCGCTTCACTCGCTGCAAACAACCTCAACCCCTTCTCATCAAGATTAGGGCTTACGGCGTAATAACGGGTACGGATGGCAGCGGTGTCAATCACCTCACCAATAATGCACAAATCCAGGATTCTTTTCCTGCGTTTTTAGCCCACGATGGAGTCTTTCATTTCGATTCGTTTATTTTGTCTCAGGCCCTAAGGTCCTTTCGCCTCGATCTCACGTTCCAGCTCTGACGCCAGCATCGCTAGGTGGTCGGCGAGCCGGTCGAACAGCTCTTTCTTCTGAGCATCGGTCGCACGCTTGCTGATCAACGCGCAATCCACCGCGTCCCTGTGCAGCTTTTCTAAGTGCGTCTGCATGTCTTGCATCGCCGCTCCTCCTGTAGAACAGCGTAGCCCATCGCAGACCTCCGGCACCACCTACCAACTGTGATAGTCTTCTTGCTGGCTACGATCCGGCCGGACGACTGCCGGCTATTGGCCGGCAAGCCGAGACCGCTTGCGCGGTCCCGGCCCTATCGTGGAGCCATCAAGAATTTTGGCCGCGCGCCCTCGGGGCGCGCGGCGTCTACGTGATTCTACGTTATCGACACGTGGCATTTTCAACAACGAGCGGAATGGTCCGCACCTGAGGCAACGGCGGAAAGCCGCATCGTGACCAGCGCCAATTCAGGCCCGCTCGCGAAGGCGAGGCGTCGATCCTGTCGGATCAGGTCGGCCCTGCGGCGGGACCAGATCAGCGTGAACCCGTCGTCGCCACCTTTGCTTGTCACCAGCGAGTTGATCGACGTGGGCGCGGCGTCATTCCTGACACCGAGGTTGGATCCATG
>WNFH01001946.1_pt1 | contig 14237 bp, 9 predicted proteins | sample 5400411 | NCBI WGS metagenome assembly WNFH01 (sample SAMN13153347, study PRJNA577476) | soil metagenome | isolation source: 200 cm saprolite under Douglas fir tree site 2 hole 3 | place: USA:California | collected 2015-04-18
ATAACTCCTAGCCATGTTTCGATTTATCGGCCAGTGCCTCGGAACGCTCGTTCGCCTCTTCCGCGCCCGTGGGAGCCTCTTACTCGAGAACCTGGCACTACGTCAACAACTCGCCGTCCTGAAACGTCGACGTCCGCGGCCAAGACTAGACCTGCTCGACAAGCTCTTCTTGGTCGCCGTTCGCCGATTCTGGTCCAGATGGCCACAATCGCTCATTGCGGTCACACCCGAATCCGTGGTGCGTTGGCACAGGGGCGGATTCCGTTTGTACTGGAAGCTGCTCTCCAGAGTCAGGAGGCCCATCGGGAGACGACAGACGTCGAAGGAAGTTCGGAAATTGATTTTCCGGATGGTCGTTGAGAACCCAACGTGGGGAGCGCCACGCATTCATGGCGAACTTCTCATGCTCAGTTTTGATGTCTCAGAGCGAACGGTCTCTCGTTGGATGAAACGGGCACCTCGAGATCCGGAGCCAGCCAGGCGCTGGCTTACCTTTCTCCGCAATCACCGGGAAGCGATTGCCGCGATGGACTTCTTCACTGTTCCGACGATCACCTTCAGCGTGCTCTATTGTTTTTTCGTCATCAGTCACGATCGTCGGCGCATCCTGCACTTCAATGTCACAAAGCATCCGACGAGCTCGTGGATCGTCCAGCAGTTGCGAGAAGCATTTCCATTTGGATCCGCTCCGAGGTTCGTCATCTTTGATCGTGATGCCAAGTACGGACTGGAAGTGCCCGCGGCGGTTCGGTCCCGGAGCGTGAGTCCTGTCCGCACTTCGTACGAGAGTCCTTGGCAGAATGGAGTCGCAGAGCGTTGGGTAGGGAGTTGCCGGCGTGATCTCCTGGATCACATCATCGCAGTTGACGAACGCCACTTGAAACGCGGGCTATCTGAGTATATTCGCTACTACCACGAGGACCGCACGCATCTCGGACTGGGGAAGGGAACGCCAGACGGAAGAACTCGCACCATAGACTCAGGTCGCGTCCTTTCTCATGTGCGACTGGGAGGGCTGCATCACCGGTACGATCGGGCTGCGTAATCCGAACCAACGTAGCGTCGCGAAAACGTCCGGGTTCCTCCATCCTTTATACGGGTAGACCGCGCGGGCGTTCCCCCGGGAGAGATTCTTGGCGCTCGAGGGTGAAGGGATAACCTGGATGGAACAGCCGTCGCGGCAGGGAATTGCGCTATTTTCAGTGCGCATAGAATTTTGGCGAAGCACAGGGTTCGCTGCCACGTACCGAGCTTTCCCGACCGTGTGGGCAGAAGCCGATGACCGCGCGTGGTTCTCACTTTGCCGGAACTGAGAGGTCTTCGAGACGGGTGCCCGTCTTGGCGACGTAGAAGGCGAGGGCCTTAGCGTGCGCGCTGCCGCTGGCGTTCTTCACGTTGTGCACTTCGCTGGCCACGGTTTGGAACGCTTCGCCTGTTTTGAGAGTCGCGGCGGGCTTGCCCTGAACTTCTAGGATTACCGAGCCCTCCAGGATGTACACGATCTCGTTACCGGACTGGGTGTGCTTGCCGCTTTCTCCTCCGGGCGGCAGGTCGCGGAGCACAAGGATGGCTTCCGTTCCTTTGGTGCTCTTCAACTCTGTCCGTTGAAGGACGGTGCCACTCTTCAAGGGTTCTTGGGCGCTCAACATCCGGCTGCCAAGCAAACCCAGCATGGCGCCAACTGCCAACGTGATCCCGAGCAACAAATAGATGTGCTTCATGGAGCCTCCTTTCAGAAAAGACCCAGGATACTATCACAGGTCGCGCACCGGATTTCAACGGTTGGGACTCGCCCTCGCAGAGGCCATCGCGGGCGCGGGACTCAACATGAGTTTCTTTGTCGCTCAGGCGGTCGGGCGAAAGTTCTCGGCTGTACTCGGGTTCGCGACGGAAGCGGACGCGAACACAGCGGCTGGACTAATCAAGAAGGCGGCGATGAGCAAGCGCAGGTGATAACAAATGATGCGGTATTAAGCTACGCGGGAGCGGGTTGGTGTCCTTCGCGAAAATGTTATCCGGAAACGAAATGAGAGAGTTCGAGGTCCGATTTGTGCCTGTGAAGCATGATCGGTGCGGGTTTGCGTGGAAGGATTGACGACCGAGACCGCAGACTGACTGGGGGTGGACAGGTTTCGACGGAAGCGGCGCAATCCCCCAGCGAAAGATGGAACGGTTTGACTTAGGCGGCTCGGTCGTAGCGATGGTGCAGACCGCCTAACCTTGCGCGTCCAAGGACCTGACCGCTCGACATGGAACGCATCCTGTCACCCGGAGTTTCTTTGTCGAGCCCGAGGTGGGTTCGGTCTTCGTGATAGTAGCGGACGTACTCTGAGAGGAGCCGCTTCAAGTGGCACTCATTGATGGCGATGACGTGGTCCAGCAAGTCGCGCCGACAGCTTTCAACCCACCGCTCCGCGATCCCGTTCTGCCAAGGACTCCTGAACGAGGTTCGAATCGCCTGGATAGCCATCGAGCGAACCGCGATCGAGACCTCCAACCCATACTTGGCATCTCGATCGAAGATGAGAAAACTGGGTGCCCATTGATACGGGAACGCCTCCCGCAACTGTTGCACGATCCAAGTACTGGTCGGATGTCGCGTGACGCTGAAATGCAGGACACGCCGACGGCCGTGGCCGATGACGAACAAGCAGTAAAGCACACCGAACGTGAGAGTTGGGACCGTGAAGAAGTCCATCGCCGCGATCACTTCCCGATGGTTACGCAGAAAGGCGAGCCAACGTTTGGCTCGCTCGGCATCTCTCGGCACCCTGCGCATCCAGCGGGAGATAGTCCTCTCGGAAACGTCAAAACCCAGCATCAACAACTCGCCGTGGATACGCGGCGCGCCCCAGGTTGGATTCTCCATAACGATCCGAAAGATGAGATCCCTCACTTCCTTCGAAATCCTTTTTCTGCCGACCACCCCGCGGGCTTTGGAGATGGCACGCCAATAAAGCGCAAATCCAGACCTGTGCCAACGCACAACGGTCTCTGGGCTGACAACAAGGAGAGCCTGTTTCCATCCGGACCAGAATCGACGAACGGCGACCCAGAAGAGCTTGTCGAGCAGTTCTAGTCTTGGTCGTGGATGCCGACGCTTCAGCACGGCGAGTTGTTGACGTAGCGCGAGATTCTCGAGTAGGAGGCTCCGACGCGCGCGCAAGAGGCGAACCAGCGTTCCGATGCACAGGCCGATGAATCGAAACATGGCTAGGAGTTATAGCAGAACAACGGCGGGAAGGCGGCTATGTTATTGATTCCAAAGTCGGCCAGAATTTTGGCGAACCACACAGCCTTGTCCCTGTTGACGGAACAGCAGCGATTTGATGACGCTGCTTTTCAGAAGACAAAGCGTACGACGAGTTGCATGATGCGCGGATCGCGCGCGGCCTTCACCGTTCCGAACCCATCCTTGTTTTTTAATGATCCGTCTGGGTTCACAGACGGCAAGTTTTGGATCGTTAGATTGGTCAGGCTTGCGAAGTTGGCGCTGTTGTTGATCTCATTGAACTGCGTGTGATTAAACACGTTGAAGGCATCGGCACGCAACTGCAGCCTCGTGCTCTCTCGGATCTGGAAGGTCTTTTGAATCGACAGATTCGTATTGTTAATACCCGGGCCGCGCAAATAGTTTCTGGGCGAATCAAGACCGATGCTGGGCACATTGGGAGGCGCGAAGGCGCTGGGATTGAGGCGGTGGTACGGGTCGCCCGAAATGCCACTCAGGGGGTCGCCAACGAGGTGGACGCGCGCAGGTTCGGTATAGGAACCTGTCAGGTTGGTGTTGCCGATGCCAGATATCGAGAGGCCCACATCATAGGGACCACCACTCTGGAACAACGTAGCACCGGAGATCTGCCAGCCGTCCGCTAGAGCGTGTGCTACTCCGGCGCGGAAAATGTCCGGCAGATCATAGGTGTAGTAGATATTTACGGTATGGAGCCTGTCGAAACTCAATGGACCATAGTTGGCAAAGCGGGTCAGACCGTCGATACGGTTGAAGTTCCCGCGGTCACTAGACGTGCCCAGTGCCCGGCTCCAAGTCCAGTTGAAGCCGAAGAACAGCCCTCGAGCGAATCGCCGGTTGATGCTCGTCTGCAAGGAATTGTAATTGGAGGTGCCTCCGAACTCGTGCACCGCGATGTCGCCGAAACCGGGATACGGTCGGAGGAAGTTGGCGTCATAGGCTTGAGAACCGGAGTAGCCCCAGGGGAAAGGCGGGGAGGCCGGGCACGTTCCGCCAGAGAACTTTGTACAATCTTGGTTTTGGCGCAGGAAAGTGGCCCCGTAGGGAATGGCGTTTATGTTTCGTCGTTCTAGTTCGTGGCGGTTCATCGAACCGACATAAGCAGTGTCGAAAATAAAACCGAAAGGCAATTTCGCCTGCATGCCGAGATGGTAGGCATAGGTGGTCGGGACCTTGCCATTGTAATCGAAGGCGTTTAGCCCTGGAGGCGCCAGAAGCACATTTCCTGGAACAATGTCACTGAAGAATCCGTTCACCAGGGTGGGCGAGATGGTAGCCGGCGGATTGGTGATCATATCGAAAACCTCGTTACCCTGGAAGCGATCGTAGAGAATCGCCGAGCCGGCCCGCAGCACCAGCGATTGCCTGCCTGTGATGTCATAAGCGAAACCGAGACGCGGAGAGTAGTGAATACCGCGATTTTGAATCAGGTATTTGCTAATGTCCTTGCCTGCCTGGGCCACGCCATTGATGGTGTTGCCCGAGTTGGGAACGATCTTGCCAATGTTGGAGGCGGGCACGGTCTGTCCGGTTACCGGATCGAAGCCCGCTCTCCGGCCGTTACTCATAATGGGCTGATAGAGGCGCACGGCCTGCGCAAAGTCGAAGCGGCTCGGCAGGAACGTTGCTGTCTGTAAATCGGCGTCGAACTGGGGCTGAATCCAGTAGAAGCGCAATCCATAGTCGAGAGTCAAACGCCGGGTGATCTTCCACTGGTCTTGCACGTACCATTCAACGTTCGTATATCGGTATTTGCCGGTGAGGTACGCGGACGCCTGATTGTAGCTGTTATACGCGCCAATCGCCATGTTGGCGAATCCGAAGCCCGTGTCTAGTGGATTGCTGGAGCTGTCGCCGAAGTTGATTTCCCCGCTCGAATTGCCGAAGGAAGTCTGGTCCTTGCGGCTGCGTTGAATGTAAATACCGGCTTTGAATACGTGTTGTTTCCACACTTTCGAGACGTTATCAATCCAGTCCAGTGTCGTGTTGTAGTTGAAGAAGGGAGCGTTGTTGGTTCCGAATCGCTGTTCGTTGCCGATCCGCGTTCCGGCATAAGAGAAGCGGGGGATAAAGTCCTGCTGCACGGCACCAGGGTAGAGCAGAGGAATGTTAATCCCCGTGGCGGCGCGTGTTAGCCCGTTGTTCACTGGATCGATGTTGATCTGGTTGTGCCCATAGCCGAAGGTTGCCTCATTGGTCATGGTCGGGCTGATTAACGTGGTGGCACTAACAGCGTAGCTCTTGCCCGGCCGAGTGTCGGTGATGGGCACCTTCGGAAATCCCGAGCCCAACACGAAGGAGCCATAAGCTGAGGTTACGGAGTCCTTGTTGTCCAGATAGTGACCAAATAACTTCCACTTGGAACTCAAATCGTGGTCAATACGAATGAGCGACTCGCGCCGAGGATAAGAATCGGGAAGCTGAGAACGATAGTTGAAGCCGATGTTGCCGAGGGCGTTCGGTTGAGGAAAAAAGTTCATTACGGCGATGCCTGGACTGTAGAGCCGGTTTGCCGAGATGCGACCGAGTACCCCACCATCTTGGAAACAACCCGCGGTGTTGCCGGCATTGCAAGGCCGGCCATCCAGCGGGTCGCGGATGTAGGGGAACGGGTTACCGTTCTTGTCTACGCTTTTAGAAAAATCACCTTGGCGCTCAAGCAGCGTCGGGAATGTAGCGTCTCGGCGGCCCTGAGGCTTAAGTTGTTCCTGAAACTCCTGACTCCAGAAGAAAAACAGTTTGTTCCGGTTTCGGTTGAAGTGATTCGGAATATAAATCGGCCCGCCGATGGTATAACCCGGATCGTTGAACCGGAACAGTTGCCGCGGCAAGGCATCGCGATTATTTTTCCAGTTGTTTGCGTTCAACCCTTCGTGGCGGTGATACAAATAACCGCTGCCGTGGAAGGAAGATGTGCCGCTCTTGGTGACCACGCTGATTTGGGCGCCCGCCGAACGGCCGTATTCGGCTTGGTAGCTGCTCGTGAGAATTTTATACTCCTGGACGGCGTCCAGGCTGATCGTCGCCAGTTGGTCCCCGTTGTTGCCGGTATCCACGTTGCCGATTCCGTTCAGCGTGAGCTGGTTGTGGTCGAAACGCTGGCCGTTTGCCGAAATATTCGCAAGGCCTCCGTGGCCTCCCGTGGTCAGGTTCGCCGTACTGACGACTCCCGTAGCCAAGCCGGCGAGTTGGAGATAGCTGCGGCTGTTTACAGCCAGGTCCGTGATCTGCTTGCCGACAATCGCGTCGGAGCGCTCCGAGCTCTCCGTTTTGAGTTCTAGCACTTGCGCCGAAACTTCCACGGTCTCGGTCGTCGAACCCACTTCCAGAGTGATCGTTCCAACCGTGATCTTGTCGTTGGCCACCAGGGCTATATCTTTGCGCTCCACCTTCTTGAATCCTGCGGCTTCGACCGCGATGTTGTACATGCCCGGCAGCAACTGGGGGAAGACAAATCGGCCCTCGGCGTCTGTCTTGGTAACAAGGGAAGTTTTCCTCTGCAGCTCGGTGATCGTAACCGCTGCATTCGAAACTGCCAAATCCTGTGCGTCGCGGACCTCGCCGGCAATCGAGCCGCTCGACGTTTGCGAAAGAACGGGCACGGCCAGACTAAGGGAAATCAGAGCAATGAGCGGTATGGATACATTCCGTAAGCTCCGCGGCCAGGAAACCAGAGCAAGGAAGGCGTGGCAACTCCGGAGACGAGGCGCCGCCATTCGACGACCCAGTACAACTGAAAACTCAAATCGGGAATGAAACAGTTTCATTTCCATCCTCCCCCAACCGTCTTCGACTGCCCGCCCAGAGCGGAACAGGTGGCGGGATCCCCAGCCTGGTTCATGGTCCGGACAAAGTTTATGCTTTGAGTGCAACGTGCACCCGCGCACTCGATCCTCGACAACCAAATCCGTTCCATGCAAACAATGCATGCAGCCGACTAGTGCGCCGGAACTTACGCCGTGTTTTGGCAGATGTCTATACCCAATGTGCGACAACGGATGGACATTTTGCGACATGCAGCTGGATGGCTGCATCGTTATTTCGCTTGAAAATGCAAAGAGGCACATCTAAAATAGCCGGCGATATGACACTTTGCGCCACGGCGCCAAGGAATAGTTCGCCGCGTCCGGACGGCACACTACGGAGCACTGGATTCTTGCGGGGACGCGGGAAGTGCTGATTTTATAATGATTTACATTAAAACGATGAATCCTTCACTGCCATGAGAGAACGCCGCGCTCGAGTGCCCCAAGTTGCCTTGCTGCTTGAAACATCGACGGAATATGGCCGAGGTCTGCTTCGTGGAATTCTGCGATATTCGCGTCTGCACGGTCCATGGTCGATGTATGTCGCCCCCCGACATTTGGATCAGGTCCTCCCGGAACCGGAATCTTGGAATGGCACGGGGATCATCGCGCGCATCCGCTCGCCTCAAATGGAGAAGCAGATTCGCTCGACGGGATTACCTTTTGTTGGGTCGCAGCTCGGGGAATCGAGTCCTCCGAAAGCTGGAAAGCGATTTGGCGAAATCGATACGCATTCCAGCGCCATTACCCAAATGGGCGTGAAGCATCTGTTGGAACGTGGACTGCGGAATTTTGCGTTTTGCGGCTTTTTGAATTGCCGCTGGTCCGCCGTGCGCGAGAGGGGATATGTCCATTTCGTGCGAGAAAAGGGTTTTCCTTGTTTCACGCGGCATATCCATATGGCGAGCTGGATCCAACAGCCGCACTGGCTGGACACCTGGAGGCATGAGCAGCCCGGAATTGTGAGCTGGCTCCGATCGCTACCCAAACCTACCGGCCTGATGGCGTGCAATGACGTTTGTGGGCGGCAGGTTTTGCAGGCCTGCGTGACGGCGGAACTGCGAGTGCCGGACGACATTGCGGTTATTGGAGTAGATAACGACGAGCTGATCTGTGAACTCTCCGACCCGCCATTGTCCAGTGTGGCCCTTGATGTGGAGCGCGCGGGTTATGAATCGGCACAACTCCTCGATGGCCTTATGTCGGGACGAATCGAAAAGGGCTACGTGGTGCACGTGGAACCCACACACGTCGTTACCAGGAGATCCAGCGACGTGATTGCGCAAGATGACCGGCTGATGGTGAACGCCCTCCGTTTCATCCGCGACCACTTCGCACAGGGCATCACCGTTAGCGATGTGGCAGAAGAGGTCGGAACCTCCCGGCGGACCTTGGAAAGGCACTTTTCGACGGCGATAGGACGATCCATTCTCTCAGAGATCGCGCGCTGCAGAATTGAGCGCGCCAAGGAACTGCTGCTAGAAACGCAGGTTTCCTGTTACCGAGACTCGTCCGAAGTTGGATTCAACAGCCTGAAGACTTTTAACCGCACTTTTTACCGGCGAGAAGCCGTCACACCGCAGGGATTTCGCATGATGGCCAGCAGCACTGTTGAGCCGAGTGGGGTGCCCCAAGTACCGTTGAGCGTCTGACTGGCCACGGTTGAATCGCGGTCAGCTAAAACGACAATCACCGCGAGATTTAGCTTGTTCGAAGAAAGGTTCGGATTCACTATCTCGACCAGCCCGGGTGGGGCTATGACACGTCACCCCAGAAAGGGTGCTGCACAGCAACTTTGGTTGCTGTATAGAAACCAGAAGGAAATCAGCAGCTAAAGAAAAAACTTTTCGCGCCGTTCTCCGCACGGTCCTTTGGTCTCTACGCCTCACTTCGTGGTACTGCTTCCTATAAATAACATGTCTTTACACTGTAGATGATTTTGTAGCTGCGGGAGCACTTCGCTTCCGAAGGCTTCAATCAACTTCTACACGTCGGCCGCAACAGGTTCAGTACCAATCGCTTCGAGGCAACAGAATTTCATGGATTTCAATAAGGCGCGGAATCTGGTTCGGGACCAGGAGTTCGATGGTTCAAATCCTCCTGCTGCGACCACAATCAACCGTCTCCAATCGCGAATTTCCAAGGGGCAATAAGGGGGCAATAAGAATTCCGTTCCTTTCCTTTCAATACCTTAGAAGACCAGGTTGCACCGCAAAACTCCTTTGTCTCCATATCGCTGGTGGATTCGATCCTTATCGCCTGATTCGCTATCCTTCTTTTTTTCCCGGTGGGCAAATTCTGAATGTCAACGAATAGCTTCCGAGTTGCCGACTACGTTCAAGTGAATTGGGATTGGTTAACCCTGCGGCGTTAGCGTGCTCTATGCGTGTGACCGGCACAGCTTCGCAGCGAGGCTGATTCGGGCAAAGTTGCCTTTTGCTCAGAGCAGTGTCGTGCGATTCTCCTTGGGCAATTATTCGTGCCGCAGCGCGATCATCGGGTGGATCCGAGAAGCCCTTCCAGTCCGGGACATAGCCTGCTGCCAGATTGGCAGCAACCAAAGTCACCACCGCCAGGCCCCAGGGAGAGCCGTTCAGTGGTAGCTCTCAGCGACTTCAGAGCACCGCTTGATCAGCTCCACCTGTTAGTCGGGATCCACCTTGACATTCTAGGTGAGTGGGTCTATCTTCGCTACCTAGAATGTCTACCAAGCCAAGCTACGGTCGAATCGATCTCCTACAGGGCACGCTGGATCTGCTGATTCTGCGCACGCTGCGTTGGGGACCGGCACACGGCCACGCTATTGCCAAGGCGATCGAGCGTGCGTCGGATGACGTGCTGCTAGTAGAGCAGGGGTCCCTTTACCCAGCGCTTCACCGCCTGATCAAACGCGGATGGATCACGTTCGAGGATGGCACCTCAGAGAACAACCGGCGGGCCAAGTTCTATCGACTGACCGCGAAGGGGCGCAAGCAACTAGAGATCGAAACCAGCCGGTGGGAGACGCTGGCACGAGCGATTGCCCGGGTCCTCCGTCCCGCAGCGCAGGAGTCACGACATGAGACGCGGTAGACGAGCACTGGACGGCCTCGACGACGACATGCGCGATCACATCGAGCGCGAGACTCAGGACAACATCGAAAGGGGTATGGCGCCAGAAGAAGCCCGTCGTCAGGCTATGCTCAGGTTCGGTAACGTCGCGCTGATAAGGGAGGACACGCAGGCAGTTTGGGGCTGGCCATCGCTTGACGCGATACGGCAGGATGTCCGCCACGCATTTCGCACGCTGCGCAAGAATCCTGCGTTCGCAATCGTTGTCATCCTGACGCTTGGATTCGGCATCGGCATCAACACGGCGACCTTCAGCATCGTTAACACGGCGCTCATCCGGCCGCTGGGGTTCGCAGAACCCGAGCGTCTCGTGGCATTGCACGAGCACCCCGCAAGTGGCAATGCGGAACGCTGGCCCTTCTCTCCGCCGGACTTTCTCGACCTCCAGCGCGACCAGCAGTCGTTCGAGGGTGTGGAGGCATTTGTAAACGTTCCGTTCGAGCTCTCGGGACGCGGCGACCCGATGCGGATCGATGGCGGCAAGGTATCCGGGAAGCTGTTTTCGCTGCTCGGCGTGCGGCCTCTCCTGGGCCGGGATTTCACCCCCGACGAGGACCGGCCCGGCATGGACGTCGCGGTACTGAGCTGGGGTCTCTGGCAATCGCGATACGGAGGGGATCGATCGATTGTCGGCCAGACCGTTACGCTCGACCGGCGGCCCTATACTGTGATCGGTGTCATGCCGGCAAGCTTCGAGTTTCCCCGCCGTGGCCCCCAGGTGAACAACAAGCCAGCCAGCATCTGGGTGCCGATGGCGTTCACGGACGAACAACGACAGGAACGCGGGAACCAGTACAATCGCAGCGTGATTGGCAGACTAAAGGAAGGCGTGTCAATGGACGAAGCTCGAGCGGAGCTCGATGTCCTGGCCCGACGGATCAATGCCAACTATCCAGTGGTGTTGCAGCGCGCGGGCTTGTCATTCGGCCTGTCGGCTGCGCCCCTTAGAGACGAGATTGTCGGGCGGATGGAGCGGCCGCTGTTGCTGCTATTGGCGGCTGTCGGCCTTGTGCTGCTCGTGACGTGCGCCAACGTTGCGACCCTCGTTCTCAGCAGGGCCGGGGCCCGCACGCGTGAAATCGCTGTGCGGATGGCGCTCGGCTCAAGCCGCGCCCGCCTGGTGCAGCTCTTGCTCGCGGAGGCTGCGATCCTCTCCACGGCCGGGGCTCTGCTGGGTCTCTTGTCCTCGCGGTTCCTTGTCGGTGCGGTGCCCGCGTCCGTTACTGAGACACTTCCAGGAGTGCAGGAGGTCTCGATCGATCTCCGAGTCCTGACGTTCACCGGCGGCATCGCCATCGCCACGTCCATCCTCTTTGCGCTCATCCCACTGATCACAATCGATCGCGGTTGTCCAGGTCTCGCACTTCAGGGGGCGACCTCGCGCTCGACACCGGGACAGCGACGGCACCGCCTGCAAGCGGGCCTGGTCGTGTCCACGGTCATGCTCGCCTGCGTCCTCCTGGTGGGTGCAGGGCTGTTCATCAGAAGCTTCTCCGCTCTCATGCAGACCGACCCAGGGTTCAATCCCGATCGCGTGCTGACAGCGTCGCTCACGCTTCCTAGAGCCGGCTACAGCACGGCGGCCAGCGTCCGCAATTTTCACCTCGCGCTCTTCAACAGCGCATCCTCCCTCCCAGGCATACGCACGGCGGCGCTGGTGACGGATCTGCCTCTCGAGCGTTACGAGGACCGCGTGCTCTCGCCCGAAGGGGTCGACATGGCGGGCGGCAGTACGAATCTTTCGTGGGTCTACGGCCCCTATTTTCAGACGCTCGGGATTCGGTTGAAGAGCGGCCGGGTGTTTTCGCATATCGAAACCATCGAGCCGGGAGGCGTCGTCATCGTCAACGAGCGGCTGGCGCGGACCTTTTGGCCAGGACAGGATGCGGTCGGAAAGCGGCTACGGTGGGGGATCAACACACAGCAGAACCCGAACCCCTGGCTCACCATTGTCGGCGTCATTGCGGATGTCGCCGACGGGCCGCTCGGAGTCGAGCCATCTATTCACGCGTACGAGCCGTTCAGCCAGTTTCCCGATTTGATGTTGAACAACGTTAAAGTTCCGAACATCTTTGGACGCCAGATCAAGCTGGCCATTCGAACCGACGCCGATCCGCGGGCGCTTGCGTCTGCAGTCCGCGGGGAGATCGGCAAGATCGATCGGCAGCTCGCCATTGAATCGGTCGCCACGATGCTCGATCGCGTTGGAGACGTGGTGGCCCCACGACGCTTCAGCGCGATGACCCTTGGAGCATTCGCGACCGGATCGCTTCTGCTCGCGGCCATCGGCCTGTACGGTCTTCTCGTATTCAACGTCAGAGAACGCATCCGTGAGATCGCCGTCCGCCTCGCGTTGGGCGCTGAGCCGGCGGCGATCCTTCGGATGGTCGTCGGGCAAGGGTTGAAGCTGGTGTCGGTGGGGCTGGTGGCAGGTGTGATCGCCTCTTATGGGGTTGCGCGCGCAGTGGACTCACTCCTGTATCAGACCGAGAGCCACGATCTCGTCACGTTTGGTGCCGTTCCGGTTGTCCTCGTGCTGATCGCTCTGATGGCATGCGCGCTGCCGGCTTATCGTGCGTCGCGCGTGGATCCGGCACGGATCCTGCGGACGGAATGAATGTATTCGCGATGTCTGTCGGACCGGGCCACGTTCAGCCCGCCTATGCCAGCCAGCTGTTGCCACAGTTTGAATGATCCTTTAGCAACGAACTAGGGCGCCAACGGCTGGACATCGAGGTGGCATGCACGATTGTCCGACCCTGCGTCTCGCCGCGCAGGAGTGAAGGCAATGACTCGAGGTAAACGAGCGCTCGAAGCCCTCGATGACGACATTCGGCGACTTCGACATCTCCCAAGACGGCAGCCAGGTTGTCCTCGAACGAGTGCAGGAACGTTCGGATGTGGTGCTTTGGATCCCCTACCATAATCTGGCTTCAACCCAGCCAAGCGATCGACGTGCTCGCAGCATCCGCGAATCCTTACAGCCGGGCGGTTGACGGGCTATGCGGAAGTTACTCTAATACTCGACCTCCCATTACTTCCGGCTTGGCGACTCATGATCGATCAGCACACTTCGGCTTGGTAGCCGTTAGTTTGCGGGTCCAGCAAACAGCAGCAGATTCCCATCCGGATCCTTGACGACGAAATTCTTGGCGCCCCAAGGCTGCTTTTTCAGCGTCTGGTGAAAGGCAACACCAGCGGACTGAAACTCAAGAAACAGCAGCTTGATCTCGTCCGCTGTAGCGACGGTCATAGATACCGACAACAGTTCCTCCCGATCGCGGACCGCCGACTCGATTACTGCTCGCTCGACGCACCTTAGATTGAGACGCGCCGCGTCGCGACCCACCTGTGCATAGTAGGGAGGTTTGCCGTAACTGAATCCAAGCGTAAAGCCTAACTTCTCACGGAAAAATTCGCATGATCTCTTGATATCGGTGACGAACAGTTGCGGCTCTGCACTGACAATCGTTGCTTTGGATGGCGATGATTTCGCCTTGAGCGACGTGCTCGAAAGTCCAGTTTTCAGGGCTTGCCAACTATCGAAGCCTTGCTGTCTTGCGACCATTTCTTGCGCATCGCTGAGCTTAAAGTTCGCCGCAAGAATCTCGGAGTCGGGCATATTCAGGAAACGAGGCAAATGCCCTCGGATTTGTGCGGCGACGGGATAGTGGCGTTCGCGATGCCACCGCAATATGAGCTTGGCTTGCTTTTTGAGGTTGTCTAGATTGGGCATGTAGGCCTCCACGATGAGATCGTAGGTGGGCATTGCCCTTCGGCGACCTGCCGTTGCATCCTACATGCGCAGATCGCAGTATCTGCGACGGTGTCAGTAGTTGTCAATTGAGAACGACGCCGCGCTACACGTTGTTGGGCCGCACTTACGCATTTTGTCGTATCACGGGCAAACCATCCATAATCCGGTAAGGTAAGGGTTGCCGACCACTCGCCCAGAATCGTTCGAATCTGCCGCGCACCGATGGACGGCAAAATCCGGATTGCCACAACTACGGTTTGCGCGTCATACCGCGAACTGGATGCAGACTATTGCAAACTAGACCAAATCGGCA
>WNFH01001951.1_pt1 | contig 14231 bp, 10 predicted proteins | sample 5400411 | NCBI WGS metagenome assembly WNFH01 (sample SAMN13153347, study PRJNA577476) | soil metagenome | isolation source: 200 cm saprolite under Douglas fir tree site 2 hole 3 | place: USA:California | collected 2015-04-18
CGACGACGCCGAGTATATTCTTTGGCGTGGCGCCGGGATCCGTTGCTTGCGTCACCCCTGGCACCCCTCCCCTTCCGGTGGGTTGCGTGGGGTTAAGTCCGCAAGGCGATTCGGCATCTGCTAATGCGTTCCTGCCGAATCTTAAAACTCCGTACGTGATTTCGTTTAGCGGGAGTATTCAGCGCGAACTGAACAAAGACACGGTGATCGAGTTTGGATACATCGGCAACCGCGGCCACCAACTCTTGCGCCAGTCCAACCTGAACGAACTCAATGTAATCGAGAACGGCTTCGCGAATGAATTCAACAACGCGAGAAAGAATCTGGCCGCTAATATTGCGACGGGCGGGGCCGCCTGCACCGTTGGTGGTACGACAGCTAACTTCGCTTACACGGGTTGCCCCGGAACCGTCCCATTGCCCATGTTCCTTGCGTTTTTCCAGGGGACGACGGTTGGCGCTGGGGTCCCGGCTACGTACACGTCCTCTCGGTTTGGCAGCAGCACGTTCACCAGTTTGATGAGTCCGTCGAATTTTAACGTGCTCGGCGCTGCTGGTACTCTCGCGCGGTTCAGCAATGTGTCGGTCAACGACTGTGACCCAATTTTCGCTGGGACTCAGGGGTGCCCGTACATGCTAAATTTTGCCAACGCCGGTTTTCCATCTAACTTCTTCGTGGTGAACCCGGTGCTGTTCAATAATTTCGGTGCAGGTAATGGCAGCTTCCTGGTCAACAATGACGGGAAGACCTGGTACAACGCGCTCACGGTGGAATTACGGCGTCGCCTGTCGAAGGGTGTTCTGGCCAGCATTAATTACACCGCCGCCAAGGCGTCCGGCAACGAGTACGTGAGCAGCTCCACCGCTTTCGCACAGCCGGCTACAATTCGCAATACCTGGCTGAACAAAGATTGGTCGCCGTTCGACATCCGCCAATCGCTTAAGGGAAGCTATATCGTCGAATTGCCAATGGGCCGAGGCAAGAAATACATGGGCAACTCGCACGGGCTGGTAGAGAGCCTCGTGGGTAACTGGACCCTGAACGGAACCATGCGCATTTCGAGCGGTGTTCCTGTGAACCTCGGCAACGTTCAGCTGGTCGGAATGACCAGGCGACAACTGGAGGACAACATCCGGATTCGCAAGACTGTAGACCATAAGGTCTTCTGGCTTCCGGATGACATCGTTCAGAACACCAGAGCTGCATTCGCCAATTGTGTCCCAGGCACGACGAACAGCAGTGGTGTGGTCGTCTGTAGCCCGGCCGGCTACATAAACGCAGCAGGCGGCGGCCTGGGCGACCCGACCGGCAGATACATTGCCCCTGCAGGGCTCAACTGCATTCAGACCTTCGCTGGACAGTGCGGGTTTACCACTTTGATTGTTCACGGCCCGCGTTTCACCCGTTTTGACGTGGGCATCGAAAAGAAGTTCAAGCTCTCGGAAACGAAGAATATCGAACTTCGGTTTGAGTTCCTGAACGCCTTGAACAATATTGACTGGAGGCTGGGTTCGTATAACAACGACGTCGTCAACATCGGTGGATCTAACGCCGACATACCGACGTACACCCTCTCAACCTTTGGCCAGTTGTTGGGTTCCAATACCGCGTATCGTGACGTTTCAACAACCAATGATCCGGGTGGAAGAGTTGGACAGGTTGTAATGCGTTTCAACTTCTAATCTTTCACTCACTTGACCCAAAGGGAGAAGAGCCTGGCATTTGCTCTTCTCCCTTTTTCTTTTTCAGAGTGCTCGGCGTTTCGTTTTTCTCTTCAAGATCTCCCGCCCCAAGCAACCCGCACCGATTGATTGGACTCAGACTTGCGGAAGCGAAGGCAACATTGTTAAAGTCTGCGTCTCTGCATACACTTTGCCGTCGCGGTTAGGCAGAAAGGCCAAATGATTTACCGAAGTAAGGGGACGCAGAGCTTGCTCAAACTTGCAACTGCGACAATCATAACACTGCTTTTAGTGGCCGGAATTGGGGCCCAGCAGCCCACTGCCTGGGCCGGGTGGTCTCAGAAAGACGCCGAGAAAATCCTCAACGATTCGCCCTGGGGCCAGACCCAGACCGACACGAACACTTCAGAGATGGTCTATTCCCCGACCGTTGGCTCGGCGGCCGGCTCCACCTCAAGTCGACCTGCTCGCACCGCGGGAATTCGCGACGAACAAGCGGACAGGAACCGCAGCCGGGCGACGGAAGGCGCATACAATCAGGCGGTAGCAATCAACTATCGGATCCGGTTCCTTTCGGCCAGGCCCGTTCGCGAGGCTTTGGCAGCCACTATCCTACAACGGCAGACTGCCGCCTCGGCCGCGCAAGCGAAGCGCGAGATGCAACTGTTCATTGACCGCAACTTCGGTGACTATATCGTCGTTGCCGTGACGTATGACGCTTCTGATCAGCGTCTCTCAGGAAAAGCTTTTCAGGATTTCAGCGCCGCTATGGCCGACACTCTCAGGAACAACACTTACCTTGAGCGCCGGGACGGCAAACGAATCTTCCTCATGGACTATCGCGCGCCCATTGATGACGGCATCGGCGCCAGGTTCGTCTTTCCCAGAGTTGTCGATGGCCGAGAGTTTTTGAACGGCGAGAGCGGCGAGGTCCGGTTCTATTCGGAAGTCGGCCCGAACGTGAAGCTGAATCTACGCTTCAAAGTTGCGGACATGGTTTACCATGGGAAGTTGGAGTATTGACTTTCGCCGGCAGTGATGAGATCGTCGCGGCGTTCGCGCCTCAGCAATTACCGACAAGCAATAACTTGGTTAGAAAGGAAAATCCAAATGCGCAAATATTCAATCGCCGCGCTCACCATGGTGCTGTTCATGGCCGGCGCGGTGTCAGCACAGAAACAGCTTAAGCCCTGGGGTGAATGGACCCAGAAAGATGCGCAGAAAATTCTCGACGATTCTCCGTGGGGGCGGACCCAGACTGAAACTGACACCTCGCAAATGTTCTACAGTCCGACCAGCGATCCCGGCAGGACTGGACGCACCACTTCGAATGATAGTTCTCGCCTTGGCCAGGGCGCGACAAATCAGGCGGTCCCGCTTAATTTTCGTATCCGGTTCTTTACCGCCAAGCCTATTCGGCAAGCGTTTGCGCGAACGATTGCGCTTAAACAGGCCACTCTGACTAAGGAACTCACCGCGCAGCTAACGGCTTGGTCTGATCAGCACACCGACGATTGGATCATTGTGGCCGTAGCCTATGACTCCACCGATCAGCGTTACACTGGTCCGGTGATGCAGGCTTTAGGCTCCGCCACCGCCGAGACCATTAAGAACAGTACTTATCTTGAGCGCAAAGATGGCAAGCGAGTTTTCGCAAGCGAATACCAGGCGCCCGGCCCCGACGGCGCGGGGGCAAAATTCGTTTTTTCTCGCACGCTCGGTGGCCAGCCATTTCTGAACGCAGAGAGCGGCGAGGTTCGCTTCTACTCTGAATTCCCGCTCGCCAAACCTCCGTTCAAGCTCGACATGCGCTTCAAGATTGCCGACATGGTGTTCGACGGCAAGTTGGAATACTGATCGTTACGCCAGCGGTTGCATAGCGGCGTTGCTTTCGGATGGAGCGACGCCGCTTTTGTTTTCCGCTGCCAGCACCGAGGCTGTCGAATCTGATTCCAGACGGCTGAAGCTTGATTCACCTTAGCAAAACGAGGATCATTCTCCGCGAATGAACCCGCTGAACGATCAACTGTCCCTCGCTCCTCTGGGGGCCGGCGATCTAATCGATCGCGCGGTGCGAATGTATCGCCATCACTTCTTTACGCTGATTCGCATCGCCGCGCCGCCGGTGCTGGTTTCCGCCCTGGGCTGGATGATTACCACAATTACTTTTCGCGAGATCAGCGCCACCGGCAGTGACGCTCGCCTCGCGCTTTACGTGCTGATGTTTCTGGCCGGCATAGTGATCATCACCTGCGGCTCGCTATTCAGCGTGATCGTCATTGGCGGAGCCACGCGCAACCTGGTCGCTCATCTCCTGTCCAATGAACCCGTGAGCGCGCGCGCGACCTACCGCGCGGTCAAGGAACGATTCTGGAGCTTGCTTGGCGGTTCGTTCTTGGTTGCGCTCTGGCTGGCGCTGGCGGCGGGGGTCGCTTCCATGGGCGGAGGCATGGTCTTTTGGTTTGTCGCGATCGCCTCTTTTGTGCTCTCTTCGATCTCACCCTGGGTCACCGGCATAGTCGTCGCGATTGGAATCATCGCGGCGACGGTACTTGGCCTCTGTCTGTTCTTTCTCCTGGCGGGTCGCGCCGCTTACGTGCCGCAGGCCATACTGGTCGAAGGACGCACGGTCTTTGACGCGATTGGCCGCAGCTTTGGGCTTGCGAGCGGCAACGTGCGTCGCTTGATGGCCATGACGCTCTTCACTGTTTTCGCGACCTACTCCGCCCTGTTGCTGCTGCTTATTCCCTTGGGATGGTACGGTTCGTTGAACGGGGTGGACCTTTCGTCGTTCGGCACGCCCTGGCCGGCCTGGTACGCAATCGGCTATCAAGTGATTCTGCAGTGCAGTCACATCCTGCTCGCGCCGATCTGGATGCTGGGACTCTCGCTCCTCTACGTTGACGAGCGCGTGCGACATGAAGGTTACGACATCGAATTGATGGCCGCGCGGCAACTTCCGGAAATGCCAAAACTCCCGGGTGTCGTGTCGCCCTTTGCGCCCGCGCTGGTGACGGGGCGCGCCCCGAAATTCGTTCCGCCGCCGCCCGGCCACATGAATGCGGGCAGCGTGTTAGGTTTGAGTTAAGCCAATCGAAATGGCCGCAATTCCTAAACTGAGACGGAAACCATACCTCGCCGTGGTTGGAGTCTTCGTCGTGTCGAGCTGGGTTGCCGGCGCGCGCGCAGTCACTCTTGATGATTATCGTCATCAAGTCTCGCGGGCGCACGCCTCGATTCAGGAGTTGCAAGCTGCATACGCTGCCGAGTATTCGTCACAGCGAGAACAATTTGCGGCGGCAACGATCGCGCTCGTGCGCGCCGAATTGCCAGAGCAGGAAACTGTCCTGCTCGGGCGCCAAACCGTGGCCGTGGACAACACGTGGCTCCACAAAGCGCTGGATCAATTAGAAAAAATCAAAGGTGACAACGCGCGGCGGGCTGATCTACTCGCCCACATTGACGAGCGGCTGCGCGCTCTCGGCGAGCGGCTGGATGAAATGCAGGACGGAAAGCCAGGCGCCGGTAAGGATGATAACAAGACGCGCCTGGCGGAAATTTTGCGGCGCTCGGAATACAACAAGCAGGCTGAAGAAGGGAGCGCGCTCAACCGGTTATTGAACAGATTCCTGCGCTGGTTGAACGGTTTGTTTCCGCGCGCGAAGCCATTGCAACCGGGGAATGGAATGGCCTTGTCGAGAGTCGCGCAAGTCGTCGTTATCGGCGTGTCCGTGGCGGCAATTGGATTCCTGATTTGGAAATTCGCGCCACGGTATCTGCGCAACCGCCGCAAAAAGAAAAACAAGCGCGAAGCGCGCATCGTGCTGGGCGAGCGGCTTGAGCCGGATCAAACCTCCGCGGATCTTTTGGCGCAGGCTGAATCGCTGGCCCGCTCGGGCGACCTGCGAGCCGCAATTCGCAAAGCATACATCGCGCTGTTGTGCGAGCTTGGCGATCGCAAGGTGATTAGCCTGGCGCAGCATAAGACTAATCGCGATTACCTCGGCGCGGTGCGCGATCGGCCGTCGCTGTTTCGGTCGATGCGAGGTCTTACCAATAGTTTTGAGATTCACTGGTACGGCTTTGTGCCCCCTGGCGAAGATGATTGGAAGGAATTTCGAAACGGTTATCAGCAGGCTTTGAAGACTCCGAATCTTTGATTAGTCCTTATGCGTCAACGTCTCGCAATCATCATCACCGTCCTGGTCGTTCTGGTAATCCTGATTGGGCTCAATGCGGCATCCTACGTGAAGGTTGAGCAACCGCCGGACTCTGAGCAGTCGCCGGACCGCTCGACATTTAATTCTGGCGCTACGGGCACGCGCGCTCTCTACGATTTTCTGCAAGAGGCGGGCTATCAAGTCGCGCGCTGGCGCGAACCGCCGTCAGCGCTCTTGAATTTCAATGGACCAAAGCCGGCGACGCTGGTCATCGTGGGTCGCACTCTTGTTCGCTTCACGAAATCCGAGCGCGAAGACGTTCTGCGCTGGGTTGAAAATGGCGGCCGCCTCGTACTCATCGATCGCAATCCGGATCCCGGTCTGCTGCCGGCGTCGGATGTATGGACTGTCGCGACGCTGACTCCGAATTACCCGTCGTCCGAACTCGATCCGACCAACCTGGAACAGATGACCGCGGGCGTGAAACCTCTGGCTCCTTCGCAGCCGACGGCGTTTGCGCGGCAAGTTGAAACAGTTCTGCCCTCGCGTTTCGCTGCGGTAATCATGGTTTTGCCTTCCAAGGCTTCGCCGGACAAGCCAAAGCCCGGCGATCACCCGAGCGATAATAACAACTCCCACGGCGGCAGCACGGGAGAATCGGCCGAAGATTCGGAAGACTCCGTGGAACCACCCACATCCATCACCCTGTCTGATCAGCCCGAGAAACCGAAGGTGGTTGTCTCTCCGGCGCCGGTGGTTCACTTTGGAGGGGAGCGGGGCGCGCTGCTGGTCGACTATCCGCACGGCCAGGGTCGCATCGTCCTGCTTTCAGATCCATTCATCGTCGCTAACAACGGCGTCAGTCGCGCCGACAATCTGCAACTCGCGATCAACGTCGTGGCCGGCTATGGCGGACTAGTCGCATTCGACGAATTTCACCAGGGCCACGCGGCCACGCGCAACGCTTTGATTCAGTATTTCCAGGGCACACCGGTGATAGCGCTGTGCGGACAGCTCGCCCTGATTGGCCTGGCGATCGTTTGGTCGCGCGGGCGACGATTCGCGCGGCCGCTGCCTTTGCCGCAAATCGATCGGCGTTCGAGTTTGGAATTCGTCGCCTCAATGGCTGAGCTGCAACAGCGCGCCAAAGCGCACGATCTCGCGCTTGAGAATATCTATGGGCGGGTGCGCCGGTCGTTGGTGCGGCATGCGGGCCTTAACAACAGCAGTCCGCGCGCCGAAATCGCGGCGCGCGTGGCGGCGCGATCGGGACTCAGCCGGCCTGAGCTGGAATCGCTGATGCGCAAGTGCGAAGAAACGATCAATGGCGCGCCCACGAACGGCAAGGAAACATTGCGGCTGGTAAGGCGTCTGCGCCAGATCGAATCCCGGCTCGGGCTGGGAACGCGTGCGCGCGACGCCAGACAGGCTGCGGAAACACTTTGACTAATTTCGATCTTTGGGCTTTGATTGTGGCCGCACAACAAGCTGCGAAAAACAGATGAATCAAGCATGCTCTATAAGCAAGTCAATGACAGAAAGGATCGGTGAAGATCAAAAGGGCGGAAGGTATGTCTTCTTCATCCTTCAGCCCTCATCCTTCATCCTTTGAATCGTGCCTGAATACGTTTCGGCGACCATCGCACACATCCGCAACGAACTGCGCAAAGTCATCGTCGGCCAGGACGAGCCCATCGAACAAATTCTCGTCGCGCTCCTGGCCGAAGGTCACGCGTTGATCGAAGGCGTTCCCGGCACGGCGAAAACGCTGACGGTGAAAACACTCGCACGCATCGTTAACGCCGGCTTTGGCCGCATTCAGTTCACACCTGATCTGATGCCTTCGGATATCACGGGAACGAATGTTTTCAATATGGGGTCTTCGAGCTTCAGTTTGCGGCGCGGCCCGGTCTTTACCGATATTCTGCTCGCTGACGAAATCAATCGCACGCCGCCCAAGACGCAGGCCGCTCTGCTCGAAGCCATGGAAGAACGCCAGGTCACCATCGACGGCGAATTGTATCCGCTCTCGCCCATGTTCACGGTGCTGGCGACGGAAAACCCGATCGAGTACGAAGGCACTTACCCTTTGCCGGAAGCGCAACTCGACCGTTTCCTGCTCAAGATTTTGCTTCCCTATCTTTCTGCCGACGAAGAGCATCAGGTGGTGGCGCGCTGGGACGCCGGATTCAATGCCCGGCGGCTGGAGCAAGTGGATATCCAGCCGCTACCCGATGCGGAAGCGATTCCGCGCTGTCGCGCCGAAGTGCGCAACATGCACATGGAACCGGGCGTACAGCGCTATGTCGTGGACATCGTGCGCCGGACGCGCGACCACGCCGCCCTCCATTACGGCGCCAGTCCGCGCGCGGCTGTGGCGTTGCTGTTGTGTTCGAAAGCGCTCTCCGCGATTCGCGATCGCGACTTTGCGACCCCCGACGATGTGCGCGACATTGCCCGGCCCGTGCTGCGTCATCGTCTGACGCTGCGCGCCGAAGCCGAACTCGACGGCGCCACGCCGGATTCCGTGATCACCGACATCCTGCAATCAGCGGAAGTTCCGCGATGATGCGTTTCGTCTTCAGTAAACTGTTCTACGTTCTTCTCGCCGTAGGCTTTGTTCCGCTTTCGCTTTCGTGGGGCCGGCCAATCCTGGGCTGGGTAGCGCTCACGTACGACCTCGCGATCATCGCCTGCGCGATCTTCGATGCGTGGAACAGCAGACTTTCAAAAGGTGTGCGCATCGAGAGGCATTTCGGAAGCCGCTTTGCGGTCAACGCCGAAACCGAAGTGCGGATTGAGATCGCGAACCACACGCCGCGCGACATCTCCCTGATCGTCAAAGACGAACACCCGCCGCAAATGAAGCTGTCCGGCGCGCGCGCAGCGCGGCTAAACGTCGATGGCCAAACCAGCGCGTCGCTGGTTTACAGTTTGACGCCGCCAAAACGCGGGCAATTTCAGTTTGGCCTGATCGCCGTGCGCTATCTTTCGCGTTGGCGGCTGGCGTGGCGCGATACCTTTGCCGGCGAGGCGGCTACGGTGAAGGTCTATCCCAACATGCGGCGCGCGCGCGAAGCTGAATTAAGGGCCCTGGGCGCCCGGTCGTTCGTGGCGGCGCGGCGCAAATCGCAATGGCGTGGCGAAGGACGCGACTTTGAGTCGATGCGCGATTACGTGCGCGGCGATGAGATGCGGCACATTTCGTGGACTGCTACCGCACGCCGCGGCAAGCTGGTAACGCGGCAATATCAGATGGAGCGCGACCAGACGATTCTGATCGCGCTCGACGCCGGGCGTTTGATGACCGCGCGGATAGAAAATGAAACGAAGCTCGACTCTGCCGTGCATGCCGCGCTGGCGCTGATGTCGGCGGCCGCACGCGCCGGCGATAACGCCGGGCTGCTGGTTTTCGGCCGGCGCATCAAAGCTTATCTGCCACCAAAGCGCGGCGCCGAGCACCTCGATGCCGCCCTGGAGGCTTTGTACGCCGTCGAGCCGGAGATGATCGAACCAAGTTACTCGCGCGCTTTTGAATTCATCTCTGCCAACAGCCGGCGCCGTTCGCTCGTCGTCGTGCTCACCGATCTGGTTGACGAGGAAGGATCGAGCGAGCTGTTGTCATCACTGAAGCTTTTGCGTCCACGCCATCTGCCGCTGGTCGTCACGATCGCCGATCGAGATCTGAAAGCCGTGGTGCGCGAAAGCCCAGAGAACGAACGCGAGATGTTCACCCAATCCGTCGCGGAAGAGATCATTCATCTGCGCGAGGCTGCCCTGCGCCTGGTGGAGTCGCAAGGCGGGCTCGCGCTGGACGTAACCGCCGCGGTGCTGGCCCCGAAGTTGTTGGAAACTTATTTGCGAGTTAAGGAGCGCGGTCTTCTATAGGCTCGCGTCCGGCGAGCAGCAGATACGAATACAACGCGATGCCAGTGAGCGCGCCAATGCTGATCTTGATGATCGGGCTGATGGGCTGAGGCGAAATAAAGCCTTCGATAATTCCCGCGACGACCAGCAGCGGCACGCAGCCTATGATCAAGCGCACAGCTTCCATCCCGCGCGACTTCAAAGCGTCCCCACGCGAAAGATCGCCGGGCATCAGCAGCGCGGTCCCAATCAAGAGGCCGGCGCCGCCGGAAATGAAGATACAAGACAGCTCAATCACGCCGTGCCCGACCATGAACGTCGCCAGATCGTTTCCAAAACCAGCGCGATAAGTCAGCGCCAGGATAGCGCCCACCATTGCGCCGTTGAAGGCCAAAACATAAAGAGTGCCCACGCCGAGCAGCGCCCCCAGCGCGAAAGCGTAGAAGGTGACGCGAATGTTGTTGGTGAAAATCTGACTGGAACCGACCTGATTTGCCTTGTTCAGATCTTCCCACCAATGCGTGCGCTGATTGATGACGACCTCGCGAAAGGACGAGGGAATTCCCGCAAACTCGGAAAAGTCCGGATCGTGCCGAGTGCCGAAAAAAGCGATCAGGCTGAAGAGCATAAATACGCCAAACGAAGTCGCCGTATAGCGCCAGGTGCGCCGAAAAGCGAGCGGAAAGTCGCGCGTGAAAAAGTCGCGGACGCGGCCATAGCCTTGCGCGTCGGCCCGGTAAATACGGCCGTGGGCGCGAATTACCAGGCTGTTGAGGTAGTTAATCAGGCGCGGATCGCGCGATTCGGCGCGGGCAATCGCCAGGTCGGAAGCCGTCCGGCGATAAATCCTCCCCAACTCGCGCACCTCCTCGCGGTGCAGACGCCTTAGCGTCATCCCGTCGAGAAGCTTCAGCAGCTGCTCGAGCCTTTGCCAGGCGCTCTTACGTTCGTTGATGAAGCGAACGATGGGCATTAATATCAATTTCGAATTGCGAATTTCGGATTTCGGATTTTTCGTTTTAGATTTAGACTGAGGTGACTACGAGCCAGCTTTTCATGCTTGATCAAATTCGCAATTCGCAATTCGCAATCCGCAATCCGCTCGTTGAGTGTGTACCAAACTTTAGCGAAGGCCGCAAGCCGGAAACGATCGAGCTGATCGCGCGCGCGATTGAATCGGTGCCAGGCGCGGTCGTGCTCGGTCGACACATCGACCCCGATCACAACCGCTCGGTGATCACTTTTGTGGCCGCCCCGGAAGTTGTCGTGGAGGCCGCGCTACGCGCGGTGACAAGGGCGACTGAGTTGATCGATCTGCGAACACACACTGGAGAACATCCGCGCATCGGCGCCACCGACGTGCTGCCATTCGTTCCAGTCAGCGGCGTCACGATCGACGATTGCGTCGCGCTCGCACACGAAGCCGGTCAACGCATCTGGCAAGAGCTTTCGATTCCCGTTTACTTTTACGAGCGCGCTGCGCTGCAATCGGATCGAGTGCGATTGGAAAACGTGCGCTGTAGAGGCTTCGAGCAACTGCGTGACGAAATCACACTGAATCCCGAACGCGCGCCGGACATCGGCGGCCACAAAGTTCATGAAACCGCCGGCGCGATCGCGGTGAGCGCGCGGCCGTTTTTGATTGCGTTTAATGTTAATTTGCGCTCGAACGAAATCGGGATTGCGCGACAGATAGCGCGCGAGGTGCGCGAGCGCGATGGCGGCTTGCCCTGCGTCAAGGCGCTGGGTTTTGCCTTGTACACGCGCGGGCTGGTCCAGGTGTCGATGAACCTGACGGACTATGGCCGGACTTCGATCGGGCGGGCTTTCCTGGCGGTGCGCGCCGCGGCGGCCCGGCGGTCAGTGGAAATCGCCGGCGCGGAAATCGTTGGGCTCCTGCCGCGAGCGGCGCTCGACCGCCAGGCTTCATACTTTCCGCTGCTCGAGAACTTTCGCGAGACTTTGGTGCTGGAAACGCTTTTGGAGGCTGCCGAAATCGAGCCGCAAATAAAAGGCTCTTGACGGAACCCGGTGCGGTTGTTAACGTGGACTTGGCCCCACTCCGAGGGGCGGAAAACTTCTGCTGGACAGGGCGAGCGCCTTTGTCTATTATGTGTGCCCCGCTCCCGAGCGGTCCCTACTTTAAGATTGGCCACCGCGGCCAGTTTCCAGTTTACCAACGATCGCGCGACGGTTTGTCGACACTCGCGAGCGGTAGTGACGACTCCTCAGCCGATTCAATCAGGGAGGTTAGTTATGCTCAGAATGGGACGGAACCCGAACGAAGAAAAGAGCCAGACGCAAGCTACCGACAGTTCGCGCAGTTATTCTCCTTATCAAAGCGGCGAGCCGCAAAGGACTGCTGAACCTGCGGCGAGCACGAAAGCGTTGACCGAAAGCGAAACAACTGCGCGCGAGATCAAAGACGGCACGCTTAGCGGCTTTGTCGGCACCGGCACGAGTATAACCGGCGAGGCGACGTTCAAAGCGATGCTTCGTATCGACGGCCACTATTCAGGACGCATCACGTCCAGCTCGGGTTCACTGCTGGTGGGCGCGGGCGGTCGGGTCGACGCGAATGTCGAAGTCGCGGTCGCCACGATTCACGGCGTGGTGAACGGCGACATCATCGCCGGCCAGCGCATTGAGTTGGGTCGCGCCGGAAAATTGAATGGCAACATTCAAACTCCTTCGCTCGTGATCGAACAGGGTGGCGTCTTCGAAGGCAGTTGCAAGATGGTTCAGCAAAAGGCAGCGACTGAAAAGCCCGCGAAGTTCGAGCGCAAAGAAAGTGTGGTCGAGGCGACCAGCTTGCAGCCAGTCAAAGTGGATGCGGCGAGCAAACCTGACGGCGCGATTAAGAAACCCGAGATCTCCAGCGTCGCCACGGCGAGCTGATCAAGTGGGAGCGCCCGCGTCCACCGGGGTCCCCGGCGCGGCAGTCGCGCTGGGGTGGTCGAGCGGGCGAAGCGCAGACATTCCTGCCTGCACCGGAGCTGCGCGAAAGGTTTTGCGCGGCTTCGGTTTCGGGATTTGCCAAAGAGGGCGGACGTTGGTCCGCCCTTTTCGTTTTGGATCGCACCTTGGCGGGAGCGCCCGCATCCTGCGGGCGGTTCGCAGGCATCGTGCCTGCATTCCACCGCGACAATCTCTCTTGCACGCGGTACAATTCAACCACTAAACGCCTCTTGACTATGCAACTGGGAAGCTATCGAACCGCCCTCTGTGCTCTGATTCTGCTGATCGCCTCGTCAACCACGGCGTCCGCGCAAAAACCACGCATAAACAGGCCTGTTTCTGCGATTCCAACCAATGTTTTGCTGCGCATTATGCGTGCCGAGGACGAGCGGCGCTGGGACAAAGATCTCGCGTCACTACTGACCGACAAGAGCGCTCAGGTGCGCAAGCGCGCGGCGCTCGCGGCCGGGCGCATCGGCGATGAGCGAGCTGTCCCGGCTCTGGTCGAACTGCTGCGAAAAGATCGCGAGGACGACGTGCGACAGATGGCCGCGTTCGCGTTGGGCGAGATCGAATCAGCATTGGCTGCGGATGCACTGATTGAAGCAGCGCGCGCGGATCAGGTTTCCTACGTGCGCGCACGTGCGCTCGAAGCGCTCGGTAAGATTGCCGCCGCGTTGCCGCCGGCGGATGAAGCGCGCCGGCAAGCCATCGGCCAGGTAATCCTGGATGCGCTAACCACCGAGCGGCAGGCGATTGTCACAGCCAGCGGCGTCGCGAACCTTGAGGTTGAGTTGCTTGGGTTGACGGCGGCATTGCGCGCGCGTCCAAAAGACGCGGGCAAGGTGTTGGCACTTTATCTTTCGTCGGTCGATTGGCGCGTGCGCGCCGATGCCTTGAATGCACTCGCGCGTCTGCGCCTGAAGGACGGCAACGGCGAGGCGCGCAAGATGGTTGTAGACCACAGTAATCCAATCGTCCGCGCTAATGCCGCGCGCGTGCTCGGCGCCACGGAAGACAAGCAAGCATTCGACGCGCTGCTCGATCGCGCTTTGCACGATGAAGACTTGCGCGTGCGGGTGAGTGCGATTCGGGGGTTGGGGAGTTTGAAGGATGCGCGGGCGCTTGAACCGTTGCTTCTGCGCGGTCGAGCTTTGCTGACATATAAAAGAACGGTACCCCCAAGGATCGGGATCGGCAGCGAACAGAATGAACTTCTTGAGATCGCCGTTACCGTTGGTCGAACAATGCAAGGGACGGAAAATCAGTTAGCATTCGATTGGTTAAGAAACTTACGAGTGGCAACGAAGGCGACGGCCCCTGAAGTAGAATTAGCTCTCGCTCGCAGCTCACCCAAGCTTTACTTAAGTGAAGAGAAGACCCGATTGCTGAATGATGCCTTTTTCAGTGCTCAAGGATGGCGAGTATTGTCTAGTGTCATGCAAGGATTCGGAGAGCTTGCGAAGGTCAACCCTGGTCGTGATGAAGAGCGCAAGAAGGCTGAGGATGCGATTGCCCATGCCATTTGTCTTAAGTGGAAGGAAACTGGCGGCGGCTGCGGTAC
>WNFH01001954.1_pt1 | contig 14224 bp, 16 predicted proteins | sample 5400411 | NCBI WGS metagenome assembly WNFH01 (sample SAMN13153347, study PRJNA577476) | soil metagenome | isolation source: 200 cm saprolite under Douglas fir tree site 2 hole 3 | place: USA:California | collected 2015-04-18
CGCCTTCGATCCTGGTAGCATGCGCTTCCGCCATGATGAGGAGAATCCACTAGAGGCTGACGCTTTCGTGATCGATGAGACCTCCATGATGGACCTGTTTCTTTCCCACTCGCTGTTGAAAGCGATCCCCAAGACCGCACAAGTGTTGTTGGTGGGAGACATCGATCAACTCCCCAGTGTGGGGCCCGGCATGGTCTTGCGTGACCTGATCGCTTCAGAGCAGATCCCGGTGGTGCGGCTTACCGAGATTTTTCGGCAAGCGGCGACCAGCCAGATTATCACGAATGCTCATCGCATCAATGCCGGGCAGTATCCACAGCTTACTCCGACCACCAAGTTTGCGGAGTCCGACTGTCTCTGGCTAGAAGCGCCTGAACCAGAGCTTGGTGCGGAGGGTATTCGTCATCTGGTCAGCGAGTTTCTGCCGAAACACGGGATCAACCCGGTGCAACAGGTGCAGGTGCTCTGCCCGGCGACGCGCGGCGAGATCGGCACACGGCAACTCAACGTCATGCTCCAGCAGGTACTCAACCCGGCCAAACCGGGCAAAATGGAACTGTCTCGTGGAGGAAGTGTCCTTCGCGTGGGTGACCGGGTGATCCAGCAGGTCAACGACTACCAGCGCGAGGTATTCAATGGAGATGTTGGCACCGTGGCCAGCATCGACCTGGAAGAGCAAGAGGTGGTGGTCCAGTTTGCCGACGAACGAACTGTCAGCTATGACTACGCGAATCTCTCCGAGCTTTCGCTGGCGTGGGCGGTCACTATTCACAAGAGCCAGGGAAGCGAGTATCCAGTGGTGATTCTGCCGCTTTTTATGCAGCATTACTTGCTTTTGAGCCGGAATCTGCTCTACACGGGTCTGACCAGGGCGAAGCAACTCGCGATCCTCGTTGGTCCGTCCAAGTCCATTGGGTTTGCTGTCAAACGCATGCTGGACCGACAACGCTACACCGCGCTCGCTGAGCGTCTCAGGCAAACAGGGCACACTTTTTGATCTTGAGGCACGTTCATTCAAGGGGGTGAGACAACGAAGGAGGGAATCCAATGGCAAATCAAGAGCATCTCAACATACTAAAACAAGGGGTAAAAGCATGGAATGAGTGGAGAGAACAGCATTTTGATTTCATAGGTGATCTCGACAGAATCACTGATGAACTCCAATGGGCTAACCTCAGCGAAGTCAATTTTATGAACACAAAACTCGATTGGACGAATCTCTGGAAAAGTGACCTGAGTAAAGCCAATCTCAGTTATACCAGTTTTGGGAGAACCAATCTCCAAGAAGCGAATCTGAACGAAGCCAATCTCAGCAGAGCAACGATGGCTGGAGCCTTCCTTAAAGAAGCTACGCTCAAGAATGCTATTCTGAAAAGGACCGACCTGAGCAAAGCTGATCTGAGCAAAGCTGATCTGAGTGGAGCGGATCTGAGCGGAGCCAATCTCTTTGAGGCTAATCTCAGCGGAACTCAGCTTCTTGGTGCCAACCTTGAAAGCGCAAATCTGGCGAAAGCAATATTACTCATGGTTCGGTCAAATCATGACAAGATTTTGAAAATGCAGTAAGCCGTCTGCATGAGAGAACAGCTGAACGTCACGACAGAACGAGTGGACGATATCCCAATCTTGGTGGCTCAAAGTGACACGATGGGCATAGCAGAGCTGCCCGAATCCACTCTTCAGACTGAAGATCACCTGTCATTGTCTTCACCTCATACGATGGAATTATGACATAGTTGAGTTTATCCCTGCAAGCTGTGCGCTTCGTACTACTCCCATAAGTGTTCTCAAGCATGCCTGCAAGTACCAAAACCAACAAGAACTCGGCAGCATCACGCCACCGAGTCCCTCATCCCCCATGTAGAAGGCGCTACAGAGCTTATCTGGCACAATATACTCTTTTTGGGCCAAAAACGAGCAAAATCCGACTACTCTGACTCTCGGATGAACAAGGTATTTCCGCTGACTTCCTGGTTAAAGTTGATGACTTCTGGAACCCGAAGTCTTATCCCTTCATTGGCACCTGGCGGCGGAGAACCAATAAGGCACGTAATCCGTAACACGGCATCAAATCCCGGTCCTCCATCTTCTGGTGTGAGGTGAATACGCAGCAAAGCAAGGCCACCGACAAATCGGTGAGGGAAAGGAGGCGAAGTCCCAAATGAGACGAAGCTGATGAGTTTCAGTGCAGTCCACATCCCCTCCTCGCCCAAAACGTTATGAGCGTCGGAAGTCTCGTAGGTACCTCCTCCGGTTACTGACAGGGGGTGAAGGCTCAATGTTCCTCGACCGGAAATCATGATGGTATCGCCATTGTCTGCCCTCGACACGTCGGGACAAGCAGTTGGGCTTCCTTTACAGATGAGCCCGGTACCAACCAGATACTTGAAACTATCGGTGTCACTATGCGCCGATGCCGAGGCTACTGGAGCCAGGAGCAAAAAGCTGGACACGGCCAGCGCCACCGCCAGGAGTCGCCAGCCACTAAATCTTCTGTTCTTAACTTTCATACGTTTCTCCCTTGGTATTCTTGACGTTGAGTCTAGACATTCCACAAGTCCGTAGTGTTTTCTTCTGCTGACGTCGAAAATCCTCCTTTCTGTGTGGTGATTGAGAGCAAGCATTGCTCGCTCATTCGAACTATAGCGAGTCGCTGCCTACTGGGACGATATCTACTGAACTATACGGTGAAACGTCTTCCGTAGATCATTTTTTTCACACATGCAAGACGCTATGCGATAACACTATATGTAACTAGACAAGCACCCACTTACACCAACTTCTGGTCAATAATACGAAATCGCTCCAAGTACCGTTCGCGCAAAGGTTCCGACATCGTCTTACCTGTGCCACCATATCGCAGCATGGTAATTTCGGCCATGATGCATAGGGCGATTTCTTCGGGAGTGGAGCCGCCCAGGTCGAGGCTGATGAGGGCGCGTACTCGTGCTCTCCATCGGCTTGCGCCTCTTGACGAGGCTTCAGTTCCGGGTGCGCCAGCGGTTGGCTGACCAGCAAGAAAGCTTGGCAGGGTTGTATGCGGGCAATCCCAAACGGACGACGCATCGCCCCACGACTGAAGCGTTGTTGGGAGCTTTTCACGGGTTTCATTTGTCCATCGTCACGTTGGGGCAGCAGCTTCACCCTCATCTCACTCCTTTGTCAGCCTTACAGCAGCGCATCGTATCTCTGTTGGACTTTTCGTCCGACCTCTATGACCAGCTTCTGTGCTGAATTCCCACAACCTCCCTGAAAATGACCGAACCATGAGATATTAGACAGAACAAATTTGACGGGAGCAAATTTGACACATTGTTCTGTCTATGGAGTATCTGCTTGGAATGTCCAACTCACAGGCGCAACTCAGCTAAATTTAGTCATTACCCTTCCAAATGAATCAACGGTTACCGTCGATGATCTTGAGGTGGCTCAATTCATCTATCTCTTGCTCAACCATCAAAAACTCCACAATGTTCTCAACGCAGTGACGGAACGAGGGGTGCTGCTTCTCGGACGCTTTGGTGACGGTGGCCTGGAGGTCTTACAAGCGGTCGCGGTCAGGCTCCGAGAAGCGAACTATCTACCGATTATTTTTGACTTTGAGCGACCACACGACCGCAACTACACAGAAACCATCAAAACGCTCGCTGGCCTCTCGCGCTTTATCATCGCGGATCTGAGCGGGCCATCGGTCCCCCAGGAACTCTATGCCACGATTCCGCATTTCAAGATTCCTCTTGTCCCGATTCTTGAAGCCGGAAGAAAACAGTTTGCGATGGCGGTTGATCTGCTGGAATATCCCTGGGTCGTCAGACCACCAGTGATCTTCGCGAGTACAGAAGAATTGCTCAGCCTTGTTCCTTCAAGGATTATCGCTCCTGCGGAAGAGAAGCATCAAGCGAGGCAGCAGTTGCTCGATGAGCTATTCCATCGTGAGTAAAGTGAATGAGGAGCACCGCAAGCACACACGACGCCATATCAATCAACATGAAATCGTTCGCATCCTCGTTGATCGATGCGCAGCCAGCGACCTGACCGAACTGCAGATAGCGAATACAGTGGCCTTGCAAAGAGAGCCAGAAAGAGAGAACCGATGGCAGATGCAAAGCTAGTTAAACGGTTGCGGCAGGGAAGTGACGTGTGGAATGCCTGGCGGGAGCGGCGGAATACAGATGTACGTCTTAACCTGAGCGGGACCAACCTGAACCGTGCCGATCTGAGCGAGACCAACCTGCGCAGAGCCGATCTGAGCGGAGCTGTCCTGAGCGGGGCCCGCCTAGAAACGACGACTTTTGACAATATTGACCTGCAAGACTATCAATCCCCATGGGAAGCACGTCAGGGGATCAGGGAATATCTGACCTATTCCAATCAGTAGCGACCACATCAGTCGCTTGGGTATCAGACTCCAGCTGAAGTGTACTTTGGAGAAACAGGAGGAGTTGATGCAGATTGACGTGGCTCAAGAGATCGATATCGACGAGATGGTCGCTCTGGATGCACTGGTGATTGGGAACTTGAGCCGACAGAACTTGATCACACAGACCGTCAAGCGGCACCAGGGCTATGTTGCTCGTCAAGAGAACCAGATCGTCGGATTTCTCCTGATGCACCAGCATTTCTTTGAGCTCCCCTTCATCGAATTGCTGATCGTGCATCTGTCTTTTCGACGTCAGGGAATTGGGACGGTTTTAATGCAGCATCTAGAGACGATCTCTACGCCAGGCAAGCTATTTACCTCGACGAATGTTTCCAATGAGCGGATGCAACGACTCTGTGAACGATTAGGCTATGTTCGCAGTGGTATTATTGAAAATCTGGATGAGGGCGATCCTGAACTTTTTTACTTCAAGCGACTTTCCAATGAGCCACCTTTCAGAAAAGAGGAGACACCTTAATCACCTTTGAGTGAGTGTCTTGACAAAGGGGTCCACCATAAGATTGTGGAAATGGGAGGCAAAACCGATGGCGAACCAGGAACAACTTACCTTGCTTAAACAAGGCGTCAAGGTATGGAATCAGTGGCGAAGTCAGCAGCATTCAGGAACATCTATTGATCTCCGTGGAGCTAACCTGAGTGCAGCAAAGCTTGATGGAGCAGATCTTGAATGGGCAGATCTCTCAAATGCCAATCTTTCCAAATGCAGCCTTGATAGGGCCGATCTTACCAGAGCAAATCTGAGCGAAACACATTTGAGCGAAGCAAATCTGGTCGGAGCCGTTCTGAGTGGAGCCAGTCTATGCAACGCTAACTTGCACAAAACATGCCTACGTGCAGCCGATCTTGGTGGAATTGGCCTCCGCAAGCCAGATCCTCCTCAGCCCCCAAATGCGTCCTTCCGCTTTCGTCATGCCCACATTTGTGGAGCCGACCTTCGTAATGCTGATCTGAACGAGGCCGACCTGCGCCTGGCCAATCTCGATGGTGCCTCTCTTGATGGAGCGAATTTTTGTCAGGCCGAAGTGGGAGGAACGTTCTTTGTTGGTGTGAATTTACGTCTGGTAAAAGGGCTTGAAACAGTACGGCACGACGGTCCATCACGTATTGGCATTGAGGCAATTTATCTCTCACATGGCGAGATACCAGAGACGTTTCTTCGAGGTGCAGGGGTTCCTGACTCCTTCATCTCCTATGTACGCTCGTTGGTTGGCATTCCTATTGACTTCTACTCCTGTTTCATTTCTTATTCAAGCCAAGACCAGGAGATTGCCGAACGGCTTTACGCAGACCTGCAAAGCAACGGCGTACGCTGTTGGTTTGCCCTTGAGGACCTGAAGGTTGGCGACAAGATTCGGCCACGCATCGACGAATCTATTCGCCTCTACGACAAACTGCTCCTGGTGCTCTCAGCACACTCGGTTGCTAGCCAATGGGTCGAACAGGAAGTGGAAACGGCACTTGCTGAAGAACGCAAAGAGAATCGAACTGTGCTCTTGCCAATCCGCCTTGACAATGCCGTCATGGAGATGGAAGGCGGTTGGCCTGCCCTCATTCGCAACACTCGTAATATCGGCGACTTTACGTGCTGGAAAGAGCACGACGCCTACCAGAAGGGACTTGAGCGATTGCTGCGTGACCTCAAGGCAGAAGCCTAAAACATCAGAGAGGAGGGAACCCTATGGCAAACACGGAGCATCTTGATATCCTCCGACAAGGAGTGGAAGCCTGGAACCAGTGGAGGCAGACACATCGCGACATATCTCCTGACCTGAGCCATGCTCTTCTCAGTTAAGCACGGCTTCCCGGTATCAACTTTGTCTTTACAGATTTGAGGGGAGCCATCCTTGAAGGGGCTGATTTGCGCTTTGCCAATCTCATTAGAGCGCAACTATCCAATGTCAATGCTCACCACGCTTATCTCATCGATGCACGCTTGGGCGGCGCTACTCTCACGCACGCGAATCTCTCTGAAGGCCATCTCTCTATGGCCGATTTTACCGATGCAAATCTGCAAGAAGCCAATCTCAGCAACGCCAACATGACAGATGCGGTGTTTATCTCAACGGATCTGACTGCCACTGAAGTAACTAGCGCCAAGCTCTGGAGGACACTCTTTGCTGATGTTGACTTGAGCACTGTCAAGGGGCTTGATACGGTCATGCACATCGGGCCATCGTATATCGATCTGTCTACCATCGCCCGTTCTCACGGCACTATTCTAGACGCTTTTCTTCGAGGAACCGGTGTTGCTGACACCATCATAGATTCTATTCACTCCCTGGTTCATCGCCCCATCGGATATGCCACCTGTTTCATCAGTTATGCTGACGAGGACCTGAACTTTGCTGAGCAGCTCTACGCAGACCTGCAACGCAACGGTGTGCGCTGTTGGTTTGCCCCCGAAGATCTGAAAATCGGCGACAAGATCCGGTCACGTATTGATGAATCCATACATCTTTACGACAAACTGCTCCTGGTGCTTTCGCAGCACTCAGTCTCCAGCCAATGGGTCGAGCAAGAAGTGGAGACAGCGCTAGAGAAGGAGCGCAAAGAACAGCGTACCATGCTCTTTCCGATACGGCTGGATAATGCGGTCATGGAGATCGAAGGGAACTGGCCAGCTCTCATTCGCAATACCCGCAACATTGGCGATTTTACCCATTGGAAACGCCATGATGCCTACCAGAAGGCATTCGATCGCCTGCTGCGTGATCTCAAGGCAGAAACAGCAACAGAAGGAGGAAAGTGAATGCAGCAATCGTCGGTTTCATGAAGGCACTGACAATGATGGAGCGGGAAACCAAACGTACTCGCTCTCTTCCTATCAGTTTTTGGATATGACTAAGTACAGGCGGGCACAAGTTCGTAGCGCCTTCTGCTAAGGCGTCGTAAAAAAAATAACTTTCCCATCTATGATTTGTGATAAAACTTGGCCCTTGGTCGCTTTTGCTGAATGCCACTCGTTTTACGATGAGGAAGAATTCACCCCACTCCGACATAGGACAAATGACACTCCTCTCAGAAGCCAACGACCCGTATACTTCGGTCAGAAAGCCATTTCCCCACAAGACAGGGGAAAGCAGTCAGCAAGAAAGGAATTTTCTCATGGTACCAATGAACACACCAGAACCAAAGCAACCGATGTCACTTCCTGGGAACGCTTCCGAAATGAGAGAGTATGGCAACATCAGCCTTGTGCTGGGCATCGCTTCCTGGATCACCAGCGTGTACTTCCTCATTCCACAGATTATCCTGAGTTTGGTAATCTTCTTCGCAGGGTCACTCATCACGATCGTGTTCGGACACCTGGGACTGAGAAAAGATCAGAAGCCGCGGTGGGCTGCCGTTACTGGGCTCATTCTTGGGTATCTTCAACTCATTGTATTCATCTACTGGATGTTTCTTGCTCTAACACTCCAAGGAGGATGACCCTGGTGAAGGAGCCAGTCTTTCCAGCCTAGTTACATAGGGACGAGCGGTGGTGTGAGACTCTGATACCTCTGCCAACGCGGCTCTTGGTCAGAATGGCTCATTTCCTGTTGACAATGGGGATACTCGTATTGATGAACATTTGATAGTGGCATCGCTTGCTCCCAGACACTTTTTTGCTGAGTCTTTATTCTACCTCTTGTCTTATTCTATGGCTTGCCCTTGTCAGTAGGCCGGAAGGTATTTCTTAACGACTCCTAAGTTCCAGGCTATCGGCTCTCTTATGCCGCCACGTCTTCTCTCAAGCGCGTTGCGAGCTTGTGTTCCAAGTGTTCAACCGTGTAGGACCACTTGATAGGCTTGGCAGTTTGGTTATAGCGAGTAATGAAGCCATGAATGGCCTGCTCAAGCTCATTAAGGCCGGTAAAATGGTTGGGCTGCAGGAGCTTGCGTTGCAGCACACTGAACCAGATCTCGATCTGATCCAACCAGGAGGCATTGGTGGGCAGCCAATACCGCTGCATCGTCAGTTTACCTTCCGACCTTGTCTCCAACTCCTGAACAAAGCCTGGAAGTTGCTTGGGTGCGTGCGTGGATCCATTATCCAAGACCAACGCCACGGTCTTCACTCTCCGACGCTGGGCTTCGGCAACGACGACGGTCTCCAAAAAAGAGCGGAAATCAACGAAGCGTTTGCGGGTGTGGCACTGCCCATAGACAAGCCCGTCAGCGACACTCAGAGCCGCCATCAGGTGGAGTACTCCCCGGCGATGGTAGCGAGGTGACTGATACACCGGATGCTGGTGGACAGCTGGACGAGGAGCCTGTTCGGCTTGACGGGCTTGAATCGACGTCTTCTCATCCGTGCAGACCACCCAGATCCCTTGTTCGAGCAAAGCAGCAGCGTGTTCATACAAGCGCAGCACAGGGCGGGCACGCTCAAAGAAGGCTTCGGGATCCTGGATGTGTTGCCAAGAATGGAAACGCCAGGGACGGATCTGCTCGGTGGTGAGCCAGCGTCCAATCGTCCTGGCGGAAATGGGAGGCAAGGTCGCAACGGTCGTCACCTGGCGGGCCAGTTCGGCTCGACTCCAATGCGCGAGAGGAACACCAGAAGCGCGAGGCAGGCTGCACGCCAATGCTGTCACCTGAGCACGCACCTCGGAGGGAAATCGGCGTGGCGCCCCAGATCTCGAGGCATCCTGGAGTCGATGCGTCTCTTGCCATCGTCGTCGCCACTTGCGCACCCAACTCTCATGGCGGTTTAACACCCGTGCCACCTGCTTGGTGCCCCAGTCTGGATGAGTATGAGAAACCTCGATGAGCTGCGCACGCCGAGCGATAGCCTGTGGGGTTCGATGGGCCTGAACTAGCAGCTTCAGTTGACTCAGCTCATGGGGAGCCAACGGGAGAGCATATTGGGAGCGTTGATGAGACATGCTGCACCTCCTTGCAGAGAGACCACCACTATGACGAATCACACTCTTTCTAGAACACCTCATACAGCGCTCTCTATTCCTGGGGAAGAGTTCTTGCTCCTCTTTCCTTGCCAGCAAAGGGCGCTACGAACTTCTGCCCGGCTGTACTAAGAGATACTTTGTGCCTTTACCAAACTATTCGTAAAGGGACATAGCATCTGACTAAGATAAGCGCAGAAACAATCTAAGACGGGGTTTGTTGGAGATTCAAACCACATCAGAGCTTTCTCTCTTTGTTCACTTCTGAGAGCACCCCAAAGCGAAAAGAAAGTGGGTCTTTTCCAGGTGTCACTTCCTTCCACCTCAGAGTGCTTGCGAAAAATGGAAATGGCCTTATGCCATGGTTCAGATGTCTCTTCGTGTAGTCATGAATGCCGACTGGAGGTAGCAGGGAGAAATAGGTTGAGCGTGGCCAAACCTGATACGATCTCGTTCTCGCGCAAGACATCTGGTTTCGCAAAACGGAGGAGGGCATACACAAACCCCTCATGCTGGTTTCGCTCTGTTGGAGATTGGGGAAGGGGGAACAGGGGAAGAGCCTCTAGATAGTCCCCTGTCCCTTGCTGCTGGTCCCTGTCACTGATCCTCGGTGCCGAAGAACATCCCCAGCACCCCCTGGGCTTCTTCGGCTACTTCGGTAGCCACTTGACGTGGAGAGGTTTCTCCTGGTGGAAGAGGTGGGGCTGGAGGAACGGGTGACGATGGAGGCGATCCCTGAGTTCGCAAAGAGCGGATCGTGTCGTAGAGCCCCTGGATCATCTTGCGGTATTCCTGGATCATGGTTGGAACTACTCCCTGGCCCAGCGCAAAACTGATCAGGCCATCGATGTCGGGGCGCACCAGCTCCGCCAGGCGCGGCCCCTCGTAGAGCCCGTATTTGCCGTCTTCCCCAGGCGGGCGAAGCGCTGCATCGACCTGCACGCCTCGCTGGTATTGTTCGCGCGAGAGATCCATGAATTCCACCCCCTGCTGCTCAGCCATCGCTTTCGCCTGCAGCGCATCGAGGGTGCGCAGCCGCAGGCGTTTCATGGTGTAGCGCGTGCTTTTTTGCCGCACCGGAGGCGTGTTGGTCTTTTTGCCTCCCGTTGAGGCGCGACTGGAAGTGCGAGATGACGCTCGCACTTCCTCCTCCTGTGATCTGTCCTGTTTTTGACGTGTCATAGGATGTTCCTCATCATACCACCTGTCTCAATACGCTCTTTGAACGTTTGGCCAGGTTCATCAACAGGTAGATGCCGACCACATTGCTGATGCGGGCGACCTCCGGGGGCAGCAGTGTGGTGAGATGAGCCGGGCGGTTCCTGGTCTGCTCGCGGATCTGGGCGGTCAGATCGATGACCCCGCCGCCGGTAAAGGCGATGATGCCCTCGACATTCTGGTGTTCCGAGAGCAGGCGACGGATCAGCTTGCCGCCTTCCTGGTCTTTATAGGCGCGAATGAGCTGGGTTCCCACGCTCGCCTCCTGGGCCGTCGCCAGCGGGACGCCCCCAATTTTGACCTCTTCTTTCCTCAGCATCTCCAGGGCTTCGGCCAGGCTGAGCGGGGCCATCATGGGGAAGTGGTCGGGCTGGCGCAGAAAGGTGCTCATGCCGCGCGCCACTTTAGAGACGCCATCGGTCACTTTGGCGCCTGCCACCCGCACGTGTTGTCCCACGCGGCGCACGGTGACATCGTGGGCATCAAAGAAGCCAATATCCAGCCAGGTCCACAGGGGGATGTCCGGGCGCAGGGAGCGCCCCAGCAGATCGGTGTCAAAGGCCCAGTGCGAGCCGAAGGTCTGGGGGATGGCAGCCATGACCTCCACCACGCGAATAGCGTAGCGCTCGAGGCCATTGCGCCAGAGGACAAAGCTGACCAGCCCGTTGCGGAAGGCCTCGGTCACTCGCCTATCGGTGCCGCTTTCGACCGAGACCTCTTCGTTGCGTGCGCCAGGGCAGAAGCAGACCGCGTGGGTTCCGGGGCCATAGCCTGCGGCGCGTAGCGTCCTGACGGTGCAGGCGCGGTTGAAGTTCACAAAGCGGGGGTCTGACCAGCGCTCATAGGTTGGGCCAACAGGAAGGTCATGGCGGTGATCGGCGTATTCTCCGACGCGGAAGACCGGGGAACGCTGCCCGTTGGACTGCTCAACTTGCCAGAACTCTCCACCCTCCCCGGTGGTATAGATGAGGTTGGATTCCTGCTCTTCAAAGGTGGAGCCGGTTTGGGTGATGGTCGCCTGGTGGGTGGTGCAATGCAGAGCCATGGTTCTGGTGGCGCTATTGCCATTCTCCAGGGCCAGTTCGATGGTGGGCATGGAGATGGGGCCTGAGCCTGTGCTGACATTGGCGAGGTATTCGCCAGAGATGGGATGGCCCAGGGCGGTTTGGAAGGGGCGCCCCTCGTAGATGAAGCCCAGCACGGATTCTCGGTGCAGCCCGGCACGGCTGGCATCGGGTGCGCCCGCGTGCAGGGGAAGATTGGGGGTGTCCTGCTCGATTGGTGGATAGGTCAAGGAAAACCTCTCTTTCGTGGGATGTGAGGACCAAATTGGATACAAAACGTCCCTATGAGGTCCGACTCTACTGAAGATGATTCCGTTTGTCAAGGCTGTTGCGTACCAAATGGGTGCCAATTGGGTCCCAATTGGACACGATAGGTACCAAATTGGTCCGCATCATTTCTTTCCTGTTCGTTTTTGTCGCTGGATGGTGTACCAATTGGGACCCAATTGGCACCCAATTGGACACGATAGGGACCAAATTGGTCCTCTTTGCTCCTCTTGCCTGGTATTGCTGTGGAGGAGACACACCGCTTCGTCAGTGATCCGCCCGTTCCAATGGTGGCAGCCCGACTTCGTGCGTTACCGTCTGAGCAGGGAGCCGGTAGGCGCTGGTGCGTGATCTGGCCTCCTGCAGATCGGAGAGCGTCTGCGGGCTGGGCTGCCAGGCCTCGGAGGAGATGCGCTTCATGTGACGAGCGTAGCTGGCATAGGTCTGATCCACCAGGTCGGTGCTGCCCAGGATGCCGTAGAGCATCAGGCAGCGCCGCAGGGCACGCTCGCTCATGATGACGCGCTCGCCAGGCTCCCGACCCGCCTTGCCAAAGGTGAGTTTGGTATCAAAGCGGTTATCCACCGCACGCTCCGCATACCTGGAGTAGTGCTGTGCGGCCCGGCTATACTGCTCGTGCTGCCTGGCTCCCTCCGAGGCGCCCCCGACGTTCTGGGAGGCCAGGGTACGACCGGCCTGCAACTCGTACTCGGCGGAGTACCACAGCGCTTGCAAGTAGCAGTCCCGGTAGAGGGTAAAGGGTTTGCGCGCCCAGCTTGACACCCAGGGGTCAAAATCGCCTGGGGATTGGGTGAGCAGGTCTTGCAAGAAGTCCCCGGTGTAGGCCGCCAGCAGCCGGTCGCAGGCCGCTTTGACGAAGTCGGGGATGCGAGCGGAGAGCAGGCCCCCTCGCCTGGCCTGCTCAATCACGCGGTGCTCGGTCTCCACCGCGTCCAGGTCGAGCGCTTTCACCCCATCGGCGAGCCACCACAGCTCGTGTCCATTGGCGAACAGGGAGAGGTCAAGGGGCAGCACCTGCTCCCCCGCCTGCTGGTTAAGGGCTCTGGTGGCCCGGCGCAGGTCGGTGCGCAGGAACTTGCGATGGCTGTCAAAGGCGTCGGTGAGCTGCTGCGGACTGGCCTGCTCGTCTGGCTTGCCATGGCCGAAGACCTCCTCGACGATGCGGTCGCGATGCACCTTCTGGCCCCGCTGGCAGGCGATGTAGGCCAGGAGCTGCACGCGCCTGTTGTTGAACTGAAACGAGATGTCACGGCTGAGGCCTCCCGGCGCGTGCAGGGTCATGCTCACCGCTTTCAGCAGCGTGATGGTGATCAGCGGGGCGGACTCGCTGGCAGTGACGGTGAGGCTGGCCTGCTCCCCTGGTGTCCCCTGCTCGCCCGCTTCCACAGCGCTGGGTCCACAGACGTCGCTCACCTCATCTTGAGGCGCGGCCCCTGCCACTTCAACCACATCTGCCACCTGGTGGAGGCCCTGTTCTCCGTTCTCTGCTTGTGGCTGCGGGTCTGCTTGCCCCCGTTCATCCCTGGCCTCGGCTTCTGGCACAGGGGTGATGGGAAGCGAGAGGGTGGCATGGGGAGTCGGAGCGCCTGGTTCGTGCATGGGCGTCCTCACCGCCTGCATGGATGAGGATGCCTGCCGTGGCCATGTGGGAAACGCTGGCCTCCCCTGAGCTTGAGAACCCACGAATGGATGATGTCCCTGCCCTGCTGTTCGCACAAAAGGCCTCCTGCCTGGCGTTTCCCAACTGTGCGGCAGCGCGCTGATCGGGAGCGTGCTCGTGCTGTCCGGGCGAAACGTGGTGGCCCATTGCAGGGCGTAGGGCTTGAGGGTAGACCAGAGCCACGCGTACCCTGCGAGCAGCAGGGCCACTTCCAGCGGCGAGCAGATCTTCACCACCAGCACCACCATGACGCGCCGGTTGGCGGGGATTTGCCAGAGGGTGGCGAATTCTCCCACCGCGCGTGAGAAGACCTGCCAGTTGGGTAGCGTCCAGAGCACGAACGCGACGGCCGCCCCTGCTGCCACCACCAGTGTCGCAACCAGGGGGAACCTGCTTCCCCCTCGCTCAACTGAAGCATGAATCATGATGTCCTACCTTCCTTTCCTTTGCTTTTTTGCCTTCTGGCACGCCTGCCAGTGAACAGCTTTTCTTGTGGATCAATAGTATCATAGTTCGCAAATCTTCCGAGGCCTTGGCGCTTTCGTCGCTTGATCCCCGCTTGCTTCCTGTGGGTCTCTCTGCCTGCACATCACCTGCACTCCGGGATGCGCCTGCCAATCACCAGGCGGCTCTTGAAGCCCTGTACATCGTCGCACTGCCCCCCGAT
>WNFH01004746.1_pt1 | contig 14197 bp, 7 predicted proteins | sample 5400411 | NCBI WGS metagenome assembly WNFH01 (sample SAMN13153347, study PRJNA577476) | soil metagenome | isolation source: 200 cm saprolite under Douglas fir tree site 2 hole 3 | place: USA:California | collected 2015-04-18
TATCCGAAAGACGTTTATGCCTTCACGCCCATGGGCAAAGTGATTCAATTGCCGCGCGGCGCGACGCCGGTTGATTTCGCCTACATGATTCACTCTGAGGTGGGCAACACCTGCACGGGCGCGCGCGTCAATGGGCGCATGGCGCCGCTGCGGACGCTGATTCAAAACGGCGACGTGGTCGAAATCATCACCACTGCAAACTCGCACCCATCGCGTGACTGGTTGAATTTTGTGGCTACCGGGCGCGCTCGTAATCGCGTGCGTCACTGGGTTGCCGAGCAGCAGCGCTCTGAATCGATCGAGATCGGACGCAAAGTGTTCGAGAAAGAAGCCGCGCGCTTTCAGCTCTCGATGAAGAAGATGTTGGGCGACAGCAACGGCTATCTGAAACGCATCGCGGGCGAGTACGGCTATGGACGGACCGACGATCTGCTGGCGGCGATTGGCTACGGCAAGATTGTGCCGCGAAACGTGATTGCAAAATATCTCGGACCGGAGAAGTTTGAGGCCCTGGACAAACAGAAAGTGTCTCGCCTGCGCACCGGCGTGCGCGCCGTCAGGCGTCTGATCACCGGCGACGATGCCATCGTGGTTCGGGGCGTGGAAGATTTGATGGTGAATCGCGCGCGCTGTTGCAATCCGCTGCACGGCGAGGAAATCATCGGCTACATCACGCGCGGCAAAGGGGTGGCCGTACACACCGCGCGCTGCAAGAACGTCAAGCAGTTGATGATCAATCCCGAACGCATCGTCACAGTGGAATGGGCTGCCAGGCCGGAAAAGAACGCCTATGCCGTCAAGCTGTTGGCGATTACGGAAAACCGAACCGGCATGATTGCCGGCATTACCGGTGCTATCTCAGACATGAAGACCGGAATTCGCGACGCGCGCGCTTCCGTAGCGCCGGACGAGAGGGGACGCATCGAAGTCACGGTTGAAGTCTTTGATGTAAAGCACCTCGACAAGGTGATTGGGTCAATCAAGAGCGTCCCCGGAGTGCTGGATGTTGAGCGGCTGCAAGGCGCAGCCTGAAGAGCAGAAGGCACTAAGCAGAAAGCAGCGAACAGAGAAATCGTAGCTCTACTGCCTACTGCCTACTGCCTACTGCCTTCTTCCTTCTGCTTACTGCCTACTGCCTACTGCCTTCTGATTCCCATCGGTATCGTAAAGCTCGATCACTTGTGAATACGGCTGGACTTGCTCGCGGATTTCGGCGGCGTCACCGACGACGACGATCGCCGCGCGATCCGGCATGACGTGGCGTTGGGCCACCTGCTGAAGCTCGTCCGCAGTGACCGCGTTGATGCGGTCGCGATAGATGTGCAGGTAGTCGTCCGGCAGATCGAACATCTTAATGCTGACCAGTTGGTCGATTAACCCATCCTGAGTCTCAATCCGGATCGGAAACACGCCCGTGAGATAGGACTTCGCATTGGCAATTTCGTCGTCGGATACTACTTCGTCGCGAATGCGCTCGAGTTCGAGGAAAAACTCGTGCAGGGAAACTCCGGTTACGCCCGTGCGCACTTCGGCGCTGACGCGAAACGTTCCGAGCAGACGTCGCGCGTCGAGATTTGAATACGCGCCATAGGTGTAGCCCTTTTCCTCGCGCAGGTTCATGAACAGGCGTGAAGAGGCGTTCGCGCCCAGGATGGTGTGCATCAGGAGCATCGGAAAATAGTCGGGGCTGGTGCGGGTTATCCCCAGGTTGGCAATCACTATGTTCGACTGCGCCGAACCGGGACGATCGACCAGATAGGCAACGCGCGCTTCGCGATTCGGTGGCGGCGGAAAATTCAAATCCGGCAAGTCCCGCGACGTCCAGTTGCCAAAGAGTTCGGTAACGCGCGTTAACGTAGGGTCACGATCGACATCCCCGATAATGATCATTACCGCGTTATTCGGAGCCATTGTGGCCTGACGAAAGCGGAGCATTTCCGCGCGCGTCATCGCGTCGAGCGAATCCGGCGTGGGCGAGATGCGGGCGTAGGGATGCTCGCCAAAAATCACCCTGGACATTCGCTCGCTCGCCAGAAACGTAGGTTGCGCCCGCTGCTGGATCAGCATTTGTTTCGTATTCTCGCGCGCCAAATCAAGTTCGCTCTCCGGAAACGACGAGCGCTGTGTCACGTCCGCCATCAGCTCCAGGATCTCTTCACTGTAAATGGAAAGCGCTGAGCCAGCCACGGTGGTAAAGTCGGACCCCGACCCCACGTTGAGAGTCGCGCCAATGCGCTCGACTTCTTCGGCGAGCTGCCGGCTCGTGCGCGTCTCAGTGCCTTCGGTAAGCAGGTGCGACATCATATCGCTGAGGCCGGGAAGCGATGGGGGATCGTTCGCGTCGCCGGAGCGAAACGCCAGTCGAAAACTGACCAGCGGCAGTCGCCGGTCTTCGACGATGACAACCTGCAAGCCGTTTGCAAGCGTGGTTTCGAAAGGTTCGGGAAGATTAAGAGGCCGCAGGCCGAGCGGCGGAGGCATCTGACGGCGAAAGGCTTCGGTCTGGGTCATGAAGTTGTCTGGTTCGGTTTCGTTGAATTCGAAAGCTCCTGGCTTACTCGAGCAATTACAGTTTGCTCTCTTGCACAGCTACCGGCGACGAAGGCGCCGGCGGCACTTGCGGCGGAGGCGCAGTCGGTTGCTTTGGCTCGCCGGAAGTCTGCGGCGCCGCTGGTGCGGCGGCGACCTCTGGCGGCGCCGGCACAATTTCCAACAGCACGCGATTGTCCGTGGCCAGATAGCGCGCCACGGCGTCACGAATCTGCGCCGGCGTCACGTCCAGATAATTTTGCAGATCGGTATTGAATAATTCCGGATCGTTATCGTATAGCGCGAATTCCGCCAGTTGTTGGGCGCGAAAGATCGACGACTGCCGGCTGCGCACGGCGCCGTTGAAAAGATTGTTGCGAAGCTTTTCCATCTCTTCGGCGCTCGGCCCCGAGCTGGCGAGATCATTGATCTCTTTCAGGATTGACTCGCGAATCTGGGCGCCGTCGCGATCGGGTTTGGGAATCACCACGATGAACAGACCTGACGGGCCGCGCCGTTCGTCTATGCCGCCCTGAATCTGCACGACAGATTCCTCGCCCTTCACCAGCTTTTGATATAACCGCGCGCTTTCGCCTTCGAACAACAGATTGCTGGCGAGCGACAGCGCAAAGAACTCCGGCGTGCGCCGCGGCAGAATCTTCCAGCCCAGCGCAAATGCCGGCACCGGCGCCAGCTTGTCAATAAAAGTGTCGCGCTTCTGTGCGACTTCAAACGGCTCGTCGACGTCAACCGGCGGGGGCTCAGGTTGCCGCGGAATCGTGGCGAAGTATTTTCTGACCAGCCCTTCTGCCACTTCCCGGTCGAAATCTCCGGCAATCGAGAGGACGGCGTTGTTGGGCGCGTAGTAGATGCGGAAGAACTCTCGAATGTCGTCGACCGTGGCCGCGTCGAGATCTTCCATTGAGCCGATGGTGGAATGCGCGTTGGCCGGGTTCTTGAAACTCATCTCGAAGAGTCGCAGGAATCCGTTGACGTAAGGCTGGTTGTCATAGCGCAGACGCTTTTCTTCCTTGACGGCTTCGCGTTGATTGTCGAGGTTCTCCTGGGTCACGCTCAGCGATCGCATGCGGTCGCTCTCCAGCCAAATGGCCAGTGGCAGTTGGTTCGCCGGTAACGCCTCAAAATAATTCGTGCGCTCGCTTGAAGTCGTGCCGTTCATCGTGCCGCCGGCGTTCGAAATATGTTGAAAGTGCGCGGCCTTGGGCACGTTCTCGGACCCCTGAAACATCATGTGCTCGAAAAGATGAGCAAAGCCCGTGCGGCCTTCGCGCTCGTTGCGCGAGCCCACGTCGTAATAAACAGCTACAGAGACTACGGGTACCGAATGATCTTCATTCAGGACGACTCGCAGTCCGTTATCGAGAGTGAATTGTTCGATGGGGGTGACGGGAACCTGGAAAGTTTTCTGCACAGTGCTGGCTCGAATCCCAAAACCGCGCGGCGCGGTTAGCTTGAACATTTGAATTGTATTGAACTAACAGTAAGAGTTTACCGCGTAATGCTTCGGTTAACAAAGACGCTCCACGCTGCAATTCTCGCGAAGTGCAGAGCGGAGCGATTTGTTCCGCTAACCAATGATGCTTGCCGCGGATCTTATTCTTTCTTCTCGCCGACCATGCCGCGCAACTCGGCGCGCAGCCGCTCGATTTCGCCGAGTTTTTGCTCGACGCGTTCAAACAGCGGGCCTTGCGTCTTGATGCCTTCATCGATGAGAAAAGCCGCCGCCTCGGCGCGCGTTCCAAACACGCCAGCCTGGACCAGTTGGCCCAGCTTAATCTGCGCGTCCTGCGAGACTTTCACGGCCAGCATGTAATCGTCCTTCGCCGAAATCGCCCTTTCAATAGTGCGGCTGATATCGCGGCCGATCGCCGAAAGCTGTTCCGGGATGCGCGCCGCCATGTCGCGCACCGAAGCGCCGACACTGGAACGATCATCCGCCTGATCAGCTTCGCCCTCGTGCATGATCAACTCGTCTTTTTTCTCCGACTCCTTTAGTTTCCATAGAACCGTGTACGTTGATTCGGGGGTGCAAGTTCATTCTAAGAAGCTGTCGGATGACGGTCAAGCAAGGGCCTGTTTCCGAACAAGACCCCGTCAGGGCGCCGGCAGTCCGCCTCGGCGATGCGGAACGCGCTAATGCATGCAAGTTGAGTAGAATCAGCGACTCGTCAGCTCTCGAAAAAATCAGCTCTCGAAAGGAATTGACATCGAGAAAAACTCGGCGTATATCATGCGCGTGATTTCGTTAGACTAGCTCCCTGAGCCTGAGAAAGACTCCCAGACTCGCTAGTTAGCCTCGATTCTGTTACTCAGACAGGAGAAGAGCTCTGGCGCACCTGACTCACTTCGCGCGCTTTAGAATCATCTTCGGTTTTGTATTGCTCACATTGACAACTGGCAACGTTGTTGCGCAAACAACCAGTGCGACGGATGGCTCGACGCCTTCCGGTCTGACGCGAGGTGCGCCCGCTGGCAGTTATTCCTTGAGCGGCTTTGAAGATCTAAACCTCTTCAACGGAAATAATAGCGTGCACCTGCCGATGCTGAGCGTCGGCGGTCGTGGTGGCGCCCGCACTACGATGATGCTGCCCTTCCATCTCAAGAAGTGGCGCGTCGAGACTTACCTTGAGAACGAGTACACGGCAGTCATACCGACGGCGGATTGGTGGACGGGACTTGAGGTGGGCTATGGTCCGGGGATACTGCAAGGCCGCTCCGGCGCGCTCCAGACCAGGCGCTGCCGTCAAAACTATTATCCTTACGCCTACTACAATGTAAACAAGTACACATACACAACTCTAACTTTCACTGCGCCCGATGGAACTGAATACGAACTCCGGGATCAACTCACTGGCGGGGAGCCAATTCTCGGAACGATGTGTAACACAGAGCAGGGGCCGGCGCGGGGAACCGTCTTCACCTCTCAGGACGGTGCGGGAATAACCTTTATCTCCGACTACACGCTCTACGATTTTGTCCTGATCGATGATCGCCCTCCTGGTGTGGCGTCCGGTTATCTGTTGTTTCGCGACGGCACTCGATACCGGATTGACGCCAGCCAGGTGACTTGGATTCGTGATCGCAACGGCAACAAGATCAGTTTTGCTTACGACGCCAATGGCCGGGTCACAACCATCACTGATTCACTCAACCGGCAAGTGATTGTTGAATATGATGTCAGTGACGTTTCCCCATACGGTTTATGCGACCGCGTCACGTTCAAAGGTACAAACGGTCAGCCGCGTGTGCTCCGCGTTTCGAAGACGAGCATGAGCAATGCGTTGCGCTCCGGGTTTTCCCTGCAAAGCCCGCAGCAGATGTTTGGCTTGGATGGCAGCACAGCTCCTTATAATCCGACCGTGGTTTGGAAACTGTGGCTGCCGAACAGCGACAGCACTGCTCAGCATTACCAGTACTATCAGTTTTTCTACGACAGTCAGGGAGAGTTGGCGCGCATCGAGTTACCGACCGGCGGGGCGATTGAGTATGACATCGCGGCGGGCTCTGGGCAGTGGGGTTATGAAATCTATCGTCGGCTGGCTGAGCGGCGGGTGTACTCGGACGGATCCACGCTGGAGAACCGTGCGACCTACAGCGCAGTTGCGAGCGCTTGGAACGAGGCCTGGCCATGGACGACTACGGTCACAGTGGATCAATTGAACGCGTCGGGAACTTTACTGACGCGCTCGAAGCATTATTTCAACGGCAGCGCCGGGGCGGCAATGAGTCAAAATCCCGGCAACCGGCGCTACATTTATCCAGCGTGGAATGAAGGCCAGGAATACCAGACTGAGGTCTTCGCTCTGGATGGCACTACGGTCTTACGGCGCGTCAACAATACTTCACAGCAGCGCGCCGCAGTGCCCTGGTGGAGTAGTTGGGTGTCTGAGCAGGGCTTGAACTCAGCGCGCGAACCATCTTGCGATCCGCGTCTGACCCAGGTCGTCAGTACCTTGGTCGATTCGAACCAGGTGTCGCAGGAAACCTTCAGCTACGATCAATACAATAATCAAACCGATGCTTACGCGTACGACTTCGGAAACGGCGCGGTGGGTGCGCTGGTGAAACATTCGCACACTGATTATTTGACCACGAACCCGGTCAACGGCGCGGATTACACAAACACCGGCATCTACATGCTCAGCCTGCCAACTCAGACTTCTCTTTACGATGCAGGCAGCACCGAGCGCGCTCGCACCACGTTTGAGTATGACAACTATCTGACCGACTCGAATCACGCCGCGCTCACGGATCGTCCAAGCATCAGCGGGTTTGATTCTTCTTTCAATACTTCCTACACCACGCGAGGCAATGCGACCGCCACGACTCATTATCTCTTGGTGAACGGCTCGGTTACCAGTTCCGTCTTGGCTTACGCGCAGTTCGACATCGCGGGCAACACGGTCAAGACGATCGACTCGCGCGGTTATACAACAGTGCTCGAATACGACGATCGTTTCGGGGGCGCTGACGGCGATGCGCGAGCCAACACTTCACCAGCGGAATTGTTGGGTGCGGGTCAAACAACTTATGCCTTTGTAACTAAGATCACGAACGCCGCGGGGCAAATCTCCTATTCACAGCATGACTACTACACAGGGCTTCCGGTTGACGGCGAGGACACGAACGGCGTCGTGACATCGGGCTACTGCAACGACCTGCTGGATCGACCGACTCAGATAATTCATGGGTCGAACCAGCCTGTTTCAATCAAAAGCCAGACGACGTTTGCTTACGACGATCTCAATCGCGCGATTACTACCACCAGCGATCGCGACAACTTCAATGACAACATCTTGAAAGGCGCAATTCTGTACGATGGTCTGGGCCGCACTACTGAGACGCGGCAATACGAAACGAGCACGACTTACATCACGACAAAACAGAATTACGACGCGCTCGGGCGCGCCTATCAGGGATCGAACCCTTATCGCGCTGGCGAAACTGTTTACTGGACCACCACCGCTTTAGACTCGCTTAGTCGTGTGATCTCGATCACGACTCCGGACAATGCCGTCGCCGCGAGTTCTTATTACGGCAATTCGGTGACGGTGACCGATCAAGCCGGCAAAGCCAGAAAGAGTGTCAGTGATGCGCTGGGAAGATTGACGAACGTCTATGAAGACCCGAGCGGCCTGAATTACCAGACCAGCTACAGCTACGATGTCCTCAATGAATTGACGACTGTTTCGCAAGGCGCGCAGACGCGCACGTTCGTTTACGATTCGTTGAAGCGCCTGACCTCGGCGACTAATCCCGAGAGCGGCACGGTCAGCTACACTTACGATAACAACTCGAACTTGCTGACGCGCACGGACGCGCGCTCGATCACTACCACGATTGCTTACGACGCGCTGAATCGGCCCACCTCGAAGACCTATCAGAACGATGGCGGAATCACGCCGGCGGTTTCCTATTTCTACGATAACCAGACGCTGCCGTCGGGCGCGCCCAGTTTCGATCGCGGTTATTCGACCGGAGCATTGGTAGCGGTCACTTATGGAGGTACGAGCGCGGGCACTTATCGCGGCTACGATGCGCTGGGAAGAGTGGTGCGCCAGTATCAGCAAACTGATTCAGTTAACTATCTGGTCGAGGCGGCTTACAATGCGAGCGGAATGACCAGCGAAACCTATCCATCGGTTCCGGGCGCGAGCGACCGGCGTACGGTGAGCTACACGCCGGATGGCGCGGGCAGGCTTTATTCACTCGCCAGCAGCGCAACGAGTTATGCGGCGGGCGCCAGTGTATCGGGCATCGGCTATGCTTCGCACAATGCGCTGAGCGCTGAGACTTACGGCAACAACCTGGTGCATGCCGTTGGCTACAACGTTAGGCTGCAAGCTAACGAAATCAAGTTGGGTACCAGCGGTAATCCGACTTCGGTGCTCGATCTGACTTACAACTACGGCACGACCAACAACAATGGGAATCTTCAGAGCACGAGCTATAGCGGCGGTGGATTAAGCTACACGCAAACGTTCGGTTACGACTCTTTGAATCGTCTGGCAACTGCTCAGGAAAACAATGGCACGAGTTGGTCGCAGACCAACGGTTACGATCAATATGGCAATCGCTGGATTGATTATGGCGGTGGCAATCAAAGCCAGTACTTCAACGCAAGCACGGATCAGATTAGCGGTTCGTCTTACGACAACGCGGGCAACCTGCTCAGCGACACGATTCACGCTTACACCTACGATGCCGAGAACCGCATCGTCAAGCTGGATAATGTGACCAGCTATCAATACGATGGCGAAGGAAAACGGGTGAGAAAGTTCGTGGGCGAGAACACACGATTTGTTTACGGCATCGGCGGTCAACAGGTGGCAGAGTTCGATGGTTCGAGCGGCAATCTGAAAAAGGAATACGTGTATGGCGGCGGCAGCTTGATCACCATTGAGCCCACCTCAATCAACTCAAACGGCACACAGTACTCAACAGGTGATCACCTCGGTTCGCCGCGCGTGATCACGAATTCATCCGCTGGCGTAGTCAGCAGATATGATTACATGCCCTTTGGTGAAGAACTGTTTGCCGGCACTGGCGGTCGCACAACGAGCATGGGCTTCAGTGACAGCGGCGACAACAATCGCAAGAAGTTTACGGGCTACGAAAGAGACAACGAGACAGGTCTTGATTTCGCGCAGGCGAGATACTACTCAAACACACAAGGCCGCTTCACCAGTGCTGACCCGCTAATGGCCAGCGCCAATCCGCATCGCCCGCAAACCTGGAATCGATATTCTTATGTCCTGAACAACCCGCTGCGCTTTACCGATCCGAGTGGTATGGCCCATGCTCAATTGAATCAGGTAAGTAAAGGTGGCGAGAGTTTCTATGGTGCCAGCTCGCGCGAGGATTTCGTAACCGGAGGATCGGATTACTACGAGAACACAGTTGACGGCAGGCTGACGGAATCTGTTTCAGTGACCGTCAGCGAGACTGACGCAGACGGAGATCTGAATTCCGCGAGTTCCGATTCCGGTACTATCACTGGTACCGTAACCGATGCGCCGCAGAGTGCAGGAACGATACTAATTATCGTTGGAGACCCAGGGCTTGGTCGCCACAACCAAGGCCGTAATTTTGACCGAGCGGCAGAAACCAAGCGGCAAGAGTTAACCGCACAAGGCTACACTGTGATTGTGAGAAGGGCCTCCAGCATCGACGACTTCAACCGCGAGCTTGTAAATAATGGAATGCTTGACGGCGTTGAGTACCTAGGCCATGCCACTTCCCACTCCTTGTCCGTTGGAGAGGGAGCCGACCCGCGTACAAACATAGATCTCTCAAACGTCTCCGAGCTGTCGAACGCCAAGCTAAATCCTAATGCATACATTAAGATAAACTCCTGCTATACGGGTGCGGGTGGTTGGGGAGCGATTGCTGGTTCAATGGCGAATCATATGGATAGAAGCGTGTTCGCTTTCAATGGTCCAACGATTTTCTCGGGTAACGAGCATCAGCGAACTGCGGGGAAGTTCGCTCCCAGCACAGGTCCCTTATATTTAATTGAAGACCGGGGAACCCGTCTGCTTGAGTATAGACCTTACAGACCTTGAAATGGCCTGACTCTAAGTCTGCCAGATTAATATGATTTACGTAGAATGATAGGAAGGGACTCGAACTCATGGGATATCAAGCTGTACAGTTAAGATCAATTGTATTACTAGTTGCACTCTTAACCTCCTGTGGGCATTCTCGTGGGGAATCAGATGCCTATCAAAAGACATCTTCCAATGTGAACCGCTCTGACGTGCGGTCTGAAAAGTATGGCTCGCAAGATGTGGCCATGCTATGCAATCGAGTATCCGAAATCAACGTATTGCCAATGAAAGGGGAGAGAGGCGAGGATTCCACATACGATGCGTTTATCGACGCCGGTTATGCAGTCGTACCTTGCTTGATCGATAAAGTAACCGATACTACGACGATGCGCGATCCGCGGTCAGAACCAGGTTTTCCTGATGTCGAGGTGACAGTTGGTGATATTGCGTTTTTTCTCCTAGTCGACATTATTAAGATCAATTTCACAGAGCCGCTACCTTCGGATGTGCGGAAACAATACGAAGAAAGTGGCGTGTATGCCTATTTCAAGTTTGTAAAGAATCCGGGAAATCGCAAAAAGCTTCAGGACAACCTCCGCGCGTGGTATCAGAAACACCATAAGGGGCAAGGCTGACAACTGGCAGGTCAGCCGAACGAAATTAAAAGGGCACCAGCGCGAATCCAACTTCGATCCTCGATCTCACTTACAACTATGGCACGACCAACAACAATGGGAATCTTCAGAGCACGAGCTATAGCGGCGGTGGATTGAGCTACACACAGACCTTCGGCTACGACTCGCTCAACCGCTTGACCACTGAACAGGAAAATAGCGGAAGTAGTTGGTCGCAGACGAATGCCTACGATCGCTACGGTAATCGCTGGATTGATTACGGCAGCGGTAACCACAATCTCGCATTCAGCACTAGCACAAACCGGATTACCACCAGCGGGTTCAGTTACGACTTTGCCGGAAATCTCACCAACGACACCATGCACGGCTACACCTACGACGCCGAGAACCATTTCGTTAAAGTTGACAACGTCACAGCGTACAGCTACGACGGCGAAGGGAAACGGGTGAGAAAGTTCGTGGGCGAGAACACGCGTTTCGTTTACGGCATCGGCGGTCAACTGATCGCGGAGTTTGATGGATCAAGCGGAGCGCTGAAGAAGGAATATGTTTACGGTGGAGGAATGCAGGCGACGATTGACTCTACCAACGGCATACAGTACACGACTTCAGACATTCTGGGCTCCCCGCGCGTGGTAACTAACTCATCGGGCAGTGTTGTAAGTCGTCACGATTACATGCCGTTCGGTGAGGAATTGTTTGCGGGAACTGGTGGAAGAACCAGCACGATGGGCTTTAGTGGTAACGATGGAATCCGCAAGAAGTTCACCGGCTACGAAAGGGACAACGAAACGGGCTTAGATTTCGCACAGGCGCGCTACTTCGCCAGCACACAAGGGAGGTTCAATAGTCCGGATCCAGTGGGCGGCCATGCTGCCGATCCGCAGAGTTGGAATCGATATGCATATGTTGGGAACAATCCTCTGACCGCCACCGACCCAACGGGGATGACGCCCAGGATCACGAACCACGGACACTTTGGAAATGGTGGAGAATTCATCGTTGACCGAGAAAACGAAGAGAGCGTCTATGATGGAGATCAGTCGTGGGACATCTGGGACAGTTACACTCCGGCGGAGCGTGTATCGAACCCCAATAAGCAGAAGGCGCTTGACACACTGGATAAGTTGGCCAGTCAGGCCAGAAAGGATGGGGACGACGAATTGGCGGCTGGTTTGCTCCTTGCGAAGAAAGAAATAGCCAACGCCGTAGAGAGTGTCGGCGCAAATGTAGCAATCAATGCCATATTGAACGTCGGGAATACTGATTTTTCGGATCAAGGAACGGTAACTATTGGGAAGGTGAAAGGTCACAAACTCACGTATGGGCCAAGCCCAGACAGTAAATGCAATGTGTTTGTCGCAGGTGCTTATGCAGACGGTGCTGGCCTGGGATTTGTTAGGCAAGGAGCGAATGGTCGCGGATACCCACTGGCCGATGGCAAGGTGCCCGCCGCAAACTGGCTGGGCGACAAGAATGACGCCAAACACTTAACCAATATCCCCGTCATCACAAATCCAACCCTGAGAATTGGAGATATAGTCGCTTGGAGATACAAAGGCGGAGCGGATGCGGGGCACAGCTCCATTTACATCGGTGGCGGCGTAGTAGTTTATGCAGGGGGACTACACGGTGGCACTCCACAGGCCCAGACCTTGAACTATGTGAATCATGCCCTGACGGGCTGGTGGCCAACTTGGTGGACGGGACCGCATGAGCCGCTGGCGGTCAGAAGATATAGCGGAAAATAAAACTTAGTGAGCGATTACATGCAGCTGCCGGGAATACTATTAAGAATGGAGGGAAGATTTTTCGTGAAGCTCTCTTATCTTACAGCGTGGTTGGTGCTGTTGTTGGTTTGCAGTTCCGGGGCTGCAGCCCAGGTGCCAGAGAAGAAACAAGATCTCAAAGCTAGCGATAGAGAAGAGTGGCGCGCGCTTCTTAGGTGGCCTGATCAATGTGAAAGAGGATTTCGTGAGTATCAAAAGAATTTTCCAGATAAGGCAGGCCTTGAGTTTTTCAAACTAGACCATAGGAAATACTTGGTTCAAGTTCTTTGTTCCGCTGGCCGAGTCATCTTCCTGCGATACCCAGAAGGAAATTACTCACAAGCCCATCCAATACGATTTAAGGAAATGGTAACGCCCGATGGAACTTCCGCGTATCCTTTTCGTGTGATTTCATACGACGAGGGAACAAGAGTGTTGTGGATATACTTGGACAGTCAGATGGGCGTCTGCAGGTTCTACAAATACAGTCTTTTGAAACCGGCGCCAAGATTGCTCAAATCCGGCAAAGTGAATTGTGGCGACATTTAGGTTCACCATTCAGGGCGGATGACCTTGTTGATGACTCATAACCCTGGCAGCACCTCGTCAAACGTAGGACTTCAGCCCGGAGGTCCGCATGAACTTTACGCGGTAAGACGATATCTAGGTCACTAGCAATAATCGGAGGCAATGATGCGCAAGTACTTTTCTCCTGTTAGTAGCCATACGTCTCAATGTGCGTCATCTTCGTTTTGTTCGGTATTGGCTTGCGAAGTTCCTGCTCAAGTAGAAACGCATCAGAAAGAGCTTCACGCAGAATTCAACAGTTAGAAAGCAAACCAAAAGAGACTCCGGTTCCTATTCAATGGACAAAAGATAATCAAGGTAAGCATTGCGAGGCGAGGTACTATTTTGGTTCGAGATTCAAAGGATTGCAGAAAGGCGAGGGCTACAGTCATTATTGCTGGCTGAATACTCAGCGAACGCGACGCCGACCTCTCCCCAGAAAGAGTACGGATATTGCAATGGCGAACTCTTGATCACGGCCGCGGGTTCGAGCTGTGGTGTCGGCAACACTGGGCCAAGAACGTGGCTCGGGACTGACGGGGCGCTGGGTCATCTGACCGGCCACGCGGAAGGAACCAACTGGGCCGTGTATGCCGGTTCAGATTCTCCGACGGCGATGGTCTATGGACCTTATGACACTACTTATGGCCAGGGCCATCACACCGCGCAATTCAAGTTGATGGTGGACAATAACTCCGGGAGCGATGTCGTTGGCAGTTTGGATGTCGTAACCGGTTATGGCGGTAATGTGCTGGCGACGCGGCAAGTCCGGCGCAGCGACTTCACGTCGGCGAATCAATGGCAAACCTTCATCTTGCAGTTCGACAATCCGTGTTTCGGCTTGGTCGAGGCGCGGGTTTGGTGGGCTGGGAACGCAAACATGAAATTCGCGCAGCTCACGATCACGCCGCTGGACGTGGCGACTTCAGGGGTGCAGTGGCTGGTGACGGATCAACTCGGCACGCCGCGCATGGTGTTTGATAAGACGGGAAGTCTCAGTGGAGTGTCGCGGCATGATTATCTGCCGTTTGGTGAAGAGCTTTACGCCGGCACGGGTGGACGAGCAAGCACTGAAGGCTACAACACGGACAACGTGCGGCAACACTTCACTGGCTATGAAGCTGAT
>WNFH01001964.1_pt1 | contig 14186 bp, 11 predicted proteins | sample 5400411 | NCBI WGS metagenome assembly WNFH01 (sample SAMN13153347, study PRJNA577476) | soil metagenome | isolation source: 200 cm saprolite under Douglas fir tree site 2 hole 3 | place: USA:California | collected 2015-04-18
GCGGCGGCATCCGCCCGGCGCTGCTCTTGTTGTACCTGAGCCTGCCTTGCCGCCAACTTTTCAGCCTGCTTTGGTTGCGGATACTCGTCGATCAATTTCGCGGTGGACATGCGCAGCGTCGGATAATTTTCCAGGCGCGCCTCAACCGCCTGGTCATTGATGGAATTGGGATTCAGTTGTTGATCGATCCACTTCGCCAGGCCCATTTGGCGCAAGCGCTCGACGTCACTCGGCCGGGGGCCATACGCCAGCCGGTTCAACGCATGCAGAATCGCTTCTTCGGAACTCAATTCCGTTACCGACAGCCCCTTCAGCGCGGGGTCCTGCTTCGGTTTTTTATCTTTCGCGGGCGGCGCCGGGATCCTAGCGGTCGCGGGCACGTCGACACCCAGGGAAAATATGCATGCAAGGGAAAGGACCGCGGCCAGAAACGATCGCGGGGACGCGGAGATCGCTGGAGCCCCAAGAAAACATGGCGCTCCGAAGCGCTCTTGCAGCCTCATGACACTCTCCTACCTGCCGACGGGTACGGCGAATGCCGGATCACCCAAAGAATAACCCTGCTTCCGCAGAGAAGTTGCGGAAGTCGAGAAGCGGTGTCGAATCATTACCGCGGCCGATCGCACGAGCGGGGATTGACATATCTAAGTCCAGCGCTTGCAACAGTAAATGTTATTCACCGAAGAGTGGTGTGGCCTGCTCGCGGCTGCCCTCGGGTCAGGGTCCAGAATGCCGCAGGTCCTCCCGAAACGCTTCAATCCGTCACGTCAAAATCCGCGGTGCGGTCTGGCGCGTGATTACCAGCTCCGTCGACCGCCTGCATTACCAGGCGATAGGAGCCTGGTTGCAGATCTTTCACTTTCACCTTCAGCCCGACGGGAATCACGGGACTCCCTTTCTGAATGAAGTCATCGGCTCGCACAACTCCGGTAAAGAAAATCTCCTTATTACTGGTGCGTTCGAAAATCCGGTAACCCATCCCAACCAAGGGCGGATTTGCCGAGGTCAGCCCCGGCTCGTAGATTTCGGTGTACACAATCACATTGTCTGAGCGCTTGAACCGGTTGCTCCCCGACGGAATGATTTGCATGCCCTTGACCACCAGCGGCGTGCGGTCTTCGAGCAGCATGGAATCCAGACCTGCGGGGATGTCGTTCAGGTGCTGCGCGGAATTCGTCAGCGCGATTCCTCCGAGGCTGAAATGCTTTCCGTCGTAGGCATCAATCGTGAGCGGTGATTCGAACTTGCCGAACGCATCGCCACCCGCGCTGAGCACTACGGTCAGCTTGTAGGTGCCGGACGCGGCGTCAAACTGGTTTTCGTAGCGATAGGGAATCTTCGTAAACTCCTTCCAATCGTCCTTCTCGAGATCCAGGTTGACCGTATCGCTGAACTTGGCTCCAACTGATCCGTCCGGCTTGTAGGCGATGCCCAGCACATTCAAGTTGGCGTGATACTTCCCCTTTTCCTTGTTGAATTGCACCGTGTCCGACGGAATCTCCATGGCCAAGTTTACCCGCGCCGTATTTGGCGCGGTGTAGAAGTAAGGCGCCTCCAGCACGCCACGTATGGAGCCCAGTTGGGAACCTGCCGCGTGCGATTCGAGTTGTTTTTCCAGCGGCTTCCCCTCCAGCACGTTCACCGTTTTCGTGTTGCAGTATCCGCTGCGCGAGCGCACGTTCATACCGCCGTGATCCATTTTCACTTTCAGCGTGTGGCAGCTGCCTTCGGGAGAGTCGTTCGGCACATAACCGAGAATATAGAACTCGTTTTGTTCGCGTCCGATGCGTTCAAGGCCGCCCAGCAGATCGTTCGTGTTGAAAATGGTGAAACCACCGGTTCCCTCCGCGAGAGCGGCGAGGATCTGTTGGTTGGTAGAAGCCGAAGTTGGGAATGGGGGCACGATCGTCCGCGGCTGAGTGAAGACCGAGTTGGAGCCGGGGAATCCGCCACCGCGGCTGCCGCCCCCCGTCCCACCTCTCGTCCCTCCACCACCGCCGCCCGTGCCGCCAGTTCCGCCCCTGCCACCACCGGTACCACCACCCGTTCCACCACCTGTTCCTCCACCCGTTCCTCCACCTGTTCCCCCACCCGTTCCTCCACCTCCGCCGCCGCGTCCGCCACCACCACCGGTACCACCACCTGTTCCTCCACCACCGCCGCCACGTCCACCGCCGCCACCTGTGCCTCCAGTACCACCGCCCGGCCGCTGCGGATCAGGCATGGCACTCGCCGGATACGCCGCTAGCAAAAGCCGCGCGCGCCGCGAGGCCTTTCGCGGTAGCACTCGATTCGAAACTGCACGCGTCTTCCCAGGAGCTGCACTCTTCGAGGCACTCCCGCCTGGAACAGTCGCAAAGAGACCTCGTGCATCGAGCGCGTAAACCGCCACGTTCGACTTATTGCAGGCATCAATGGTTGCGGTGAGCTCCGACTGGTTCTCTGTGGTCAGCGGGAACCCGCCACTGAACAACACCACCATCTTGCGGCCCGGGATGCTGCGCAGGTTCTTCGCCAGGCTGCGCACCGCGAGCAGCATGCTCCGCGCCCCAAAGTCCGCCGCGGTGTTACCCAGGGAAAACTGGCCCGTGGACGCCACCATCACTGGCACGTCCGGCGCCGGCGCATTTGGATCGACCGAGGAAGACTTCACGCCGGATACCGCCGCGCGCAGCAAGTTCGCGTTGGCCGTGAAGTTCTGTACGATTCGCAGCGTGCCCCCGAAATCCACAATGGCCATCATGCGATCGGGGCCGGCGTTGGCTTCGATGAATTTGGCAGCGGCGCCACGCGCCTGGATCTGGTCCGGCGCGGCCATCGTCGAATTATCGAAAAACAAGATCAAATAGTGCCGCTGGCCGTTCGGCTGGGTGACACTATCGGCGCCGGTAGAAAAAGTCGAAACCGGTTGCTCCTTGTTGTCCTCGAAAACTTTGAAGTCTTTCTGCGTCAGGTCGCGAATGTAATTCCCCTTTTTGTCCGTAACCACGGCATCCACCAGCACCAGCTTCGATTCTTTCTTGATCACCACTGCGGGTTGCTGTTCCGCGGCAGAAGCCGCCTGGGAAGGCGCGGGCTGTGCCTGGGCCCGCGATCGAGCGGGAGTCACGCACAACAGGCCAGCCGTCAACCACGCAGTCCAGCGAATCCTTGGCCCTCCGTTTTTCCGTGTGCTCATGGGCTCCTCCGCTTGCATCAATGAATGCTAATAGGGAATGACCACCGCCCCATTCCGGGCCGCCATCTGCGCTCCCTCGGCGTCGCGCACGACGAGCCGCACAAGATAGGTCCCCGGCTTCACGTCAAAACTCGATTTCACGGTCAGCCCGGAACGGCTCAAGCGGTCATAGGTGGTGTCCAGGAGTTTCATCTCGACAATCTTTTCACCGCCGGTCACAAAGTTTCCATTCTCATCGAAAATGCCGGTAACGATCGTCAACTTGTCCCGGTTTCGCCCCTCGGCCTTCCGGAAGTGGATGCCTCTCATGTCCAGGTGCATGAGCACCGCCAGCCGCGTATCCGCCTGCTCGATCTTGAAATACTGCGTTTGCAAATCGACCGGGAGGTCCCGGATTTCCTCCTGCGAGAACAACGCTTCCTGAATCTCCTGTTTGGTGGTCTCCTCCGGGTCCGCGATGGAGCGCGGGGCAAAGTATCCATGCCTCGCTTGGATGCTGAATTTTTCTTTACTCGTGAGGGAAACCTTCAGCGCGTGGTAGCGCCCGTCGATTTTGAGGTTCTGCGGAGAGAATCCCAGCAGATAGGAAAAGAGCGGCGCCGCGGCGGCCTGACGCATGCCTTCATCCACATCGTTCCGGTTGTGAAAAAAAGTGCCGCCGGTTCCATCGGCCAATTGCGCCAAAACCTCCTGTTGGGCGCTTTGAGCCGCAACGCGGTAGCTGAGCTTGTACCCGCCCGTCTTGAGGGAATCGCGCGATGGATGCGCAAGGTCGCCCATGTCCGGTGTATACAGCCCGCGCGCGTCGATGGTATTGATCACGATATTAGCTCGCGTTGCGCGATCCACCATGCCGGAAGCTTCCGCTTGCATTGTCGACGGGATGAATCCGGGCGAAACGAGGACGAGCACCCGTTGGCCGGGCATGTTCCCCAGCCGTCGCACAATATCGTCCAGATGCCGGTAGGTATATACCGTTTCGTTGTCTCCGTCGGCAAGCACCCGACTGGCCACGGATTGAGCCAGAATCCGCGCCGGAGTGTACATACTCGGGTCTGCCCCGAAAGCGCACTGGAGGGCATCTTCGGTTGCGACTGCGAGTGCCTGGCTGTCGTTCTTATTCAAGATGAGGTCGGCCTGGTAATAACCGACGTCCGGGCAACCGGGATCATTCCCATTTGTCAGCGGGCGCGGGACGATCCCAGACAACGTCTTTCGCAGAGCGTCGTGATCGTCGGTGAACTCCCGGGTCACCTGTCCGGAAGTGGTGTTGATTGACACGCGGTCGCTTGCCGCCAGGGAACCTAGGAATCGAGTGGCCGAATCGCGCACAAACGCTGCATCTTCCATGGACAGATGGATGTCGTCGAACACCATGGACACGAATCGCTGCGGCAACACCACGGCCTTCCCAGCTATGGCATCCCTGCTCGAGGAAGACCCGGAGGCGTCGACCGGCGACGCCACGACCGAGGCCGTGCGCGATTCGGGAGATTCCACGCTGAACGACGAAATGGCCTGAAGTTTCCGGTTGTCGTAAAGCTGGAAATCTTCCTTTTTCAGATTGGACACGACTTTGCCATGCGCATCGCGAACCACCGCGCGCACCAGCACCAGATTTACGCGCACTTTAAACGTCGCCGGATTGTCGTGAGTGGAAACCTCTGCGATCTCGCCCGGCGGCGAAGGTGCGGGCTTCGCCGCCGAATCGCCCTCCGCGGGCGGGCCCTGTGCCGGCGCCGGCGGCGTCGGATTCTGAGCAGAAACCCCAGGGCAGGAGATCAAAGGACAGCAGAAAAGAGCCGAAAAAATGATGCGTCGGAATCCCGTTAGCACTGGTGTGTGAGGCATCCCGCCCTTTTAAACCCCGCATCCTCGGGCGTTGGCAAATTGGGGGAGGAACCATTCCCGGGAGATGCACTGACGCGCGCTGGTGCCTTGACTATACGCCGGGCGTAATTTTTATGTCAATCCTGCCGCGGAGCGGTATCCAACCAAGCTCCAGATGTCCTGAGCCTCGAGGTGGCAAAGCACATACCGGTCGCCGTCTGTAACCAGTACGCGGAAGTACGTTGCGCCCGGCGAATACCAGCGATCCTCGACGGCCAAGACCTCCATCGTATGCTCGCCGAGGTGCAGCCGGACCGGACGCTCGTCGCCCCGGTATCCCGCGTAGCACTCCACGTGCACCATCAGTTCAGCCACGGGCCCGCGCCTCCCCTCGGCTTTCTGCCGACTCGGCGTTCCATGCCGCGCCCAGAAAAATAATCACGGCCGAGAGCTGCATCCAGATCATCAATCCAATGACCGCAGCCACGCCGGCATAAATCACGCTGTAAGGCACGCGGCGGACGTAAGCTCCAAACAGCACATCCACAAGCCACCACAAGAGCGTCGCCACCATGGCCCCGGGCAGCACGTTCCGCAAACTATTCTCTCCGGGCCGTGCCACCCGATAAATCATCGTCAAGGCCATCATCGCCAGAACCATCGCCGCCGCTTGAAAAAAGAAAGTCCACCATCCTTGCAACAAACTGTGTTTGCCGATTTCGTGGGCAATCCAACCCCGTAGCGGCCTTCCCAGCACGCCGAGGAGCGCCGCACCCAGCAGCGGCGCAATGGTAATCAGGAGCAGCATCAACCCCCGGACTTGACGGTGCAAAAACCCGGGCTTCTCTTTGTCACCGTAGATGATGTGAATTCCTTCCATCACCAGCTTCATCACCTGCGAACCCGCCAGCAGCGTCCCCACCCAGCCGAGCAGCGCGATCTTCCACGCCTCCGGCCCGCGTTTCACTAAGAACTCCGAGACGATTCCCTGGCTGCCCGGCGGCAGAAACTGCGTCAGGTCACGGATCAGATCGAGCAGACTGGTTCGGCCGCCGATCCGGCTCGTCGCCAGCGACACCGCAATAAGCAATGTCGGAAAAAATGCCAGGAAGAGATTGAAGGCGACCGCCTGGGAAATCATGCTGCATCGCGGAAATACCCGCGCGAATATCCGGTACGTTCGCCGCAAGAACCCCGCCGCTGAGATCATTGCGCAGTATTATACCTTGCCGGGCAGGTCTCCCGTCTGAACTCACAAATGCTCGCGTTGCTGTTTCTGATTTTCGTGTAGGGAAAGGTTGCAAGTCTCGGGCGGCACAGAAGAAATGCTGCGATTTATATTGGAAGAGCCGCGACATGGAATGAAATTTTAATCTCTGCTGCGCTTCGCTGCTGGCCCTCGGAGAATAGAGATAGAAGAGATTTACCTCTACCCTCGCTCGCGTGCCGGTAGGCAGATCAAAGGAAAAAATCTCCGTGTGTGGCATCTTCGATTTTGTCCTTGTGCAGCGGGACGCTGCCGGAAAGCAGGTAGCCGGCGATCAGAAGCATGCCGAATTCAACGCAGTTTGGAGGCCACCAGGGCTTTGCGTGTAGCTTGGAGAAGGCCGGTCAGGTAGGAGCGCGGGACGCTCTTGATGTATGGGTTTACCAGCCAGGCTAAAATGGCCGGGACACTGCGGCTGAGCGCGATGAATTCGATCTGCAGATAGACGCCGCCGTCTTTCTCCTCATAGCGCCCGTAGGTATTGAGGCGCCAAAGGTATCCGCGATCCTTTCCGATGGGCTTCTCGTGTTCGTCGGGATTGCCGGGGTTCTCTACCTCCGCGATGCGGGTGGAGAATGCGCGGTTGTACCCGCGGCTGCGATCCACGGCAAAGTAGTGAATTTCAAATTCGGCGTTATACACGGCCGTCACGATCGCTTTGCGGTGGAATCGCATGTACACCTTGAAAATTTTGCCGTCGCGGCTGAGGAGCCTCGACTGTTGGACATCGGGTTTGTACAGATCTTGCTGGCGCTCATAATCCTGCAGCAAGGCGAGTGTTTGCGGAAGCTTCACTTCCGGGATGAACACCACCGCGACCCAGTGGTGAACCAACCCATCAGCTACGGGGATGCGATTCCCTTTTTCCCGCGTTTCCATCTTCTCGATAACGATTTGCCCCTGCTTGAGTTGCGCAAAAACATTCTCATGGCGGGCTTCCGGCAGCCGGTCCGGCCAGAGGAATCCGTTTCCATCGGCCAACTCCTCGTCCATGCGTGCTTCCGTGAGCTGGACGTAGTGGTTGAACGCCTCGATCGTTTTCTGTTTCAATTCGACAGCAGGAGCAGTCTCGGCCAGCACCCCCTGACCCGCGATGATCAACATTGCGGAAACCAGCTGCCGGTGGAATCGTGGAATCAAAGTGCCCTCCCGCGTCGAGCAAACTCTAGGCTAGGCAATCCCACACGGCCAGTCGTCGCGCTAGAGTCAAAATCTGGGCATGACCAGTACCTTAACGGACTTTCGCGTTTTGAGTCACCCTTTTACCGGATAGTTTATTCCGCAGAAACTGGCGGTGACTCCTGTCACTCCCACGGGTGACGGATGACACTGGCTTGCGGAAAGAAGCCGGGACTTTGGTCGGTGTTCGGAGCCGCGTCTCCTCGATGTTCTTCGCTATTCCCCAAAGGATTTCTGCTCTTCCCTGCAGCGGCTTGCCGGCTGCAATGCGGCATCGTACACTCTGGGACATCTACCAAACGCCAGAGGACGCACCCGTGACAACACCGGCAAAAACCGTTTCATCCACGAAGCCACACCTTGAAGAGCCCGGCCGCTCGGCGCGCTCCAAAGAAATTGTCGCCAAGCACAAGAAATATCTGTGGCCTTCCGTAACCAACTATTTCCAGCAGCCCCTGGTCGCCGACCGCGGCGAAATGCAGTACCTCTGGGACCTGGAGGGAAACAAGTACCTGGATTTTTTTGGCGGGATACTGACCGTCTCCGTCGGCCATTGCAATCCCAAGATCACCGGCAAAGTGAACGCGCAGGTGAACCGGCTGCAGCACACTTCCACGCTCTATCCCAACGAGCAGATCGTGGCGCTGGCGGAGAAGATCGCGCAGATTACTCCGGGAAATTTGCAGCAGAGCTTCTTCACGAATTCGGGAAGCGAAGCGAACGAGGCCGCCATTCTCCTGGCGCGCATGTCTACCGGCAGCTACGACGTAGTGGCGCTGCGGCACGCCTATTCGGGGGGCTCGGCGCTTGCCAAATCCATCACGGCCCACGCGCCGTACCGCAAAGGTGGGGTGATCAGCGTGGGCATTGCGCACGCCGTGAACCCCTACTGCTACCGCTGCCCGCTTCACTTGAAGTATCCGGACTGCGAGGTGGCTTGCGCGTATGACGTGGAAAACCTCATTCAGACAGGCACCAGCGGGAACCTCGCGGCATTTATCGGCGAACCGATCCAGGGCGTCGGGGGGTTCATCACGCCGCCGAAGGAGTACTACAAGATTGTCTTCAAGATTGTGAAGAAATACGGCGGCCTCTTCATCGCCGACGAAGTGCAAACCGGTTGGGGGCGCACCGGCAGAAAATGGTTCGGAATCGAGCAATGGGAAGTGATTCCGGACATGATCACCAGCGCGAAAGGCATGGCCAACGGCGTGCCCATCGGCCTTACGGTCACCACCCCGGAAATTGCCGGCGGCTTTCAGGGAATGAATATCGCCACCTTTGGCGGGAATCCGGTGACGAGCGTGGCGGCGAAGGCCACCATTGAGTTGATCGAGGAGGAAAACTTACTCGAGAACGCACACCTGGTCGGGACGTATTTCCGCGGGAAGTTGGAAGCGCTGCAACAAAAATACCCGCTGATCGGCGACGTACGCGGCATGGGCCTGATGCAGGCGCTGGAACTGGTCAAAGATCGCAAAACGAAAGAACCCGCCCCCGAAGCTGCAACCCAGGTCATGGAGCGCGCGCGGCAGAATGGCTTGCTCATCGGCAAGGGCGGGCTGTACGGCAACACCTTGCGGCTCGCGCCCATGCTCAATACCGCCAATTCCGACATCGACGAAGCCATCCGCCTCCTCGACAAATCCTTCAGCGAAGTGAGGAATTGAGCCCCCGGCTTGATTATTTCATGCGCTTTGGTGTTGATGTGGTTTGTCGCGGCATCCATGGAATGAAACCCATTCTGTTTGTTCTCGCGGTTGCATTCTCTTCACTCGCGGCACCGTTACGAGCTCTCGTGAATGCAGCCGGAAAGACATTCTGGAAGCCTGTTACGTTTGCGATTGTGAAGTTCAACGACCAGGCGCCAAAATCCTGGAACATTTATCACACGGAGAAACGCGGACTCCTGCTGGTGCGCCTCTGGAAGCGCTACCTGCTCGTGAACATTCAGGAGCAAGAAGTTTTTGATATTGACCCGCAGACGGTGAAGCCCCAAGAGGACGGCGTGGAGTGGTCAATTTCCGACAAGCCGGACGAGCCATTGGAAATCTCCGAATGGAAGGAACGCAATGTCGGACAGTTGGAGAGTGTGAGATTCCGCCTCGGAAAGAGAGGCCACATCCTGGAGCTGCAGTTGCCTCTGAAACCCGATGGCAAGCCCGTATATTAAGAAACAGTCTTAAATTTTCAGTTTTTGCGTACAAGTCCCTGCCTCGATGGAAGAGCGAGGACACCGCAATCAAGAGGGCACGCGTGTCCGGCAGTTCTCCTTCACGCGGGGATCTTGCCGCCACTTTCTGCAGACCAACAACTGAAAACGGAGAACATCTTTCAGCGCCGGTAGACCCCGTAATACCAGGGGATGCCTAGCGCGCCCGGCGCAACGCTCACAACGACCGAATCGCCTGGCTGGAAACGGTCGTAATCATCGGCGTCCACCGCAAGGCGCTCGACGGACTGACCCTCGCGCCAGGAACTGACAAACAGGCGGCGGCTGCCCCGCACAATGCCGTTCATGTAGTAGCGGCTACGAACCACAGTGGAATGGTAAATAATGTTTTTCTGCGTATCCAGTTTGCCGTTCAGAAACAAGGCCGCGGCGAGAATCCACGGCAGCGGAATGAATCCGGCGTAGATGCGCTTGAGGGTTTCCAGTTCCTGCCGGCTACGCGCGCGCCGCTCGAGAATGACGGCCGAAGCCAGCCCGAGGAAGAAAATCACGCCGAAGAATACCAGCATCAAGTCGACGTCGAGCGGCGGATAGATTTGACTGACGTAGGGAAAAAGCAACGAGCCGGCCAGGAACACCGCGGTGCGCTTCAGCAAGCGGCGGCGGAACATCACCTCCGCCGCCGCAGAGGTCAGTCCGCAAGAGGCGCACTGGTCCGCCGTCCTCGGGGCGCCGCAATCAAGGCAACGAGTCATGAGGTCTAGTATAAAACGTCGTCAAGTGCCGGTGCTGGAGAGTGAGGATAGCAGCTCCTGGTAGACCTTCTGGCTTTCGGATTCGGCGAGGGCCACCGACACGCCCATGCCGCGTCCGGGCTCGACTCGTTTTACGGAGCAATCGAGGTGCAACGGGTTGCCGAGGTTTAATCGCGCGGTAAATCCTGCGCCAACCCACAGCGGATCGGCCGCTTCGATAAACATGCCGTTGGCGCTGATGTCCCGCGTGCTCGCGCGCAGGACCGCGGAACCCCATTCGATATCGAGGTCAACGCGGAACGCATACCGCGGCGCCCAACGGCGCTCGAGACGCCGTGATGGTTGATCCCCACTGCCCATAAGACTGGTGCGACCCCCTGCCAGGGATTACGTACCGCGGCGCTCGGGCTTGATCGCCTCTCGTGTTCTCCCAGCTTACGCCCTCTTCCACCATCATCGATACGACGCCGTTAGCGAATGTTTTGTTCCCGGCAATTTGACCTTCGATGCTGAAGCAGTCCTTCCGGTGATGCACGATTCGTTCTCCTGGCATTGCCCCGGCTCATTCTCGCTTGGACGCGGGAGGCTCCTCCGGGGGCGGGTTTCCGCTTGCTGCCTTCTCGCGGCCATGTAGGCGGCGCTGGACTTCGGCCAGGAGATATTTGCGGAGGCTCTCGGAGACGATGCCGGGTGCGGCCAGCTCGCGAAGGTCGGAAACGGTGAGCTCCGGCAGATACGCGAGAATCGTGGCAAGCGGCGAGGAGGGGTGGCGGACGAGAGCGAGGCGGACGTTGTAGGTCACGGACCATTTGCGGTGCCGCGAAATCGCCGGAATCACCGCCTCGGAAAGTTTTTCGCGCGAGAGCGCTTTCAGGATTTGCGCTTCGGTGACATTGGGATTGTCGAGCACGATCGAAACGAGTTGCTTGTGGCCTTCAACAAGCAGCGCCCCGGCCACCCGGGCTGGTCCCCGCCGCGCCAGGGTGATTTTCTGGCCAAGTGGAAGTTGCGGTAGGCGTGCGAGCAGTTGCTCTTCGGCGTTCAGCTTCAATTCGGCAGGGGCACCGGGTGTGAGGGTGAGTTGAACCAGGTCCATCAGATACAGGTCGCGGAGAAGCCGCAGACTGATGAGCCGCGGCGTGCGCGCATGGAAAGCCAGCGCCCGTTTGATTCTGTAGGTTTTGAGCAGTGGCTTGCGGCGCGCCACTTCTTCCAGGATTTCCCCTGGAAGGTCTTTCCTCTCGAGCAGCAGGCAGAGCTGCGATTCATCGAGAGCCGGATTGTCGAGGAGTGCGAGCAGCACCTCTGCGGAGGGATGGTGCAAGAGAGCGGCAAGTTCCTCGTCGGTGGCGACCCGGGCACGATCCCGGGGATGTTCCGCGGTGGCCATGCTAGCTCTCGGCTGCTTCTCCCCTGGAAATGAGCTTCAACGCGAGATGCGCGGCTGCTTCGGCGAGGGAGATGGGAAGGAGCACGATCTTGGCGCTTGGGGCAATCTCCCGTAAACATCTATCAACTTGAGCGTCGAAGTACGCGGAGCGGCCTACCGTACCGCCCGATTTGGCGAGCAAAAAAGCCGTGTTGCAAAGGCTGAGGCGCTCTGCCAGGCTGGCCACGAGCCTCGCAAGATCACCGGCGGCATCGCGCAACAGGGCCCGGGCCGCCTCGTCACCAGCATCTGCCGCCGCAGCCACCACGGGAAAGGCTTGCGGAAAAACCTCATCGGCGCAGTGCCGCGCCCGCTCCTGGACTTCCGACCAATCGGTGCAGCCAGTCTGCCGCAGGAGTTGCCTGCCGATGGCGGAATCCTCACCCGTTCGATCGCGTTCACCAAGCGCACCCAAAATGGCTCGGCGGCCAATGTCATAGGCGCTGCCTGCGTCCCCAAGTTGCGGGCCATAGCCGCCGGCACGTGCGACGCGCCCTTGCGCGTTCCGGCCGATGGCCGCGGAGCCTGTTCCCGCAATCAAAGCGATTGCCGGACCATCTCCTGCCGCAGCCAGCGTCAAGTCCAGATCGGTACAGACTTGCACCAACGCTCCCGGGAAACCGGCCGCCAGCGCGGCGCGCATCTTGGCGGCCAATTCCGGCCAGCCCGCACCCGCCAGGCCCGCGCACAGCGCAGCGACGGACGACGGTTGGACGTGCGCTTCGGTAATCGCCTGTTGGGCTGCCTCTTGCAACGCCGCGAAGGAGGCTTGGATACCCACGCGATAGGGATTCGACGGGCCGGAACGTGTGCGTGCCAGTATGTTCCCCGAATCGTCCATCAGGACGCAATCCGTTTTGGTGCCGCCCCCATCAAAGCCAAGGACATAGCGCATTAAGACAGCATAAATGAGAACAGTATGATTTTGCGCTAAGACAACGGCTCATGTGCAACTTCCCGCGGGCCGAATTTTGCGTCGGATGGAAATCCCTTCCGTAAGCGCAGGTCAGTCGGCGCTACTATTGTGACGTCGCCAGGAAACCATGGCCAACCCCGGCTGCGTAGTAGTAGCCCACAATGGCGACCTTGGCCGTGCCCTGCGTGTTCAGGGTGAAATCGTTGAGAAAGTATATATTTGTGGAGGATGCGCCTGGCACTGCGATGGTGCTGTAGCTGCCCTCATGTTCAAAAACATTGTTTGAGCTCAGGGAGCCCGTAATCTGCTCGTTGTTGTTGACTCCAGCGGCGCCATCCACAGGTGGGTTGCTGAAAGTGCCCTGAGCGTACAGAAAGGCAGGACAGCTAGCAGAGGGGCACCACCCCGCAATTTGCGCGTCACCATTAATCCCAAATGCATAGGTTCCGGACGCGCCGGGGTAGTCGAAGGAGGTGAAGTTGCCAGCCTGATACTGGAAACCGTGGTCAGATTGGGAGGCGCCATAGTAGCCGGAAATCTGGTTATCATCGTTAATTCCGAAGGCGATTCTACCAGTTGCGCCGGGGTAATCGAAACTGGTGTAATTACCGCCCTGGTACAGAAACCCGTGAGTCCCCAGCTGATCAATATACTCGCCCACGATGCTGCCGGCATTGTTGATGCCAAAAGCGAGCGTGTCCGTGGCGTTTGGAAAATTGATGTTTGTGAAGCTTCCGTTAGCATACAGGAAACCGTGGTCAAGCCCTGTAGGGTCGGTGTAATAGCCCGCGATTTGACCTGAGTTGTTAATGCCCGACAGGATAGTACCGAGGGCACCGGAGTAGTCTATTGTTGTGTAGCTGAAGCTGTAAGTCTTGGTCCCGTTGCCGCCGGTGACGGGAGCATCTTCGATGTCGGTGTCAATGTTCAACTTAGCGCCACCCCAGGTCTCATCATGAGGGCCCCCGTACTGGTGTATCCTTTGGTTTTGAGGCCACGCTGCATCGGTGAGAATCAACCCCCAAATCGTGGCGCGGTTGTCCTGTTTGGCGATCCAGACATCGTCGGGAGATGGTGAGACCGAGCCGTATCCCGTAGTACCGGCATACCAATCGGACGCAGGAGTGGGATTCCCGTATACGCCAGCAATGTATCCGTTTTTGTGGACCTCGCTTACCCACCCGCTGAGGAAAGAATTTACGTAGCTGCCTGTGGGATTTCCGTTGCAGGTCGCCGAGGGAGTGTAATTTTCTATGTCGTAATAAATGACCGAGCCCGCGCCAAGCCCCAGTTTTTGCATTGCGCTTCTGGATCCGTTGGTGGCTGCGTCAGCCTCCGCCTGCCCCTGAGCATAGGCCCCGCCGCTGGTGTCGATGGTCGCCGCCCAGAATCGAGTGCAGTTTGGCCATGTGCCGCCATTGGGTGCGCAGGTACAGGGGGCTTGCGGCCCCGGCCAGAG
>WNFH01001966.1_pt1 | contig 14185 bp, 13 predicted proteins | sample 5400411 | NCBI WGS metagenome assembly WNFH01 (sample SAMN13153347, study PRJNA577476) | soil metagenome | isolation source: 200 cm saprolite under Douglas fir tree site 2 hole 3 | place: USA:California | collected 2015-04-18
AGGAATTGATCGCGCTGGCCAAGGCGCGGCCCGGGAAACTCTCGTATGCTACCCCCGGCAACGGGACGCCTCAGCACGTCGCCGGAGAGCTGCTCAAGATTTTGGCGGGCGTAGACATCATCCACGTTCCCTACCGCGGTGCGATCTTCACGGACGTGATCGGCGGGCGGGTGACGATAGCGTTGCAAAATGCGGGATCGGTGCTGCAGACTGTACGCGAGGGCAAGCTGCGTGGGCTGGCAGTTACGTCTCTCGAGCGCTCGCCGAACATGCCCGATCTGCCGACCATATCGGAATCCGGATTTCCGGGCTTTGAGGCCATTTCGTGGTTCGCGCTTCTTGCGCCGGCTGGAACGCCCGCGCCGATCGTTAGCAAGGTGTATCAAGAGAGTTCGAAGATCGTTGCGCAGCCCGACATGCGCGCCAGGTTCGCACAGCTTGGCCTCGACACGGTCGGCAAATCGCCCGACAAACTCGCCGCGGTCATCAAATCGGACATCGACAAGTGGGCGAGGGTAATCAAAGACGCGGGGATAACGCCGACCGAATAGCTGGAGACGTTCACCAATGACCGCTTTCGACCCAAAGCGGACGCTAGCCGTACATCTTCCAGCCGAACCCCGAACACTCGCTGCATACCTGGGTTCCGACCTTCCCGGTGGCCTCGCAGGACTCGCATTGGTCCCACAGGTAGGTCATGGCGCTCTTAAACGTACCGTAACAGCGCCTGCCGTTGATCACCTGATTGCAGCGGTGGTTGAGATATTCGTGCTGGTTCGTTAGCGCATAGCAGACGCTACAGGCACCCAAAGGCTTAGGTCGTTTGTCGGGCCGCATGACTACGTGCCGTTATCGTCGCAGGGATCGAGGCGTCTGAAAAGCATCGGCCGTCTGAAGTGATTCAATGATGGGTCTGCGAATGACCGCTCTTGGCCGAAAGCCGGCGTTCACCAATGGTAGCTTCCAACCCAAAGCGGACGTTGACGCTGACCGCTAGTTGGGGGTTCGCTAGTCGATAATCTGACTATCGTAAACTCTGTAGCCTGTGATCTCCATCAGGAAATTCGGCAAGCACCTCGGCGCGGAAGTCTCGGGCGTCGATCTGTCGCGACCCCTGGACGACGGCACATTTGCCAGGATCTCTGACGCCTTTTTCGAGCACCAGGTCGTCGTCTTTCGCGACCAGGAGCTCACGCCATCCCAGCAGGTCGCCTTCACCCGGCGTTTCGGTGAGCTCGAGCACCACGTGCGCAAGGAGCATTGCCTCGACGGCTACCCGGAGATCTTGGTGGTCTCCAACGTCCTCGACGAGCGCGGCGCGGCGATCGGGGTGCAAGACGCGGGCCGCTTCTGGCACAGCGACTTGTCGTATAAGCAAGTGCCGAGCCTGCTGTCTGCCCTTTACGCGCTCGAGGTGCCGGTCAAGGATGGTCTCGTTCTAGGCGCGACCAGCTTCGCCAGCGCCACGGCCGCGTACGAAGCGCTTCCCGACGACCTGAAGCGGCGCCTGGAAGGCCTGCGAAACGTCCACAGCTACCGCTACTATCGCGCCAAGAATCTCCTGACACAGAGGGAGGAGAAGGCCCGCGGCGGGCGCGAGGTGCACGAGCACGCGCCGAGCGAAGAGCAGCTGCAAAGCGTACCGGATGTCGAAGTACCGATCGTACGCACGCACCCGGTAACCGGACGCAAGGGACTGTTCATCAACGAGGGTCACACCGCATGCGTCGTGGGCTTGCCCGAGGAAGAAGGCGCGGCACTGCTCGCGCAACTCTGCTCCCATATCGTTAAGCCGGAGTTCCGCTACGAGCATCGTTGGCGCGCCGGCGATCTCCTCATGTGGGACAACGTCGCCGTGCAGCACAGGGCGAAATTCGACTACGACCTGCCGTTGCGAAGATTGATGCACCGGACGACGGTGCGTGGAAGCGCGCCCGTCTGACGCCTTGTGAAAATCCTAATTTCATGGTCGTCAAAGCGCTCAGTCTCACCATTCCGCAATTGGTGCTGGTGCGCGCCGCTGAGGTAATTCAGTGATGGGTCGGCGAATGACCGCTTTTGGCCGAAAGAAGACGAAGCGTGAAGTGGACGAATTGTTTTCACGGGTGAAGCAGATCGAGGATCTGGTCCGCCTCCCGGGCGTTATAGGGCACTTCGCTTCCGCTGAGTCCCTGGCTGTGTCTATCGCGAGGCAAGCTCCTACTGATGGTGTTGCGAGCCTGGCGATGCAACTGATTACAGAAGTCAATGCAATGAAGGAATCTGAGCTGCCCCTCAGTACGAGCAACGTTCACCTCAACAAAATCCTTTGGAGGCTTCGGCTCGCTTTGGAACAGGCAAAGAAAGAGCTTTCCTAGATGGAGGCGAAAGCCATCGCCATGTGTGCGGCCATTCTTCTCGCTGGATGCGCCGCGACCAGCAGTGAGCCCATGAAAGCCCCGAGCGATCAGGCTGCTTGGATGTGCACGGGTTACGGTTTCGCTCCCGGCACCGACCCATTCAAGCAGTGCTTGAACGAAGTGGATCGAGCAATAGAGCGTCATGCAATTTCTTCTCGCGCCAAAATCAATTGCACTCCGATGGGCGGACAAACGGTCTGCCAGTAGCGTTCAGGACCAACTCGCAAGATTAACGACAAGGAAAGATCAACATGGCACTCAATCAATGGCTACGCGGCTGTTCCACCGCAGTCGCACTAAGCACGTTCCTTGCCACCGCCGCGTACGCCGGCGCCCCGCAGGTCAAGACGCAGTCGCCGGGCTACTACCGCATGATGCTTGGCGATTTCGAGGTCACGGCGCTATCCGACGGTACGGCCGCGCTGCAGGTGACCAAACTGCTCACCAACACCACAGCGGCCAAGGTGAAGCAGGCGTTGACGCGCTCGTACCTCAAAGACCCGGTCGAGACTTCTGTCAACGGCTACCTCATCAATACGGGCTCGAAGCTGGTTCTAATCGACACCGGAGCGGCCGGCCTCTTTGGCCCCACGCTCGGCAACCTGCTGGCGAATCTCAAAGCTGCCGGCTACCAGCCCGAACAGATAGACGAGGTGTACATCACGCACCTGCACCCGGATCACGTCGGCGGACTCATGGCCGGCGACAGGCCCGCTTTCCCTAACGCGACGGTGCGCGCGGACAAGCACGATGCCGACTTCTGGCTCAGCCAGGCCAACATGGATGCAGCACCCAAAGACGCCAAGGGTTTCTACCAAGGTGCAATGGCCTCTCTCAACCCCTATATCGCCGCAGGAAGGTTCAAACCCTTCGATGGCGACACCGAGCTTGTCCCCGGCATCAAGGCGACCGCCAGCCGGGGCCACACTCCCGGTCGCAGCACCGACGTCGTTGAGAGCAAGGGGCAGAAGCTTGTGCTATGGGGGGATTTGATGCACGTGGCGGCGGTGCAATTTGCAGATCCGTCGGTGACGATCCAGTTCGACACCAACTCCAAGGCGGCCGCGCTGCAGCGCAGGAAGGCTTACGCCGATGCGGCCAAGCAGGGGTACTGGGTGGCGGCAGCGCACCTTGCTTTCCCGGGCATCGGGCACTTGCGTGCCGAGGGCAAGGGCTACAACTGGGTGCCCGCGAACTATACGTCGATGCGCTGAAGTCGTCTTAAGGACTAATTACTTGGGCAGTCGCGGAGCGGTGTCGGCGAACGCCGGGCGTTCCATCAGCTTCCTGTAGTGCTGCGCGAGCGGCGCGTATTCGGCCTGCCAGTCGACGTCACCCGGCTTGCGGAAGCCGAGCCAGCCGAGGCAGCAGCCCACCGCGATGTCGGCGAGCGAATAGCGGTCGGCGTGGCACCAGCTGCGCTCGCCGATATCCTTGGCCATCTGCTCCATGCTGCGGCGCATGCGGGCGAGCTGCTTGTCGGTCCAGGCCTTGCTGCGCTCCTTCTTGTCGCGCAGTGATTCGTAGCGCACCAGGATCCCGGCGTCGAGCACGCCGTCGGCGAGCGCCTCCCAGCGGCGCACCGCGACCCGGTCGCGGTTGTCGTCGGGGATCAGCCGGCTGATCGGCGAGACGTTTTCGAGGAATTCGACGATCACCCGCGAGTCGTAGAGCGGCGTGCCGTCGTCGAGCACGAGCGTCGGGATCTTGCCGAGCGGGTTGTGCGCGTTGACCGCGTTCTCGACCGGCTGGACGTCGACCAGCTCGAGCTCGCACTCGATCTTCTTCTCGATGAGCACGACGCGCACCTTGCGGGTGTAGGGGCTGGCGAGCGAGGCGAGCAGCTTCATGGGGGCGCGGATTATACCTGCGGGGATGCAGTCCTCATTAACCTTCTAACGCGCCGCCTGAGCGCCGGGATGACCTCGCTTTCGAACCAGGCGTTCTTTTTCAGCCAGAGCCTGTTGCGCCAGCTCGGATGCGGCAGCGGGAAGAACTCGGGCATGTATTCATGGTACGCACGCACTGTATCGGCCAGTGTTCTCTTGTTAAATTCTTTCAAATAGAACGCCTGCGCATATCTTCCAACCAGGAGCGTAAGCCGGACGCCGGGCAGGGCAGCGCGGAACTTCGGCTGCCAAAGTGGCGCGCATTCCGGGCGCGGCGGGAGATCCGCGCCGCTGACCGTGCCCGGATAGCAGAGGCCGATCGGCACGATGGCGATTCGCGACGTGTCATAGAAGGTTTCGCGGTCGAGGGCGAGCCACTCGCGCAGCACGTCGCCCGAAGGATCGTTCCACGGAATGCCGGTCTCATGCACGCGGCGCCCCGGCGCCTGGCCGACGATCAGCAGCCGCGCCGTTCGCCCCGCAAGGAACACCGGATTCGGTTTGAAAGGCAGTTGCTTCTTGCAAAGGGTGCAGGCGCGCGCTTCGGCGCTCACCCGGGAAAGCGAAATGCGCATCCCCCGTATAATAGAGCCCCATGCCCTCGCCGCTCGCCGCGCTGTCGCCGCTCGACGGCCGGTACGCAAGGACTGCCGATCCGCTGCGGCGCTACTTCAGCGAGCAGGCGCTCATCGGCTACCGGGTCAGGATCGAGCTGGCGTGGCTCGAGGCGCTCGCCGCGGAGCGCGCAATCAAGGAATTAAGACCCTTCTCTGCCGCCGCCAGGAAAGCCTTTTCCAAGTTAGTACAAGCGTTTTCCGAGCGCGACGCCGAGCACATCAAGAACATCGAGGCCGAGACCAACCACGATGTCAAGGCGATCGAGTACTGGCTGAAGTCGAAGCTCGCCAGGAACCGCGAAGTGCAGCGCTCGCTCGAGTTCGTGCATTTCGCCAGCACCTCGGAGGACATCAACAACCTCGCCTACGCGCTGATGATCGCCGAGTCGCGCGCCGAGGTGATGCTGCCGCGGCTCGGGCAACTCGTCGCCGCGCTCAAGGCCCTCGCCCACCGCCACGCCGCGCTGCCGATGCTCTCGCGCACGCACGGCCAGGCGGCGACGCCGACCACGCTGGGCAAGGAAATGGCCAACTTCGCGCATCGCCTGGCGCGCGCGCGAGATCGCATCGCCGCCGTCGCAATCCTCGGCAAGAGCAACGGCGCGGTCGGCAACTACAACGCGCACGTCGCGGCCTATCCCGGCTTCGATTGGGAGCGCTTCTGCCGGCGCTTCGTCGAGCGGCTCGGGCTCGAATTCAACCCCTACACGACGCAGATCGAGCCGCACGACTGGCTCGCCGAGCTGCTGGATGCGTACGCGCGCGCGAACAGCGTGCTCCTCGACCTCGACCGCGACCTCTGGGCGTACATCTCGCTCGGCTATTTCTCGCAGAAAGCAAAGAAAAGCGAAGTGGGATCCTCGACCATGCCGCACAAGGTGAACCCGATCGACTTCGAGAACTCCGAGGGCAATGTCGGCATCGCCAACGCGCTGCTGCGCCATCTCTCGGAGAAGCTGCCGGTGTCGCGCTGGCAGCGCGATCTCTCCGATTCGACCGCGCAGCGCAATCTCGGAGCCGCCCTCGGACATACCTTGCTCGCCTACGCGGCCTGCCAGCGCGGGCTCGCGCGCCTGGAAGCCGACCGCGGGCGCCTGGGCGCCGATCTCGAGACGAACTGGGAAGTGCTCGCCGAGGCGGTGCAGCAGGTGATGCGCCGGCACGGCGTGCCCGAGGCTTACGAGAAGCTCAAGGCGATGAGCCGCGGCAGGCGGCTCGAGCGCCGCAGCCTCGCGCAGTTCATCAGGAAACTGCCGATTCCCCCTGAGGCGAAGAAGCGCCTCCTGGCGCTCACTCCTGCCCGATACACGGGATTGGCCGCGGAACTCGCGAAACGCGTTTGATTCACGCAGTCACGATCTTTCTTTCGTCGTTTCTGCTGTTCCTGGTACAGCCTCTCATTGCGCGGCTGATCCTGCCGTGGTTCGGCGGCAGCGCTGCGGTGTGGACGACCTGCATGCTGTTCTTCCAGGCGATGCTGCTCGCGGGCTACGCCTATGCGCATTTTCTGACGCAGAAAATCTCCGGGAAAAGGCCGGAGGCTCTCATCCATACGGCGCTGCTCGCCGCCGCGGTCGCGACGCTGCCGATCGCGCCGGCCGATGCGTGGAAGCCGGCGGGCGGGGACGAGCCCATCAGCCGGATCCTGCTGCTGCTCGCCGCCACCGTCGGCCTGCCTTATTTCCTCCTCGCCGCGACCAGCCCGCTGCTGCAGGCCTGGTACGTGAGAGCGCGTCCCGGCGCCAATCCCTATCGCCTGTTCGCGGTCTCGAATCTGGCGTCGCTGCTCGCGCTCGCGGGCTATCCGTTCGTCGTCGAGCCCTATCTCGCGGCGCACGAGCAGGTGAGCCTCTGGTCCTGGACGTTCGCCGTTTTTGCGCTGCTCTGCGGCGCGGTGGCCTGGATGACACCGCGACAACCTGCTGCAGCGACGCAAACGAATCCGGCTCCTGCGATCGAAAAATCCCAGATCGTTCTCTGGCTCGCGCTTTCGGCGACCGGGTCGGTGATGCTCCTGGCGGTGACCAACCACCTGACGCAGAACGTCGCCTCGGTGCCGCTGCTATGGCTCGCGCCGCTCACGCTCTACCTCGCGAGCTTCATCCTCACCTTCGAAGGGAAGGGCTGGTACCGGCCGGAATATCTGTGGATCCTGGTGCTCGCCTGGCTCGGCGCCATGGCCTGGCTGCTCGCCGACGCGGATTACCGCTTCGACCTGCCGCTGCAGCTCGGCATCTTCCTGCCGGGGCTGTTCCTCGGTTGCCTGTTCTGCCACGGCGAGCTCTACCGGCTGAGGCCGGCGCCGCGCCACCTCACCGCGTTCTACCTGACGGTATCCGCCGGCGGCGCGCTCGGCGGCCTCGCGGTGGCGGTGGCTGCGCCGCTCGTCTTCAGCGGCTACTACGAGCTCGGCGTCGGCCTGGCGGTGCTGGCGCTGCTCGCGGCGCTGCGCTTCGCCGGCCTGGGGTTTTTCGCGCGTTATCTCAGCCTCGCGGTGCTGCTCGGCGTCACCGGCTGCGCCGCGTACGACGGCTTCCGGCAGCAGCAGGACGTGCGCGTCGCCACGCGCAGCTTCTACGGCGTGCTGCGCGTCAAGGAATACGGCTCGCCCGGGGAAACCACGCATCTTCGCCGGCTGGTGCACGGCACCATCATGCATGGCGAGCAATACCAGCATCCCAGCCAGCGCACGATGCTCACGACCTACTACCAGCCGCCTTCCGGCATCGGCGCGGCGATCCTGTCCAAGCAGGACGCGCCGATCCGCGTCGGCGTTATCGGCCTGGGTACCGGCACCATCGCCGCCTATGGCCGCGCCGGCGACGTGTTCCGCTTCTACGACATCGATCCGCACGTCATCGAGCTCGCCAGGAGCGAATTCACTTACCTCGCCGACAGCGCGGCGCGGATAGAGATCGCGCTCGGCGACGCGCGCCTCGCACTCGAGCGCGAGCCGCCGCAGCGCTTCGACGTGCTCGCGGTCGACGCGTTCTCGAGCGACGCCATCCCGGTGCACCTCATCACGCGCGAGGCGCTCGGCAGCTACCTGCGGCACATGAAGCCCGACGGCATCGTCGCGTTCCACGTCTCGAACCGCTTTCTCGACCTGGTGCCGGTCGTGGCCCGCATCGCGCGCGAGAACGGCGCGCACGCCGTGCTGGTGCGCGACGATCCGGAGGACGACGACCCGAGCCTGCGCTCGAGGAGCGACTGGGTGCTGGTGTCGCGCGACCCCGAAGCCCTCGAAGGCCAAAAGATCGTCGAGGCGGGCGCGGCCGAGGCCGAGGACCGGCCCGAGTGGCGCACCTGGACCGACGACTACTCGAACCTGGTGCAGATTCTGAAGTAGTTCAAACCACGGCCCCCTCGTGCTCGTCGCGGCGGTCGCGCTTCACCGGGCGCACGAACTGGTCGCGCTTCGCGCCGAGCCACATGACGAGCGGGCTCGCGACCAGCACCGAGGAGTAGATGCCGAAGCAGATGCCGATGGTGAGGGCGAGGGCGAAGTAGTGCAGCGCCGGGCCGCCGAAGATGAGCATCGTGGTCACCATCATCTGCGTGCAGCCGTGCGTGATGATGGTGCGCGAGATCACCCCGGTGATGGCGCTGTCGATCACCTCGGGGGTGGTGGCCTTGCGCATCTTGCGGAAGTTCTCTCGCACTCGATCGAAGACGACCACCGACTCGTTCACCGAGTAGCCGAGCACGGCGAGCACCGCCGCCAGCACCGGGAGCGAGAACTCCCACTGGAAGAACGCGAAGCAGCCCAGGATGATCACCACGTCATGCAGGTTGGCAATGATCCCGGAGAGCCCGAAGCGCCACTCGAAGCGCAGCCACAGGTAGAGCACGATGCCCACGGCGGTGACGAGCAGCGCGAGCGCGCCGTACTCGACCAGCTCCTGGCCGACCTGCGGGCCGACGAACTCGACGCGCCGCAGCTCCGCCGATTTGTCCTCGCCTTTCAGGATGGCGACCACTTTCTGCGAGAGATCGGCGCTCGACTGGTTCTTCTCCAGGTGCATGCGGATGAGAACGTCGCGCGAGGTGCCGAAGTTTTGCACCTCGGCCTTGTAGCCGGCCTGGTCGAGGGTGCGGCGGATGGCGTCGACGTTGGCAGCCTGCTTGTAGCCGACCTCGATCACCGTGCCTCCGGTGAACTCGATCGAGAAGTTGAGCCCGCGGTGCAGGAGGAAGAACACCGCGATGAGAAACGTCACGGCCGAGAGGACGTTGAAGATCAGCGCATGCCGCATGAACGGGATAGTGCGGCGGATCTTGAAGAATTCCATGATCTATATTCCCGCGCTCATTTCCACGCGGTGTCGCCGATCGACAGGTGGGCGACGCGCCGGCGGTGGCCGTAGGTGAGGTTGACGATGGCGCGCGACACCACCACCGCGGAGAACATCGACGTCAGGATCCCCAGGCAATGCACCACGGCGAAGCCGCGCACGGCGCCCGGCACCATGAGCAGCGAGATGCCGACGATGAAGGTGGTGACGTTCGAGTCGAAGATGGTGCCCCAGGCGCGTTCATAGCCTGCTGCAATGGCGGCCTGGGGAGTCGATCCCCCGCGCAATTCCTCCCGTATGCGCTCGTTGATGAGCACGTTGGCGTCGATCGCCATGCCGAGGGTGAGCGCGATGGCCGCGATCCCGGGCAGCGTGAGGGTGGCCTGCAAGAGCGAGAGCAGCGCGATGAGCAGCAGCAGGTTCACGCCCAGCGCCGCCGACGAGATCAGGCCGAACAGCGCGTAGTAGACCGACATGAAGGCGACGATCGCGAGGAAGCCCCAGCGCGTGGCGTTGAAGCCTTTTTCGATGTTGTCGCGCCCCAGGCTCGGGCCGACGGTGCGCTCCTCGATGATCTCCATCGGCGCCGCGAGCGACCCCGCGCGCAGCAGCAGCGCGACGTCGTTCGCCTCGGTGGTGCTCATGCGGCCGGAGATTTGCACACGCCCGCCCGGGATCTCGCTGCGGATCACCGGCGCGGTGACCACCTCGCCCTTGCCCTTCTCGATCAGCAGGATCGCCATGCGCTTGTTGACGTTCTCGCGCGTCACTTCCTGGAAGATGCGCGAGCCCTGGCCGTCGAGCCGCAGGTGCACCGCGGGCTCGTTGGTCTGCTGGTCGAACCCGGCCTGGGCGTCGGTCAGCCGGTCGCCGGTGAGCACCACCTGCTTCTTCACCAGCAGCGGCTGGCCGTTGCGCTCGACGTAGTACTCGTCGCCGAACGGCACCTGGCCGCGCGCCGCCGCGGCGAGCAGCTCCGGCGTCATCTTCTCCTCGTCGACCATGCGGATCTCGAGGCTCGCGGTGCGGCCGATCAGGCGCTTCGCGCGCGCCACGTCCTGGACTCCCGGCAGCTGGACCACGATGCGGTCGGCCCCTTGCTGCTGGATGATCGGCTCGGCGACGCCCAGCTCGTTGATGCGGTTATGCAGCGTGGTGATGTTCTGCTTGAGCGCGTAGTCCTGGTTGCGCTTGAGCGCCTCGGGCTTCAGGCTGCCGACCAGCAGGTAGTCCTGCCCGTCCTCGCGCTCGGCGAGCGCCAGGTCGGGAAGATTGGCCTGTATCGTCTCGCGGGCCCGGTCGCGCATCGCGGCATCGCGGAAGCGCACGCGCAGCGTCTGGCCCTCGCGCGTGACGCCGCCGTGGCGGATGTTCCTGTCGCGCAGTTGCGAGCGCAGGTCGCCGGCGAGGCTCTCGATACGCTTGGCGGTCGCGGCCTGCATGTCGACCTGCAGCAGGAAATGCACCCCGCCGCGCAGGTCGAGGCCGAGATACATCGGTAGCGCGTGGATCGCGGTGAGCCAGCCCGGCGAGGCGGAGAGCAGGTTCAGCGCCACGACATAGCTCACGTTGGGATCGTCCTCGGGCGTGGCCTGGGGCGATGCACCGGGGTTGAGCGCGCCGTGGATCAGGTCCTTTGCTTTCAGCTGCGTATCGGTGTCGGCAAACCGCAGCCGCAGGCCGGTCGCATCGAGCACCGCTCCGGTGTACGGGATGTCCGCCTTCTTGAGCACGTCCTGCACGCGCGCCATCACGGCCACGTCCACCTTGACGGTGCTTTTCGCGCTCGAGACCTGCACCGCCGGCGATTCGCCGTAGAAGTTGGGCAGGGTGTAGAGCAGGGCGGCGAGGATCGCCACCGCGATCAGCGCGTATTTCCAGAGCGGGAAGCGATTCACTTACTGGATGCTTTTCAGCGTTCCCTTGGGCAGGATCGTCTGCACCGCCGCGCGCTGCACGCTGATCTCGGTTTCGGGCGCGATCTCCAGGTTGACATAGGCATCGCCGAGCCTGGTGATGCGTCCCAGCACGCCGCCGGAGGTGATCACCTCGTCGCCTTTCTGCAGCGACTCGATCATCTGCTTCTGCTCCTTGGCGCGCTTCATCTGCGGGCGGATCATCAGGAAGTACAGCAGCACGAACATCAGGATGATCGGCAGGAAGCCGAGCAGGCCGCCGTCGCCGCTGCCGGGCAGGCCCTGAGCAAAAGCAGAAGAGATGATCACCGCGCGCTCCGCAAGGAAACGCGAATTATAACCGTCGCTTGCGCTCCTCCAGAAGTGTTTGGCAGGTGCTTTCCATGCTGCCTTTCTCTATCGCGTCGCGCAGCTCGCGCATCAGCTCCTGATAGTAGTGCAGGTTGTGCAGCGTGTTCAGGCGCGCGCCCAGGATCTCGTTCGCCTTCTGCAGGTGGTAGAGATACGCACGGGTGAAATTGCGGCAGGTGTAGCAGGCGCAGCGCTCGTCCAGCGGACCCGTGTCGTCGCGGTAGCGCGCGTTGCGGATGCGGATGTCGCCGTGGCGCGTGAACAGCCAGCCGTTGCGCGCGTTGCGCGTCGGCAGCACGCAATCGAACATGTCCATTCCTGCGCGCACCGCCTCGATGATGTCCTCGGGCGTGCCCATGCCCATGAGGTATCTGGGTCTGTCAAAAGGCAACTTCGGTGCCACGTGGCTCAGGATGCGCGAGCGCTCCTCCTTCGGCTCGCCCACCGAGAGCCCGCCGATCGCGTAGCCGTCGAAACCGATGTTCTTCAATTGCTCGAGGGATTCATCCCGCAAGGCTTCATGCATTCCGCCTTGCACGATGCCAAACAGCGCGTTTCCGCTTTTCCAGGTGCTCTTGGACCGTGCCGCCCAGCGCATGGACAACTGCATCGACTGCGCCGCCTGCTTCTCGGCGGCGGGGTAAGGCGTGCACTCGTCGAACACCATCGCGATGTCGGCGTTCAACGCCACCTGGATGCGCATCGACTCCTCGGGGGTGAGATGCAATCGGTCGCCATTGATGGGCGAAGCGAACGTGACGCCGTCCTCGCTGACCTTTCGCATGGCTCCCAGGCTGAACACCTGGAAGCCGCCCGAATCGGTGAGCAGCGGCGCATTCCACGCCATGAAGCGGTGCAGCCCGCCGTGCTTCTGGATCACCTCGAGCCCGGGACGCAGCCACAGGTGGAAGGTGTTGCCGAGCACGATCTGTGCGCCGCTCGCGGCGAGCTCCTCCGGCGACATCGCCTTCACGGTGCCGTAGGTACCCACCGGCATGAAAGCCGGCGTGTCGACGCGGCCGTGCGCGAGCTCGAGCACGCCGCGTCTCCCGTTTCCATCCCTTGCTGTGACCGTGAATCGCAAATTAGGCCCGCTCGATGAGCATAGCGTCGCCGTAGGAAAAGAAGCGGTACCTTTTCGCGATGGCGTGGCGGTAGGCCTTGAAGACGTTCTCCTTTCCGGCGAAGGCGCACACCAGCATCAGCAGCGTCGACCTGGGCAGGTGGAAGTTGGTCAGCAGCCGGTCCACCATCTGGAAGCGGAACCCGGGATAGATGAACAGGCCGGTTTCGCCCGCAGGCTCTTTCTTCAGGGCAAAACTTTCCAATGCCCGAAGCGAGGTCGTGCCGACGGCGAGAATTCTTTTCCCGGACACCGCTTCCAGGGTCGCCGCAGGAATGCTGTAGCGCTCGGCGTGCATGCGATGCGCCTCGACCTCGTCGACCCTGACCGGCTGGAAAGTGCCGAATCCTACGTGAAGCGTGAGCTTTGCGATCCTGGCGCCCTTCTGTTCGATCTTCTTCAGCATCGCGGCATCGAAATGCAGGCCAGCGGTCGGCGCCGCGACGGCGCCCGGCACCGCGGCATAAACGGTCTGGTAGCGCTCGGCGTCGTCGGCCTGCGGGGCATGCTTGATGTACGGCGGCAGCGGCACCGCGCCGCTGCGCTCGAGCACGCTTTCGATGTCCTCGGAAAACCTGACCTTGTAGAGATCGTTCTCCTTTCCCTCGACCGAAACCGAGGTTCGGTGTCCCACTACCAGCTCGGATCCGGCTTTCGGCGCGTGACTGGAGCGGATCAGAACCAGGGCGTCGCGCGGACCGAGCGCCCGCTCGACGAACACTTCGATCTTGCCGCCGCTGCGCTTGCGTCCCGCGAGCCGCGCCTTGATGACTCGCGTGTCGTTGACGACCAGTGCGTCCCGGGCGTCGACCAGCGCGGGAAGGTCGATGAATAACCGATCCTGCAAGCTGCCGCTGCGCGCATCGAGGTGCAGGAGGCGGCTGGCGGTGCGGCTCGGTGCAGGGCGCTGGGCGATGAGCTCGGGCGGCAGCTCATAATCGAACTCGGAAACGAGCATCCGGGGGAATTATAATTTCGCCGCCGTGCGCCTTGTGCGGCCGGAATGGCGGAACCGGTAGACGCAGCGGACTCAAAATCCGCCGCTGGCAACAGCATGAGAGTTCGAGTCTCTCTTCCGGCACCAACACTTAGGCAGCGGCTTCGTCAGCCTATACTGGGTGGGTTGTAGGAGGTCGACATCATCAAGCGGTCCAGCTGGCTTGACATGCTTGCAACCGCGACCGGCGAAGCGCAGACGCTGACGCAGCCGCTCCGGCAGGCGCTGTCGAGCCTCGACGACGCGCTGTTCGATGTCTGGAACCTGGGCGACAACATTATTCTGGTGTGGACCCGGGAGGATCGCGAAGCCCGCTTTCTGGCGGTGCGCCACTACGCGATCATCGAAGCCTTCGACGCCGCTCCGGCAGCGCCGGGCGACGCGTCCGGCGCCTTCATCAACGGGATCCTCGCCGGGCCCAAGTTCGTGCCGCCGGCGGAGTTCGACCGCATCTGCGGCGTCCTGGGCACGGCGTCACGCGTGTTCCATACGGGTTTTGCGCCGGCCGACCGCCAGAGCGACGCGCTGGTGACGCGTCTCGTCACGCGCTACGGCGTGTCGCTGGTGCGTGAACGAGCGGTGGTGCTGCTCGACGTCG